>Ga0307380_10004742_pt1 | contig 18224 bp, 17 predicted proteins | sample UN3MG_FD_202239 | JGI IMG/M metagenome (GOLD analysis project Ga0307380, IMG submission 202239) | Soil microbial communities from Risofladan, Vaasa, Finland - UN-3 | ecosystem: Environmental > Terrestrial > Soil > Coastal area > Acid sulfate soil | place: Finland: Risofladan, Vaasa | collected...
TCCGCGCGCCGCCACGCATCGCGAATCTCCATGTACGAGGTGGCCTGCGGATGAAGTTGAACCCCGACGCGGAAAGTCATGGCACCCAGTGAAGCACTCACCCCCACCGCCAACCCCACGTTTGCGTCGAGGTTTCGGTGGGACGCTCCACCGAGACCTCGACGCAAACGGGAATGCCTGGTGTCAGCGGCGACGGACGATGACGCTGCCGACGGAGTAGCCCGCGCCGAACGAACAGAGCACACCGATGTCGCCCGACACGAGGTCGTCACGGTGGCGATGAAAGGCGATCACCGAGCCGGCCGAGCTGGTGTTGGCGAACTCGTCGAGGATGACCGGAGCCTCGTCGTCGGTCGGAAGGCGACCGAGCACCCCCTTCGCGATCAGCTGGTTCATCTTCAGGTTCGCCTGATGCAACCAGAAGCGGCGGACGTCGTTCGCGCTCAGGTCGAGCTGGGCGAGATGACCGCTGATGTGCTCAGCCACCATCGGGCAGACCTCGCGGAACACCATCTGGCCGTTCTGACGAAACACGAGTTCCTGCGGGTCACGTTCGACGACCTCCGAGGAGTTCAGGAAGCCGAAGTCGTTGCGGATGTTGTTGGAGAACTTGGTGACCAGCTTGGTGCCAAGCACCTCCCAGTGGTGGGGCGCGGACGTGTCGGCGGTGCGTTCGAGCACCAGGGCCGTACATGCATCGCCGAAGATGAAGTGGAAGTCGCGCATCTCGAAGTTGTTGTGTCCGGAGGTGATCTCCGGGTTGACGACCACGACGCAGTTGGCCGAGCCATTGCGCAGCGCGTCGACCGCGGCCTGTACCGAGAACGTGGCCGACGAACACGCGACGTTCATGTCGTAGCCCCAGCCCTGAGCACCGAGCGCATCTTGGATCTCGATGGCCACCGCCGGGTAGGCGCGTTGCAGATTCGAGCATCCGACGATCACCGCATCGACGTCGCTCGGATCACGACCCGCCTGGGCCAGTGCTTCGTGGATCGCAGGCATCGACATCTCGGCCTGGATCCCGAGCTGATCCTCGCTGCGGGTCTCCAATCGGGGACGCATCCGGGCGGGGTCGAGCACACCCGACTTCTCCATCACGTAGCGCCGCTCGATCCCTGACGCTCTCACGATGAATTCCTCGTCGGGCACCGCACGTTCGACCGCGTCACCGCTGGCGATCTCCTCGGCGTGCCCTGCATTCCACTTCAGCACGGCCTCGGTCAGCGACGCCGCGAGCTCTGCATTGCTGATCGACTCCGGCGGGGTGAAGAGCCCCGTTCCGGTGATCGAGACGGACGGCAGTTCGACGAGCGGCATGGGCCCGACGCTAACGAAGTCAGCCGACCCAGGTCCGCACGAGGGAACGCAACGCGTCGATCCCGTCGCCCTTCGACGCGCTGACCCAGACGATGTCGCCCTGATCGAGTTGGCAGCCGGCGGCGAGCTCCTTCTTGCGCGTCGCGCGCTTCGACGACTTCACCTTGTCGAACTTCGTTGCGACCACCGTGTGTGGGACGCCGTTGTAACGGAGCCAGTCGAGCATCTGCTCATCGAGCTTCGTCGGGCCGATCACGCCGTCGACGAGCACGAACACCATCGACAGATTCTCGCGATCGAGCAGGTAGCCCTCGATCATCTCGGGCCAGTCGCGCGTGATGTTCTTGGCTGCCTTGGCGAAGCCGTAGCCCGGAAGATCGACCATCGTGGCCGTGTCGGGACGGGCACTGTCGACCTCGAACATGTTGATCAACTGCGTGCGCCCAGGCGTGTTCGACACCCGCGCGAGCTGTTTGCGATTTGCGAGTGCGTTGACCAGCGACGACTTCCCGACATTGGAGCGGCCGACGAAGGCCACCTCGGCGGGAGACTCGGGAAGCTGATCCACCCTGCTCGCCGACTGCACGAACGTCAGGCGCAGGGGACCACTCATCACGACATCCTCGCATTCGGATGACCAACGCCACCGGACATCGTCTGAATCGTCGCTAGCGGGACCGTTCGGAGAGCACAACGAGCACCAGCCCGGTCGCCGGCACGATCATCGACAACCGCAGCGCAGCGTCGTAGCTCCCACTGATCGACTGCACGAACGCGAAGAAGGCCGGCCCGATCGCGCTGCCGATCACGAGCGCGCTCATCTGCGCTCCGGCGATCTCACCGAGATGGCGCCGCCCGAACAAGCGGGGAATCGCGGCGGAGGTCAGCGGAGCGAAACAACCCTGCGACACACCCCACGCAACGACCGCGACCACGGCGAACACGGGGGTGTCGAGTCGTGCGATGGTCGCGTACATCACGATCTGGGCCACGCTCATCACGGCTGCGATCCTGAGCGGGGAGACGAAATCGACGAGCCACCCGGCGACGAGGGTCGCGGGGATGCTGACGAAGGCGATGGGCACGAAGATGCGCACCACCTCGTCATCGGTCAGTCCGACCTCTGCCCCGAAGTCGACGATGTGAAAGGTCAGCGCCGTGCCCGTCGAGCTCAGGGCAGCGATCGGCAACGTGATCGCCCAGAACCGGAGGTCGCGGACCGCCTGGCCACGCGTGTGGTCATCATCCGTGCCGATGAGCGGCGGGGCTCCGTCGTGGCTCGGCTCCGCGAGGCCACCGTCGATCATCAGCCCCGAACTCTCGGGGCTCTCCCGATACAGCAACAACACCACGGACCCGACGGCGAGCACGAGCCCGACGGCGAGCAGCCGCCAGGCCGAGCGGAATCCCCCGAAGTCGATCAGCGCCAGCAGGAGCGCAGGGCTGGCCGCGAAGGAGAAGCTGACGAACGTGTTGGCAACCGAGGTGACCAACCCACGTCGACGATCGAACCACTGTGCGACCATGGTGCGTGACGACAGCGTGAGCAGACCCTGACCGGTGAAACGGAGCAGGCCGAAGCCAACGCTCATCACCGCCATCCCGACCGCGAGGTTCATCGGACCGACGAAGCTGAATCCGACCAGCACGCCGGCAAGACCAACGGTGGCGACGAGCGCAACGACCCGAGACCCGTACCGATCGATCGCTCGACCACCTCGAGGAAGCAGTAAACCGCTCGAACCCGTGCCGATCAAGTACGCAATCGACAGCTGCAGCCGCGTCAGACCGGTGGCGGCGGTGAGCTCGTCGGTGAACACACTGACGCCGGCCGTCTGACCGGGCACGGACGCCACCATGCCGATCGTGCCGACCACCACCACGACCCAGCCGTAGTAGAGGCCAACCCGGACGGGATCGAACGGCCACCGATCGGAGATCCGGTACCGCTGGGTCGCGCCCGGATGAGTCGACCTCAACGGGTCGAACTCACAGCGGTCGGCACCCGCGCGAGCCTAGGGACAACTGCCAACCCCCGGCGGATCCGTTCGACCTCCGCGGCTGTGGCGCCCGACGAGCGGGTCGAGGAATCGCTCGCACCGGATCGTCGGCGGTCGTACTGTGCGGGACATGGGACGCAACTCCAAACGCGTGGTCATCATGCTTTCGGCGGCCGGGTTCGCCATCGCATCCAGTTCCTGCGGCAACGCCTCCGAGACCGGTATCGAGAAACTGATCGAGTCGCAGGGCGGCGGCGACGTCGACCTCGACCTCGACGGTGACGGCGGCTTCTCGGTGCAGACCGAGGAGGGCGGCATGTCGATCGACGAAGACGGAAACTTCGTCATCACCGATGCCGACGGCTCGGTCGTGACCGGCAACGCCGACGCCGACACCGGCGAGTTCGTCGTCGAGAGCGAGGACGGCAGCTTCAGCTCCGGCTCGACCAGCGAATTGCCGGAGGAGTGGCCCGCTGACATCCCCGAGCCCGACGGCCTGGCGATCAGCAGTGCCACGGTCATCGGGTCCGCCACCGAGCAGGCGATCACGGTCACCGGCAGCGTCGACAGCGTCAACTTCGTCGACTCGTACGGCAGTGCGCTCGAATCGGCGGGCCTCGAGGAGGAATCGACGTTCACGTCGGATGGCACCGTCAACAACGTGTACCGCAACGACCAGTGGACGGTGGGCGTGCTCTACTACGGCGACGCGAACTCCGATCAGCTCACCGTTTCGATCTACAGCAACAGCTGAACCTCGCGTCAGCCGCTGATCAGCGACGCCAACGCCCAGACCGCTGCGACCAGACCGATGCCTGCGTAGACGACGCTACGCACGACGGGCGCACGTTCGAGATTCGCCTCGTCGAGCTGCTTCGCAGGCGGCTTGACGATCGCCAGGAAATTCCCGACGAACAACGCCGCACCGAACGCCAGCGTCAGCCACGCCAACAGATCTTCTCCGAGAAACATGGCCACAGGATGCCGCCTTCTATGCTCGTTCGGTGCCACGCGGCGGACTGCTCGCTGAGATCAGAAACCCCGCACAGTTGGTGGTCGGTGCGTTCAGCGCCTTCATCCTGTTCGGCACGGCGTTGCTCTGGCTGCCGATCTCCGCCGACGGTCCCGGCCACATCGGCCTGGAGGACGCGCTGTTCACCTCGACCTCTGCGGCGACCGTGACCGGTCTTGGCTCCACCGACATCTCACGGTTCTCGCTCTTCGGTGAGTTGGTGATTCTGATGCTGATCCAGATCGGCGGCTTCGGCATCATGACGATCGGTTCGGTGCTCGCGATCGTCGCGTCACACCGAGTCGGCCTGCGCCAACGCATGCTCGCGCAGGCCGAAATCGGCGCCGTCGACATGGGCGATCTGCGCCGACTGATCCTCGCGATCGCGAAGATCACACTGGCCGTCGAGGCCACCCTGGCGATCGTGCTCTTCCTTCGATTCTGGCAAGAGGGCTACGAGGACGGCCCGATCGCCTCGGCGTACTCGGGCGTCTTCCACTCGATCGCGTCGTTCAACAACGCCGGGATCTCGTTGTACCCGGACAACCTCGCCCGCTTCGTCACCGACCCCGTGGTCGTGCTCAGCGTGTCGGCGGGCTTCATCATCGGCGGGCTCGGATTCCCGATTCTGGTGGAGTTCTGGCGACGCTCCACTCAACGACGCTCCACCGTCCGCCGGGCCCACTGGACGCTGCACACCAAGATCACCCTCCTCGTCACCGCCGCCCTGCTCGTGTTCGGGCCGCTCGTGGTGATGACGTTCGAGTGGACGAACCCCGCCACGCTCGGCCCGCTCGACACGTTCGACAAGGTCCTCGCCGGCTGGTTCCAAGGCGTCACGCCGAGAACTGCTGGCTTCAACACCGTCGACATCGGCGGCATGAACGAGCCGACCCTGCTCGTGATCACCACCCTGATGTTCATCGGCGCCGGTCCGGCCTCGACCGCTGGCGGCATCAAGGTGACGACCTTCGCCGTACTGGGGTTCGTGCTGTGGTCGGAGGTCCGCGGCAACACCGACATGAACGTGTTCAATCGTCGCCTGCCGGCGAATCTGATCCGCCAAGCGCTCACGGTCGCACTGCTCGCCATTGGCCTCGTCGTCGGCGCAACGCTGGTCCTGATGAGCGTCGAGGACCTCTCACTCACACCGGCACTCTTCGAGATCACTTCTGCGTTCGGCACCGTCGGTCTCTCGACGGGCGTCACCGGCAGCATCGGTGCGTCCGGCCATCTCCTGCTGGTGGTGGTGATGCTCGCCGGGCGTGTCGGCCCCGTGACCTTCGTGACCGCCCTCGCCCTACGCGAACGAATTCCTGCCTATCGTTATCCCGAGGAGCGACCGATCATTGGCTGACAAGATTCTTCACACGATGTTGGGCGGACTGCGCCCACAGGTCGAGCACCGAGGCGAGATCGTCGTCATCGGCTTGGGCCGGTTCGGGTCGGCGCTCGCGTCGACACTGATCGAGATGGGCCACGAGGTACTGGGACTCGACGCGGACGAAGACCGCGTACAACAGCACGCCGACTTCCTCACCCACGTCGCCCAGGCGGACACCACGAACGAGAAGACCCTGCGGCAACTCGGCGTCGCCGACGCCGTCACCGCGGTGGTCGCCATCGGCGCCGACGTCGAAGCGAGCGTGCTCACCACGGGAGCGCTCGTCGACATCGGGGTTCCCAACATCTGGGCCAAGGCGTTGACCGAGTCGCATGGCCGCATCCTGCAGCGCGTCGGCGCTCACCACGTGGTGTTCCCTGAAGCCGAGATGGGTAGCCGGGTTGCACGTCTCGTCACCGGGGCCCTGATCGAATACTTCGCTCTCGACGACGACTTCGTACTGATCGAGACCCAGGTGCCACGCAACCTCGCCGGCAAGAAGCTCGGCGACACGGACCTGCGCGCCACGTACAAGGTGACGGTCGTGTGCATCAAGCCCGAGGGCCAGGCCTTCACGTACGCCGAGAGCGCCACGGTGCTCGGCGAACACGACCTGATCGTGGTCGCTGGCCACCGCGGCGACATCGAACGATTCGCCAAGATCGAAACCTGACGGCCTGTCCGCGTCGCTGCCAGCGGTCGTGGTTGGGTACAACATCTCGATGGGAACCACGACGTTCGACCCGGATGCACTGCGCGAGAAGTACCGCGAGGAACGCGACAAGCGCCTACGCGACGTCGGTAACGAGCAGTACATCGAAGTCGCCGGCGAGTTCGAGCGGTACGTCCACGACCCATACGTCTCCGCGATCGAACGCGAACCGCTGACGGACGAGGTCGAGGTGCTGATCATCGGCGGGGGTTTCGGCGGACTGCTTGCAGGCGCTCGGCTCCGAGAAGCCGGCATCGACGACATCCGCGTGGTCGAGAAGGGCGGCGATTTCGGCGGCACCTGGTACTGGAACCGATATCCCGGCGCCGCCTGCGACGTCGAGTCGTACGTCTACCTCCCGCTGCTGGAGGAGATCGGGTACATGCCGAAGGAGAAGTACTCCCAGGCCGCCGAGATCCTCGCTCACAGCCAGGCGATCGGCGAACACTTCGACCTGTATCGCAACGCCTGCTTCCAGACCGAAGTGACCGGCATGCGGTGGGACGACGCGGACCGTCGATGGATGGTCACGACCAACCGCGGCGATGCGATGCGCGCCCGCTACATCGTCATGGCCAGCGGGCCATTGCACCGCCCGAAGCTCCCGGGAATCGACGGCATCACCACCTTCGAGGGTCACACGTTCCACACGAGTCGATGGGACTACGACTACACAGGGGGCGACTCCAACGGCGGACTCGATCAGCTCGCCGACAAGCGAGTCGGCATCATCGGCACCGGCGCCACCGCGGTGCAGTGCGTCCCGCACCTCGGCGAAGGCGCCAAGGAGTTGTTCGTCTTCCAGCGCACGCCGTCGTCGATCGACGTGCGCGACAACCGTCCCACCGATCCCGAATGGGTGGCCGGCCTCGAGCCGGGCTGGCAAGCGAGGCGGATGGACAACTTCAACAACTTGGTGTCCGGCATCCCGGAAGCCGAAGACCTCGTCGACGACGGCTGGACGGACATCATCGGCAACCTCCTGATCCGCCTGCAACGAGGTGAGGGCGACATGACTCCCGAGGGCTTGGCCGCCACCATGGAGCTGGCCGACTTCGAGAAGATGGAGCAGATCCGGTCGCGTGTCGAGACGATCGTGAACGATCCGAACACCTCCGAAGCGCTGAAGCCGTACTACCGGCAGTTCTGCAAGCGACCGTGCTTCCACGACGAGTACCTCGACACGTTCAACCGGCCCAATGTGCACCTGGTCGACACCGAAGGCCGAGGCGTCAAGCGCATCACACCCAGCGGTGTGGTGGTCGAACGCCACGATGCGACCGGGGCACTGGTCGACGAGGAGTTCGAGGTCGACTGCCTGATCTATGCGACCGGCTTCGAGGTCGGCACCGACTACGCGCGCCGTGCCGGCTACGAGCTCTACGGTCGTGACGGCATCACGCTCACGGAGAAGTGGCACGACGGCGCATCGACGCTGCACGGGATGCACAGCCGCGGCTTTCCGAACTGCTTCATCTTCAGCCTCACCCAGTCCGGCTTCACGGTGAACTTCCCGCACATGCTCAACGAGCAGAGCAAGCACCTCGCCTACATCCTCGCCGAGGCGCGCGATCGCGAAGTGACGGTCATCGAGGCCGACGCCGATGCCGAGGCCGCATGGGTGGACACGATCGTGAGCCTGTCGCAGATGAACCAGCAGTTCCTCGAATCGTGTACGCCCGGTTACTACAACAACGAAGGCAAACCCGCCGAGCGCAGCGTGAAGAACGGCAGCTACGGTGCCGGCTCGGTGGCGTTCATCAAGGTGCTCGAGGACTGGCGCGCCGACGGATCACTCGCCGGGCTCGAACTCGACTGAACATCGACGCGATCGTCGAGGTGTTTGACCAGCACGTGTTCGTCGTACTCGATGCCGTGGTGTGCGTTGTGGATCAACCGGTCGGTGAGTTGCCATCCCGCCGAGCGATACAACGAGATCGCCCGATCGTTGTCGACCCGCGTCTGCAACTCGGCGTCGGTGTGGCCGGACTCGGCGATGAGCTCTTCACCGATGGGAGCATCCGGCTTCCGATCCCCCTGCACCCCCATCGCCCTGAACCGGGAGCCGATCGCGGCACCGGCGGTACGTCAGCTCGGGATCGTCGTCGACGTGGTCGTGGTGGTGGTGATGTCGCGACGCTGGAAGAACAACACCGTCACACGGTCGTCGGCATCGAGGAGTTCGGTGATGCTCGTCACGAGCGCCGTGGCATCCGGCTCGATCGGTCCGGCGACTTCGATGACCGCGTCGATGCCGTCGAAGGTCGTCGACAACACCGACACCCCCTCCGTGGCCGCCCAGTCCCGTGCAAGCACGCCGATGCGTTCGGCGAGAAGCTCATCGGGCGTCGGCGTCGGCGCCTGACCGGACACGCTCTCACGCTTCAGCCAGGTCATCTGTACCTCGAGGGTCCGATCGAGCTCGGCGTCGAGGAGCGTCGTGAGCGACTCGATCGACGGCGCGTCGATCGTGCCGCTCGCGTCGAGGCGGATCAGGTTGTCGCTGATCGACAGCGCGTCTCGGCGGCCGCCCGCATCGGCGCCCAAGTCCGCCAGCCAGCGATCGACGATGGACTGGACCGAGGCGAAGAGGCGCTCCTCGTCGGACACGATCGTGGTCGTCGGTACCTCCGAGGTCGTCGTCGTCGCCTGATCGACGCGATCCCACTCGATCGACACGACCCGATCGGCGCCGAAACTCGTCAGCAGCGCCGCAACCAAAGGATCGGGGTCGGGCGGCGTGTCGAAGCTTCGTACGGTCACGGTGATGCGCTGATCGTCGAAGGTCACCGTCGGCGCCGAACGCCGGTCGGTCGGGCCGAGCCAGTCCGACACGATCTCGAGCGCATCGACCTCACGCTGCGAGCGCTCGACCGCCGCCGTCGACGCGCTGTACAGCGGCAATGCGATCGCAACGACGACCACACCCACGACCGCAGCGACCACGGCGGTCCGCCGGAATGTCGACGCCAGTCGACGGGGCGGAACGAATCCGGTGACCACGAACACCACCACGCCAGCGAGCACGATGGCGAACAGGTTCGTGGTGTAGAGCAACATCGCTCCCCACGCGAACGTCGCATTGCCGGCCTCGAGTGAGATGCCGACCGCTCCGAGCGGCGGCACGAGCGCGACAGCCACCGCCACGCCGGGAAGCGACGCAGACGCGTCCTTTCGCACGGTGGCGTAGGCCCCCGCAGTTCCTGCTGCGAGCGCCACCACGAGGTCACGTATGTCCGGTGCGGTTCGACTGGTCACCTCGTTGGGGAGCTCACCGTTGACGAACAGCGCGGCGAGCACGTACGACAGCACGACCGCCCACAACGTGGCGAGCACCACCACGGCGAGCGACCGCAGTGACTTGCGGAACAAGGCCATCGCGATGCACGCCGCGGCCCCCAACACCGGCTGCATCAACGGAGCGAGGAGCATCGCCCCGATGACCACCGCGGCCGAGTTCGCCGACAGTCCCATGACCGCGACGATCACCGACAACGTGATCATGATCGTGAACCGGTACGCCCAGTGGTCCTGGCGTTTGATGGCGAGTTCTGCCATCACCCGCTGGCGTTCTTCGGAGTTCAGGTGGCGGTGCCACCAACGCCGGCTCGCCCGCCGATGAACACCGAGGCTGGGATCGTCGGACGGACCGCCCACCGGCGCAGCGCCGTGATCGTCCTCGGACTCCATCCCCGCGCCTTCGAAACCGGTCGGGCCGGAGAAGCCCCGAGGGTGCACCACGAGCCGATCATATGGACTGGCGACGGACGGCGTACACGATGGTTACGGGGCCGGTTGGCTCCGGGTCTCGGCATCGTCTCGCAGGGCGCGAGACTTGCGTATGGCTGACTACGACCTGATCATCCGGGGCGGTTCCGTCATCGACGGCACCGGCGCCGATGCCCGCACCGCCGACGTGGCGATCGTCGACGGCGTGATCGCCGAGGTGGGAACGGTCGTCGGCAGCGCCGATCGTCGGATCGACGCCGCCGGCGCGCTCGTCATTCCGGGCATCGTCGACATCCACTCGCACTACGACGGTCAGGCCACCTGGGACGAACGGTTGCAGCCGTCGTCATGGCACGGCGTGACCACCGTCGTCACCGGCAACTGCGGGGTCGGATTTGCTCCGGTGCACGACGCCGACCACGACAAGCTGATCGAGTTGATGGAGGGCGTGGAGGACATCCCAGGCGCCGCGTTGCACGAAGGGTTGCGTTGGAACTGGAATTCGTTCGGCGAGTTCCTCGACGCCGTCGACTCGATCCCCCACGACATCGATGTCGCGATGCAGGTGCCGCACGGCGCGCTACGCCTCAACGTGATGGGAGAGCGCGGCGCCAACCACGAGGACGCCACACCCGACGACATCGCTGCGATGGCCGAGCTCGCCCGCGCCGGCATCGAGGCAGGGGCACTCGGGTTCACCACGAGCCGAACCCGCAACCACAAGACCTCGACCGGTGCCTACACCCCGACCCTGACCGCGGCGCCCGACGAGCTGATCGGCATCGCCCAGGGCGTCGGCGCCACCGGCACCGGAGTGTTGCAGGTGGTGTCCGACTTCCTCGACCCCGACGGCGAGTTCGCGATGCTCCGCGAGATGGTCGCCACCTCGGGGCGACCGATGTCGATCTCGATCGCCCGGAACCCGATGGTGCCCGATGCGTTCCGTGGCTTGCTCGAGCACCTCAGCGCTGCGAACGCCGACGGACTGGTGATGACCGGCCAGGTCGCACCGCGTGCGGTCGGCCTGATCCTCGGCCTCGAGTGCACCCTCAACCCGTTCCTCACCAACCCGGTGTACCGCGAGATCGTCGACCGTTCGTTGGCCGAACGAGTTGCCGCGCTTCGCGACTCGGGGTTCCGCGAGCGTCTCCTCGCGGCTGCCGCTGAGCGCTCACGCGACAAGCTCGGCGGGAACTTGATCGGCCGGTTCGACCTGTTGTTCGAAATGGCCGACGAACCGGACTACGAGCCGTCACTCGACACCTCGGTCCAGGCGGTCGCGACCCGTTCGGGTCGCAGCGGCGAAGAGGTCGCACTCGATGCGATGCTCGCGGACGACGGCCACGGCCTGCTGTACCTGCCGTTCCTCAACTACGTCGACGGGAGTCTCGACGGTTGCCACGAGATGCTGGTGCACCCGCACACCGTTCCCGGCCTCGCGGATGGTGGCGCCCACGTGGGCACGATCTGCGACGGCAGCTTTCCGACCACCCTGCTCGCCTATTGGGGACGCGACCGCGACCACGACCGGATCCCCCTCCCCTTCCTGGTGCAACGCCACTGCCGCGACACCGCCCGCACGGTCGGGCTGCTCGACCGCGGAGTGATCGCGCCCGGCTACCGCGCGGATCTCAACGTGGTCGACTTCGACGAGCTTCGGCTGCACAAGCCCGAGATCGTCCACGACCTCCCCGCGAACGGACGGCGTCTGCTGCAACGCGCCGACGGCTGGCGCCACACGATCGTGGCCGGACACGAGACCTATCACGATGGCGTCGCCACCGAGGCCCTGCCGGGACGCCTCATACGCGGCGCTCAACCAGCACCAGCAGGAGCATCACGATGACCACGACCGACATGCAGACGCCGCTCGGTGACGCGGTCGAACTGGAGACCCACGCCAACTGGACGGCCGCCCACATCGGAGACCCCGACGAGTGGACGCTGCAACTCACCGACGCCCACCACGCCGAACTCGATGCTGCCCTGACGCTGGCCCGTTCGACGACCGACGAAGTGCTCGACGTCACCGCCGACGACTTTCCTCTCCCCACCCTCGGGCCGCGCTTGGCGACGGTCGCGGCGGAGTTGGTGAACGGACGAGGGTTCGCCCGCATCGCCGCACTCGATGTCGACCGACTCGGCGCCGAGGATGCCTCGTGGATCCACTGGGGCATCGGCAGGCACCTGGGCGAGCCGTGGCCGCAGAACGCGAAGGGTCACCTGCTCGGCGACGTGAAGGATCAGGGCAAGGCGCCCGACGATCCGACCGCACGCGGCAACGAGATCGGTGGGCATCCGCTCGGTTTCCACAGCGACGGTTCCGACCTCGTCGGGCTGCTGTGCATCCACAGCGGTGTCAGCGGCGGTGAGAGCCTGGTCGCCAACGCCGTCGGCGCCTACAACGCACTGGTGCGCACGCGGCCAGATCTTGCCGCAGTGCTCTACGAGCCGCTGCCATACGACTTCCGCGGCGAGCAGCGCGAGGGCGCCCAACCGTTCTACTCCGTTCCGGCGTTCACGCGCCACGCCGGGCCCACGGGCGACCGACTCTTCGTGCGGTACATCCGGCCCTTCATCGAGGCGTCGCAACGACATGACGGCGCTCCGCGTCTCACCGAGGGACAGATCGAGGCGATGGATGCCTACGACGCGCTGATCAACGATGCCGACAACCAGGTCGAGATGTCGTTGCGGCCCGGCGACATCCAGTTCGTCAACAACTACCACGTACTGCACGGCCGCCGCCGATATGTCGACGACACCGTCACCGGTCGGGTCCGGTGGCTGAAACGCCTGTGGCTGGCGACCGACATCCTGGGTCCCGACGACCGTCCCGCCCGTTTCCAGCGCGCCGGCGCGATGGGCCACTGGGGCTCCCGCCGAACCCGTGCCTGACCTCGGTTCGACGACGCGGCCGCACACACCTCGACGCCCACGTGCACTGCGAAGGGCTCGCCAGCGGGTGACAGCGGGCAGCGCCCCGACGATGATGGAGCGATGACGACGACGGATCGATCGCTGACCGACACGCTCGACTCGGCACTGATCGACGCTCGGCAGCGCTATGTCGACGCCAACCCGACAAGTGCGTCATGGGCACGGCGCGCCGCCGACGTGCTGCCCGGCGGCAACACGCGATCGGTACTGCACTTCGATCCATTTCCGTTCCGGGTGGCGTCGGCGTACGGCAGGCATCTCGTCGACGTCGACGGCCACCACTACGTCGACCTGCTCGGCAACTACACCGCCGGCCTGCTCGGCCACTCACCCGAACCGGTTCGCGCCGCAGCACACGCAGCGGTCGACGGTGGCTGGGCACTCGGCGCCGTCCATCCGAACGAGGTTCGGCTCGCCGAGTTGATCGCCGGACGGTTCGCATCGATCGAGCAGGTGCGCTTCACCAACTCCGGCACCGAAGCGAACCTGATGGCACTCGCCCTGGTGACGAACCACACCGGCCGTGGGCGGGTGCTCGTGTTCGACGGCGGATACCACGGCGGCGTGATCACCTTCGCTGGTGACCGACACGTCAACGTCCCGCACGACTGGATCGTGTCGACCTACAACGACGTCGACGCCGTCGACGCCGTCTTCGCGGAACACGGTGAATCGATCGCGGCGGCGCTCGTCGAACCGTTGCAGGGTTCGGCCGGTTGCATCCCCGGCACCGTCGACTTCATCGCCAACCTGCGGCGGCGCTGCGACGACGTCGGCGCGCTGCTGGTCTTCGACGAGGTGATGACGTCACGACTTGCGCCGGGCGGCGTTCAAGAAGTGCTCGGGATTGCGCCCGACCTCACCACGCTGGGCAAATACCTCGCTGGCGGTTTCACGTTCGGCGCGTTCGGCGGCCGACGAGATCTGATGGCCGCCTTCGACGCGGGCGCGGGCGGGCGGCTCGGCCATGCGGGCACGTTCAACAACAACGTCGTGTCGATGGCCGCTGGTGTCGCCACGCTCACCGAGGTGCTCACGCCCGAGGTGCTGGCGGCGACCAACGCCCGTGGCGAACGGTTGCGGGCGGAGCTGAACACGGCGTTCGAGCGACACCGCCTTGCGATGTGTGTCACCGGCTCGGGCTCGCTGATGAACGTCCACGGCACTGCTGGTCCGGTCACCTCGACCGAGGATCTCAGCGCTGCGGACGACCGGTGGAAAGAGCTGCTGTTCTTCGACGCGCTCGACGCCGGGTTCTACCTCGCCCGCCGAGGATTCATCGCGCTCTCGATCGAGATCACCGACGCCGACATCGACGCCTTCATCGAGTTCGTCGACCGGTGGGCAGCAGTTGCAGCAGGGTTCTGACCCCTGCGGCAATCAGAGTTCGTCGAGGATCTGCTGGCGCTTGGCGGCGTACTCGGCGTCGTCGACGAGACCTTGCGCCTTGAGGTCGTCGAGCGCCGCAAGCCGATCCGTCGCCGACGGGGGCGCTGGTGCGGCCGACGTCGGTTCCTGATGCTTGCGCATCGCCTTGGCGAGGGCCGCCGCGTCGCGATCGGAGTCCGCTTGCTCGTCGGCCTCGACGCCGGCGAAGATCAGCGTTCGGACGTGTTCGGGATCGGGGATGTTCTCGAACACCGAGTCGCCCGTCTCGCCGGCCGACTCGATCGTGACGACACCATTGTTGAGGATCCTGGCGATGAACGACTGCTCGAAGTTGACGTTGTTGATGCGGTTCAACGGGATCGACACACCGCGGCGCCGGAAGATGCCGCTCTGGTACGCAACGCGCTGGTCGGTGATGGCGAACCGCGTGGTCTGCCACTGCACGAACGCGTAGATCGTGTCGAGGATCAACACGATGAACGAAATGAGCGTGATCCAGCCGAGGGCGGTGCCGATCCAGTCGGCTTCCACCGTCCACAGCAACAGCAGCAGCAGCAGCAGGCCCACACCGGCGGCCACCTGTTTCCAGAAGTAGAACCAGTGGGGATTCGACGCGAGGACCATCTTCTCGTCGGGCATCAGATCAATGTCGGGACCAAACATGGCGGAAACTGTAGTCCCCGCGGAGCGTCAGGAGATCAAGCGTGTGAGCGCCGTGGCGGCAGACGCGACGACGACCACCACGACGAACGGCAACTTGCGCCACAAGGCGACCCCGGCGACGACGACACCCACCAGGCGGGCGTCGACCACGATGGCGCGTCCGTCGCCCATGGTCGACACGATCGTGAGCGCCGCCAGCAGGGCAGCGGGGAGCAGATCGACCACCTGCTGCACCCGAACCGGCAGCGAGCGATCACCGAGCACGAGTGGACCGGCCGACTTGAACGCGAAGGTTCCGACCGTCATCACGATCAACACCACGGTCGCATCGCTCACGACGGTGTCTCCGTTTCCGGCCCGGATCCGTCTGCCACTGCGAGCCGCGGTACACCCACCCAAGCGAACGCGACGCCGAGCATCGACGCCAGAATCGGAACACCTGGCGGAGCAAACGGGATCAGCGCCAGCGCGATGAGCGCTCCGGCGATCGCGGTCCGCCGTTGCGGGGCCGACGACAACCTCGGCCAGAGCAGTGCGAGGAACGCCGCGGGTCCGGCGGCGTCGAGTCCGAGTTCGGTGATCAGGTCGCCGGCGCCGGCGAACGCCACATGGCCGAGCACCGTCGTCAGATTCCACACGACGAACACCCCAACGCCCGCAACGAGGTAGCCGTACCGCCGCCAGCGCCGCTCGTGTTGGGCAGCGCCGACGGCGGTCGACTCGTCGATCATCAGCTGCGACATCGCTGCTCGTTGCCACCATGTCCCGACGAGTGCCGGGGCCATGATCACACCGAACGCGAGCGACCGGACGTTGAGGAGCAGGCCCGCGATCGCGGCGGATGCGATCGAGCCGCCGTCACCGAGGATCTCGACGGCGGCGAACTGGGAGCTCCCACCGAAAACGAACAACGAGAACCCCATCGCCTGCAACAGCGGGAGTCCCGCCGTTGCTGCGGCAGCGCCGAACACGATGCCGAACGGTGCGACCGAGGCGACGATCGAAGCCGCCTGGCGGTGGATCGCCCGCTTGCGGGCTGCATCGTCGACCTCGTTCACGGGGCGCAGTCTTGCGCCGGTAGCGTCCGGCGGCGTGGTCGCGACGGGTGGTGAGAGTGCTCGTTCGGTTCGCAGGCCGGCGGCGTCGTTCAAGGTGCGTCGGCGGTCGCTGTCCCCGAAGCGCCAGGCGGAGTTCGACGAGTGGATCCAACGGTGGGGCATCGACGTCGAGGGTCCGCTCCTCGACTGGGCCGACGTGTTCGGCGGCGACGGCCCAACGCGTCGTGACGTCGTCCTCGACGTCGGCTTCGGTCACGGTGAGTCGACGATCGAGATGGCAGCTGCCGAGCCGCACCTCCACGTCGTCGGTGTCGAGGTGCACACCCCCGGCGTGGTCACGGTGCTCGACGCGATCGAGCATCGCGGCCTCGACCAGATTCGCGTCGTCCACGGCGACCTCCTGCCGTTCCTGGACCGGGTGGCACCCGAATCATTGGCCGTCGTGCGGATCTTCTTCCCCGATCCATGGACGAAGCGCCGCAACTTCCATCGTCGCCTCGTCGGACCAGATGTCGTCGCCGCGCTCACCGATCGCCTCCGCGTCGGCGGGACGATGCATCTTGCCACTGACATCGCCGACTACGCCCAGTCGATGCGGCAGGTGTGCGATGCCGAGCCCCGCCTGTCCGGAGGAGCGATCGAACGGCCGGACTGGCGACCGCTGACCCGGTTCGAGCAACGAGGTCTCGACGCGGGCCGATCATCCAGCGATCTGCTCTACACCCGCGTCATTCCATCGCAGTTCTGACCCCTGATCTCACCGAGTCAGGCGACCGGCGACAGCGGTTGGGGGCGGAGTTCCTCGAAGGTGTCGATCTTGCGGATCGACGGGAAGACGACAGCGAAGCTTGCCGCAACCGCCACGGTGATCAGGCCACCGCCGGCGATCGCCCACGGCACACCGAACATCCTCGCCGCGACGCCGCTCTCGAACGCGCCGAGTTCGTTCGACGCGCCGATGAAGACTCCCTCGACCGCGCTGACACGACCGAGTTGTTCGTCCGGCGTGACGAGGGGGACGATCGAGCCGCGGATGAACATCGACACCATGTCGGCCGCCGAGATCACCACCAGCGCCACGAATGCGACGGCGTAGTTGTGGGTGAGTCCGAACACCATCGTCCCGAGCCCGAAGATCGCGACCACGATCAAGAGCGTCGGGCCGACCCGGCGCGTGATCGGCCGGGTCGCCAGCCAGATCGCCATCACCGCGGCGCCGATGCCCGGCGCGGCCCGCAGCCAGCCATAGGCGATGTCGCCGACACCCAGTTGCTCGCTCGCCACCGCCGGAATCAGCGCGATCGCGCCACCGAACAACACGGCGAACAGATCGAGTGAGATCGTGCCGAGCACGACCGGCGTGTGCCGAACGAAGCGCAGGCCCTCGAGCGCCGAGTGCAGCGTCGGACGATCGGTGATCCGGTCGGGCTCACGGGCGTAGACGATCAGCAGGATCGGGATGATCGCCGCGAACTCGAGCACCGCGGCGAGCCCATAGGCCTCGCTCGGGCCCACCGAGTAGAGGAAGCCGCCGATGACCGGGCCGACGATCGCTGATGCCGTGAACGTCGCCGTCCACAGCGCGATGACCTGTGGAAAGAACTCCGGCGGCGCCAACAGCGGAGCAATCGAACGGCGAGACGGACCGATCATCGCATCAGCGGACCCGAACACGAACGCGATCAGAAACAAGGGCCAGACCGTGCCGGGGTCGATCTCGCTGTACACCAGGAACGCAACGGCACAGCCGACCCGGGCCAGCAGGAACAGCCCCGTCACCCGTCGACGGTCGAAGCGATCGGCCACCCAGCCGCTCACCAGCACGAGCAGCACCGCCGGCACGAACTGCGCGAGCCCGATCAGGCCGATCGCCAGCGTGTCGCCCGTGACGTCGAAGGCCTGCTTGAACAGCACCGTGACCAGGATGTTGAGGCCGACTGCGGCCAGCGCCGTCGACAGCAGGTACCGGCGAACCGCCGGATACCGCAGGACGTCACGAGCGTTGGCCACCGCCGAA
>Ga0307380_10004743_pt1 | contig 18223 bp, 17 predicted proteins | sample UN3MG_FD_202239 | JGI IMG/M metagenome (GOLD analysis project Ga0307380, IMG submission 202239) | Soil microbial communities from Risofladan, Vaasa, Finland - UN-3 | ecosystem: Environmental > Terrestrial > Soil > Coastal area > Acid sulfate soil | place: Finland: Risofladan, Vaasa | collected...
GGAAAACATGGTCTTGTCATCTCCAAAGGGAATAAAAGAGGGCTCCTTCTACCTCAAGTTCCTGTCGAAAATAACTGGTCAAGGGAAACATTTCTCAAGCAGGCGTGCTTGAAAGCTGGTCTTCCGCTGAATACTTGGAAATCCGAAGCTGATATTTACATATTCGAAGCTATTATTTTCCAGTGATACAAAATGCCACTTTACGAATATAAATGTTTAACATGCGGCTCTTCGCTTGAAGTCCTCCAGAAAGTCAATGAACCGCAGTTAAAAAAATGCCCTAAATGTGGAGGACTGCTAAAGAAAGTCCTCTCGCCCTCAGCCCTTCAATTTAAAGGCAGCGGCTGGTATATCACTGATTACGCTCAAAACAAAAAGCCAGAAAAGGAAAGCAAGGCCAATCAGAAGCCTAAAAGTGAAAAACCTGATGCCTCCAAGAAAAAGAAGGACCCTCCTCCCTCTTCATCTGATTAAACAGACCATCCTTTTATCTCAAGGCTGCGCTCTTAAACAAGGGCATAAAGGGGAAAAGCTTCTTTCTGCACAATAGGGGTGGATTATCTTCCTCTTTCATTTTTTATTTCGGGATTACTAAGTCTGACGTGCTGTGTTATTTTGACAATATTGCGCTTTGGGAATAAAATTTGGGAGATGAAGATACTCGTTCGAGCACCCAACTGGATAGGAGATTCTATCCTTGCTGTTCCTGCCGTTTATAGTTTAAGTAGAAACTTTCCCCAAGCCGAGATCTGGATAGCTGCCAAAGAGTGGGTAAAAGATCTCTTCTCCTCTCATGATTTTATAAAGGGGATCATCCCTCTTCCAGACATAGATGGCTTTAGAAAGCTGAGGGATTCAGCACAAAAAATAAAAAGCTTCCATTTTGATATCGGAGTCCTTCTTACAAACTCTTTCTCTTCAGCTCTTCTCTTCTATCTTGGCAAGATCCCTGAAAGATGGGGATACTCTACGGATGGCCGCAAAGTGCTTCTTACCAGGGGAGTGGCGCTAAAGAAAGGGGAAAACTGTTCCCACCAATTAAATTACTATTTGGATCTTATCTCCGGCCTGGGTCTAAAAACTTCCCCTCCAAAAATATCCCTGCCCGTAACTCAAGAAGAAAAGGGGGAAGCTAAGGAGCTGCTCCTCTCCTTAAATGTTGATTTTAAAAAACCCCTTATCATTCTCAACCCTGGGGCTTCTTATGGCCCTTCTAAAAGATGGCACGCTGAAAACTACGCAGAGGTCGCCATTTTATTACAGGATAGAAAAAAGGCAGAAATTCTCATTACAGGCTCCAAAGGTGAGTCCGAGTTGGTTGAATCCATAGCCTCCTTAATGACAAAAAAACCCTTTAACCTGACAGGAAAAACAAACCTTCGGCTGCTCGCAGGTTTGATCAGCAACGCAGATCTTTTTATCACTAATGACTCAGGCCCTATGCACATAGCGAATGCCCTAAAAATACCAGTTATAGCTATATTTGGACCGACTAATTCTAGCTTTACCGGTCCTTTCCAACAACCTGCAGCTGTCATCAAGAAAGATGTTCCATGCTGGCCATGCAGCTACAGAGAATGCCCGTTTGATCACAGATGCATGATAAGCATTGATCCCGAGGAAGTCTTCGAGGCATGCCAGGAATTTTTATGATGAAAAAAAGAGCAGTTTTTCTCGATAGAGATGGGACAATCAACAAAGATGTGGGGTATCCCAACTCTTTCAGTGTGATAGAAATTTATCCTTACAGCTTCGAAGCAATAAGGAAAATAAACGAGGCTGGGCTTTTAGCAGTTATTGTGTCTAACCAGTCAGGAGTCGGACGGGGACTTATTGTCGAGAAAAACCTTCGTGACATTCACCAGGAATTAATAGCAGCATTTGCCAAACATAGCGCTCATTTTGATGGTGTTTATTACTGTCCTCACTACCGCCTTTCCTCCATACCGCGGTACAGAAAAAATTGCCGGTGCCGCAAGCCAGACCCGGGGATGGGCCTTAAAGCGGCCGCAGACCTCAATATTGATATGAATAATTCTTATATGGTGGGAGACAAGGTAGGAGACATCCTTTTTGGCCGCAATATTCAAGCCAAACCTATACTCCTCCTCACAGGTTTTGGTCAAGAAGCGCTACCCAAGCTTAAGAAAAAGGGGATAGTGCCTGCTTGCGTAGCTCCGAACCTGCTTGATGCTGTAAACTGGATACTGCAGCAGGAAAAGAAAATCCCCTGATAGGAAGCAACGCTATCTTTTGGAGAACCATAATTTAGACCAATGATCAGATTTGATGATATCTTAGAAAAAGTTTCTTCTTCTTATAGCGAGAAAGACACAACTCTCCTTCAGAAAGCTTATATCTTTGCGGCCCAGGCCCATAAGGGTCAAACCAGGCGCTCCGGAGAGCCCTATTTGAGTCATTCCTTAGAAGTTGCAAGCATGCTTGCAGATATGAAATTAGATAAAACAACCCTAGCAGCGGGTCTCCTCCACGATGTTTTAGAAGACACCGATGTGACTGCCTTAGAGCTTCAGCAGGCTTTTGGCAAAGAGATAGCTCATTTGGTAGAAGGGGTTACTAAAATCAGCCGTGTTCAGGAATCATCGCCTGAAACAAGGCAGGCAGAAAGCATCCGGAAAATCATCCTGGCCATGATTGATGATCTAAGAGTCATTTTTATCAAATTAGCTGACAGGATTCACAACTTAAAAACTCTAAAATTTTTGCCTGAGGATAGACAAAAAAAGATTGCCATGGAAACCCTGGAGATATTTGCCCCAATTGCAAACCGACTGGGCATGGGACGAATAAAAGCCGAATTGGAAGAGCTCTCTTTTCGCTATGTAGATCCAGACGACTATTTCAAAACGGCCTCTCTAGTTGATCCCAAAAGGGAAGAGGCCGAAAAGGAGCTCAAGAAAACCAAACGGACGCTTGAAGGTTTAATGAAAGTTAATCATATTCCAGCTAAAATATCTTATCGAATAAAAAGGCTCTACAGCGTCCATAATAAAATGATAAGACAAAATACTGACTTCGACCAAGTTTATGATTTCATGGCCCTGAGGCTAATCACTAACTCTGTCAAGAATTGCTATGCTGCCCTAGGAACTATTCATCAGAAATGGCCTCATCTTCCCCATCGATTCCGGGACTTCATCGCTATGCCCAAGCCTAATCTTTATCAATCTCTCCACACAACAATCATCGCCGAAAAAAAACAAACTGTCGAAATTCAAATCCGGACACATGACATGCATAATTTAGCTCAAAACGGAATCGCCGCCCACTGGAAATATAAGGAAACAGATACCCGCCACATCATGAAAGAGGACAAAAGGTTGAATTGGCTGAGAGAAATGGTCGATCTTTACAAAGAGCAAAAGAGCCCCCGAGAATTCTTGAAAAGCCTGAAAACAGACCTCATTCCAGAAGAAGTTTATGTTTTCACCCCTAAGGGAAAAGTCGTAACCCTGCCCCTTGGTGCCTCTGCCCTGGATTTTGCCTTTAAGATTCATTCTGAAATAGGGCTACACTGCGCAGGAGCAAAGATTAACGCCAGGATTGAACCTTTGAAGACAATCTTGAAGACTGGAGATATAGTGGAGATTTTAACCTCCCCTGAAAAAACTCCAAGTCGAGATTGGTTGAATATAGCCTTCACCTCAACAGCCCGACACAATATAAAACACTGGCTAAACTTACAGGATAAAATAAGGAATACCGCCCTCGGGAAAAAATTGTGGGAAAAAGAAATCAAGCATTATAAGGTCCCCGTGGATTTTTTAAAAGAAGAAAACCTCCTCAAGAGTCTCTCTTCTGTAGCAAATGTGAGGCTTAAAAAGATGGAAAATTTTTATGCTTATGTTGGATTTGGGAAAATCATCCTTGAAAAAAAAATTATGGAAAAGCTCTTCCCCGCCGAAAAAATCGAAAAGAAAAAAGATACATTCCTGAAAAAAATTGTTACAAAAGTAGCCAAGAAGCCAAAGCCAGTCATCCAGGCTAAGGGAGTCCATTTAGCCAAATGCTGTTCCCCTATCCTGGGCGAACCTATCATAGGATACATCACATCAGGAAAAGGAATAACAGTTCACTCCCTGCGGTGCCCCCTGGTTGAAAGAGAAATTCTGGATAACCGGCGCATGGTCGAGGTCTCCTGGGAGGATACTCCAAAAGGCCTCTTTAAAGGAAAGCTTTTGATTAAAGCCGAAGATTCTCCTGGAGTCTTAGCCAAACTTGCCTCTGCCATTTCACGGTCAGACGGAAATATCACTAAGGCTGAAGTGACAACTTCCGAAGACAAGAAAGCTCAAATTAAGTTCATTCTTATTATTCGAGATATAAAACATCTTGAAGCGATGATGAAAAAGCTTTCGGCTATAAAAGAGATTTCTTCTGTCGAAAGAATGTAAACCTGGGGACGTTCCCCGAAGTACCATCCTTAATTAATTTAAAATCAGATCTTCCCCCAAATAGATCTTTTAGAGTGATGAATTGTTTGGATTGAAGGTGGTATTTCGAGGAAGGGTCCCTTAGCTTAAAGTACGGTCCTTAATTAATCTAAAAAATGATTTGCCCCCGAATTAGTCCTCAGAGGAGGGTGAGGGAGTTGAATCGAGAGGGGCTGCTTTGGGAAGCGTCCCCTTGGTTACCTTGGTTACTTTCCCGGAACGAAGACACCTGGTGCAAACCCATATTTGCCTGTTCCCTGAATCTGTCTTAGCTTTAACGTGCTGCAAATTCGGTTTCCATTTTTTTTTGGAGGCTTTATGGGAATGACTCACGCTGTGTCCAAAAAAAGGTCCTTTTCCACAAATCTTGCATACTTTTGGCATTTTCGTTCTCTTAAAGTAACTTTTTATACCATATTTTAAGCAAAAATCCAAAGATATTTTTAACGTTTAGCCCTTTATTAGGCTAAATTCCGTCTCTGCTTAAAGGCTTCCAGAGTATTCCTCATAAGCATGGCCACTGTCAATGGTCCAACTCCCCCAGGCACTGGAGTCAAAAACTCGGCTTTATCTATAACCTGAGGATGGACATCGCCTATAAGAGTATACCCTTTTTCCCTGAGGTCCTTCAGCCTTTTTTCATCCTGCCCAAACATTTGTTCTACTTTAGACTTATCTGTGAGGTTATTCATCCCCACATCCACAACTACGGCACCCGTTTTTACAAACTCCGGAGTTATGAATGCACCCCGGCCTATTGCCCCAACAAGAATGTCCGCTTCTGATGATACCTGAGGTAGGTTCTCCGTTTTAGAATGGCAGATCGTCACGGTTCCGTTTTCATTGGTAACCATGGCAGCCAGGGGTTTGCCTACAAGACGACTCCTGCCTATAATAACTACCCTTTTCCCTGCAATCGGGATCTCTCGAGATTTCAAAAGCTCTATTATCCCCAACGGCGTGCACGGCTTTAATCCTTCCTGATTCATCATCAAATTCCCTAAATTAAAAGGATGAACTCCATCTACATCCTTCTCCGGATGGATAGAAGCAATTATCTCGGGAGCATTGAACGAGGATGGCAAAGGAAGCTGCACAAGGATACTATCTACATCTTCCCTGGAGTTCAACTCCTCGATCTTAGCCTTTAAAAGAGATACTTCTATATCTTCAGGAAGACATAGAATTTCTGAGTGGATGCCCAACCTTTCGCAGTTTCTCTCCTTGGTTCGCAAATAAATCTTAGACGCCCTGTTTTCTCCTACCAATATTGCTGCTAATCCCGGAACTTCCTTCTTCTGCTTCAGGTATAGAGCTACATCATTTTTTACTTTCTCTTTTATTTTCTTGGCCAAGGTTTTCCCTTCAAGCCAGCTGCCCATGTCGTCCTCCTCTGTATATTTTCTTACCTATTATACATATGTCTCTTTTTTGTGACAACAAGAATTCTTTTCTCTCTGATGTTTTAGCCTATAATTTGGTATGAAATTTGCATATATAGGGCCTGGCCTTATCCTTGAGAATGCTATAAAGGCGAGAGGCAGGAAAACATCCTCTCCCAATGGCAAGGCCTCACCCTAGTGTATCTTGACGAAGGATTGAAAAAGAAGTACCTTAATTAAGGTAGGCTCTACATGCATAAAAAACTTACATTTTATCTTCTTGTTCTCCTGGTTTTTGTAATCTCATTTTCAAGCTGTGCTCGGCAGCTTCTGGATAACCAGCTCTTATTTGGTATCCAGGCTGCAAGGCAAGATCTATGGGACGAGGCCATTTTTCGCTGGAAAAAAGTAGTCCTCTCCGACGCAAATTCTGCTGCTGCCCACAACAACCTGGCCGTTGCCTATGAACAAAAAGGCCTTTGGGAAGAAGCAAAAAATGAATATGATATCGCTTTAAAGCTTAGCCCTGGAAATGCCCACATAAAAGCCAATTATCAAAACTTTAATAAAAATCATGAACCTTTCAATAAAGACAAAAAAGATGAAAAAAATTAAGATAGTCCTGGTCCTTACAATCTTATTCTCTTTCTCCTGTGCTTCAAACGACTACTGGAAATTAAGGATTGAAATTCCTGGTAAGACTTCGTTCGATCTAGATCAATATAACGAAGTTGTCATAACCAATTTTTTGATCAAGGAAGAAACAAAAGATTTTAATCTGAATCAAGAGCTCGTAGATTATTTCTCCTTCGAGGTCGGCCAGAACTTCAAAGGAAAGGTTTCCATAAAAGAAATCACTTTTGAAGAAGAGCCGTTTAAAAATGAAGCCTTTTGGAAAAATTTATTACCAGACCGGAAAAAGGCTATTCTTTTCACTGGAGGCGCTCAATACACTGAAGAAATCCGAAAGGCCATTTTACAAAAACAGAAAGATCGTTTTGAAGACCCCTTTGTTACTAAAAAAAGGGGCCTGGCTGAGCGAAGATTCTACACCCTTAACCTTGACTTCTATATTATTGATGCCAAAACAGGAAAGACTCTGTTTAAAAGAAATTTTAAAGAATCCAAAGGCTTTGAAAACCCAAAACAGACAGCTCCTTTTGCCTTCTTTGAGCTTATCCAGAGAGTAAAGGCAAAGTTTTTCCGCAACATTCTTGGCGTAGCAAGCATCCAAGAAAGATATCTTATCTACGATTAAACAAGGAATGCTACCATGAAACATTACTTAAAATACATCTTCTTTCTCTTTTTCCTCATCCTCTACACACCCTTGAGCATTGCCCAATCCATGTATTTCCCTTACTACGGAAAAAATAAAGTCCTGTATGAAAAACTTAACTGGCATTCTTACAAGACTGAACATTTCAGCATTTACTATTACACCGAAGGTGTTCGGGTTTTAAAAAATATTGCAGAGATGGCTGAAAGTGCCTATCAAAGAATAAGCACAGAACTCAAGCATCCGCTCTCTGCTCCTGTTCCCCTCATTTTTTACAAAACATCTACGGATTTTGAGCAGACAAATCTTTTTCAAATGCCCGCAGGAGTACTGGGAGTTGCAGAGCCAGTTCTTTATCGTATCGCTATTCAAGGAGATATGACTCTTGATGAAATTCAGGATCTTATCGAGCACGAATTAACCCATATTTTCGAGTATGACCTCCTCTGGGGAGGTCCGGGCGGCGTGATGTATGCTGTGAATCAACCTCCGCTTTGGATTATGGAAGGTCTTTCCGAGTATAACACTGAGAACTGGTCTTCCTGGTCCTCCCTAATTGTCAAAGACGCTGTTCTCAACGACCGAATCCCCGAACTCACAGCATCAGGAAATCTCTACTCCCGCCATCCTTTGCCTCGCCCGCCCGCGTATGACTTCGGCCATGCAATATATGATTTCATCGAGTCTAAACACGGAAAAAACGGGATAAGGGAGTTCTGGCACTCTCTGAAGCGCTCTCCTTTTATAGGAAGGAGAAATCCTATAAAGAAAGCTTTCAACATGAGCTACAAAGATTTTAATCATGAATTTAAAAAATATCTCCGCGCTAAATACAAGGATTTTCTTTTAAGGGAGAATCCAGAAGATTACAGTATAACTCTTGGCCCTGAATTCCCGCTAAATCCTTATTATTTTTCCCTTTCCCATGCCGTTTCTCCTTCAGGGGACATCGTCGCCGTCTTGACCCAAAACGTTAAAGACTATGATATCGATATCGTTCTCATCTCAACGAAGGATGGCTCCGTCGTTAAAAACATAACAAAAGGGTACACTCTCAAGTACGAATACATTAAATTCGAAATTGACCCTTCGAAAGGAAAAGATATAGCCTGGTCCTCTGATGGAGACAGGATAGCTTTTTTTGCTCGCGCCGGACAAAAGCATTCAATCTTTATCCTCAACGCCCTAACCGGAAAAATCCTGAGAACGATTAAGATTCCTGTTGACCAGCCCTCTTCCCTCTGTTTTTTCCCCGGGGGAGAGGAACTACTCTTTACAGCGTTTCATGAAGGATTTCATGACATTTTCAAGATAAACCTTTCAACCGAAAAAATCCTTAATTTAACTGAAGACGACTTTTTCGAGAAAACACCGATGATCTCTCCAGACGGGACCAAGGTGGCCTATACAATTCATCTTGATACTTATGACAAGCTCTTTCTCTCTCCCCTAAACAATTTGAAAAAAAGGACACAGTTGACTTTCGGGAAAGGGAACACAATCTCACCCCATTTTTCGCCTGATTCTAAAGAATTATATTTCTCGGGCGATATGAGGGACGCTTATAATATTTATTCCCTGAACCTTGAAACTGGAGAACTCACGCGTTATACAGATGTCAGGACCGGCAATTTCTTCCCTATCCCTCTCCCCAACGATCCGAAAAGGGTCGTTTTTGCTTCGTTCAACAAAGGGGCATTCCAAGTTTTTAAAAGCGAGCTTGAAGGGGAAGTAGAAAAAACCATAACTTTTAAAGAGGTATCACCAGATGAGGAATTCAAGAGGTTTGAACCCATCATCTCTTTGGATATAGACAAAAAGGAAATTAAACCCTATAAAGGCCTGGGCAAATTGTATCTTACTTCAAGGCCGCCCATTGACACTATCGTTTCCACTGACGGTTCAATCTACGGCGGTTCCGCCTTAAGTTTTTCTGATTTATTGGGGGACTATACTTTCTTCTTGATGGCCTACCAGGTAAGACAGTACCGCTCTTATCAATTTTCTTTTTTAAATCAAAAAAAAAGATTGCAGTACATGGTCAATGCTTTTCAATATACCCAGTATTATTACCTTAGCTCATATTATGATCCTTATGCTTATTCGCGTTTGACTTATGCAGATGCCACAGCTATCCGAAAGATTACAGGCGTAAACGTCAGTGCTTATTACCCTTTTAATAAGTACTATCGAACACAAGCATCGATTGGTTATTATAATTACGAAGAAGATTATCTCTATCCATCTCCTGGTACATATGCCCAGTTTTGGAATGGAAGCGTACTTTCAGCGAGTTTCTCCCTTATCGGGGAAACCACTCGCTTCAAATATCCCTACGGACCAATTGCTGGAAACACTTTCATGCTATCTGTATCTCAAGCCCTCCCAGTTTCCAGCAGTTTTATACAGAATACAACTGTTGAAACAGACCTTCGGAAATATATCAGGATTGGTTCAAATACGCTCTTTGCTTTCCGCTTTAAAGGCTTTTTCAGTCGAGGAAAAAATCCATTTGTTTTTTATTGGGGAGGAAATAACCAGGTCCGTTCCGAAAATTATTATAGTATTGTCGGCAACGAGGGGTGGTATGCAAACCTTGAATTCAGGCTCCCTTTGATAAACGCAGCCTCAACAATTATCGGCCAAACAGGGCCTGTCCGTGGAACCCTTTTCTTCGATATCACTCGATCAAAAATCAAAGGATATCCAGCCAAAATCCCCATTTTTGAAAGGGATGAATTTGGGTCCCTTTCATTTCGCCAAATTGACGCCATTGGATCATACGGGTATGGGTTTCAATTTTTCTTCCTCGGTCTTCCGGTACATATTGAATTTGTCAAAAGACTTGAGTTTCCAGATATGTCAAAGCCCTTCAATTGGGACAAAAAAGGGGATTTCAGGACTAGGTTTTGGATAGGATTTGATTTTTAAAAATTTAATATAAACTTCTTGAAATCCACCCACAAGGGTGCTATAGTACGCAAGCCTTCTCAGCTATTAACCAGCAGACAACGAAGGTTTTTCCACATTTGTGGATAAACCTGTGGAAATCTAATACACAAAAATGGAAGCTAAAGATAAACAAAACCCTTGGCTTCAAATCATGGATGCTCTTCAAGAAAAGATCGATAAAAATAGCTATGAAACCTGGTTTGAGCCAACATCATACATAGGACAGGAAACCAACTCACTCTACATAAAGGTTCCTAATTCTTATTTCAAAGACTGGCTTTCTTATCATTATTCAAGCAAGATAAACAGCTGTTCCCAGGAACTCTACGGGAAAGTTTTTAACATCAAATTTATCTTTGATGAAGACTCCTCGGCTTTCATGCGGCGCTCCCCTCAAGAGAGAAAATCAAAGCGAGGAACTCTGTTAAATCCAAACCTAAACCCGAATTATACCTTTGAAAATTTCGTAGTCGGATCCTGTAATGAATTCGCCCATGCAGCCTCCAAAGCAGTAACCAAGAATCCTGCAAAATCATACAATCCGCTTTATATCTATGGCGGTGCCGGCCTAGGAAAAACGCATTTAATGAACGCTATAGGACATTTTATTATTCTAAATAACAACGGGTTGAAAGTATTATACATAACAACCGAGCAATTTATGAACGACCTGATTAACCATCTTCAATACGGGAAAGTTCTTTCCTTCCGCCAAAAATACAGAAATGTAGATGTGCTCTTGATGGATGATATTCATTATCTTTCTGGAAAAGAAAGGACAAAGGAGGAATTTTTCCACACATTCAATCATCTTTATGACGGCCAGAAGCAGATAGTTATCTCTAGCGATTGCCCCCCTAAAGAAATCCCTCATCTTGAAGAAAGATTTCGTTCTCGTTTTGAATGGGGGTTGATTGCGGACCTTAAACCCCCTGACATCGAAACAAGGATCGCTATCCTCAAAAAGAAGTCAGATCTAGAAGGAGTCGATTTACCTGAAAGTGTGGCCCTCTACATTGCTGATAAGGTTCATTCTAATATAAGGGTTTTAGAGGGATACTTGCGGCGAGTTATTGCCTTCGCTTCTTTGAAAGGTGAAAAACTTGATTTAGACCTCACAAAAGAGGCATTGAGGAGCTTGTTAGATTCTTCTTCGACTGCAGTAACTATTGAAAAAATTCAAAAAATCGTTTGTCATCAATTTAATATAAAACCCTCTCAGCTTAAATCAAAAAATAACTCACCAAAGTTTGCTTTCCCTCGTCAGATTGCCATGTATCTCTCCAAGGGACTAACAAAAGCTTCTCTTCCTGAAATCGGTAAAAAATTCGGTGGAAAACATCATACAACTGTTATCCATAGCATAAAGAAAATAGAAAAAATGCACAACGAAGACCCAGAATTCAACAAAGAATTAAACAATCTGATTAGCTATATTCAGTAGAAGAATCAACGATTTATAAAGTATTTTCACTTTTCATTTGCTTTTATTTATATTATTACTTATCTTAAAAATATATTAATTTAATATTATTATATTTTAGGAAAAGGTGGAAAAATGAAATTTTCTATTCAAAAAGAGGATATTTTTGCTGAACTTCAACTCCTTCATGGAATTGTTGAGAAGAGAAACACAATGCCGATTCTTGCTAATATTCTGGTTAGTGCTTCAGGGAGTGAAGTGGAGCTTAAAGGCACTGACCTTGAGGTTGGCTTGAAAACTCATTTTCCAGCCAAGGTTGAGGAGGAAGGCTCTATAACAATATCAGGAAAGAAGGTTTTTGAAATTGTAAAATCTCTTCCTGACGGTGAGACAGTTACCTTCAAAGAGAGTAAAGATCTTACTATGGAGATAACATCCGGAGCAAGCGAGTTTAAAGTTCTTTGCTTGCCCAAAGAAGATTATCCTCAGATTCCAGAACCTAAGTTTGAAAGAAATATCGTTCTTCCACTGGATAAATTTCAAGACATGATAGACAGAGTCTACTATGCCATAACTCAAGAACAAAGATACTATTTGAGTGGTGCCCTCTTGATACTCAAGGATAATTCGATGGAACTGGTGAGTACAGATGGGCATAGACTGGCGTATACTTCAAATGCCATAGAAAAAATGAAGCTATCAAATGAAATAAGGGCAATCGTGGCCAAAAAGACATTGAGTGAGTTGAGAAAGTTTGAGGATGATTCGATAGAATTTGACCTAGATGAAAGCAACCTTTTTTTTAAGGTGAAGAACAGGACTTTGATTTCAAGGATTATCGAGGGAAAATTTCCAAATTATGAAGCTGTCATCCCTAAAGACAATCCTAACACTTTCACGGTTTCAAGAGAAGAAATAACAGACGCGGTGAGGAGAGTTTCTCTTTTTTCGACAGAAAGGTCCAAAGGAATAAAATTTTACTTAGAAAAAAACAAGATAAAACTTTTCTCATCCAATCCAGAGATAGGAGAGGCTCGAGATAAGGTCGATGTTGACTATACGGGAGAAGATTTAGAAATTGGATTTAACTCTCAGTATCTCCTTGATTTCCTGGCTACAGTCAGTGCAGAAACAGTTCGTTTCGAATTTAAAGATACAAACAGTTCCGTTCTTATGAAACCTGAAGTTGAAGAGGATATAGAGTATGTATATGTACTCATGCCCATGAAATTATAAACGGGCGTACTGGGAGGAAAATCCCTAAGGGCATTTTTTCTTCATCTCCAAACCACCGGCTTGATAAAAAAAAGGGGTGTTTATAACCGATTCCTGAATCTATATAACGAGATCCTTTTTATTGAGGACCCTTGATTTATAGAAGAAAATGATAAGGAGAACAGATAATCCGTTTTCCCCCTGGGAGGGGCGCATAGAATATTATTCTAAAAAAACTGCGTCTATCCCTGGCCCTCTCCTTTTTTCATTATATTTATGATCACGGGATAGAGAGATGCTTTGTTTTTTGCCCGGAAATAACGAAAAAGGACAATACCAGCTATAATAAGAGCAAAAAGCAGGCCAAGAAGGCTGGACACCGAGGAGGTGAAAGGCAAGAGAGGAGATAGCAATGATCCTAATCCTATTCCCAACAGAGAAGCAACGAGAAGCGATCCAAAGAGCAAGATCAAGGCTCTACTGTATTTCGTATCCGGGATTTCAATCTCAACTTCATCGCCAGGATATGCCCGCAAGGGATTCCTGGCTGTAAGGAGACCTTTTGATTGGTTTTGTCCGATGCACAAGCTTTGAGCTGAACAATTCTGGCAGGACTCGATGGAACACTGTACTTCTACCTGGGCCATATCCTCTTCTGTAGTGACAATTATTCCCTTATCCCTCATCTTCCTTCTTCAAGCGACCGATGGAGTCTGTGGGACATTTTTCAATTTCAGGAATTTTTTCCGGATCTATTTTTTTATAATCGGTTATTTTTGCCAGATTGTTTTCGATGACGATGGCTTCCGGACAGGCCCGGGAACATATTCCACAGGCAATGCAAGCATTTTTACAGACTTTTCTTGAAACGGGTCCTCTGTCCTTGGAGCGGCAGAAGACGATAATTCCTTGAGAAACAGGATGGAGTTCAAAAAGGTTTCTCGGGCAGGCCTCGACACATTTCCCGCAAGCGGTGCATTTATCTTCTATTACTACAGGAAGTCCTTCTTCGCTCATATAGATTGCGTCAAAGGGACAGGCTCGAGCACAATCTCCAAAGTGTAAACAGCCATAAGAACACTGTTTGTTTCCTCCGACTAGGTGAGCAGCGTCGCAGGTTGAAATGCCGATATATGTCCCCCTATTTTTGGCCGCCTCATGAGTTCCCCGGCAGTGGAGGCGCGCCACTTTTTTAACAACCTCCGCAGCAGTGACGCCTAAGGTTTCAGCAATTTGTTTTACCCCTTCAGCGTCACTAACCGGACAGCTGTTGGGAGTGGTTTCGCCTTTTACTATAGCCTCAGCAAACGCTCGACATCCTGCATATCCGCAGGCCCCGCAATTGGATTGGGGCAAGATCTCAGCAACTTGCTCTATCTTCGGATCCTCGTAAACTCTTAGTTTTCTGTAGGCAAAAACAAGTCCGAGGGAAAAGAGGAAACCCATGACCCCCATAGTAATGATAGACAGTAAAACTTCCATTATTTTATCATCCCCACAAAGCCCATGAAGGCAAGAGCCATAATCCCGGCGACAATAAGACCAATTGCCGCTCCTTTCAAAGGCTCTGGAACGTCCGCCAGGTCAAGCTGTTCCCTGATCCCTGCCATGATGATAATGGCCAGAGTGAACCCTAAGCCTGAGCCGAACCCGAATATGACAGTTTCCGCAAAACCATAATCTCTCAAGACAGCAAGAAGCGCTAGGCCCATGATTGCACAGTTTGTTGTGATCAGAGGGAGATAGATGCCCAGCGCCTGATAAAGAGGAGGGCTTATCTTACGGATGAACATTTCTACCAACTGGACCAAGGAAGCGATAACAAGAATGAAGGATACGATCTTGAGGTAATCAAGCTCATGCGGGATAAGAATCCAGTGGTTGATAACCCAGGAGACAGCAGCCGTGATGGTCATAACAAAGGTTACGGCCAGGCCCATCGAGAAAGCCGAGTCGATTTTTTTAGAGACTCCCAGGAAAGGACATATCCCCAGGAAGTAATAGAGAACGAAATTATTGATCAAGATGGCAGAGATAAAAATAGCAACAAGTTCCATTCTTATTTCCTCGACTTTGTTCTGCGTTCAATCTGCAAGGCAAGAGCAAGAAGGATGCCCAGAGTAATAAAAGCACCAGGAGGAAGGATCATTATAATCCAGGGCTTGAACCAGGCTCCCATGACTTGATATCCAAAAAACGTCCCCGCTCCCAGAATTTCTCGGATCGCACTAAGAATGAGCAAGGCCAGGACAAATCCCGCACTCATGCCAAGCGCATCCATTAGAGAGCGCCCCATTTTGTTTTTTGAAGAATAAGCTTCTTGACGGCCCAGAATAATACAGTTAACGACGATTAAGGGAACATAGGGCCCCAGGCTTTTAGAAATAGGAGGGAAAAAAGCAGCCAGAAACCGGTCTGCCACGGTTACAAAAGTGGCGATGATGACAATGTAGCTGGCAATCCGGACCTGGCTTGGGATGAGTTTTTTTATGGATGAAACCACAAGAGAACTGAATATCAGGACAAAAGTTGTTGCCAATCCCATAGCCAACCCATTGATTACAGCGCCTGTCACCGCAAGTGTCGGGCAAAGGCCGAGGAGCTGGCGAAAAACCGGATTTTCATCCCATAAGCCCTTGATGAATTCTTGTCCGGCGGTTTTAGTTGACATCTTGGGCCTCGCTGCTGAGCTTTCCTTCTTTTATTAGTCTCCTGGCATGCTCCAGGGAATTGTTGACTATACTGAGGACAGCCTCAGAGGAAATCGTGGCACCTGTGATGGCATTGATTTCCGAAGGCAAAAGTTCCTCTGCTGCACTGACTGCAGGCTTGCGGAGACTGATGGTTCCGCCGCAGTCTCTGTTTTCCCAGTACTTTAAGAAAGAGTCGCGATCAGTGATCTTTGCTCCCAATCCTGGCGTTTCCTTCTGGTCGAGGATAGCCAGCCTGTTTGTCCTTTCAAGCGATGTGTTTGTCCCTAACATGAGGGTGATTTTATCCTGAAAGCCTATTCCTGAAGCATGAATGGCAAAACCTATAAGGTTTCCTTCTTCGTTCTTTCCACCATAGACAGCAAGATCTCGTTCTTCGTACAATTTCTGGCTGCTAACTGTTCCAGGAACGACTTGGATGATAGCTTCTTCTATTTCCCGTTGCTTGTTTAAGGCGATACGTTCCTTTGTCAAATGGCCAACAGTCGCCAGGAAGCTGCCAGAGAGAAGCCCGATCGAAGTAAGGACAACAACCATTCGAGTGGACAGCTTCATCCCTTGCTCCTTTCCCCAAGGATCCGGGGTCGAGTATAGCGGTTAAGAAGCGGAACAAAAGCGTTCATAAAGAGGATGGAATACATCACGCCTTCTGCAAAGCCGCCGAAGAGGCGGATCAAGCCGATAACAATGCCTATTCCCAGGGCATAAATCCAGGTACCATGAGGAGTGATAGGCGAAGTAACCATATCCGTAGCCATAAAGAAAGCCCCGATCAGGAGGCCTCCGGCCAATATATGAAAGAGGGGAGAGGCATATTTTTCTGGATTGGCGAGCCAGAAGGCCCCTGTAAAAGCCGTAAGAGAGAGGAGGATGCCTAGAGGAATTCGCCAGTCAATCACACGACGGGAGAGTAGGAAAAGGCCTCCCAGAATAAGGGCAAATGCAGAGGTTTCTCCCAGGCAGCCGCCGACATTTCCTATAAAAAGGTCCTTAAGAGGAGTGAGGGTGCCTTCAGCTATCGCATCCTGGAACCTCAAATTTCCCAGTGGAGTGGCAAAGGTTGCAGTCTGGATTTTTAAGGCCGCAGGAGGAATCCAGGTCGTCATGGCCACAGGAAAGGCAGTTTGGAGAAAGGCTCTTCCTACCAACGCTGGATTAAAAATATTATAGCCCAGGCCTCCGAAAACCTGCTTTCCTATGGCAATAGCCACGACTGCTCCGATAATAACCAATTCTAAAGAGAGAGAAGGAGGGAGAGTCATCGCCAGAAGTATTCCTGTAATAACAGCTGATCCATCACGGAGGGAATGAAGAGGTTTCTTCCTCAGCCAGAGGAAGAGTGCTTCAGTTACCAGGCAAGCAGCAATGCAGGAGAGAAGCAAGGCAAGGGCTTTAAACCGGAAGAAATAGAGGGAGGCAGCGACAACAGGGGCAAGGCTTGCAATCACGGCATACATGATTTTAGGGACAGAATCTTTATCCTTGAAGTGAGGGGAAGATTGAAGGATGAAAGTATTATTGGTCATTAAGCACTCTTTTTTTGTTTCAAAGTGACAATTCTATTCTTGCCCACGCGCATCCAGTGAACAAGGGGAATCTTTGACGGACATATATACTGGCAGCAGCCACATTCCACGCAATCCAGGACACCCCATTTTTCAGCGGCAGTCAAATCATCGAACTTGACATATTTTGCGAGCTGAGTAGGAACGAGGGTCATAGGACAGTTTTCTACGCAGCGACCACAGCGGATGCAGGGGTATTCCAAGCTTGGACGAGGAGCTGCCCAGGTCAATATGCCAGAGGTTCCCTTGACAACCGGTACATCTAAAGACCACTGGACGATTCCCATCATCGGTCCTCCCATAACCAGAATATCAGCATCTTCCTTTAATCCTCCACAGAATTCAACCACATTTTTAAAGGGTGTTCCGATTCGGACGAGAAGGTTTTTAGGCTCCATGATTCCCTGTCCTGAGACTGAAATGACTCTTTCATACAGAGGCTTTCCCTTGCTTACAGCTTCCCAGATTGCCTTGGCCGTTCCTACATTCTGGACGACAACTCCCACATCAAAAGGCAGCCCGCCCGTTGGTACTTCCCGGCGAAGAAGAGCATAAATCAAGTTTTTTTCGGCCCCCTGCGGATATTTTGTTTTAAGAAGAGCAATCTCTCCAGTAAAATTTTGAATTTTATCCTGGAAGATTTCAAAGGCTTTTTTTTTGTTGTCTTCTATGCCCACAATGATTCGCTTTGCTCCGGTAGCGATGCGTGCCAGCTCTGCACCCTTTAGAATATCCTCGGGCGCCTCCAGCATGAGCCTGTAATCGGAAGTCAGCAGCGGTTCACATTCGCAGCCGTTTATAATGATTGTCTCGATAGGCTTGTCTTTGGGTGGAGAGAGCTTCACAGCGGTGGGAAAAGCTGCCCCTCCCAGCCCAACGACTCCAGCTTCCTTGACCTTTTGGCGTATTTCTTCGGGACTAAAGGAAAAGGGATCTTTTGTTTCTTCTTTATCAGAAAATGGATGGTCTTGACCGTCATTGGTAATCGATACAGTAGGGATGGGATTCCCTCCTGGATGATTGTAATTATCAACAGAGATAACCTTTCCCGAAACACTGGAATGAACAGAAGCCGAGAAGAGCGTCTGTCCTTCACCAATTTTCTGACCAAGGTGGACTTGGTCTCCTTTCTGGACTAATGGCTTAGCAGGTTTGCCAAAATGTTGAAGAAGGGGGATCATGACTTTTTCTGGAGGGGGGAGGGATTCTATGGCCTTCTCAGCCGTAAAATCTTTAAGCTCG
>Ga0307380_10004744_pt1 | contig 18220 bp, 10 predicted proteins | sample UN3MG_FD_202239 | JGI IMG/M metagenome (GOLD analysis project Ga0307380, IMG submission 202239) | Soil microbial communities from Risofladan, Vaasa, Finland - UN-3 | ecosystem: Environmental > Terrestrial > Soil > Coastal area > Acid sulfate soil | place: Finland: Risofladan, Vaasa | collected...
GTGGCTGTCTTCCGGCTGGAGGCCGTTTTACCTGCTCGGCGCTCTGGCGGGTATCATGATCTGCCTTGCTCTGCTCAACGCCTCTGCGCAGAAGGTGGTATCGGCCCTGTGGGCGGCGATCCGTGGAAGCCTGGTGGAGGTTCTCTGGCTTGCTCAACTGCATCGATCTGCCTGGCTCGAGGACGTGGCGAGGCGCGGCCTCGAGACGGGCGGCTCGCCGTGGCTCTGGAAATCGCTGGATTTCGTGGCAGCTAAATGGAACGCGCTGGCGTGTCGGATCGAGCGCGAGCGGAAGGCTCGCGAGCGGTTCGCCGTGGGGCTCTTCTTCGCCGCGGCCGCGCTGGTCGCGCTGATTGTCTTCGATCATTTCCGCGTGAAAGGTGAGCCCTTCTCGGTGTTGGAAGGGATCAGCATCTGGCCTTCCACGCTGCTCCGGCTGCTGGCCGTGGTCCTGGCGATCTTCTACTTCTACAAAGGGTGGCGAGATCTGGAAAGGAATCACACGGACATTTGTCGCGAGCTTTTCGGGTTCCCGAAGGAGGATGAGTCGGCTGGGCCTTCCGAACCCGCGAAGTCAGAATACCGCCAATTCTGGACGAAGCTCAGCGACCTGGAGTTGATTTCGCCTTACCTACGAGGCGGTTTGGCTCCTTGGTCCCGCACGCTGATTGGTCGCTCGCACCTGCTGAAGTGGCCGGCCGACGCCGAGAGGATGTCCATCAAGACCCTGTATCGCCAGTACTTCCGGAGGGGCCGGCTGAGCCAACGCCGCCTGCGCGTCGGGGCTCTAACGGCGTTCTACCTCGCGTTCGGCCTGTCGCTTTTCCGGATGACCAATCTACCCAACATGCCGTCCCGAGGCGACCTCTCGGCCATGGTGGGGTGGGGCGTCCTCTTCGCGGCAGTGGTTCTCATGATCACCCTTGTCTTCTTCGTGCTCGATGCGACCGAGTTGTGTCGCCGGTTCGTTCGCAAGCTGGCCAAGGAAACCTACGGTTGGCCGTCCCGAGGAATGGCACAGATCTCCGGCGCCCGGGGATCGGTTGATCGGGAAAGCCTTCGCGAGCTCCTGGCGATTCGTCTGATCGCGCATCGGACCAACGTCGTCGAGAAGCTGATGTACGGCCCGTGCATGGTGATCCTGTTCGTGGTTCTCTCCCGGCACCGCGTTTTCGACTACTGGGACTGGCCTTGGCCGCTGATTCTACTGATTGCGTTGAACCTCAGTGCAGCAGTGTACTGCGCTTTCTCCCTCCGAAATCGGGCGCAGAAGGCCCGCCGGGACGTCCTCGAGCGCCTCGACGGCCAACTGGCCCACGCCGTGGGAACGGGAGAGGCGCGCCGGGCGGAACAGATCCGGCAGATCATCCGAGAAGTCACCGAAGAAAACCGCGGGGCCTTCAGTCCGTGGGCGAAGAATCCAATTCTCGGGGCCCTGGCGTTGCCCGCAATCGGTGGGGTGGGAGGACTCCTCTTCATCGAGCGATTCCTGTCGTTGTTGCCGTGATCGACTCACGAGAGGGGTTTCCTCAGAATCGCTCGCCAAGGAATCCCGGTCGGAGACGCTCGCACCGAGGGCGAGGAGTTGAGGAATGACCGCGCGCGTCCTCTTGGGCGCGTCTTCCGTCACGTTGTCGTCGCGCGAAACGGCTACTCCCGTTTCACCAGCCGCTCGGCCAGAAACTGGTGGTCTTTGCTGAACAGCCGGAGATAGCTGGAGAGGACCGCGGAGCAGGCCCCCAGCGACGCTCCCGCGGCAACCAGGAACATGACGACGATCTGATACATCACCGCCTGAAACGGCTCCACGCCGCCGAGAATCTGCCCGGTCATCATGCCGGGCAGGTTGACCAGGCCGACGATCATCATCCGGTTGATCAGGGGAATCATCCCGGTGCGCACGGCCCGTTGGATGGCTTCGTGGGCGGCCTCCCAGCGGGTGGCCCCGAGGGCGAGGAGCGTTTCGACCTGGTCGCGTTTCGTGTCCAACTCTTCGCCCAGGCGATCGAGACCCAGGGAAATGCCGTTGAGCGTGGTGCCCAGGATCATCCCCAGAAGCGGGATCGCGTATTGCGGCATGTACCACTTGTCGGGCCGGATGATTCCCAGAAGCGCAACGGCGGCGATCAGCCAAGAGCTGGCCCCCATGGCGACGATGCTGTCGGCCCAGATCCCGCGGTAGCGATAGCCGGTCCTTCGCACGGCCGCCCCGGCCGCGATGAGCGTCATCACCAGCATCAGGGCCGTGACCACGTACCACGGCCGGCCGGGAAAGAAGATCCACTCCAAGACGAGCCCGATGAGCAGGAGCTGGACCACGGTGCGAATCGACGCCACCAGCAGTCGCCGTTCGAGGCCCAGCTTCAGCATCAGGGAAACCGCGCCGTTGAGGAGAATCAGCCCGGCCGCCAGAACGAGCTGCCACGGGCCGAGGAGAATCAGTTCGTTTTCCTGCATCGCGGAGTCCCCATTCGGTGTGCCGTCGGGGGTGGATCCCTGCGCCGGCTACCACGGTCCGTCCGTCAACCGCCCGTCCTCGACGGCGAGGCTGCGACGGGTCATGCGGCGGGCTTGCTCCTGGTCGTGGCTCACCCAGAGGAAAGCCCGGCGCTGGGGCGCCTCGTCGACCCGGCCGGAGATCAACTCCTCGACGGCGGCGGCGGTCTGGGCGTCCAGCGCGGCCGTCGGCTCGTCGAGCAACAGCATCGCCGGATCGAGCTGAATCGCCCGCACCAGCGCCGCCACCTGCATCTCGCCGCCGGAGAGATCGCGAATCCGCTTGTCGAGGAACGATCCGTCGCGGCCCAAGTGCCTGAGGTGATCGAGCACGCGATCCCGGTCGAAGCGGCGTCCGCGGTGAGCGCGGAAGGCGAAGGGGCTTTCGAGCGCCGCCTCGACCGTGTCTCGGGCGAAGGCCGGCCGCTGGTGCAGGTAGATGGCTTGGCGGCGGAACGCGGGGATCAGGTCTCGGCGAACGACCTCCCCCTGCCAGCGGACCTCGCCGGAGTCGACTGGGTCCAGCAGAACCAACGCCCGCATAAGCAGCGTCTTCCCCGACCCGGAAGGCCCCACCAGGGCGATCCGCTCGCCGGGACGGACTTGAAGGGAAACGTCCTCAAGAAGGCATCGTCGGCGGTCCGGGTGACGGCGGCAGATCGCGCGAGCTTCGAGAAGTGCGTTGGTTGACATCGTGGACGCCGGGCGCCTGGGCGCGTCGAAGACCGCGTGATCGCCGCTGACTGCCACACCGGGTCGATGTCGACCCGCTCGGTGCCTTTGTGCGGTGCCACGGAGGCCGCCGTCGTGGCACGAGCGACCGCTTCGCCGCCCTCCCCGTGGGACGCTCAAGGACATAGCGTATCCTCGGATGGGAGTCGCGTCAAACGCCGTGCCGCGGCAACGTGCCGTGGCCGAAGCGAATCCCTCCGGGAGATCCCGGGCAGGGCGCTGGATGCGGTCGACACCAACCGGATGATCCCGTTTCGTGCTGAAGACGCGCTCGCTTTCCCGTGCTCGCCCCCCGCGAGGGGAAGCCGGACGCGAGCGAGGTGACCCACGCCCGGCCACCAGGGCCGGCTTCGAGGCCCGTCTCAACCGCGGGGCCGATGAATCCCGCAAGCTGCTCCCGATTGCCTCACACAATTAATCTTTACTGGCAATCTGACATTTGGTATCCTTTGGGTTGGCGGGGCCGTACTTGGTTGCCGATTTGGGCGAGCCGGGACGGCCTCACGTGCCTTCGTGCATGCGAAGGCGGAGTCTTTTTCTAAACGCTTTGCGTTTGGAGAAGGGCGCAACGGTGATCACCAACGCAACCAGGGGAGAAGTTGGCGATGGCGATTACGTACGAAGTAAGCGAGGACGGCAGTTTCGTTCACACCAAAGTGATTGGGGAGTACACCGAGGAGGATCTCGTATGCCATAGAATGGCGCTTGTATCGGATTCCCGAATCAAGCCGGGTTTCGGGCAGCTAACCGACCTGACTGGGGGAGTGGCCTCGGGGATAACAGAAGAGTCGCTTGCCAGAATCGCGAAAATCGCCGAGGCGCACCCTGACAAGTTTCAGGGAGCACGCTATGCCATTGTGGCCCAGAAGTCGAAAGACTTTGAGTTGGCCAAGCTCTTCGAGAGGATCTACGGTGGCCCGGCCAACGTGATCGTCTTCTACAACCTGGACATCGCCAAAACGTGGCTCGGCTGCAAGACGGAGCTGGAGGCCGGCGGCCCCCGTCCCCCGTGAATCTCGGTGTGACCTGGGCGCGCGTGTCCGCTCGACCGCCGCGAGCTCAGGCCGATTCCTGAGGCATCAAAGGTTCTCCGGCAGCTCCCACGGCGCACGCATCCCGCGGCTGAGCATCGCGTTGGCCTCGTCGTCGCCGAGGAACGTCTCTTCCACGGGGTCCCATCGCAAGGGGCGGCCGAGCCAGCGGGCGATGTTGCCGAGGTGGCACGCGGTGGCCGCGCGGTGGCCGACCTCCACGTCGCAGGTGAGCCCGTGGCGCGTCCGCACGCACTGGAGCCACTGCCGCGTATGAATGGGGGCCGTAGCGCCCGGGAAGAGGGCCGGTTCGTTCGGCGGCGCCCCGTTGCCCAGCTCCGGCGGGTCGTAGGTGGCCACGCCGCAGGCGACCGTGATCGTGCCCTCCTCGCCCACGAAGATCGCGCCGCCCTGCGGGGCATCGTCGAACTTAAGAACGACGCCGTCCGGATAGAGGTATTCGAGCGGGCAGGTGAGCCCCTCGCCGAGCGGCTTGACTTCGCGGGGTCCGCCTGCGTCCATGCCCAGGCCGTATTGCACGAGGTCCATCCCGTGCGCGCCCCAGGAGGTGAGCATCCCGCCCGACCAGGGCTTGAAGGCCATCCAGCCGAACGAGTCGCGCATGCGCGAGCCGTTGTAGATCTTGGAGTGGAAGGGACGCTCGGCCGACGGCCCGAGCCACGTCGGCCAGTCGAGCCCCTCGGGGACCGGCTCGGCGCCGAGGTCGCAGTCGCGCGGCGTGCGGTTGTTGGTGACGTGCACCTCGCGGAGCTTGCCCAGGCGCCCGGCGCGAACGAACTCGCACGCCCGAATCGCCGCGGGGATCGACCGCTGCTGCGGGCCGACCTGGAAGATCGTGTTGTAGCGCCGGGCAGCGTCGACCATCGCCCGGCCTTCCCGCACGGTGAGCGAGAGCGGCTTGTCGCAGAACACGTCCTTGCCGGCCTGGCAGGCGTGGATCGCCTGAAGGGCGTGCCAGTGGTCGGGCGTGGTGATCACCACCGCGTCGACGTCCTGGTTGTCCAGAAGCTCGCGGTAGTCGCCGTAGGTGGCGTAGTCGTGCCCTTCGGCGACCCGGGCCACGCGCCGGGCATCGACGTCGCAGACGGCCACGATTTGGGCGTCGTCGGGCAAGTGGTGCAGGATGTGATTGCCGCGCGCGCCCAGCCCGATGTAGCCCACGCCGATCCGGTCGTTCGCCCCAGCGCTCCCGGACCTGGCCAACACGCCGCCGGGGACCAGGTAGGGAACGGCCAGCGCAGCCGAGGCGGCCTTCCCCATCAGGCGGAAGAAACGCCGTCGCGACGTCCGACAGGATCGATCCATGGGTAAGTCTCCCTTCCGCAGTGGGTGCCGCCCCGTTTCCGCGCGATTCGGACCTTGCGCCGTGGAAGTCTAACACGGCCCGATCCGGTTGGCAAACTCCCCCGCCGGCGCTCGCTTTCACGGCCGCGCAAGGGCCGACGTGCGACACCTCCTAACAGCCCGTTGAAGAAGCAGTCCCTCGCCGACTTGGGTGCCACTGCTGGCTTGCCCAGCAGTGATTTTGGTGCGAATTTGTACAGCACTGCTGGGCAAGCCAGCAGTGGCACCTTTTTTTCAACGGGCTGCTAACGCTTGCCGAAGCAGGTGATGCTGCCGTCCTCGGCGGCGAGGTAGAGGCGCCCGCGCGCGGCCGCGGCGCCGTTGAACACGGGCGGGGACGGCACCGCGTGCTCGGCGAGCTTCTCGCCGGAAGCCGCGTCGAAGACGCACACCAGCCCGCCCTTGCGCCCCTCGAAGGCACCCAGCGGGTCCTTGGGATCGACGACGTCCGGCGGACCGGCGACGAACAGGCGCCCGGCGGCGAGGACCATCGCCCGAATCCGCACGCGAATTCGCTCCGCCCAGGCGTTCTGCTCCCCCTGCATGTTCTTGGCGAAGAGCAGGTAGCCCTGGCTGGCCGGGGTGAAGAACACCGTGGGATCGAGGCCGCGGAGGCTGTCGAACATCCGCACGCAGTAGACGGCCTGGTCGTCGTGGACGACGAGCCGCCCGTAGTTCGATCCCTCGCCGAACGTCCAGGGCACCCGCTTGAAGTAGCTGTCTTCCAGGAAACCGGCCTTCGTCTGGAGCGAGGGCCGGGCGTTTTGGGGCTTCAGTTCCGCGTCGAACGCGACGGAGCGCATGTAGATGCAGGAGCCGTCGCCCATCAGGATATCGGGCAGCGACCCCATCGGGAGCTTGAAATTCTCTTGGTAGGGGCCCTTGGGTTCCTGGGGTGAACCACCGGGCTGCGGACGGACGGCCAGCTTGCCGTCGGAATCCATGGCGTAGTCGGGGCCTTCCAGCTTCGTCTGGTGAAGCAGTTGGCCCGTGGCGGCGTCGAGTCCGTAGAGATAGATCCCGCCGTCGAGCTGGGACGAGCGTCCCGCGGCGAAGTAGACCGTGCCGTTCTCCACGAGCACGCTCCCGTGCACGGGCCAGGCCGATTCGAGCTGGCCGAAGGCGGCGATCTGCCTCTCTTCGGGCGCTGCACGAAAGCGCCAGGCCATTTGCCCGTCGCCGGCCCGCAGACAGTAGACCCAGCCATCCGCCGAGCCGAACAGCAGGGTGCCCTGGTGGTAGGTGGGGGGCGAATCGATCCGGGCCCCCGCGGCGAACTCCCATAGCTTGTTGCCGTCCCGGGCATCGAGGCAGGCGACGTGGTGCTCGTCGACCAGCGCGACGAACAGCCGGTCGCCCACGACGATCGGCGGCGACGGCTTGCCCCCCACCGTCACGCGCCATAAGGGAGCCGCGTCGTCCGGCACCCGAGTATCGACCGATCCGGTCCGCATCGAGTCGTGGCGGAACGTGGGCCAGTCTTCGGAAGGACGAAGGATGAAGGATGAAGGATGAGTGTCTTGACCGAACGCGGGGCCGCGCTGGAGCCGGGCCACCTGACTTGCGTCGTCTTGCCCTCGTTCCTCCTCCCTCGCCGGGGCCAGCGCGTTCATCCCGTTGAGCTTCTCGTCGATGTAGCACTGGCAGGGGTGAGGCGGGGCGTACTGGAGGCCGTTGGCGGGCATCATGCCCACGTGGCAGGCGCCTCGGACCCAGTTGTGCACCGTGTGCTTGCCCTCTTCCAGATCGACGAACTCGGTGCCGCGGCGGCTGGCGAGGATGTATCGGACGGTCGCCTTGTTCCGGTAGCACCGGTGGTGGTGATAGGTCTTGAAGATCGAGCCGAGCGGCACCGCCTTCTTCAGCTCGCCGGTCTTGAGGTCGTACCCGTTCACCGTCCCGGGCCAGAGCTCGCGCTGCTTCCTGGTACGCCCGATCTCGAAGAACCCCTCTTCGAGCTCCGCGCTCCAGGTCCAGACGAGGTCGCCGATGACGAACACCTCCTTCCACTCATACCAGAGATGGCCGATGTACTTCTTCGGCTGGCTCCAGAGGAGCTCGCCCGAGTCGGCGTCGAAGGCCCCGAGCTGGCTGGGGCTGGCGTGCAGCACGACGCCGTCGCGGGCGATCATGGTTCCGATCCACAGGTTACCCTGCGACTGGATGCCGCCGGCCGTCTCGTCCGCGTCGGCCAGTGGGAACGAGGACCGCCATTTCTCCTGGCCGGTGCGGAAGTCGAGGCAGACGATCTGGGGCCCGTCGATCAAAGCCACCACCCGGCCGTCGGTGGCGATGTTCAGCGAGGGATCGAGTTTCGGGGGCGTGATGCCGCCGTGCATCTCCTGCCACTTGATGTAGTCGACCGTGCTGCCGCGGTACGCCTTCTCGGTGATCCAAAGGCGTTTCCCGGTCGCGGGGTCGACGGCCATGACCTTGACCTGGTCGTCGGCGAGGACGGAGAGGATCAGCGTCCCGTCGAGGTACAGGATCTCGCCGGTCCGCTCCGTGCCGGCGTAGGTCTGGAGAATCTCGCCGGTTCTCGCATCCAGCTCCGTGACGGGCGCCTGATAGCCGAGCGTGACGTACACCTTGTCGCCCACGGCCACCAGCCGCTTCTGGATGTTCAGCGGGACGTCGCCGGGCCGCGCGGCGAACCACGAGCTTTTCCACTCGCGCCAGCCCCACCGCCGGATCGGCACCTTCCAGAGGAGCACGCCGTTGAAGGCATCGCGGGCGACGAGGAACCACTTGTCGGGCAGCGGGTGCTGTCCGACCAGGCTGATCGGCGCTTCGTCGACGATGGCAAACAGCCGGCCGCGGGCCGTGACCAGCGTGCTCACGCTCGAGTCGGTCTCGTGCGACCGCAGCCACATGGGCCCGGAGATCCACCGGTAGTGCCGCGGCGGGCCGACCACCCGGTCCTGGGCCACGGGGTTGCAGTCCGGCCCGTGCAGATAGTGCGTCCACTCGTCGATGTCCGCCGGCCACGGCTTCCGGAAACGGACCCAGGTGCCGCCCGTCTTGTCGACCGAGACCTCCACGATCCCCATCGAGCGGAGCTTCGCCGTCAGCCCTTCGATCCACGCGGGCGACTGGCTGGCGGTCGAGGAGGTGCCGAGATACGCCGAGCCGAGCGGGGCGAGGACGCGGAGCACCTCGTCCGGCGAAAGCCCGTCCTTGGCCAGGGCCGGGTAGGAATCGACGACCACCACGTTCACGAGGCTCTCGGCATACGGAAGCCTTCCGCCTTCAAGCACGCCGGCCGACACGGTCCCGTACATGCCGCGGGAGCGGATGGCCCCGCGCATCGCGTCGCGGGCCTCGGCATCCATGGCCAGGCACTGGACCACGAAGCTGCCCTGCTTGGCCAGGGCCGTTGCCAAGTCGGCGTCGCGGCCGCCCACCACGGCGCAGATCCCGCCGGGCGCGCCGCTGAACTGCGCGATCTGCGACGCGGTTTGCATCGCTTCCGTGTTTCGCCCCTCCTCGCTCTGCGCTGAAACGTTCGCCGGCCCGACACACGCGACGACAGCCACGAGCAACGCGCCGACGCACCGCTGGTTCGACATCATTCCGTTCATCGTTCCTCCGCTTCTTTCGATGGTTCCGAGCGGCTCTGCTCCGCGATCTCGTCCTCGCTGAGGGCCGCGTGGTAGACCTTCACTTCGTCGATGATCCCCTGGAACGGATCGGTGATCTCCGCCGGGCTGTTGGCCGTGTCGAAGCCGATCTCCATCCCCTGGCCGCAGTTGCCGGGGATGTAGCCGGGCGTCTTCTCCGTGGCCGCGAGCTTTCCGTTCACGTAGAGCTCGACGCGATCCTCCTTGACGACCCCCGCCAGGTGGACCCAATCGCCGACGACGTTCTCCTCGCCCGCGGCGATGTGCGCCGGGTCCTCCTGCTCCCGGTGGATGCCGAACTTGGCCACGCCGTCCTTGAGGTAGAGGGAGAAGCCGCAGAACGCGCCGCCCCGGGCGACGACCACGCCGCTGGGCGCGTCGGACTTGACCCAGGCCATGAACGTCAGGGGCCTCATGGCGATCGGCAGCCCTGCCGGCTGGCCCAGCTCGATGTACTTGCCGGGTCCGAACCGCAGGGCGGAGCCGACTCTGCCTTCGACGGGCGTACACCCTCGTATCTCGCCGTCGTTGCCGTGGCCCGTCGTGTCCTTGGCGACGTCCGTGCTCCGGTCGTCGAAGCTCCAGTAGGCCACGAGGTCCTTTTCCGCGGACATCTGAAACAGGGCCTCTTCCGCGGCCTCGCGCACCGAGGGGTCTTGCTCCCGAGCCACCAGGTCATCGAGCGGCTTCTTGGCCCGGTCGTCTGCGATATCGAGCAAGGCCCCGATCGCCGCGCGGCGGACGCCGGGCGTTTTGTCCTTCAAGGCGGTGAGGAGCGGATCCACCGCCGCCGCGTCCCCAAGCTCGGCCAGCGCGCCCACCGCACGCATCCGCACTTCTGCCGCGGGATCGTCGAGCAACGCGGCCAGAGGACCGACGACGCGCGAGGCTCCGATATGCCGCAGGAGCCAGACAACGTGCGCGGCGTCGGCGCTCGGGTCCCGTAGCGCCGCCGCGAGCAGCCCGGCGATCTTCGGGTCGCCGATCTCACGCAGAGCCCAGGCGGCCTGATCGCGCACGCACCACTCCGGGTCGCGAAGGGCGCGGAGCAGCGGGCCGGTCGCCTTCGGGTCCTTGATCTCCCCGAGCGCATACGCGGCGTAGAGCCGGACGTTCATCTCACGGTCGCCCAGCGCCTCCGCGAGCGGCGCGACCGCCCGGGCGTCCTTGAGGAAACCCAGGGCCTTGGCCGCCTCGCGCCGCACGTCCTTCTCGGGGTCCTCGAGCGCCGCGATCAGGGCCGGTACGGCCGATGGGTCGCCGGCACGGCCCAGCGAGACGGCCGCGTGCCGGCGAACCGAGGGAACACTCGATCGCAGGCCCCGAGCGTACTCCCCTGCCGCCGGATCGGCCGCAGAGACGCTCACAAGCCAAGCCCAAGCCAGGGCGGAAGCGCAAGCTGCAATTCGCATGACGGACCCCCACAACCGGTGACGCCGCGGACATCACGTGCTCAGGACCGGCGAGCGGCTTCCCAGGACGGCGATCAACGCACCGCTCGTCGGAACCGCCCGTCGCACGGGCCTTCGAGCACGCCTCCGATCAGCTTACACGGAGCGAAGGGGGGCCGTCGAGCCACTTCTCTTGCTCGCGTGAATCCGAGTGTCTCGAAAGCGCTGCTCACGGGTGTCACGGTCCTCGGCAATCGATGCGGACACGGTTGCCGCCAACCGTTTTCTGGTCGCTCGCCGAGAGCTGACGGATTCAGCATGCCCCCCGAGGTGGCCGCCAACCTGAGCGGCCGAGAGCCTCTAAAGGTTTGCGTAACAAGCACTTACGCCGCCTGCCGGACACTCGTTGATCGAAGGTCCCCTGGGGATCGGCCGAAGAATTGCTTACGCATCTGCGAAGTAGTAGGCACACGCCGTGTGCCGTAACCAGCGGACGGCACACGGCGTGTGCCTGCTACTGAAGGCGGAGGGTGGCGGGTGTTGTAAGGCGTTGTTGCCGAAGGTATGCTGGGACCCAGTCTGCCCAGGACACCCTGCGTCCAAGCGTGAGGACGCGCGGCGGCAGATTGCCGTCCCACCCGCACGGCCACCGGGGGGCGGCGGACCGCTGACTACCTACCGCTTGAGCAACTGACCATGATGAATTCTTCGCCTTTGGACTAGACACCAATCATCACGAGGAGGCTTTTCATGAGCGAAACCACGAAGGGCGGCACGTCGCGTCGCGAGTTTCTGAAGAACACCGGCCGGATCGCCGCGGTGTCGGCCTTGGCGGGAGCCGTGCCGCGCGTCCACGCGGCGGAGAACAACACGATCCAGGTGGCGCTGATCGGCTGCGGCGGGCGAGGCACCGGCGCGGCGGCCAACGCCCTGTCGGTCGAGAACGGCCCCATCAAGCTCGTGGCCATGGCCGACGTGTTTGAGAATCGCCTCAGCGGGAGCTTCGCGCGTCTCAAGAAGGAGTACGCCGACCAGGTCGACGTGCCCGACGACCGCAAGTTCGTCGGTTTCGACGGCTACAAGGAGGCGATGGATTTCCTCAAGCCGGGGGACATCGCGATCTTCGCCTCGCCGCTGGCGTTCCGATGGGTGCATTTTCGCCATGCGATTCAAAAGGGATTGCACGTGTTCATGGAGAAGCCGGTGACGGCCGACGGCCCCACTTCCCGCCGGATGATCGAGCTCGCCGAGGAGTCGGTGAAGAAGAACCTCAAGGTCGGAGTGGGGCTGATGTCCCGCCACGCGCGGCACCTCGAGCAACTGTACCAGCGCGTCAAGGACGGCGCCATCGGGGACATCGTCAACATGCGCGGCTACCGGATGAGCGGTTCGGTGGGGTCGGCATTCTCGGAAAAATGGCCGGGCCAGCCAAGTGAATTGCTGTGGCAGATCCAACGCTTCCACAGCTTCCTCTGGGCCAGCGGCGGGTGTTTCAACGACTTCTACATCCACATCATCGATCATTGCTGCTGGATGAAGGACGCCTGGCCGATCAAGGCGCAGGCAGTGGGCGGCCGCCATTACCGCCAGAGCCTGCAAGGCAACCCCTACGTCGACCAGAACTTCGACTCCTATTCGGTGGAATACGTCTTCCAGGACGGCGCCCGGCTGATCATGGATGGGCGCTGCATGGCGGGTTGCGAGAACATCTACTCCAGCTACGCGCACGGCACCAAAGGCTCGGCGGTCGTCTCCAACTCGGGCGACTGCGGGCCGCCGTCCGTCATTTACAGCGGCCAGAAGCCGGACGACGCGCAGATGGTCTGGAAGTCGGAAGTCCCGCGCGACCAGCGGAGCCCGTATCAGAACGAGTGGAACGACCTGGTGGACGCCATCCGCAACGACAAACCCTTCAACGAGGCGAAGCGCGGCGTCGAAGCCAGCTTGGTGAGCTCGCTGGGCCGGAAGGCGGCGCATACCGGCCGGGAAATCACCTTCGAGGAGATGCTCAACTCCGACCAGGAATACGCGCCGGGCGTGGACAAGTTGACGATGGATTCGCCCTCGCCGTTACAGGCCGGCCCCGACGGCAAGTATCCGATCCCCATGCCGGGCATTATCACCGACCGGGAGTATTGACCGCTCGTTGCCGTGAAGCCCGCGACCGCCCAGCACTGGCATCGTACCCGCGCCGCGCGCCGGCCATGACGGGCCAGGCGCCGGCGCGACGACGCAAGCTTCCTATTTATACTGTTTTCCCACGCCTTCGCTCTCGTACAGCGGGGCGGTTTGCTCCTTGGTACTTGGTCGGATCGCCGCGAACTGTTGTGGCGCGTCTGTTGACACCCGCACGGCCGATCGCTAGCATGCGCAGCCATGAGCGGCACGGCGTCACGTAATCCGCACATCATCGGGCTCACCGGCTCCTTTGGCAGCGGTTGCACGTACGTTGCGAGGGAGATCCTCCTCCGAAACGGATATCGCTTCCTGTCGTTGTCGGACACGCTGCGCGAAGAATACTCAAAGTCTGGGAGAGGTCAGGGGGACGAAGCGTCGAGACATGACCTGCAAGCGTTTGGCGATGAATTGCGCGGTGAGCACGGCGGCCAATACCTTGCAACTCGGGTTTGCGAGCAAATCTCCTCCGAGTTTGACGCGACCTCATCACAGAAGTGGGTTCTAGACAGCATCCGCAACCCGCACGAAGTGCACTTCCTGAGACAGTTCTCTGCGGATTTCTTTCTGTTCGGCGTCTATGCGACCAAGGACCGGCGCTGGCAGCGAAGTCACCCCATGTATGAGGGAAACCAAAGGGAGTTCGACGAGGACGACGAGCGAGACACCGGGCGGCGCAGCGAGCCGGTTGGGCAACGCGTTGAAGATTGTTTTGTGGAGGCAGATGTCGTCTTCTCCAACGACAAGCAGTTTGAAGTGGTCGGAAACGAGTCTTTTGGTGCCTTCAAGAGGAAAGTCGAGGGGTACGTCGATCTTTGCTGCAACCCGTTGTCGAGACGCCAACCGACCATTGCGGAATCGCTGATGGCGGTGGCGTATGCTCTGAGCCAGCGTTCGAGTTGCTTGCAGAGGAAGGTGGGCGCCGTTATCGTGGATGAGGAGGGAAACGTTATCAGCTCTGGCTTCAACGAGGTGCCCAGAGAGGATCGTCCCTGTGTGGAGGTATACCGCAAATGCCGTCGACGGAAGGACTGGGAGAGGTTCCAGAATCTGTTGCAGGAGACACTCCCAGAGTCCCGCGAGAACCACCAGAAGTTCCTCGAGCGCGTTCGTCGCGAGTTCCGAATGCTGGACCACTGTCGCGCCCTACACGCAGAAGAGAATGCGATCGTCAATCTGGCCAGATACGGGCGTTCGGTTTCCCTCGACAAGTGCGAGCTGTACTGCACCACGTATCCTTGCAGGCTATGCGCGAACAAGATAGTCAACCTAGGGATAAGCCGCGTTGTCTACTGCGAGCCATACCCTGACGAAGAGTCGAAGGCAATTCTCAAGGCGGGAAACGTCGACGATGATTTTTTTGAGGGGATAACATTCAAAGCCTATTCACGGATATACGGAGAGCGGAAATGAGAGAGTGCCCGAAGTGCAAGAAATGGACTCTGGACTTCGATGACTATTTCGGCCGCTTCCGGTGCCTCAATCCGGAATGCGGATGGATGCCTCCCTCGGCCGCAGAACGGGAGATCCGGTTGCTTCAGAGCCGAACGCCACCAATTGAATTGGATGCGGTACAGATTCCCCAGGTAGGGTTAACACTGACCCCGTCGTATGACGCCGAGAACGATGCGTTCTCGGTCGACTTTGGCCTCAGCGAGCCAACTTTCGATCTGCCAGAGCCGGACGGCAGGATGATTTGGAGAATCGGCCGACGTGGTGGCGACATAGCCGGCTTCACGATTGTCGGAGTGCGGGACGGAGGCATTTCTGAAATCAGCGTCGAATTGATCGCACGACGCAAAGAAGGCATTGAACGCCGACTTCGCAGGGTTCCCGACGTCGTGTCTAGAGGCCGAGCTACCAAGGGCCTCATCGAAGAAGTAATAGTCACTGCGGTCACCGATGACGAGGCTCTCCCGTCTACCAGTCCAGAAGTGGAAGGTGCATGGAAGGAAGTTGTGACTAGAGTGCACGAGCTGACCGGCGGAGCGCGTCGATGAGTCCTTGCACATACTTCGCAGTCCGGCGCGGTGGCGACGATCGCTGAATTTCTGACGGTGGATTGTGCTTCGGCACGTTAATCGCGCAAGCCTCGACTCCCGATGCCGGGGATTTGAGAGACGTGGGACTTTCAATCGGTCGTCAGAATTGAGCGCGCGGCCCCCTCTTTTGTCGGGGCCATGCGTAAGGCTTCGCTCGGTGCGCTCCGAATCCGGAGCCCGAATCGCAACGAGGAATTCCGCAGAACGGGGCCCAGGCGATGTTCTACAAGCTCGACAGCACGCGGCTCGAGTTGAAGGAGTATTGGTGGGGCTCGCCCAATCCGCTGGTGATCTTCGGCTGGATTACCAAGTGGCTGCGGATCCGGCTCCCGGGATCGGTCGACGATCCCAACGTCGAGTCGCTCGAGCCGTTTCGCATCGACGCGGCCGATCTGCCGGAAGAGGCGCGGACGAAATTCCACGCCGTGCACGAGGAGCTGGCGGCGTGCGGCTTCCACTCGCCCGTCTGCTATTGGATCCATGACGCGGTGCATCAGACCGACGTCTACCAGGCGGTCTACCTGCACGAAACGGGCCAGGCGTTCGCCCGGGTTCACTACCGCGTGTGGACGCTCCCCAAGCCGCGCCACGAGTACTTCTTCACGACGTTCGTCTCCGGCTTCACCGACGGCGGCTACCTCCTCACGACGGCCGGCAAGCCGGACATGCTCGGGCCGCCGTCGTGCCGGGTGGTGCGAGAGGTCGGCGCGTCGGCCGGCCGGTTGTGGGAGCGGCACCAGCGCGAGTTGGACGAGCCGGCGCACGCCGCCTCGGTCGTCCCGGTTCGCGACCCGGACGAGCTGGTCGAGGCCCTCGAAACGCATCACCGCGCGGTCCGCGACTTCCACGTCGAGCGGGGCGTGTTCGTGCCGATGACGGCCGAGGAAGAAGCGCCGGCGATGGCCGCGGCCAAGCCGGCCGAAGGAGCCCCGCCGGAGCTGTCGCGAAACGCCGCGGTGCTCGCCGAGATCGAGCGGTCGCAGAAGAAGAACCGGGGATGGCTCCATGGCGTGCTCATCCTCGCCGTCTCGGTGGCCCTGTTTTTCGGGATCGGCTCGACCTGGTGGTCGTGGGAGTTCGTGCTGCTGTTGATGGGCCTCCTGTTCCTGCACGAGATGGGACACTATCTGGCGATGCGGCTGTTTCGGTACCGCAACGTGCGGATGTTCTTCATCCCGCTTCTGGGCGCGGCCGTCTCGGGGCAACACTACAACGTGCCCGGCTGGAAGAAAACGATCGTCTCGCTGATGGGCCCCCTGCCGGGGATTTTCCTGGGCGCCGTGGCGGGCGTCGTCGGCCTGATCGTCGGCTGGGAGCCGCTCGTGCATGCCGCGCTTCTGGCGTTGATCCTCAACGGGTTCAACCTGCTGCCGATCCTCCCGCTCGACGGCGGATGGATCATGCACTCGCTGTTCTTCTCGCGCCACTACGTGCTCGACGCGAGCTTCCGCGTGCTGGCCGTGGCCGGGTTGATGCTCGGCGCCCTGCTGATTGGGGACCGCATCCTGTTCTTTTTCGCTCTGTTCATGCTGATGGGGCTTCCCACGGCGTTTCGCATGGTTCGGGTGGTCGAATCGCTGCGGAGCCGCGGCCTTGCGGCGGCCTCGCCCGACGCCCAGTCGATTCCCCCGGAGACGGCCAGCACGATCGTCGACGAGGTGCGGCGGTCGTTCCCCCAATCGCTTACGAACAAGACGATGGCGCAGATCGCGATCCAGGCGTTCGAGGCGCTCAACGCCCGGCCGCCCGGCTGGCTCGCCACGTTTGCCCTGGCCGGGGTGCATTTCGGGAGCTTCGTCTTTGCGCTGGTTTGCGTCGGCGTTTTGGTCGTTGCCCAGCACGCGGACCTGGGCGACTTTTTCCAGGCGGCCGTTTCGGCCCCGCGCAATCCCCTGGACCCGGACACGATCGAAGTCCGCCGTGGATCGGATACCCCGGACGTCCCCGTGCCGGAAAAGACGATCGTCGCCAACTTCCGAAGAGCATCTCAGGCGGAAGCGGCGTTCGATCAAGTGGCCGGGCAAATCCCGCCGCAAGCGACGCTCCTGCGGTTCGGGAAGTCGCTCCTGCTGGCGATTCCGGCGGACGATGACGACGCCCGCGAGCAGTGGTTCACACGCCTGGAGGGGGAAGCCGGCGACGTGCACGTCGCGTCCGACGCCCGCGTGACCCGGGTCCGGCTGATGGCCGTCGCCCCCAACGAGGAGACGGCCGCTGGGATCGAGCAGGCACTCCAGTCCTACTTCATGGCCGATCCGCCCAATCTCATGGATCTCGTTCCGCCGTGGCACCCTGATCTTCCGATCACGCCGGAGCAGCAACGAGCCCGGCAGACGTACGTCAAGCTCGTCGATCGCGGCAGCCTGTACGAGGATCCGAGCCTCAAGCCAATCCAGGAGCAGATCGCGGAAGCCCACCGCAAGGGCGACGGCGCGCGGGCGGCCGAGTTGCAGGAGCAAATCGAGGGCGTGATCGAGCGTGCCCAACAGGCACACTTGGAGAAGCTCCTACGCGAGGCGAGCGATCCGGCCGAGGCCGAGGTGGTCGAGCTCTACCGGCAGCGGCCCACGCTCGAGTTCGAGGCCGATTCACTCGCGGAGGAAGAAGCCGACGAGGACGCCGCGACCGACACGCCGGAAGCGGCGACTGAGACGCCCGCGGACGAAGCGAAGGCGGATCTCGAAGCGGTCGTGACTGCGCGAGAGGAAGCGGCGGAGGATGATCAGCGAGCGTACGCCGACTGGGCCCGGCGCATGGGCGAGCGCCTGGGCCAATTGCCCCTGGAAGGCGACGGCCCGAAGCCGGGCGCAGGACGGTTCTCGGCCTCCGGCGGCGAGGTCACCAGGACAGGCCTCTTCGTGCAGATCGAATACCTCGCCTTCGATCGCCTGGTCGACGGCCCGCCGGCGATGGTCCGCTGGTTGTGCGACCAGGACTGCGCCGGGCTGAAATACGAGATCACGTCGGGGTACTGAGCCTGGTTCCCTTGCAGACTCCAGGAGGCTTGCCATGGCGGCAACCGTGGACCCCCACGAGGAGGCCGAGAGCCTGTTCCTGCGACGCGAGTCGGCGACGACCAACGCGGCCCTGTGGTTCGTCGCGGGGATCGGCGCGCTGGTCTTCGCCGTCGTCGGATTCGCGATCTCACTCTCGGCCGACGTCGGCCAACTGTCGATGCAGGCGATGACCACGCTCCCCGCCCTGCTTGGAATCGGCGCCCTCACGGCCGCATGGAGCACGGCGCGGACGCCGACCCAGGTGGCCGTCGGCCCCCAGGGACTGCTGATCGTAGGGCGGCGCGGGCGCCGGAGCTACACGTGGGACCAGATCGGTTGGGCAACGATTACCGCGGGGGCACTCAATCACCA
>Ga0307380_10004745_pt1 | contig 18220 bp, 17 predicted proteins | sample UN3MG_FD_202239 | JGI IMG/M metagenome (GOLD analysis project Ga0307380, IMG submission 202239) | Soil microbial communities from Risofladan, Vaasa, Finland - UN-3 | ecosystem: Environmental > Terrestrial > Soil > Coastal area > Acid sulfate soil | place: Finland: Risofladan, Vaasa | collected...
TTCTTTCAAATGATGTTTATGAGCCCAAGACCATTGAATTCATAATGTCTAACTGTGATAACGGCGATGTTGTCCATGCTGGGACTTATTTTGGAGATTTTTTGCCAGCTCTATCAAAAGGTGCAGCTCCAGGCTCAAAGATTTGGGCTTTTGAGCCGAACCCAGAGAACTATCGTTGCGCAAGAATTACACTTGAATTAAATGACATCGAAAATGTCGTGCTAACCAATGCTGGACTCGGTGCTAAACAACAATACTTACTTGTCCAAACATCTGATGAAAATGGTCGTTCACTTGGTGGGGCTAGTCGGATAATTGCTAAAGCCTCAAAAGGGATAGCTGAATCAGAAACGGTTCAGATTGTTACTATCGATGACATGGTTGGGCCTGCCAGAAACGTGTCAATAATTCAACTGGATGTAGAAGGTCATGAAAAGGAGGCGTTAACAGGGGCATTGAAGACAATCCGAAGGTGTTTTCCTATTATCATTCTCGAAGTCTTGGCAAATAGCACACTACTCGGCAGCGATCTTTTCTCAGACAATATTTTAAATCTTGGATATCGTAAAATTAATGACATACATGACAATTCGGTATTTTCCAGTAAAGCACAACAGTAAAGAGCAGCTAACAATCGTATGATCGAGCCCAGAGAAGCCTGGATTGTTGGGAGCCTAACCAAAGGTAGGTGAAATTCGATAATGTTACCCAGAGGGTGATCGCATAATGTTAGTCTTCTTGCAGGGCTTGCTTTGGCACTGAGAGACAAAGGCATTGAAAGTGTCCTTAAAGTTTTATTCCACTATCGGCTAAATGATTAATCGGTAAACCCTGTAGAAAAAACTTAACCCAGGTAACGGATTTTCGTTGCTATCACCCGGTTAAATTCTTTGAAAAAGATAGCGTAGCGTATTCAACTTGGGTTTGAGCCCATTAACTTCACAACAATATTCAATTGATCAGTCCAGTATCAAGTTTTTATCGTGAGTCATTAACAGGAGATTGTGTACGTTGTGAACAATGTCCCCCATTATAAAAAGAACGAAATAATAACAGATGGATGTCCCCAAGGATTTAGCGATCTACTACCATTTTCGCAAGGAGAGGCACGAAATCAAGAATGGCTAATGATCAGATAGCTGCAAAACCATCCTCTTATTCACCTTTCGATACTGAATATCTAAAGATGGATCTTAAAGGGCGATCCCTTCGCAGTGGTGCCGTGACCCTGATCTCTCAGGGTCTTTTGTTTTTGATGCATATCGGTTCGACCATGATTTTGGCCCGGCTTTTAACGCCTCAGGATTATGGGATAATTTCGATGGTTGCTGCCATTACGGGGTTTGCCAGAATTTTCAGTGACCTTGGCTTGTCGACTGCGACGATTCAGTGCGATGAGATTAATCATGAGCAGGTAAGCACCCTATTCTGGATCAATGTGGGACTTGGGACACTTATTGCGGTAATTGTGGCAGCGATCTCTCCTGCCGTAGCCTGGTTTTACAAGACGCCGCAACTCGTTTGGGTGACAATGGCTCTTTCGCTGAATTTTCTGATCACAGGTCTGGCCGTGCAGCATCAGGCTCTTCTTACCCGGCAAATGCAATTTTATACCATCGCCAAAGTTCGAATATTCTCAACACTTATAGGAATAGCAGTCGCCATTTCCATGGCAATTCACGGTTACCGCTACTGGGCTCTGGTTTTTAATACCATCACCGCATCAGCGAGTAGCGTGGTTTGTTTCTGGTTGATCTCCAAGTGGCGCCCAGGCCTGCCGCATCGAAATTCCAGGGTTCGCCCTATGCTTCGCTTTGGATCGGATATTTCCGGGTTCAATATCATTAACTATTTTGCCAGGAACCTCGACAATATACTTATTGGACGATATTGCGGCAGTGGCGCTCTCGGATTTTACAGTAAAGCTTATCAGCTTTTAATGATGCCCATAACGAATCTACGGAGTCCAATGGATAAGGTAGCAATGCCATCATTAAGTCGCCTTCAGAATGAACCTGTACGGTATCGCAATTATTACATGAAATATTTGTCGATCCTTTCTTTTGTATCTATGCCCCTGGTCGTTTTTATGTTTGTGTGTTCCGATAGCATCATCAATATTGTTTTAGGCCCTCAATGGATGGAAGCCAGTGAAATTTTCAAGATACTTGCATTTGTTGCTTTGATTCAACCTGTTGGATCTTCAAGAGGGTTGGTATTACTCTCAACAGGTAATAGTCGAAGATATTTAATTTTGGGTGCTGCAACTGCTTTTCTGATCAGTATTTCATTTTTTATGGGAATTCCCTGGGGAGCCAAAGGTGTTGCAATGGCTTACGCAATTGCTGTTTACCTTGTACTCTTTCCTTTTTTATTCCTTTCTTTTCAAAACACACCTGTTGGGGTACACCACTTTTTAAATGCGATAAAAAAGCCCTTTGTGGCAAGTTTAGTCATGGGCGTAATCTGTTATATCCTTGTGTCAAATATGAAAGATATGAATAATATCGTCTCTTTAATTAGCTGCTTTGTGGCAAGTCTTTTCACCTACTTGGGCTCTATAGTTATTCTTTCAGGTGGATTGAAGGATTTACGTGAATATCACGAATATCTAAAACTCATTTTATCAAAGAATAAATAAAGATTATTATGAAACCACCGGTTTTTTTGCTCGGTTCACATAAAAGTGGGACAAGTTTATTAAGGTCACTTCTCGATGGGCACGAGGATCTATTCGTGTTCCCAAGAGAAACACATTTTTTTCAATATACAAATTTTTGGGTTGATTATAGATTGCGCAGGAATTACCCAGAAAAAACGTTCTTTGCAAAAGATAAGGTTTTACAGTACATCGAAGAACAAAACCGTAATGATGATCCTTTCTCAGACAATAATGATTTTAAAGGGTATGATGTGGAGAGGTTTTTGTCTTTTTTTGATATGACTGACACCTCCGATACGAAAAATCTCATGGAGAAATATTGGCAGGCACTCTGCTTCTCATTAACTAATAATAAAAATAATTTTGAAAAGAATTTTGTTGAAAAATCTGTCGAAAATGTCGAGTTTGCTTGTGTACTCCGGCATTTTTTCCCTGAGTGTAAGTTTATTCACATTGTTAGAAATCCATATGCAACAATCACAGCTATTAGGAAAATGAAGGGGAAAAACGGTTTCCCTTTTCTTGGCCCCATTATTCAGTCAATGTCCAATTCATATTACAATCTCTATAAAAACAGTTGTTATCTCGAAAACTACATGGTTGTGAAATATGAAGATCTTCTTATCAATGCAGAATTCATAATGAGGAAAATCTGTGATTTTTTGAATATAAAATTCAAGGATCAATTACTTGTTCCGACTTACTTTGGTGAATTGTGGGGAGGGAACAGTACTTCCGGAGAAAAATTCGATGGAATTTCGAAAAAACCTCTAATTTCATGGCAGTCAATTATTACTCCTACGGAGATAAAAATCGTTAATGATCTGTATTCGCACGTCTTAGATCGATTCGGATATGATCGTTTGGAGGACAAAGGGAATTGGCTAATGCGAAATCGACATGAAAGGTCAAAAACATACTTAAAAAATAGGTTTTTTTATTATCTATACAGATAATTGAATAATTGTTTGAGTGAATATATGAATGTTATTGTTTCTCTAACAAGTACGCCTGAAAGATCGCAAATTTTATTTTACACAATACAATCAATTTTAAAGCAATCGTTTAGGCCTGATCTGATATTAATGAACCTTTCAGAAAGCTCATATCTTAGTGATAGCGGTTTCGATGCTTTGGCCCATTGGTTAAATAAAGATAATCTGAAAGTTAATTTAGTGCGTGATATTGGCCCATATACGAAATTACTGCCAGCATTAGAATACGCAGATACAAAAGATATAATTGTTACGGCAGATGATGATGTTTTATATGATAAAAATTGGCTTAAAAATCTTGTAGAAGCTGCCACTTCAGAACCAGACTCAATAGTTTGCTGCAGGGCACGAATTATAAAAAAAAATATTTTTGGTAATTGGCAAAATTACTCGAATTGGGATTTAATTAATACGAGAATTAAAGGGTTCGATATCTTGCCAATGGGTGTTGCGGGAGTTGTTTATAGAAAAAGTTTATTAGATCTTGATTTTTTAAAGGATCATAAATTTTTGAAAATAGCACCGACCACCGATGACCTGTGGTTTAGAATGGCCAGTTTAAGGAAGAACACCCCTGTAGCAGTCTTCCCCGAAATAGACCATCAAAATATATATATGCAACATAGTTTTGGGCTCGGAAGAGAAAATATGTATAGACCAAAATATAACTCAATTTTTTTTAACGTCTGCTATCGATTGAGATTAAAAATTGCAAATTACCTCGGTATAAACCACACAAAAAATGATTTTTATTGGGACTTTATATGCAAATACAGCCAAATTTCTAAACCATAGATGAAAGAGATGGAACCTGTCCAACAAAAATACAATGTTTGCAATAATCGAACATATTTCAGAAGGATGTGAATTTTGAGAAAGTAGTGAAATGTAGGTTGATTCACCAGAACATATTGATATAAACGAATGCAGCGTCTGATTGGCAAGTGGATACCAGCGGCACGTGTCTGTCATCCTTATCCATTAAAGCACTTTGGCGTCATTACCTGAGACAGGAGCCTATTTGTTAGTAGCACACGCCAGTATCTGGGGAGCAGCCGGCAAGGCTGCAATTCAGCGGGTGAAAGTCCCGCCATGCCAATTGCCCGATTCAGGCATGTAGCGATAACACACTTCATGTGGGTAACCAAATGTTCATTGCGTGGTGTAAACGGGCCGGCTGCCCTGAGAATTGTAATTCACAGAGGAGGGAGCAATCGGGAGTTCTATCGAACATGGGGGCCTGAACATAACGGAATGACTGCAGCCTCGAAATGCGTGCCCTACTGAAGTTGCAATGTAGGAATAAATCGGTGTGCCGAACGTCTCAGATCTAACCTGAGACCGATGTTTTCTGGGAAGAAACGGGTAAATGCGCCTGGAAAACACCGCGAGGTAAGGGTCCAAGCAACCCTGTAGGATTGCAGAGATAACCCCGGAAAGGACGATTCCCCAGCAGAGGCTTGCGGCAACCTGCAAAGATCTGCTGACAAAGCTGAGGCTGAAGGAAGCAGGAGGGTTTTGGTCTGGCGCATGAGCCCGTATGAGCGATGAAGGAAGGGTAATGCCTTCTGACATGATGCAAGACGTCATGCCGATGCAGGTAACAATTGTTTTGGGCAAAGGGGCTCTCGTCACATGGCGGTGATGAGATGGAATCACCACAGGACACATTGTCTGACTATGGTGGTAAACGAAATTGATTCACGAGTCTGGCGGTAAACTAGTGTGGTAGGGATGTATGTGAGCAGGCACTTAAACTTCATCAAAATAGGGAAGGCCGTCAGAGAAGATGTCATGGTCGCTAACCGGAGTTGGAAAATCCGAGCGTCCGTGATGAAACCGGGGGCTCGCGGAAACGTGAGCTATGGGAGTCGGACTGAGACCCATTGAGAGATCTGTGGATTTGTCACCGAACCCTATGGTTGCGCGCGCCGCATTTCTATCCAGACTTCGGTGGTGCGGAAGTAGCCCACATTTTTACCGAGACCATTTTTAACACATATTGTGGCACAAGCGCACCAATGGAACCCAAAGTGACAAAGGAAACCGATGGGTCGAACGCATCTTGTCAATCAAGCAAACATGCCGAACCAAAGCTCAGCCGGTGTTCCCGATCCTTGTTGATACGATCAGGGCATATTTCAAAGAACAACAACCAAATTTCGGGTGGCTTACTCCGTAATTTCTAGCTTACCCCCCTCTGAATATTTGCAACAAATGAATAAAAAAATAGCTATAATATTACCCGGAAAGCTACCGGTGCCAGCAATTAAAGGTGGTGCTATTGAGTCTACCATAGAATTATTAGTTAATGAAAATGAGAAGAAGAAGCAGTTAGATATATATGTATTTTCAAGTTATGACAAGGAAGCTGGGCAGCTAAGCACAAAATACAATAATACAAAATTTGTATGGATCAAAAGAGGAATCTTATATAAATTGGTTGATTTCTTTATTCGTGTCTTTAGAAAATTATTTAACTTTAAAATTGATCGATTGGACAGCCAAATAATTAAAAGGCAAGTCCGCAAAAGAGAATTTGACAAAGTTGTAATTCATGGCAGTACGACTCACTTGTCGGCACTATCAAATGTTGTTCCTAAAAACAACTTGATATTTTATGTTCATGCTAATATTTTTTCAATTCCATCAAAAATAAATCAAAATCTTGGGCAAATCGCAGGTATTTATGTTGCAGTTAGCAACTTCATTAAAGCTGAAGTCGAGAAAAATGCTTTTGTGCCAGCTTCGCGGATAAAAGTTATAAAAAACCCCATCGATTTAAATAATTATACCAAGCATGTGCCATCGACTGAAATAAAAGCGAGACTAAAAACAAAGTTTAATATCAATGAACAGGATATTGTAATATTATTTGCTGGTCGAATTGTTGAAAATAAGGGTATTAAAGAACTGATATTAGCTTTGAAGTCATTACCCAATGATACTAATTTCAAATTACTTATTGTTGGAAGCTTTGGTTCCGGGTTCGGTAGCGGAGAGTCTATCGATGACTTTGCGAAGCAATTAAAAAACATCGCAAATGATTTAGAGGAAAAAGTTTTGTTCACTGGTTTTGTTCATAATTCATATTTGCCAAGGATTCATTCGATTACCGATATTCTTGTAATGCCGTCTTTATGTGAAGAATCTGCTGGTAAGGCTGCCATGGAAGCAATGGCAGGTGGAATACCTGTGATAACGACAATAGCGGGTGGTATTCCAGAATATGTTTCGGAAGACGCAGGAATTCTTCTTGAAAGGGATCGTGATTTAATATCGAACCTCGCAAATGCATTGAAAATATTGATTGACAATAAGACGCTTAGAGAAGCCATGGGAACTAAAGGGAGAGAGCTTGCTAAAGAATTCGCTCCATCCCGCTTTTATAGAGACTATGTTAATCTCATTTTAAATGATCGGCAATTAGAGAGGCAGGATTTGATTTAATCCATGGTAGAGGATAATAAAAATTGGCATACCTCTTGATGAGGCAAGGACAAGTTGACTGCCGGTCGGTGAGGCATCGTTAAAAAATGAACAAGATAGAGTTGTACACTCAAATCAACCACCTCAAAGCCTTGTTGTTTCGAAAAAGCTCTGATATAGCTTGCAACGATAGATAAAAAATACTCCTTAAAGACTTTTTCAAAAAACACCTCATTTTATGAAAATACTTTGGTTTTCAAACACACCGGCAAATGGTGATGAATATTTTAACAGAAAGCTGGCAGGCACTGGTGGATGGATGAAATCCTTGGATAAAGCACTTCATCATAAAGTAGAACTCCATATAGCCTTCTATCATAATCAAGATATCGAAAGCTTCAGTTATGAAAACACTCGATATTATACAATTCCGAAATATAAAAATTTGTTTGGCAAAATAAAAGAAAGGGCCTTAAATGAAGTCATAGACACTGAGCATTTACCTATTTATCTGGATCTGATCGATAAAATCAAGCCGGACGTTATCCATATCCATGGGACGGAAAATCCGTTCGGCTGCATCATACAACAGACAGATATCCCGGTTATCGTATCCATACAGGGAAATATAACCGTTTATCTTCATAAATATTGCAGCGGGATCGAAAGCGAGTATCTAAAATTAAAAAACATTAATGTTTCCGACATTAAAACAATGTTTCTTCCACATTCCTTTGATAAGTCCAGGAATAAATTTATAAAAATGCAGCGGCGTGAGGAAAAAAACCTGAAGCATTGCAGATACATTATGGGAAGAACCGACTGGGACAGGCGAATCAGCCGCATATTGGCACCTAAACGACACTATTTCCATATCGATGAGATTCTCCGGGGCAATTTTTATCATGCCAAATGGACCCCCAAAGACCGACAAAAAATTATCCTGCACACCACCAACAGCAATAACTTCTATAAGGGCTTTGAAACCATCTGCCTGACTTTGCATGAGTTGGATAAACTCGGCATTGACTGTGAATGGAGAGTGGCTGGAATCAACAAGAACGATTTGATCGTAAAGGTCGTCAAAAGAAAGATTAAAAACAAATTTTCCCAGAAGAATTTGAAATTGATAGGCCGCCTCACAGAAAACGACCTGATTGAAAAACTGTTGGAAGCCGATATTTATGTCATGCCATCGCACATTGAAAACAGCCCGAACAATCTTTGCGAAGCGATGATTTTGGGCATGCCGTGTATCGCTACCTTCGCAGGAGGGACCGGATCGCTTTTAAGGGACGGCCATGAAGGAATTCTTGTTCAGGACGGTGATCCATGGGCGCTGGCGGGTGCTGTATTAGAATTGAAAGAAGACTTAAAAGAGGCGGTTTTTTTCGGTAAAAACGCCCGTAAGCGAGCGCTTATAAGACATGACAAAGGCAAAATTGTACACAATCTAATAGAAATATATCAAAGTGTATCGAATCCAGCTAAAGATCTTGTTTATCAATACATTGGGAGGTTCAATAGAAATAGATAACACAATATCATGAAGTGTATTGGAAAATCGAACTCTCGAGGCTCCCCAAACTTTAGCCTGGCAGAAAGTTAATGGAATAGATGAATTGAAAATGAATCTGATAAATGAATTTTTAAATGTTTTAAAAGAAATAAGAAATGATAAATTATCTTATCTATTCTTATTTTTTCAGCTTGTATTTTTTTCAGGACTGGTCAAGCAGTTTGGAACCGATGAAATTTTAGTTGTCAATATAGCATTTACGTCTTGGCTATGCCTAACCAAGAAAAGAATAACAAACAGAAATATAAACCTAATCTTCGCGGCGTTAGGAGTATTTGCGTTAATAAATGTAATTCCTTCCTTTATGTGGGGAGCCAGTCCAAAGTTACTTCTTGGATTTTCAGGTAGAATATTTCTGGGAGCATTAATTGTTGTTTATTTTAAACACGACTTCTTCAATGTGTTTGAAAAGCTAGTTTTTGTTCTGGCGTTTATAAGCATCCCGCTGTTCTTAATCCAACTGATCCATGTGCAAGTATTTGACCTTTTTAGAGGGTTCTCCAATCTTGTATTAAGCGATGTAAGACTACACTTTGGAAGTGGGGAATTATCAGGCCATCGCTACTTGTTGGTTTTTTTGGTTAATTCTTGGGGAGAACTACGCAATAGCGGATTTATGTGGGAGCCGGCCGCTTTCGGAGCGGTGCTTGCTTGGGCAATGCTTGTTAATGTATTTTTTCACCGATTTTCTTTGAATCCGCGCTTAATTGTCCTTTTTTTGGCGGCTATCACAACCTTTTCAATAGGCACATATGTATATCTCGCTATTTTCATACTAATATATTTATCTAAAAACTTTGGAAACAAAAACGCATTCTATTTCATTATATTGTTAATTTTGATACCTGTATCTTATAGGTTTGAATTTGTGCAGAATAATCTTGCTATGATAAGCAAAAAAATTGAATCGGAGCAGAATCTTGTTAAGCGTATAAGAATGAGCCATGCACCGAAAAGAGTATCAAGGGTTGGCGGCTTTGTTGGGAATATTATGCCTATTATAGCTGAACCATTTGGTTTTGGTTTAAGATATGATGTGTTGAGTGAGCAACATTTTTTATATAGGACACCAAACGGCTTTATGGTTATATTAAGAAACTGGGGGATATCTGGCTTGATGATAATCTTGATATGTTCATGCAAACTAGTAGACAAATTAAAAATACTATATGAAGTAAATCTAAATATAGTCCACAAAGTTTTGCTAATGATGATTATAATGTTGCCCATAAATGGTAATCCTTTTTATAATCAGCCATTTTTAATAGCTATTCTCTTAAGCGGATTTATTGTTTCCAAAAGATATAATGATAAGTCGCATGCTACGGAAAATCACAAAAAACAGTCAAAACAACACCCAGCTTAAGTCAAATAACAAAACCCTTCTTATCACCGGCGGCACGGGCTCATTCGGCAACGCCGTCCTGCGGCGGTTTTTAAAGACGGATGTGTTTTCAGAGATCCGGATTTTTTCCAGGGATGAAAAAAAGCAGGACGACATGCGCCAATTTTACCGCAACAAAAGGATCAAATACTATATTGGACATGCGGAGCAACCGCAGTCTCGGTTATGCCATGGAAGGCGTTGATTTCCTCTGAAACCTTTCAGGCGCATCTTAGCTCCCGTTGTAAATGGATCGATTGAAAATTCTATATTTACCAATCAAAAACTAACGATTGATGAAAAAGTTAAATTTTGATCGTCTGCCTCATTTGTTTTACCATAGCACTCGTATTGTTTATACTCATATGAGCACATTCTTTGCGCGAATATCAGCGAGGTGGTGGGGTGTGCAGATCGGGCGAGGCTGCAAGTTTGTGGGGCGTCCTCACTATAAGCGCTATCCGGGTAGCAGCATTGTTATTGGCCAAAACTGCCAGTTTAATTCTTCTCCCGCTTCAAACTGGATTGGTGTGAATCGCCCCTGCATGATTTCGGCTCTGAAGGAAGGGGCTAAACTCTCCATTGGGGAAAGATGTGGATTCAGTGGTACCGTCATCGCTTGCGCAAGGCAAATTACTATAGGCAAAAACGTGCGCTGTGGGGCCAATACTTTAATCAACGATACTGACTGGCATGCCGACGATCCACGTACCAGTCAGGATGCTCCCGTGGAAATTTGCGATAACGTATGGCTGGGCGCCAACGTCACGGTGCTCAAAGGCGTCACTATCGGCGAAGGATCGTTGATCGGCATGGGGAGCTTGGTTAATCGGTCCATTCCAGCACGTGTGGTTGCAGCGGGCGTACCGGCTAAAGTTATCCGATCGCTGGAGTAGTTCTGGACCAGCTCTCCGCTTACACATTGAGACCCGAATGTGATTGTCATAAAGAATGGGAAAGAATGGCGATGAGAAAATTGATAGGAGCAGATTTGAACGTCGTTTTCATGGGCACTTTCCCTTACCCGCAAGGCATGGCGGGAACGAAGCGCATTCAGCATGCCATCGAGGGGCTGAAAGGAACCCCGAATGTGATAATGCGTGTCATTGTTTTAACTCAATCCAGCCGAGACAATGCCCTTAGTGGAAGGCATATGGGCATTCCTTATCAGACTGTTATGGGTGATCTGGTTCGATTGAGGACTGCACTTCTATTCCCATTGTTTTACCTAAGGGCCAGACGCGCCCTCAAACGAGCCTATCGCGCAGAATGCGACAACGTCATCTATAATTACGGAGTGCCTAACCTATTCAATACAGGAATTTTGGCTTACGCTAAAAGCTGTGGCTATAAAATCGTGTTGGATGTTGTTGAAGACTATGATACAGGGATGAAAAACTCTCGATCTCTATATCACCTAATCAAAGTAGTTGGCATCCGATGCTTGAAACGACACGTCAAACATTTGACTTCCGGCATTGTCGTAATCAGCTCTCATCTCGAGAAGAAGTATAGGGGACTTACCAATTTCAAGCGTCCCATCCATTACCGGCCAATATCGGTGGACTTCTCTTTTTTTGGTGCACCTTCTATCCCATTTGGTGGAATGGTGACGCTTTTCTACGCAGGCAGCTTCGGAAAAAAAGACGGATTATTCATTCTTTTGGACGCGTTCGACCGCATAGCCACACAGCGTGCCAACGTTCGTCTGGTTTTAACTGGCAAAGCCAAAGACGACGTGATGCGTCAAATTCTCTCGCGAATAACATCATCCCCCTTTAAGAATCGAATCGATTACAAGGGTTATCTTGATGACGAAGCTTATTATGATGTACTCAACTCCGCGGATATTCCATGCATGACCAGGATTGACTCGCCCTTCGCTCAAGCAGGATTTCCATTCAAGCTTGGAGAGTTTTTAGCCACGGGGAAACCGGTCATTGCTTCTCGTGTTTCCGATATCGCGGGCATGTTGAAGGACGGTAAAGATGTGATGCTCGTAAACCCCGGCGATCCCAACGGCATTGTTCATGCCGTAGAATACCTAATAGATAATCCCGATAAAGCAATTGCAATGGGTGAGCGCGGACAAGAAGCGGCGAGGCGTCTATTTGATTTGCGATTGCAAGGGCACGCGCTTCAAGCTTTTCTACGCGGTCTTTAGATGAGCCAGTCAAATAACTGCCATTTTGCATGACTACGGTTCTACACCTTAAATCTTTTCGATTGGTCAATATAGCACGTATTATCTGATTATTACAACGTACTCAGGGGTTTATTCTGCTATGAACTTCAGTTTAAACACGTAGACACACACACATATACAGTAAAGAAAATATATGATGAAAGTTTTGATTATGATTCCCCGAACAAATGACGGAGGTATAGCAAGCTACTTTAACGCAATAAGAAATCTGCTCTCTGCAGATGTATCGTTTTTCAATAGAGGGAAAGCTATATGGCCAGAAGGCACAGGTTTAATTAACGAATTAATAAGGATGATAAAAGATTACTATAATTTTTGGAAAGAAGTTCGAAAAAAAAAGTACAACATAATTCACGTTAATACATTTTTCGGGTCAATGAGCATTTTGCGTGATAGTGTATTTATTATCATTGCGTCATTATATAGAACTAAGATAATTTTATTTTTTCGCGGGTGGGATAAAAAATATATAAAGCGATCAAGAAAATTTTTCTTTACAAAATTCATTCTTTTTAGAGTAAGTGCAATAATTACTCTTTCAAAGGCCGAGAAAAAGCAATTAATTAGATGGGGATTTAAAAAAAATATTTTTTTAGAATCAACCACTGTGGACAAAAATCTTGTAAAAGGTATTGATAAAAGTTTTTTACAAAATAAATTTGGTAAGAATAATAAAATAAATTTGCTGTTTCTTTCACGTGTCGAGGTCTCAAAAGGAATCTATGAATTAGTAGATGCTTTTAATGATCTGAGAAAAAATAAGAATAATATAAATTTAACGATTGCCGGCAATGGTAGAGAGCTAAACAATGTTAAAAATTATATCCACAAAAAGCAGATTATAGGAGTCAATTTTGCTGGATTTGTGAGTGGTGATAAGAAAAGAAAAACTTTTATAAGCTCTCATATTTTTATTCTGCCATCTTATTCTGAAGGTATGCCTAATTCAGTTTTGGAAGCTTTTGCTTTTGGCCTTCCTGTGATTACCACACCTGTTGGTGGGTTGAGAGATATCTTCAATGATAAAGTTAATGGATTTTTAGTAAAACCTAAGGATGTTAACGATCTTAAAGAAAAAATACAGACATTGATTAAAGACAAGCAAATGATGAAACGAATATCGATAACTAATTATGACTATGCCAAAGAAAAATTTGTTTCTACAAAGGTAGCGAAGAGGATTGATGATATTTATCAGAAAGTTGTTTTAGTCGAATAAGATGTTTCATAGGATAGTAAAAAAAGAAGCGAATAATCGATTCAAGAAATGAAAAACAAATTTAAAAAAGCACTACTTAATCCGTCAAAAGCATTACGTTATATATATATAGCCATTAAGAAAAGGATAGAACCCCCGAAAGGTGTATTAATTTTTATCGGTATGGATCCCAACGGTGAGTTTGATATTTTATATCCAGGTTATAAGGCTTGCTATGGTTTTGAAGCTAATCCTGAAAGATATAAAAAGCTGTTAAAAAAATACTCCCATCGTGGTAATATTAAACTTCTTAATTGCGCAATTGCAAATTATGATGGGGAAATCGAATTTAACATCAGTTCCAACAATGATGGTGCATCGTCATCCATTGGAACATTCGATGAAAAATGGCAACAAAATACTAATATTGAAATGATAAAAAAGATTAAGGTTCCATGTATCAATATGTTGAATTTCCTAAAGAAAAATAACATAACTCATATCGATAATTACGTATCTGATATCCAGGGGATGGATTTAGAGGTCCTGAAAACTTTAAGGCCCATGATTGAAAACAGACAAATAGGCAGTATTAAGTGTGAAGTGACAAAAGATGCCTATAGTAATATATATCGCGATTTACCCGATAATTCCGAAAGTGGCTTTGGTGAATTGCTTAATGATAAGTATGAATTAGTCGCAAAAGGCCGAGGTATTCTTATCGATTATAAGTTTGATAAAATACCTGAAGAAGTTTGGGAGATGGACTGCAAGTGGGTATTAAAAAAATAGGGAGATATTCTCAGCTCAGCCTTGGACGCTAACAAAAACTGACCCATTTGTGCTATTGAAAACTGACCCATGCTGGAATATTACTTAAAAGGAACTAAAATATCTTTAACAACTCCTTCTATGGTACTGGAGACAATAAAGAATTATAGTTTTGATAGTTCTAATTACATAAGTATATTTGGTTTATATCCTTTACTGCACAGCTTTCAAAACCAAAAATTGCAAAGAGCATTAAATGAATCTTTTTTAAATCCATTACATGGAAAATCACTAGAATTATATATTAAGACAAAAGGACTAAAAAATATTGAAACCGTTGATGGGGTTTTTCTTTTAGATAAGCTGCTGAATGAAAAATTAACGCATTATTTTTATGGGGCTAACCAGGAAACCCTGAATAAAATTAACGCAAAAATCAATAATGAGTATTCAAATGCCTTAGTCTGTGGCTATAAGCAACCACCAATAATTGATATTCGTGATGTCAAAAACAATGAACAAATTAAAAAAGACTTTTTTGACATAAACCAATTACAACCTGACATAGTTTGGGTGGGGCTAGGCGGGATTAAGCAAGATTTGGTGATGTATAATTACTACAGATACTTAGACAAGTCATTGCTCATTGGCGTTGGTGCTGTATTTGATTATTTTGCCGGCAATCTCTCTTTAAGCTCGGAAAGAGTTAAAAAATATGGATTCAGGTGGTTCCATAGGCTTGTAAGACAACCAAAGTTGATCAACAAAAAAATAGAAATGCTCAGAATTTTGATTTCTATACCATTTAAAAATAATAAAATTTTGTGAAGATTTAAGGTGTTAGATGTATATATACGTTGTATCAACTGGACGGACAGGAACAAGTTTTTTATCCGAGCAGCTTAATACACACCTCCCTCAACTCAAACTAACGCATCAGCAGCAAGGTTCCCGGATTATAAATATAGTAGCCAATTTACCGCTAACAAATTCAGTTTATTTATCATTCATTGCATTTTTATTTAAGCTATTCGGCCGTGGATATCCGCCTCATTCCACAATTGACCCTCTATTATCCATGGCCATATACAAGCTCATCAAGTACGGCCGCATTGATCGGGACAATTGCCTGATTGTGCACTTGGTCAGATCTCCAGGAACTTTTGTTACTTCATTTATGAATTGGAAGCGACAATCATTTAAGCGTACTATTTTACACCACCTTGTCCCTTTCTGGAATCCAGTGCCGGTCTTTCATGCATATCCATTTTTGTCATGGATGAGAATGTCAAAATTCGAAAAATTTTGTTGGGTATGGAATTATAAAAATAATTGTTATTTTGAATTAAGTAATCATAATTACATGCTGCTAAGAATGGAAGATTTGTTCAAATTAGAAACTACGAAACAAACCGTAAAAGAGCTGGCCTCATTTTTGGGGCAGGAGCTTGATGATGCTATATCTTTAGAAGATAGCAATCAAACCAACAAATCTAATCCAAAGAAATTTCCACCATTTCAAGAATGGACTGATCAGCAAAAGCAAATAATGTATGACCACTGTAAGAAACTGATGAAAATCATGAAATATGAATGACTTCACCCTCACCACATATAAACTCTTGCTCACAGCCCTACAATCTAGTGGCTATTCCTTTCAGGCTGTTGAGGATTTCATCCGGACACCCAAAAATAAAAACACCATCCTTCGGCACGATGTGGACCGGCTTCCGGCCAATGCTTTGAGAATGGCCAAATTGGAGCATGAATCGGAGATTGCGGCTACGTATTATTTTCGGACTTTGTCGGAAAGTTGGGATGAGGTCATCATCAGACAGATTGCGGATTTGGGGCATGAGGTTGGGTATCATTATGAAGACTTTAGCCTCTGTCGAGGCAATTATGAATTATCAATTATCAATTTTAAATTAAGCCTGGAGAGATTTAGAAAGATTTGTCCGGTGAAGACTATTTGTATGCATGGAAGTCCTTTCAGCAAATATGACAATAAAAAAATATGGGAAAAATATGATTACAGAGATTACGGCATCATTGCAGATTGTTATTTGGACGTGGACTTTGATGAAGTATTTTATATTACCGACACGGGAAGATCCTGGAATAATTCCAGCGCAAGTGTAAGAGATAAAGTTAACTCAAAGTTTGATATTAAGATCAAAGACACGAATGATTTGATAGAGAAAATTCAAAACGATGAACTCCCTGATAAGATAATGATCAATGTGCATCCGCAACGGTGGAATGATGCGTTTGTTCCTTGGTGTAGTGAGTTGGTAAGACAGAATATTAAAAACGTAATAAAAAGATGGGTGATTAGAAGGGAAGAATTCAGAAGCCAGAATCCAGGAGCCAGAAGATAGAATGGAAAGAAAACCGGCGAAGAGTTTTGAAGATCTGATAGTCTGGCAAAAGGGGCATCAATTCGTTTTGAATGTGTATAGGTTAACTGAAAAATTCCCTAAAAAAGAAATCTATGGGTTAACATCCCAATTTAGGCGATCTGCTGTTTCTGTCCCTGCAAATATTGCTGAGGGATTCAAGAAGAAAGGGAAGGCAGATAAAGCACGTTTTCTAAATATTGCACAAGGGTCACTTGAAGAATGCCGTTATTATTTAATTCTTTCAAAAGATCTTGGATATGGTGACTCAATAGAATTAAACCATCAGCTATCAGAGGTCAGTAAACTCTTACAAGCATATATGTCCACAATTCTGAATTCTGAATTCTGACTTCTATATTCACAATAACTACTCACCTCAATTGTAAAAACCAGCCAAAAACCCTCTTAATTAAAAATTTAGCATTCAAAATTAAAAATTAAAAAAAATGTTCAGAAAGTTCATTTTTTTTGCCTGGCTTCTCGGCATTACGGTTGCCTCGCTGGTCGATTACTCATCTATTAGCCTGGTAAATCTGTCAAATGGATTCGGTACCGGCTTCTGGCTGCACATTATCGGCTACTTTATTGCAGGCTCGCTGTATTTTCTGGCCTTTGGAAATAAACATAGAAGGGTTATCCTCACCGCGTTAATTGCCCTGTTCCTGCTGGGTGTTTTATTCGAGATTGCTCAACTATATGTCCCCCACAGAACTTTCAATCCAAAGGACATTGCTGCAAACGGCCTGGGCCTGGCTGGGGTCTACGTGTGCCACCAACTATTTGGACGAAGATCCATAAAAACCTAAAAAATTTAATTGGCCAATGCAACGGTTAAATTTGTTTAATTAGTTTTATTGGTTCAATTTGTTTTTTAAAAAAAAGCATATGAGATAAACATGGCCACAATTAAAAGATTTGAAGATTTGGAATGTTGGCAGGAGTTAGATATCAGAAGTAGAAGGCGGAGGAGATAATACGAAAAAAGAAGGAAGAAGGAAGATGGACGAAAAGGGGACAAACAAAATCAGAACCGTGAGAGATCTGAAAGTTTATCGCAAAGCATTCGATAGCGCCATGGAGATTTTTGAACTTACCAAGAAATTCCCTAAAGAGGAAATATATTCCTTGACTGATCAGATAAGGCGTGCATCGCGATCAGTTTGTTCAAATTTATCAGAGGGATGGCGAAAACGGCGTTACAAGGCAGTTTTTCTAAACAAGTTGACCGACTCCGGACAGGAAGCGGCCGAAACCCAAACATGGTTGGAATTTTCTTTACATTGTAAATATATCGATAAAGAGACCTTCCATAGGCTTGATAAAAGTTACGAGCATATATTCGCAATGCTAAACGGCATGGAGAAGAAGGCCGATTCGTTCTGTCGTCCTTCATCTTAGCGAAGCGATCCTCCTTCCTCCATCTATATTTGCAATAAATCTAATATAACAAATCCGACCAATAAAACCAAACCAACTCATCTAATCAATTATACAAATAGTAACAATCCAACCAATATAACGAGTGTAAGCAATTAGACCAATAAAACTGATGTCAAAGCCTGTTCGACATAATGTTGTGATCGGGTTGATCGAT
>Ga0307380_10004746_pt1 | contig 18219 bp, 13 predicted proteins | sample UN3MG_FD_202239 | JGI IMG/M metagenome (GOLD analysis project Ga0307380, IMG submission 202239) | Soil microbial communities from Risofladan, Vaasa, Finland - UN-3 | ecosystem: Environmental > Terrestrial > Soil > Coastal area > Acid sulfate soil | place: Finland: Risofladan, Vaasa | collected...
AGCAGGCGCGTGCAACCCAAGCGGCAGGGGCTCACTAGCCGCCCTGCTCCCGGGCCCTTCCTCCTCGCCCACGACCCCCGTCGCCGCCCCCCCGTCCGCGCCCCATGCCTATCTCGGGCGCTTACCGTTCCGAGCGGCGTCGGAGCAGTCGGAGGGTCGCCTCTGTGACAGACTCGTTGTCGTGGTCTATCACGATAATTGGGGAGACGGACGATGGGTCAACAGCATGTTTGCTGGGCTCCTCGGAGACTGAACACGGACGCATAGGCCATACTGCTTGGGTCGGCCGACGTCGTGAGACACCTGTCAGGAGTCCGGGAAAGCAACCACGCTGAATCGGTCGTAGCCGATCTCCAGTTGAGGATGCGGGCGGCCGTCGGCGGGGGATGCGGAGACGTGAAGCCGGACCCGCTTTCCGGCGAGGTCGGCAATCGAGATCACGCGGTCGCGCCACCACTGCATGCCGCCGAACGAGGTCGGCACGGGGCCGCGCCCCGGCGCTGCAAAGGGCGGGATCTCCTCCGCCCAAATCGTCCTTCGCTTGCCCGACTGCTCCACCTCGATCTGAAACCGGATCATCGCCAGATCGCCGGCCAGCGGCACGTGGCCGAACTGCCGCACCACGGGCTGGAAACACAGGGCCGGCCTGCCCGGGGGCACTTCCAGCTCGAACGAGTGCGCCTGCCACACCGGCTCGGGGGCCGCAGGCTCGATGAGCGTCTTCGCCCCCTTGAGCAGCCGCGCGGTCAGGTCGATGGAGAGCCTCGCCAGTTGTTCCGGGCGCGGGGCGATGAGGCAGTAGGTGGGCGGCCCCGCGGCGTGGAGTTGCGCGACCAGCGGCGCAGAATAGAGCTTGCCGTCCCAGGCGACGTAGACGTTGTAGAGCATCCGGCGGAACCGGTCGCCGATCTCGCGGTGCTCGGCCAGCCCTTCGATCGACCCGATGATCAGCCGACAGGCGGCGTCGCCGGGCGCGACCGACGCGCACTCGTCGACGGTCAGCCGCCGCCCCGTGGCAGCGCCGATCGTCTCCAGAACCTGCGCGGCCAGCCGGCGGTCGCGGGGGCTCGGGCCGATTTCGACGCGCAGGGGCCCGCGCTCGGCCGCCTCGAACAGGGCTTCCGGAGCCGCCGGGAAAAGGGTCTCGTAGCTCCGTCGCACCTTGCCGGCCAGCTCGACTTCCTCGAAGATCCGCAGGATCCTCCTCAACTGCACGTCCTCGGAATCGAAGCCGTTGGCCAGGCAGGCGTGCTCGGTCGAATAGTCGGGCGTGTAGTGATGGTTGTCGAACATCACGCCGCCCAGGTCGTAGCGATCGAGCATCTGGAGGACGAACTCCTCAAGCCGATCCCCGTATTCGGAAGCCAGCGACTGCCGCGGCGCCTCGGGCCAGCGCCCTTCCCACATTCCCGAAACGACCGGCTCGCCGTCCTGATCGCGAATGGCCCAGGCCTCGCCCTCCCGCACGAACACGTTTCCGCAGGCGTCGAACCAGAGCGAAACCTTCATACCGCGGCGCTTCGCTTCCCGAACGATGGGAAGCAGGCCGTCGGGAAGCCGCTCCGGCTGGGTCATCATCCGGTCCCAGGTCTCGTCGTCGGCGTCGCGAGCCTGGGGCAATCGCTTGCTGTAAGGGTAGTCCGGGTGCTGCCATCCGGCGTCGAAGTGGAACAGGTCGGCCCCGAGGTACTCCAAATCGTCGAGCACCTCCAGGATGCGGTCGGCGCGGGCCTGACCCAGCCACGGGCCCCAGGTGGTAAACTTGAGGGGAAACGGCACCTGTGGCTTGACCCGCCGTGCCACGTGCCGGAAGAAGGCTTGCCGGGCGTCGTCGATCCGCTGCTCTTCCGACCCGCCGGACGTGCCGAAGAAGCCGATCGTGCCGGCGGCGATCTGTTGCGTCTCTCCCGGCGCCAAAGCATAGCCCGGTCGATAGGCGACGCGGAGATCCCCCTCGACGGAGACGATCCTCGACCTGGGCCATTCCAGGGTGACGAAGCAGCCGCCGTGGGGCGTCAGGAAGACGGCCGGCTGGCCCAGCGCGGCTTTCCGCGGCCAGCTCCGCTCGGGACCGTCCAGCTTGAACATCCAGTGGGTGATCGCGGCAACGTACGCCCCGCGGGCACCGGCGGTGCACGTCGTGGTCTTGCGCAACTCGGGCACGTCCGGATCCAGCTCGTACGCAACCTGCACGTCGAGCATCGGATGGCGGAAGCGAAGGACCATCCCGGCTCGATCGGGCACTACGTCGACCGCCCGAAGCTCGAAACCCTCTTGGAACGTGTAACGCATCGCCACGTCGGGATCGTGGATCGACGACGGCGGCAGCGACAGAAGCGAGATCTCCTCGGAACGCTCAAACCGGTACGCTTCGCCCCGCGCGCGATCCTCGACGACCGCAAGCCGCAGACCGTCCCCGCGATCCTCAAACCGGACGGCCAGGTGCTTGTTGGCCAGTTCCACCTGCTTGGGCAGCTCCGTTCCGCCCGGCAGAAGCGCAAAGAGCGAGAGGATCGTCGTTGGGGAGATCACGATGGTTCCTCGCTTGCCTGGAAGCCACGCTGATTCGGAAGCCGAGTCGAAAGAGCCCGGACGCCGACGAACATCCCACGGCCCAAGCTTGTCTCATTGTCGCCCGGAATGCAATCGCAGCGGCGCGAAACCTCGCGGAAGCGGGCCAGCTTGAGGCGGCCTTCTTCTAGGCCCTTTGGGCCGACGGCCACGCACAGGAAGTCTCCCCGAGCCGTCTCCGCTTCACCGACCGCAAGGGAACCCCTGTCCGGCGCCTGCCGGGGCTGTGATCGCGAGGAGGTGGACGGCGGAACGGCGCCGTGGTAGGCTTCGCGGCGTTGCGGGTCCGGATCGAATTCGTCAAGACCGAGGTCGCTTCGATGGCTTTGCAGGACTTCTTGGCTCGATTGGTGTGCTGCTGCCCGATACCGAGTGCGGCGGCGGGAGTCTCCCTCCTTCTCGCGACGGCCCTTGCCTCGCAACCGTCGAGGACGGCCGACGAGGAATGGCGGCGGAGCAAGCCGGACGTGGTCGTCTACCTGCCCCGGGACGGCGAGCAGCACGACGGCGACAACGAGATGCTGATCGTCTTTCCGGCTGCCCAGGGCGACGAGCTCGTCGGCATGTGGACGCAGAGCAGCGTCGAGGGGCGGGGGGATAACCGGATCATGCTCGCCCGATCGAGCGACGGCGTGACGTGGTCCGAGCCGGTGAAGGTCGTCGGCACGTCGCCCGGCACCAACGAGCCGCAGGCAAGCTGGGCCGTGCCCGTCGTCGTCCGCTCCGGACGGATCTACCTGTTCTACATCCGCGAGCAGAAGCCGCAGGCGGAGGACCGGCAGGTGAGCGGCGGGCTGGGCGTGGTGTATAGCGACGACACCGGGCACACCTGGCGGCCGGGCCCCGATCTGGCCGTGCCGCGAAACCGCTTCGACGACCCCGACCCGACCGTGCCCAAGAAGTTCTGGTTCTGGACCAGCGCCGTCCGCGACCGCAAGGGCCGCTGGCTGTTGGGCTATACCCAGGTCACCAGCACCAAGGTCCGGCCCAAGCCGGCCAAGGAGTGGCCGCACGCCGATACCCGCTGCGCCTTCATCCGCTTCGAGAATCTCGACGAGGCCGCCGGGCCCGGCGAAATCCGGGCGACCTGGCTTCCGACCGACCGCGAGGGGCTCGAAGTGCCCAACAAGCTGTACCCGGAGATCTCCACCTGCCAGGAGCCGGGCACGGTGCTTTTGCCCGACGGGCGCCTGCTGGTCGTGATGCGGACGTTCACCGGGCACCCGTACTACAGCGTCTCCGACGACGACGGGGCCGCGTGGCGCAAGCCCGAGCCGCTCTGCTACCGCGACGGCAGCGAGAAGGTGAAGCACCCCATCTCCCCGTGTCCGCTGTTCCGGCTGGCCGACGGGCGGTTCCTCTTGGTGTTTCACAACAACGACGGCACGCTGGGCTCGCACAGCCAGTGGAAGAAGCGGTGGACGACCAACGAGGCGAACCACATCCGGCGGCCGACCTTCATCGCCCTGGGCGAGTTCCGCCCCGAGGCCCACCAGCCGATCTGGTTCAGCCCGCCCCAAGAGATCCTCGACACCGGCGGCGTGATCGTCGGGCCCAAGCGGACCGCCGAGGTGGGCACCTACCCCAGCCTGACCGAATGGCGCGGACGGCGGACCCTGTGGTATCCCGACCGCAAGTACTACCTGCTGGGCAAGCACCTGCCCGACGCGCTCCTGAGCGAGATGCCCGTGCCGCGGTAGCCGGCTTCCGGTCAAACAAGTATCCGGCGCTTGAATCCGCCGTACGCAGGAACGATGCGCGTGCCGGGCGGAAACCAGACGACCGTCAGCCGGTGCGACGCGGGGGGGGTGATGCTCCCATTGCACGGAGGAGACTCTCGTGCGGGCTTGTTCGAAGAAACGCCCCCGTCGACAAGACCGATCGGCAGGCTGATTGTCAGTAGCAGTGCGTATCCGAAGAACCCCAGCCAGAGGATACTCTCAATCAGGATCATCGTCACGGTTCTCCTTCGACGAGCATGGAGATTGCCAACGCAAGCAGGCAGTCAAGCAAGTACACGGGCAGAATCGCGATCGGGCACGGAAACACCATGGCGTTTGCTCGCGGCTTGATCGAAGGTGATTGAAGGCACCGGAAAGCCGTCGCTCTCCAAAAGACCTATGACCGAATCGGGGTCGAGGGGGCCACGATCTCGTTATGCGACGCCGGGCAACGACGATGGGCACGCACCGCCGGCGGCTTCGCGGCGCCGTGGCGTCGGGCCGGCCACCCCGGTTGTGTCCGGTCGCAGGTTCACTACAATGGCGGGTCCTTCGTCCGAGAGGGTATCTGTCAGGAAGTCCTCCCAATGAGCGACGACGAGATCACCGTCTGGCTGGCGGCGCTCGCCCGGGGCGACGAGCTGGCGAGCCAGCGGATTTGGGAGCACTATTGCCACCAGCTCATTGACCTGGCCCGAAAGAAGCTGGGCCAGGCCGGTCGCCGTGCGGCCGACGAGGAGGACGTGGCCTTAAGCGCGTTCAACAGTTTCTGCCAAGGCGCGATGGCAGGACGCTTCCCACGGCTGGACGACCGCCACGACCTTTGGCGGCTCCTTGTCACCATAACCGCCCGAAAGGCCATCAAACAGATGCGCGACGCCCGCCGCCAGAAGCGGGGCGGGGCGATCGTCCGCGGCGAGTCGGCCCTACATGCGGGCATCGGTCAAGTTCTGGGTCGCGAGCCGACCCCCGATTTCGCCGCCCAGATGGCCGAGCAGACGCAACGCCTGTTGGATCTGCTTGAGGACGAGTCGCTGAAGCTGATTGCCCTGCTGAAACTGGAGGGTTACACCAACGAAGAAATCGCCCGAAGCATGGATTGCTCCGTGCGGACCGTCAAACGCCGGCTGGCGAGAATCCGGCAGGAATGGGAGCATGCGGTCGGGGACGCGACGAGTAGTTAGGAGCCGGGCTGCTTGGCTCCGTCCCAGGATCTCGGGCCCTCCGCAAGGCCGCCCCCGTTCTCTTCCCGTTCCGAGGTTCAGCGAATGCCACGCGTGTTAGGCTGGGCCTCTGCGGCTGAACTTGACTTCTTGAGCTTCGACAAGTCATTGGGCTCGTACAGCCAAGTCCTTGCCACACGGAAGCCCACGACGAGGTTGCCGCGCATCGAAGGCGGCCGCGCGTCACGGTAGGAACATCGCACGCCCGGTGGCTGTGCGTTCCAACACCCGCCACGCAACGCGCGGGAACTTCCGGATGACGGTCCTGTTGGGTCCTCATCTGGCGAGTCTCGATAGTAGTCACCGCTGAACCGGTCCCAGCACCATTCCGCGACGTTTGCATGCATATCGTAAAGCCCCCACGCATTTGGCTCCTTTTCGCCAACCGGGTAGCTCAAGCCATTCGAGTTTCTTGCATACCATGCAAAGCGCTCCAAATCGGACTCGTTCTCGCCACAAGTCCACCGTGCCATAGTCCCCGCGCGGCAGGCGTATTCCCACTCCGCTTCCGTTGGAAGCCGATAGCCATCCCCGCCACCGATTGAGACATCCTGCCCGTCGATTTTGTAGTACGGGATGATGTTCTCTTTCTCGCTTAGGTTGTTGCAGAACCCAATGGCGTCGTACCATGACACACTGTCCACGGGGCGGTGACTCTCACCTTTGAAATGACTGGGATCGACTCCCATAACTGTCCCGTATTCCTCCTGTGTGACTTCGTAGATGCTCAGATAGAACGGCCGTGAAAGCGTCGTTTGGTGTTGCGGCTTCTCATGGTCCTCGGCATCGCTGTCCGACTCAGGAGAGCCCGTGAGGAATTCCCCGTTGGGAATCAAGACCAACTTCACGCCTGTTCAGTTTCTGATTGTGGCCGCCCACGTAATGTCCCACAGCTTTATAGACTCGTATTCGGCAGCCGTCGCCAGCGTCCTGCCGTCAGGCGAGAAGGCGACAACATGCACACAGCCTGTGTGCGACTCAAGGTTAGCGAGCACTTTCCCGGTCTCCGGGTCCCACAACCTAACTGCTCCTTTAGCTCCACCCGACGCGAATATGTTCGTGGCCGGTGAGAATGCGACGCCATAGACACCGCCGGCGGGTTCGTTACACGTCGCACGCTGCCTCCCAGTCGCTAAATCCCATAGGAGGATGGTCCCGTCGTAACACGTTGATGCCAAGGTTGTGCCATCGGCTGAAAAGGCAACACGAGAAACCCTTCCTCTGTGGCCCTTCAGCGTCACTTCTTCTTGCCGAGTTGGTATGTTCCAGAGCTTCACTACCTTGTCATACCCATGGCCGGTCGCGAGCATTGTCCCGTCTGGTGAGCATGCGATATCGCCGATCCAACTCCTATCGCCCTTAAGGGTCGCCAGACACTCGTGCGTCCGAAGATCCCATAGCTTGACCGTCCCGTCAAAGCTGCCCGACGCCAAGGTGTCACCATCCGGCAAGTACACCACTTGGCTGACCCGTTGCGAGTGTCCGCCTAGGGTGCACAGCCGCTTTTCGGTTGTCACGTCCCAGAGTATGATTCTCCCATCTCCGCAACCCGTGGCCAACGACTTCCCATCCGGCGAGAAACAGACGGAAAACGCACTAAAGTCTTCGCTCCCAAGTTCAGATTGCACCTTCTGCATGTCCACGTTCCACAGCGTTGCTGTGCCGTCCTCGCCGGCCGACGCGAGCGTCTTGCCGTCCGGAGTGAAAGCCAGCGAGAGAATCCGATCCTCGTGTGTATCGAGCGTGGCCCTGAGTTCCGCCGAAACGGCTGGTTGTGCCTCCGGGACCCGTGGAACCTCTTCTGCCTTCTCTTTCGGCACGGCCGGCTGGCTTGGCGGGGCAGGTTTCAACAGCGGCACGAGTGTCACGCTTAACAGCGTTTTCTCACCGCGTTTGATCCTGAACGACTTGGTGTAGGTCTCAAAACCATCTGCCTTGACCAGCAAATCATGCTCGCCGACAGTCAGTTCGATCGGGTCCTCCAGCCCTTCAATCTTGATCGTCTCATCAACAAATACCCGCACTTCGTCAATCCCCTCGGCAATCTCAATCTTGACCGTGCCATAGTTGGTCGCCACGTAGATGATTACGCTCAGCAGTAGGAACGCGCCGGCCCCGCAGGCAGCAATTGCCGCCCCAACTGGCGTCCGCACCCCTCTCCCAATCCGCGATAGCAGAGTGCCGACCGTTGACGTCGCCGATCTCGCCCGCTGCTTCCAGCGTGGCCTGCGCGTCTCCTCCCTCGCGGGGGACCTGAGGGTCTCGTCTCGGACCGGGACGCGCGGTCTCGAAGCCTCCTCCTCGGCGAGGTGCTGGAAGAACGAGCTCAACGCATTATCGCCGGAAGGCTCCGCAGCGACCGGCTGGCGCTGTTTCGCTGCCACGCACGCCTCCAAGGCCGCAATCACTTCGGTCATTGATTGGTAGCGATCGCCCGGCTGCTTCGCAACCATCCTATGGAAGACCTCGTCCAGCTCCGCAGCAACGTCCGGCCGACCATCACGCAACGAAGGGATCGGGGCTTGCTGATGGGCAAACAGGATCTGGATGAGCGTGTCCCCCTCAAACGGTTTCCTGCCCGTCAGGAGCCTGAACAGCGTGCAGCCGAGGGAATAGATGTCGGATCGGCCGTCGGCATGGTGGGGGTCTTCGGCTTGCTCGGGCGCCATATAGTCGCAGGTGCCCATCACCTGGCCGCTGTCGGTCAGCCGGTCGGAAGCGCCCGTCTCGTCGCCCTCGAACATCCGGGCCAACCCCAGGTCAAGGATCTTTACGGTCCGGTTCCGATCCGCGAGCAGGTTGCTCGGCTTGACGTCGCGATGGACTACGCCTTCGGAGTGTGCATACTCCAGACCCCTTGCGGCCTGGACAATGCACTCGACGGCCTGCTCAACCGAGAATAGTCCTCGCTTCACGAGCAGTGCGCCGAGGTCCTGGCCGTCGACGTACTGCATCACCAGGAAGTGAACGCCGTCCGCTTCCCCCGCGTCGTAGGCGGTGACGATGTTCGGGTGCGCCAGCTTGGCGGCCGCCCGGACCTCGCGCTGGAACCGCTTGACCGCCTCCGGGTCCTTCATCGCCTTGCGCGGGAGCGTCTTCAGGGCGACGAGCCGGTCCATGGTGCGGTGCCGGGCCTTGTACACTTGGCCCATGCCTCCGGCGCCGATCTGGTCGAGCACCACGTACTCCCCCAGCACGAGCCCCTTGGTCTTGCCCTGGTAGACGGCCTGGGCCTGGAACCGGGTGAGCTTGCCGGCCTGGATCAGCTCCCGGGCGAGCCCCTGGATGTCTCCGGGCCGCCTTTCGGGGGGGAGGCTATCCTCGAAGGCCGCCAGCTCCGCCTCGGAGAGGAGCCCCGAGCGGAGGAGGTTCTCGCGGAACTGATCGAGGCCGGCGCGGGGTCTCCCACGGCCGCTCAGCTCGGCTTCGATCGCCCGAAGCTCGCGCTCCAGCGCCGGCCGCTCCGATTCGGGGACCAGGGGCAGGAAGTCCTCGACCGCCGGCCGCTTGCCCGACTTTAGGGCCGCCTCGAACTGCGCGCACACCTTGTCCACGCGTCCGTGCTGCGACGGCGACCAGGACCGATAGGATGTCTCGCCTTGGTTCTCCATAGGGGCCCCGTTGGCCACGACCCTCGCACGCCCCGCGACTATCTGGGACGCATTGTAATCGGGCTTCGGGGTTTTGTCAGGTGGGATCGCCCTCGGCTCTCGGGGCCCCGGCACGTCGATTTGGGGGCCTTGGGTGGGCGTTGCAGGCGGGCGCAGACCACCCGCCGTGGGGGAATCGAGATTGGTGCACGTTTCCGTGGGCGATTTGGAGTGAGGCGACTGGGGCGCCTCGGCCCTGCCCGTCCCCGATTGGACCGCCGACCGCTTGGCACGACTGGCAAGCACGTCAAAACCCTCCGGACTGCAAAGGCCTGCATCTTGCCGTATCACGCCCCCAGTACGGATATGCCCGAACCAAGGCAAACGGGGCCACGAGGAAGGCGCCGAGTCGCGGAAATCGCTTGCAGCGGGCTACCGCTTCGGACAGATCGCGACTGCCCCGCCCGGGGAGAGGGCCGCAGACTCGCGCCTTGGAGGGCCCCTCCAAGGACGCACCACGCAACCGCCGGTTCCGGCCGCTTCCCTGGAGTCTAGCGCCGGGTCCGTTCCAGCCGCCGGTGCTTCTCCTGGTACTTGCGCCACAGCCGCTCGTGGCGGTTGTCGAGATCGACGGCTCGGCCCTGAATGTACGCCGCCTCGACGTGCGTGGGCGTATCGAGCACGTCGCCGTCGGTGACGATCAGCGTGGCGTCCCGGCCGACCTCCAGCGAGCCGACGCGGTCGGCCAAGCCGAGGATTTGGGCCGGGTAGAGGGTGATCGCCCTGAGGGCTTCGTCGGCCGGCAAACCGTACGCGACCGCCATCCCGGCTTCGCAGGGCAGGTTGCGCGCGTTGGACGTGTTCTGCGAGGCAAGGCAGAACGGCACGCCCGCCGCACGCAATCGCTCGGGCAGGCTATACGCGGCATCGTACGCGTCGTCGCGGCGAAGCGGCAGGCGATGCACCGTGCTGACGATCACCGGCACGCGATGCTTCTCGAGCAGCGCGGCACAGTGCGGGGCGTCGTACCCGCCGTAGAGGATTAGCTTGACCTCGGCGCGCTGGGCAAACGCCACGGCGGCTTGGATCTGCTGAATCTCGTCCGCCGCGACCACCAGCGGCAGCTTGCCTTCGAGCACCGGGAGCATCGCCTCCCAGCGGGAATCGATGGCGTGCCGCCCGACGTCGGGCCCTTGGGCCGCCCGGGCTTTCCGGTAGCTGCGGGCGTCGGCGAAAGTCCCTTCCAACAGGGCGAGGGCGTCGTCCCGCGTTTTGGCTTGCTCCTCTTGCGACGGGCCCGACTCGCTCTTCTTCCAATCGGCGGCGGGCGACATCCGCGGCCACTGGACGTGCATCCCCACCGGAGCCTGGAGCGTCATCTCTTCCCAGGTCCAGCCGTCGAGCTGAACCAGCGCCGACGTGCCCGAGATGAGCCCGCCCGACGGGGCCGTAAGCGAGAGGAGCACGCCGCCGGACCGCGTGACGGGGATCAGCTCGCTGTCGGGATTGAACGCCGTCTCGGCCCTGACGTTCGGGTTGACCGTGCCGGTCTCGGCGTAGTCGCGCGTCGCCCGCACCGCGCCGATCTCGACCAGCCCCAGTTGGCTGTAGGCGTTGATCAGCCCGGGGTAAACGCGCCGGCCGCGGACGTCGATCCGTTTGGCGCCTGCGGGGATCTCGACCCTGCGGCCGAGCGCCGTGACGCGGCCTTGGTCGAAGACCAGCGTCGCGTTCTGGATGGGAGGGGCGCTGACGGGGCAGACGGTCGCGCCCACCAGCGCGATCGGCGTTTCCTGCGGCGCTCCGGGGATCTCGGGCGAGGCGAGCGCGGCGCGCGCCGACGCGGCGAGCAGGATTGCGATCGCGACTCGCAGGTGCGACACGTTTTCCTCTCCTCGTTACCGCGCTTCGCGTCGTGACCGGCGCGGTCTGCCGTGTTTCTGAGTGTAGCGAAGCCCGATCATGCCGCACAGCAGCATCCCGCCGGCTACGGTCAGCATGGAGGGCTCCGGTATCTCATTGGTTTTCGGGATTGCCAAGCCTTGGAACTCGCCGTTCCGGCCACCATTCAGGGTGTTGACTTGGCTGATCCAAGTGGCACGACCAGTGGTCGTATCGATCGCATAGACGTCGCCAATGCTGGTGATCGCCCAGAGTGCGTCATCGGAATCGAACGCGAGCCCGCTCTGGAGGTTTACGTCTCCGAGTAAGAAGTCGCCGATGAAATCCATCTCGCCGGTATCCAGGTTGACCGAATAGAGCCCGTCTGGCTGACCGTCGTTGTCGCCAACGAAATCCGACGCAAAAGCCTGGCCGTCTTTGTTGATGGCCAAGCCATCGCCATACTTCCCGTCGGCTGAGCCTATTGACGTCGCGATGCCGCTGACAGGATCGATCTCAACCAGATACGACCTAGGAAGCGACCCAAAAATGGCGTACAGCTTCTTGCGCACAGGATGGTAATCCAATCCCGCGTCCAGTCCCTGCGATTTGATGTTTCCGATCCAAGTCCCGGGACACGTCGTGATGTTCCAGAGCTCCCAATTTCCTACGCCCGTCGCCATCGCGTAGAGCTGATTGCCCACGAACGCCATCCCCTCCGGGTCGAATGCAGCGACGACGCCGAGATCGGTCGCCGCGCCGGTGTTCATGTTGATCTCGTAGAGCCGAAACTCCGGATTCACGTCCGCCTCGTAGGACCACACCGTGTAGCCGATGACCGCCGCCGTGGCGGAGCTGCACAATTGAATAGACACAACGATCCAGGCGAGCGCGAGGCACGCACATCGAATTGTGTTCATAAGACCGCTCCCAGGGTACGGAGGTGACACAAGCATGTTGCACCTTTTAGTGCGAAGAACACATTTCTCGAACAATCACGACCGGCGCGCCGATTTCAATTCTCGTCGCGCGCCGTTCACGGCGTAGCGAGTCTCCCACATGCTTCGCCTCCCCAAGAGGGACTGTCTACGAATTCGATTCTGATTCGAGCCACGCGTAAATCAATGCCACCAGCATGGCGTCACACCTCCCCCGTGAAGAGGGGGGGTTGTTTGTTACGACCCTTTCAGCCCGTGAGAGAATCGGTCGATGCAATCCGTGCTGTCACAAGGGGTTGCACTGGAACGACGCAGCAACGCGCCATCTTGCGACAGCGGAGCAAGTACTCGGCGATTTTTTCACAGCCTCTTCGCGTCCGAATGCGCCCGAAACCCGTTACCGGAGCACTCTCTCCGCTGTCTACGTCTTCGTCTTCGGGTCAATCACTCGTGGTTGTCCTTGTCCTTCTCGTCAGGTCTTTGCTTCGCCTGCTCGGACGCGAGTACTTTCTGCACCAGCGCCGCGTGTCGCCGCCGCGCCTCTTGGCGGGCGGCCTGATCCTCTTCGAGATCGAAGTACTTGCGGCCGTCGATCCAGGTTTGCTCCGGGCGGGAGGAGTTCGCCAGCGGCGACCCGCTCCAGACGACCAGGTCCGCGTGCTTGCCCGGCGCAAGCGACCCCACGTATTGGTCCACGAGAAGCTGCCTGGCCGGATTGAGCGTGACGAACCGGAGCGCTTCCTCGGGCGAAAGGCCCCCGTATTTCATGGCCTTGGCCGCCTCCTGGTTGAGGTGCCGGGCCAGCTCGCGGCTGTCGGAATTGAAGGAGACGACCACGCCGGCACGGTGCATCAGCACGCCGTTGTAGGGGATCGCGTCGTAGACCTCGAACTTGTACGCCCACCAGTCGGAGAACGCCGAGCCGCCGGCCCCGTATCGGGCCATCGCGTCGGCCACCTTGTAGCCTTCCAGGACGTGCTGAAGCGCGGCCACGCGGATGCCGAATCCGTCCAGCGTCGTGAGTAGGGCGAGCACTTCATCCTGCCGGTAGGCGTGGCAGTGGATCCAACGCTCGTGCCGCAGCACCTCCACGAGCGCCTCCAGCTCCAGGTCGCGCCGCGGCGGCAGGCCCCGACGCGTCCGCCGCCACGCGTCCCACTGCCGGGCATACTCCTCAGCGGCCTGAAACGCGTCGCGGATGATCTCCACCACCCCCATCCGCGTCTGCGGATACCGCGTCGTGAACTCGTCGCCCCAGTTGCTTTGCTTCACGTTCTCGCCCAGGGCGAACTTGATCGTCGGCGGGGCCCCGGCGAACTTGAGCTCCTCGGGCAGGGCCCCCCAGCGGAGCTTGATCAGTTGGTTCTGGCCGCCGATCGGGTTGGCCGAGCCGTGCAGGACGTGCGACGCCGTGACCCCGCCGCCCAGTTGGCGATAGATGGCGACGTCGCCCGCGTCCAGAAAATCGCCGATGCGGACCTCGGCCGAAATCGCCTGCGTCCCCTCGTTGATGCCGCCGTCGGTGGCCATGTGCGAGTGGCAGTCGATGATGCCGGGCGTGACGTGTTTGCCCGAGCAGTCGACGACGACCGCGTCGCCGGGCACGTCGACGTCCTTGCCCACGGCGAGGATCTTGCCTTCGCCGACCAGCACCGTCGCCGCTTCGAGCACGCCCGGCTCCTCGCACGTCCAAACCGTGCCGCCGGTAAAGGCAACCCGCCGCGGCTCGTCGGGCGGCCCCGTGCGACCGAAGGCGCCGAGCGGATAGTTCACGGGGAACGAAGCGGGCGCCGGCTCGGATTCGTCTTCGGATTCTTCTTCCTCGCCTTGGCTCTCCACGCGCGTCACGCTGATCGCCGACGTCGTCCCATCCGGCCAGTGGATGCTGCCGAGCCAAGCTCGCTTTCCATCCGGGGAGTCGGACACGACCGCCGAGAGTTGGACCGCGCCTTCAGCGCCCAGCGGCTTTCCGTCGAACGTGCAGCCGAATCGGGCGTCGCGCAGGCCCACGAGCGTGAGCTTCGTCTCCTCGGCCTTCTTCTTGTCCAATCGCACCGTCCCCTCGAGCTTGCCCGGCTTGCCGGAAAGCGTGAGGAGGAAGCGTTGCCGGCGGCGCCCGGCGGGCGTGACTCGCCAGGTGCCCCGCACGTCGACCACCGGCGCCGCGACGACCTCGTACCTCCGCCCGTCGACCCAGGTCTCCAGCACCCGGGTCTTCTTGGCCAGCAGGTCGCCGTCGGTCACGACCAGGTGGGCCGCCTTGCCCACGTCGAGCGTCCCCAGCCGGTCGCTCACGCCGAACAGCCGCGCGGGCTCGGTGGTGAGCGCTTCGAGCGCGGCCTGCGCGTCGAGGCCGCGCTCGACCGCCGTGCGGACCGCGCCCAAAAACTCCTTGGGGCTTTTCAGCCCGTCGCTGCAAAACGCGATCGGCACGCCCGCCTCGGCCAGCCGGGCCGCGTTCTCCGGGGCGACGTCCCAGTGCATCAAGTCGGCGAGCGACACGCCCAAGGCCGCCTCGGACGTGGCCACGTTCGGCGGCTTGGGAAACGCCAAGGGCACGATGACCGGCCGGCCCGTCGCGCGGATCGCCTCCAGCCGGCGATACTCCCGCCCCGAGCCGCGGACCGCGATCTTCAGGGCGAACTCCCGGGCGAAGCGGTCGGCCCGCAGGACGTACTGCTCGTCGCTCGCCTCGACGATCACCCGCTTCGAGCCGTCGACGTATTCCCCCAAACGCTCCAGGGCGTCGTTTCGCTCGGGCCGGGGCAGGCCCGGGTCGGTCTCGTAGGCTTGCCACGCCCGGGCGTACCAGTCGGCGTCGTACATCGCCTGCCGGGCCAGGGCGACCGCGCCCATCGGGGATCGGGGATACGTCCTCTTGCTCTTGTCGCTGCCCGGGGAATCGACGGTAAGCCGCATGTGCAACGCGACGCGGTCTCGCACCAGTGCCCTCTTGCCCGGTGCGTCGCCGGTCGTCACCAGCGCGCTAGTGCCCCGAATCACCCCCGAGTCGGGCACGACCAGCCGGCACGTCACGCCTTGGCTGCGCAGCGTGGCCGAGAGCGACTTGTCGAGGCGATACGCCCGGCCGGCGTCGCGCTGTGGCTCGACCTGGGGGTTCCAATGCGGGGCCCCTTGGCTGGTCGAGACCGCGTCGACCGAGATCGGGCTGTACGCGTCGATCAGGCCGGCGTAGATCGTTTTGCCCTCCATCGGCCAGACGCGGGCGTCGGGAGGGACGGCCGCATCCGGCCCGACCGCGACGATCACCCCGTCGCGTACGACCAGCGTCCCCACGTCGATCACTTGCCCCGGAGCAGCCACGATCCGCGCCCCGACCAGCGCGTGCACGTCGGGCGTGTTCTCGTGGAGCCCTTCCACCGGCTCCGTCGAAGGCGGTGCGGCGCGGGCACGCTGAAAGGCGAGGCCGAAGGAAATCACCAGAGCCGTCAGCAGGAAGATCGTTCGATTCGCAGACATCGGCGGCAGTCCCTCATTGTGAGACGATACGGACCTCCGGCGGCTCGGCGTAATCCTGCCACAAGCGCTCGGCCGCCTTCGCATTCGGCCGGCCGTCGTGCACGTAGAAACGGTACTGCGACACGTACGGCGGCTTCCCCGGCTCGATCGAAAACGCGCCGAGCACCGCCGGCGAGTAGCAGAAATAGGGCATCGACGGGTGCAGACGCACGTGCTGCGGGAACCGAAAATTCGTCGGGTGCCCAAGGATGCACACGCCGCCCTCCCCGCCGTCGACCGGCCCGTAGATGTCGCACCAGCGGGGCCGCGTGTGGTTGCCGTCGGCCCGGGTCTTGCCCTCGCTGGTCAAAAAGTCGGCGCCCGAGGTGGCCGGCCAGGCCGCGCTGCCGCGGATCGCCATGCCGCCGTAGTGATACTCCTCGACCACCAGCGGGCTTGCGCCGGCGCAGGTCTGCGACGAGGTGAGGTCGAACAGGAAGTAGTCGCCGAAGTTGTACACGCGCACGTCCCACGTCTCGTCGAGGATCGGCTTGCGCCCCTCCGGGCCGTTCAGGCTCACGTGCCGCAGCTTGGCCGTGAAATAGCCAAACACCGGGCCGCCGCCGACCGCCTCCAGCTTCACGTGCTCGACGGTCCCTTGCCCGCCTTTCTGGTCCCAGCAGTTGGCCGGGCGCCCCTCGAAGGTCGACTTGGTCCAGGCGAACATGATCCCGTGCTGGTGCATGTGGTCGGGGTTGAAATCGTCGGTGACCACCTGGCCCGACGGGCTGTAGACCGGATGGATGTGCCCGCTCCGGGCGTAGTACGGCTGCTTGGGGTCGGGCGAAGGCACCACGGCATGGTTATAGACCAGCACCGGCTTCCCCCCCACGCTCACGTTGAGGTGCTTCCCGTCGTCCTCGACCTTGACCGCCTCGCCCGCCGCCTCGCCGCCCCCGGCACTCAACCGATACCGCCGAACCTCCCCGGCCGCGAGCTTCTCCCGAACAATCCAAACCAACCGCGGCTTGTCCCCACATTCCCACTGCACCGGCACGGCCTCCCCGGTATCCACCTGCGTAAGCGCCACCCGCTCCCCCCGCATCGCCTCCGGCACCTCCGCAGCCACCACGACCCCCTCCCGGTCGCAATCTCCGGCCGCCACTTCCAGCGTGACGGGCCCGGAAGCCTCGGCGCTGCCGACACAGGCAAGCCCCGCGAGAACCGCGACGACGGCGACGGTCCGTGATAGGCGTACGGAACATCTCATGTTGTACCTCCGGTCGTAGTTGGTGTTTCCAAGTCCCCTCTCCCTCTGGGAGAGCACCAATTTCTTGCTCCCCTCTCCCGCTGGGAGAGGGTTAGGGCAAGGGGTTTGACACAACGACACGGGCTCCCACCTCCAGACCTCCCCCAGGCTCCCGCCCGAGCGCCCGCCCAGTCGGCAGCCGCGATTCTATGGTAATCCCCCGATCGGCGGCCGCAAGCGCCGGGCAGTCTGCGGGGAACCTCCGACCGGCGCGAAAAAGGTGACAGCCACCAAATTAGGGTAATCCAGGCATTCTGTCAGTCGCGATCTTCCCCAGCTTCTCCAGATTTGGTGGCTGTCACCTTTTCTCTATGGTAATCCCCCGATCGGCGGCCGCAAGCGCCGGGCAGTCTGCGGGGAACCTCCGACCGGACAGGTCCCGCCGAAGGGCGATCCCGGCCCGAGCGCACCGAGGCCCCCCCGCAAGAGGAGCTGCCGAGTGACCCTATGGCCCTTTTCGTGCTACAATGCGCCAGGACTGACCGTCGAAGGAGATGAGATGATGTCGACGACACTGGACGCTATGCTGGCTAGAACCCCGGGCGTTTGCGGGGGACTGATCCGCATCGACGGAACGCGCATTACGGTCCACCGCGTCGCCACTCTGTACAAACAGGGGCAGACCGCCGAAGAGATTGCCCAGACGTACTCCCACCTGTCGCTGAGCCAGGTGTACGCGGCATTGGCCTACTATCACGCGAACCGTGCCGAGATCGAATCGGAGTTGGCGGCCTCCGATGCCCTCTACGATGAGTTGAGCCGCCAAGGCACGCCTCCGGGCGACGCGTCATGAGCGAAGTCCGTCTTTACGTGGACGAAGACGCCGGTGAGAACGCCGTCGTCCAGGGACTCCGCGCTCGCGGCGTCGATTTGCTGACGACGATCGAGGCAAATCAGTGCGGGGCAACCGATCGCGACCAACTCGCCTTTGCGGTCCAGCAGCGTCGAACCATCTACACCTTCAACGTGGCCGACTTCGCTCGTTTGCATCGCGAGCATCTCCAGCAAGGCATCGACCACAGCGGCATCATCGTGCTGCCCGACCAACGGTGCTCCGTCGGCGAGAAGATCCGACGACTGGCGGGATTCATCAGCCGCGTCAGCGCCGAAGACATGGTCAACCGCATGGAATACTTGTAGCAATAGCGGATGACGAGATACACCTTGCCCGACTCGTCGTCCTGCACGCGGACGAATCCCCCAGGCTGGGCGAAGATGGCGTCTCGTTGCTCTTCTGTCAGTTTCGGCGTCATACGCGCATTGTAGCACAACGCACGAGGAGTCAGCGGCAACCGAACAGGCCCTGCAGCCACCGCGCAGTGCGCCGATAGAGCCAGAACACGCTGGGGTCACCACGGCCAAGTGAGTTTAACAGCTCCGCATATGCGCGCGCCCGAGTACTTAGGGCCGGCCGAGGAATAACTTTCCGGTTTTCGCAAAAGGGTTAGACTGATAGGGAGAGTCGTTGCCAATCTCGTGGTACAGGAGGAGACCATGGATCCCTATCCGTCGGAAGTTCGTAAGCAC
>Ga0307380_10004748_pt1 | contig 18211 bp, 20 predicted proteins | sample UN3MG_FD_202239 | JGI IMG/M metagenome (GOLD analysis project Ga0307380, IMG submission 202239) | Soil microbial communities from Risofladan, Vaasa, Finland - UN-3 | ecosystem: Environmental > Terrestrial > Soil > Coastal area > Acid sulfate soil | place: Finland: Risofladan, Vaasa | collected...
TAGATATTAATAGATCGGGAACAAGAAAAGAAGAACTATTAATAAAAGAAAATGACCTAAAAAGAATATGGGTTTTAAGAAAAGTTTTAAGCCAGCTTAACGAAACAGATGCTATGGAATTGTTACTAGAAAAAATAGCAAAAACAAAAACAAACAAAGATTTCCTTGATGCTATGAGCAAAGGCTTATAGAATAGATCTGAATTAAAAAAATAATCAAATTACGGCCTTTCAGCCCGTGTGGGCGATTTTCATGTCATAGTCATCAATAATACTTTATCTACCGACCGTATCCGTTTTACAGCAGCTCACGAGCTGGCCCATATTCTTTGTGAATTCCCAAAAGATTATCAAAAAGAAAAACTCTGTCACGCCTTTGCAGGAGCTTTCCTTCTGCCTAAAGCCATCCTGGAAAGGGAATTGATGAAAAAGAGAGAGCAAATAACCCTTTGGGAATTAGAAGAGATCAAACAAATATATGGAATTTCAATACAGCCAATTGTTAAACGAGCTCACATGCTGGGAATTGTCTCAGATTTCTTTTATAGGAATTTCCAGGTAATGTTGAATCAGAAAGGATGGAAGAAAAAGGAACCTTTTGAATACAAGGGTAGGGAAGAGGCTATTCGTTTTAAACAGCTCCTTCATTATGCCGTGAGTGAAGAAATTATCACTCTCAGCCGAGGAGCAGAACTTGCCAATATGAGTCTCGCAGACCTTCAAGAAGGCGTTCGGCTTGCCGTATAATGATATTTTTTAACTTTGTTTATGTAATATCACCCAAAAAATCACCTTTAGCGGTGATTTACATAAATTATAAATTGCGTGATACTTAAGATGCAGCATTGTTTTTTAAGGGAAGTTGTTGTGGAGTCAAATTGAATGAACGAACTTGCTTCATTAAAATCTATATCTACTCCAGTTCAGCAAAATTTGACATTCGCAACTTATCCGAATAATAATATTTACGGAGATGTCAGCAAAAGGAGGACACTATGAGATTTATCTATGTTCTTGCTACTATTAATCAGATCGAAAAAAGCTCATTTCTGAAAATTCTCGACTGCTTCTGCACTAAGAACCGCAAATCAAAACCAAAAATCGATCAAATCCTTTCAGAAGGGGATGGGCAGCTAAAGAATGTCGATGATGAAAATATTGCCGATTTATTTCAGCTCCTCACACCTCAATACAAGGCTCATCTTCGCGAGAAAATTAAATACAGTGATTATCAGCTCGGTATTCTAGTCGACATTCTCATTCGTGATGGAAATTGCATGATGTCGCGAGATTGGTTTTCTAAACTGTACTCAAAAGAGATTCAAAATCTCGAAAATAACATAGTAAATTTTCAGAAACAAATTAATAACAATGACGGAAACATTGATCCACTGCGGTTGAGAGATTATAAAATATTCCAAAACTGTGTCAGAACCGGTTATGAAAATGACTTAATCAGAAACAGGGAGAAAACTCTTTCCTGGGAAGAAAAGTCAATTTTGTACACACTGGCAAACAGCCTGGTGCTGTCCAATAAAGAAATTCGCTGGATCACTCACACTATCGTTCCACTAAAAAAATATAAAATCGATGACTTAATAAACAAGCTAAAAGAACAAGGGATTATATTTTTCAATCGTCGTTCATACTATCTTTATATTCCGGACGAAATCATATGGATTCTGCGAGAAATTAATGGAATAGAACTTCCCAATAAATATTTTCGACGAATATTAAAGAATCTCACTGATCCTGAGTTAAATCTTATTGCAAAAAAATACAATGTCGACCGAAAGCTTAATAGTTCCAGAAAAATAAATGTAATTATCAATCAGGGCATAAAAGCCACAAATCTTCTTTCTGAAATCATTTTTAAACCTGGAACATTTAAGACAGACAAGATAAAACGTTTACAGGAACTGATGGAAAAAGGATTAGAGATCAATACTCAGGGATTCGGGCGTTCTCTTGAAGAAAAAGTAGCGAATCTTATCAAGTACTTTAATGACCTTGAAAGGGATGAAACCACCAGTCTTTCCAAAGATGGCTTCAACAGCTTGTTACGCGCTCTTAAAACATCCTTTCCCAAATTGAATAAAACTATCAAAGAAGACTTTGAACTCCAGGATGATGATGTAATGACATCAGAAATTCTTAAAAAATATAGCATTCAGCCTCGAGATATTCTGTATTTGCTTTCAAAGAATGAACTTAAGGAATTCTGTAAAAACAATCAGATTAAATCCCGGGGGAATTTAGTTTCGAATGTGATAGAAAATTACAGGGATATTGACGACCTCTTTATTGAGAACTTTGATGCGATTGGGAGGAGGGACCTTAAAGCTCTTAATGAAAAGGGCCTAACTATCAAAGAAAGTGAACTTGGCCTTCTATATGAAAAAACTACACGAAAAATATTTGAAAGACTTGGATTTAATGTTGATGAAACACTCAAGGAATCAATAAATACAAGTCGACACAAAATTGACATTCTTATTAATCTCGGAAACAAAAATATTATCATTGTCGAATGTAAAACAAAGAAGGATTCCGATTACAACCAGTACACGGCCGTCTCCCGGCAACTGAAATCATACGAAAATTTATGTAAGAAACAAGGATATCTCATTTCTAAGATACTGCTTGTAGCAAAAGATTTCTCTGATGAATTCGTTAGCGAATGTGAATATGATTATGAATTGAATATGTCACTTGCCACTTCAAAAGGATTAATCCAGATCCTGGAAGGCTTTAAAGAATCTAGGATGGAAGAGTTCCCAGTAAAATTGTTGCTGAAGGATGGATTATTGAATGAGGATAGGATTGTTAAAGTTCTTTTGCGGTGATCCTAGATATTTTTTGGGTTAAAGATGAGAGCCTCGAGGATATGGAGAATCTTCCGGATCCTGATGTACTCGCATTAGAAATCACGGAAAATTTAGAATCCGCCTTAGAACAATTCAGAGCTATTTATGAAAATTTTAAAAAAATGCAGTAGATATAAGCTAAAATAAGGATTAAATTGTTAATTATCTTTTTAATTATCGAGAGAAGCGAAGATGAGCTAGTTTATTTTGAGTATCAAGTAAACAATTTTATTGAAATATTTTCCATTAAAGTTAAATAGTAATTCTATGATAATATATAACATTATTAGTTTACGGCTAATGGGGCCCCTTGTAGGTGCAAATGCATCCTACAATTCCAACACTTCTGTTTGGAATGTAACTAATGAATACAGTTTATCTGGTATCTTCATTTATGGAGATAGACCTATCATTAATTTGAGAAGGTAATTACTGATACTCCTCAAGGGGCCCTTGAGATAGAATTCAAAAGGTGATTAATATGAAAAACAAAATTTGGATAACAAAAAAAATAAGGATTTATTCAGAAAAACGTTTAGAAGAAATGCATCTTATCACCCAAGTGATAATGATTTATTATTCATTTTTTCTTGTTTGTTTTTCTATCATGAATTTTATGAATAATGATAGAAATTTAGAAGGAACTATAGTTATTGCCTCATTTGCAATATTAATCATTTCTATTTTTCTTTCTTCACAGAGATTTAAAGAGCGTGCAATATACTTTAAAAATTGCCACATTCAGCTGGATGAGCTTTATTTGAAAATTTTAAATGCTGAAGAAAACCATTCATTAACTGAAGAGAAATCAGAAAAATTTATCTCTATGTATGAAAAGATACTTGAAAACGTCGAAAATCACTCTTCATTCGACTATTTATGCCTTAGATATTCACTAAGAAAAAACACAAAAAATACATTAAAGCCATTTGGTGGGTTTTCAGACTATTTATCTTTAATTCTATTTCAGGCAAAAAGATATTTTTTAATATTAATATTGTTTATTTTACCGCCGTTCTTATTTATTCTAATTATGTTTAATTAAATGTCATCAGCATCAATCGAATTCCGCAAATATTTCACTAAAAAATCTCTTAATGAAATATACAAAAACTATGTATGTTATAAAGGTGCAATTGGAATTGATAGAATAAATAGGAAAGTTTTTAAATCAAATCTTGAATCAAACATTGAAGTAATTTGGGGAAAAGCACATAAAGGCGATTATCGATTCACTAATTTTAAAGAAAAGTTACTTTCACGAGGAGCAGATAGAAAACCTAGAGTTATATCTATCCCTACAAAAAGAGATCAACTGATATTAAGGGCTCTTTATACAGTATTAAACAATACCTATCGTAATAAATTAACTGGTCTTTATCTTTACAAAATAATAAATGAAGTTAAAGAAAAGTTCCTTTCGAAAAGGTATGATTATTTTCTAAGGCTAGATATAAAAGATTTTTATCCATCAATTATACATAATGTTCTGCTTAAAATCGTCAAGAGAAAAGTAAGAAAGAAAGAGATAGTGAATTTAATCTATGATGCAATAAAAAAACCAATAGTCTCTCCATTATTGCCGAACAAAATTGAAACTAGAGAAAAAGGAATTCCTCAAGGTTTAGCCATATCAAATATACTTGCAAATATTTATCTTCAATTAATAGACAAAAAATATTATGCCAATATTCATTATTCATACTTTAGGTATGTTGATGATATATTGGTTCTTTCTAATTCAAGCGATACGAAATCAATAAAAGATTCTTTAATGGAAGATTTAAAAAATATTGGCCTGGAAATTCACGATGAATCCAAAGAAAACAGTAAAAGTGAATCCGGGTCAATAGACGAAGGTTTTTCTTATCTTGGATATAAATTTAAAGGTGATTCAATTTTTGTTAGAGAATCGTCTATAGACTCCTTAAGGAACTCTCTTATAAAAATATTTACACAATACAAATACAGGGAGCACAAAAAAATTAACCAGTTAAGATGGGTGATTAATCTAAGAATAACTGGATGTATTTTCAACTCGAACAAATATGGATGGATTTTCTTTTTTTCTCAGATAAATGACTTAAATCTTCTTTTTAAATTAGACAGTTTTATAAAAGAACTATGTAAAAGATATAATGTGAACATTAATTTACTTAGGCCTAAAAAATTTGTAAAAACCTATTTTGAAATTACAAAAAATCTTAGGATTACTAGCTATATCCCAAATTTTGATAAAATTTCTACAATAGAAAAATCGAAAATATTAAAAATAAATTTTGATATCAAAGTTAATGAAATTCAAGTGATTCATGAATTTAATAAATTAATATATCGAAACATAAAAGAGCTAGAAAAAGATCTAGCTATGATGTCCTGAAGAGGATAAAAAAAATGAAAATAAATAAAAATGGATTAATTTTTCCACAACTGAACAAAATATGGGCAGGTGAGATATCCACAGGGTGAGGAAATTTTCAACTTATTTAATATCAACTACTTATATTTAAGGTTAATATTGTGTCGCATAAGGTATATTATGTTATACTTCTTAATTTACCTTCAGCACTTCCTTTTTTCCTTCCCTGACCCTTATATTCTTGCTCTTTACTCTCTTTGCTACGATAGTATTGAAGTATATTTTTATGTACTTCAGGATTTATGTTTATCCGGTTTACTCCGCCGGTGCTTGACCTGAATTCCTTTCGCCATAAGAAATAATATATGGCCGGATTACCTCTTCCTTGAAGTTTAGTCGCTATATACTTCTGATCTCTTAATATTTTTATGTTTTTCTTTACCAGAACCTTCGATATTTGTAAGTCTTTTGATATTCTATCCTGATATATGCTGCAATAACCGGCGCTTCCAGCGTACCTTACTAGCAAACCATAAATCACTTTTGCGCAAAACGTTACTTCCCTGTCCTTAAGCATTCCCAGCGGGATCCTTATTTCCGGCCATATTTTCGAAATATTAAAAGCCTCTCCTTCCTTCACTTTTTTTCCTCCTGATTATTTTTAATACTTTCTTGCCTAACCATTCAATAAATTCAAAAAACATTAACGATGTATGTCTTATTACCATTACTCTGATTTCTCCTCTTCTAATTTTCCTTGCAAACGTGATCAGACTTATCCAATATTCATCATGGCCTTTAGGCCTGCGATCGCATCTCTGTGGCTCTGTCCGCTTTGCCTGAGGGCAAGATATGACGCGCAGAATTCGGAATAGCTCTGTATCGTCTTCCTGCCCAAAAATATACTATTCATGCCTACCATGATATTCAACAGGCTCTCCTTGATGCCAACCTCTTCTTTGAGTATTTTTTGCGTCCCAACTGTCATGTCCGAGATTTGGGTTTTGTTCTCCTTGAAGGTCCTGTCAAGCTGTTCCAGAAGATTCCTGAACCGGACAATGAGAATGTCATCTGGGGACACATAGCCCTTGTCGATCGTTGCCAGCATGAACTCCAAAGAGTTCTTCTTTTGGGGCATGGCATATGCCACGACAAGCAGCACAGCGATGCCGATTAATAATTGTTTTTTCATAATTCCTCCCTTCTTTTTCCCTGATATATATAATATTATCCCTAAACTTCCGTTTGTCAAGTCTTTTTTTATTCTTCTGCGGACGGATATACCCAGTTAGAATTGAATGATGAAATTAAAAGCAATATTTACAGTCTTCAAAACCTTCGTTACTTGCTTCAAAATGATAGTCGAACATTTTTATGTGTTCTTGTTTAATTTCGTCAATTTGGCAGGCATTTTCATCTGTGTCTTCATTCTCAAGATCATGAACAATCTTTTTGTCTATATTCCCAAGATACCTTTTATTATTATAGGGATGACTAGGTCTTCTTGCCATTTTTTCACCTCCTTTTTTGACTTGCCTACTTTTTATCATATGGGTATGATTAAGTCAAATCTAACAAAGAGAGCTAATGAAGCTAGCTGGCAGAAGCTGGGAAAAAGGGTAAAACTATTGATTTTAAAGCAGATAAAGGTTTCTTTGGTCCAAAGAAACCTTTTAATAAGGAAGCAGAGCTAATGAAGCTAGCTGGCACTAATAGTAATGGGACTATTATAATGGTGCGTTTTACAGAAAAGAAGCGGGAGGAAAAAGAAGACATAATATTTATTGACCTCTGTCGGAGAAAGTGATAACAATTATAGACGTAGATGAAGTTATAAAAAAGGGGGTGATTGGTAATGGCAAAATTAAAAGGGATAAATTATGGCTAATGAAAGAATAACAGAAAACATAATAAGAAAACATTTTAATTCTTACTCTGATGAATGCACAATAGAAGAACAAAAATCCTCAATTCCCAAAATTGATAAGTTGCTGAAAAACGCCTCTAAGAAAGGGGGTGGAAGAGGGTATCCTGAATTTATTATTTCTTCGCTAAAAAATAATCCTGATTTTATTATAGTAGTTGAATGTAAAGCAAACATTGCTAAACATCAAAGTTCTACATTAGACAAATATGATGAATATGCAGTGGACGGAGCATTATTGTACGCATCCTTTCTTTCTAAAGAATATGATGTATTAGCAATTGGCGTAAGTGGACAAAACTTAAAAGAGCTTAAAGTATCGCATTATCTACACTTAAAAGTAGAAAAGAAAGCCGCCCCGATTTTTGGTAACAAGTTATTAGATATAGAAAGCTACATCAGTGGGTATGTAAAAAATCCTGAAAAAATCAGACAGGATTATAACGCACTTCTTGATTTTTCAAGGGAGTTGAATGTGGAATTGCACCACCATAAAATACCAGAAAAAGATCGTGCTTTGTTAATCAGCAGTATCCTTATAGCATTAGATGATAAGGCATTTTGTAAAGCATACAAGGAATATGAAAAACCAGAGGAACTTGCTAATTTTTTAGTTGATACTGTCTCAAATGTATTACGCAAAGCAAACTTACTTGGGAAAAAGTTAGAAAATCTGAATATTCAATTCAGTTTTATTCGCACCGATACATCACTATCAACTAAGCAAGGTGTATTACGAAATTTGATAGATAGCATTGATAAACATATAAACACATTCATAAGAACACACAAATATTATGATGTATTAGGGCAGTTCTACATTGAATTTTTACGATATGCTAATACTGATAAAGGATTAGGTATTGTTCTCACCCCGCACCATATCACAGAATTATTTTGTGAGTTGGCGGGTGTAAATAAAGACAGTGTAGTATATGATAATTGTGCTGGCACGGGTGGTTTTCTGATTAGTGCTTTAAGGAAGATGGTGAAGGATGCAAAAGAAGACTTGGATAAAATTAAAAAAATAAAAGGGAAACAGGTAATAGGAGCAGAGTATCAAGCACACATATTTGCATTAGCTTGTTCTAATATGTATATTCATCAAGATGGTAAAGCCAATATTATCTGTGGAGATTGTTTTGAGATTGAAGTAATAGAACAGGCAAAAAAATATAAACCAACAGTGGGCTTTTTAAATCCGCCTTACCAAGTGAACAAAAAGAAAGATACCGAAGAATTAGAATTTGTGCTGAACAATTTAGAAGTATTACAACCAGGTGGAACTTGTATAGCAATAGTGCCTATGCAATGTGCTTTGGCACAAAAAGGGAAAAAATATGAACTGAAAAAACGACTTTTACAGAAACATACATTAGAAGCGGTATTATCAATGCCTAATGAATTATTTTTTAATTCTAATATAGGAGTGGTTACCTGTGTGATGATATTTACTGCACATAAGCTACATCTAACAAATAAAGAAACATATTTTGGTTATTACAAAGATGATGGATTTGTAAAACGAAAGGCAAAAGGCAGGATAAATGCTTTTCGTAAATGGGAAAATATTAAAGCAGAATGGGTATCATCCTATATTAACAGAAAAACAAAAGCAGGATTTAGCGTAAATAAAATTGTTACTGCTGCTGATGAATGGTGTGCTGAAGCATATATGGAAACGGATTACTCAAATTTAAGTGAAAAAGATTTTATCAATGAAGTAAAAAAATATGTGGCTTTTAAGGTATTAAATCAATGAAATTAGTTCCATTAAATAATTTATTTGATATTAAATATGGCAGTCAATTTGATCTATACAAATTAGATGTTTCAGAAGAAAGCAAAATAAATTTTGTATCAAGGTCAAGCCAGAATTTAGGTGTTGTTTGTAAGGTTTCCAAATATAAAAATGTAGAACCATATCCTGCTGGGGTTATTACAGTGACACTAGGCGGTTCATATTTATTAAGTTCTTTTATCCAACAAAGTCCATTTTATACAGCCCAAAATGTAAAAATATTGACTCCTAAAAACAATATGTCATTTAATGAAAAGGTATTTTACTGTAAATGTATAGAATATAACAGATTTAGATATACTTCGCATGGAAGAGAGGCAAATATTACTTTAGATAATATCCTTGTTCCTGAAAAAGTGCCATATAGATATTTAAATATTAAAACAGATACTCTATTTGATTTAGATAGAAAACCTATTAACAATATAAAAATTGCATTAGGAAATTCCACATGGGAATATTTTCCGCTATCTCAATTATTCAAGATAAAAGGCACAAAAACTACTCCTGTATTAGAATTAGAAGAATACGGGAAAGGCAAATATCCTTATGTAACAACGCAAGCTACAAATAACGGAGTAGAAGGATTTTATGACTATTATACTGAGGAGGGAAATGTGCTAACAGTAGATAGTGCCATTTTAGGTTATTGCAGTTATCAGCCACTACCATTTTCAGCAAGTGACCACGTTGAAAAACTTATACCTGAATTTAATATGAATAAATATGTTGCTTTATTTATTTCTACAATAATCAATGCTGAGCAATATAGATATAATTACGGAAGAAAATGCTGTCAAGAAAGAATGAGAAAATCACATATAAAGTTGCCGTCTGATAACGGTGTTCACGATTTTGAATTTATGGAAAGTTATATTAAGTCATTGCCATATTCAAGTTCAATCTAGATACTATTCCACTGATTAAAAGAAGCGACCAACTTCGCCTAACAGTGGATAAAAGGGAAATCAAAGATTTCTCCAAATCCTACATATAAAGAGATAAAAAATGGGGATTTTAGCCTTGAAGATTTACTAAGAACGGGGACATTTATGGACGCAAATAATAATTACCATGTTTTATTTTGCTATGGAGTATATAAATAAGCTCTAAAAAGATATGTTAATATATTGAGGCGCATGGAGGCCAGGCATCCCTAGCCTCCAAGTAATGATATGACATCTTAGCGTTGATCGCCTCATTGTAATAGACGAGTACAAGGAGTAGAATTTCTCATTGAGGAGAAATTAAATGGAGGTTTTGAATGATTAAATTTAGACACAATTTGGTTATGTTATTACTCATTGTTTTTACTTTTATGTGCTTGGTGGCTGAAGCAAAAAGCAAACAGCCCGTTGTCGCTGAAAAGGATGAGTTTAAAAAGGTTGAAGTTGGTTTCTTCTGTGGCCTTGGCACGCCTCAATTTGACTTTAAAAATTCTATATCAGACAGCTACAGCCATTATTGGTATGACGAGAGCCGATGGTACTGGGATGAGTACTATTACTACTGGTACTACTGGTATACAAGCTATGATGTTACGGGAAATTACTCGTCTTCTATTGTCGGGAACTCTAAAAGAAAGGGACTTGGGTTCGGAGGCTTCTTCAACTATTTCTTCCACAAAAACTTTGGCTTACAGCTTATGTTGGAAAGTTCAAACTATGATATTCCCGTTGAAGCATCACATAGTGTTGAAGTATCGAGTTATTCCTATCTTCCTTCGGGAATAAACCGTTATAAGTCTGCAGAGCCCTCTATTAATGATACTACTGGAAGCTTGGCTGTTATGCCCATTAGCTTTAATGTTATAACTAGATTTGATATTGGAGATAATATTGGTGGTTATGTTTCAGGAGGTCTAACTTATTATAAAGTCGATATAAAAGCAGAATCAAAAGGAGGTTATGGTTTGCCATACAGTTATTACTCATCTTCTTATGATTTATGGTATTTGTGGTATGGCAGCGTGTTAATTCCAGTTAATATTGATGATTCTTTTAGTGGTACTGGAGGTAATGTAGGGGGAGGGTTTTCTTTCCAGATTCAAAAAAACTTTGGAATTGCCGCTGATTTCAGATATTATCTGGCACCAAAAAAAGATGTTTCTTGGATTCCAAAGGCTGGGAATTACAAGGAAGTACTTTATGAATTGGATACTTTAAGTATTACACAGGATGATATTAATACTTTTTTAGATGAGAATGAAAGACCTTTACAAGTTGAAGTAGACCCATCTTATTATCGCTTTGCCTTCGGTCTACTGTTTAGATTTTAGGTAAATCTCTTTTCTCCGCTATAAAAGGAAGAATTGCGGAGATTAAAAATTCCTGATATTTTATTTTCCTCCTTTTTTTATCTTGCTTGTGATATTCCCTGGTTTACGGTTTCGTCTGTTACGATTCTTCCTTTTTGTGCTCTATATGCACAATCTTATTATAGACATGACACCATTTAACATCCTCCCAGTTGCCATCCTTGCCCACACGCCGTCAATAAGGCACTGCTTTATAATCAAACATATCCATTAATCCTTCTTATAATTTTATAGATCTTTTTTATCAACCATTCAATAAATTCAAAAAACATTAACGACGTGTGTCTTATCACCATGACCCTGATTTCTCCTCTTTCCTTGATATATATAATATTATCCCCATACTTCCGTTCGTCAAGTCTTTTTTTATTCTAACGTTAAAAAACTTTAAAATTTTAGCTTGTCAGGGATAAAGTTGATAGGTATTTTTATATGTGCTGCTAAGAGATTTAATGCCGGCTACGCCGCACTTTGTAAGAAGCGGGGTCTTGACTTGTCAAGCATGGTACGTGGAATACTCACAAAACTGGGGTTTCACTTAGCTTGACAGATGCGTTTATGAGGCATAAAATAAAACCATAAAAAACAGCAGTAGGGATTAATGAAAAGCAAGATTAAAGTTTTAGCTATCGAATTATATTACTTTCATAAAAAACATTGATTTACTAAAAAGGAAGAATTATAAAAAAAGTTATCTTAGTAATTGCACTTTTTTATTTATGTACGACTCTATTGTTATTTTCGCAGGTGAAAAAGTTAAAAGTCATTGCAGAAAGAGCTGATATATATCTTGAACCTAATGTAAAAAGCCCTATAGTTGGAACCGTGGAAAAGGGAACCATTCTTACTATTCAGTCACTTACAATAAATAGAACTTGGTATTATGTAGATTTCCGCTCTCCCGAGAAAAATATCACGAAATCAGGCTATGTACTCACTCTTTTAGTTGAGGAAACTTATGAAATCCAAAAGGAGATTAAAGTAGCAGAAGAAGAAAAATTAGAATTAATCCTCCAAAAGTTAGAGAAATTAGAACGTGAAATAAAGAAACCTCAAAAAGTACGAATAGAGCCAGAGAAAAAAATAAAGCCAGTGGAAAAGATAAAAGTAAAGCCAGAGGAAGTAATAATAAAACGCTATGATAAAAAATTAAGCCAGGTTACTTTAGGATTAGGGGCGGGTCAATCTCATGGGGGAATTGGCGGATTTCTTCAATATAAGACTAGATTTGGGCTCGCCTTTCATGGAGGGATTGGTTATTTCCCTGCTTCTGATGCAATAACGGAATATGATTGGGTAAAGGATACAGTTCTTTTTGGAGGAGGAATTAAATATTATTTTCCCTTAACATCAAATCGACTATTTCCTTATTTAGATATTCAATTCGGTGGGATTGGGGTTAAAGCACATCAGGAAATAACTGGTTTTGATTGGTATTCTGGTTTTACTTTAGAAAATATACAAAAAACTTTGTGGGGTCCTTCTTTCTTGGGGGGAATAGAGATAAAGTTAGGGAGGATTGGTTTAAATGGAGCCCTGGGTTTCTCATATAATACTACTGATGTGGAATGGACAGTCCAAGATTTCTTCTTTACATTAGATATTGGTTTATTAATTTATTTTTAGATTTATAAAGAATGAAAAGTAAAATTTTGGTTTTACTATTATTATTTTGTCTTTTTTTAATTAGCTGTGAGAACATAACAACTCCTGACATCCCTGAATATACTCCACCAGCTACAACGGTTTCGGCTGATATTCGGCTTGTAGGAACATTAAAAAGAACTTATACAGATTATGGAACTCCACGATTTGAGGGTTATGTTGGTAATTTCGGGACTGGCACAGGATATAATTGTAAGGTAGCAATAACCTGTTATTCTGATGAAAATAAAAATACTATTATAGATACAGCAAATGGATTCCCGGCCAACCTGGGAGACATTAAACCAGGTAAAAATGCTTATTTTGAAGCTATCGCCTTTGATTGTGAATCTCATGACCAAATAAAATCTTATGATGTAGAAATTACCTGGTTGGACAAAGACTGAATGACATTTTGCTAATCATGAAAGGGAAAGTAAAGAAAAATTAAATTTATTTGGGGAATAGAATGAAAAGCAAAATTAAAGTTTTAGGTCTTATTCTTTTTTCTTTAATTTTAATTGCTGGGATCCAATCCCAAATCTGGCGGGAATGTATACGGGTAGTTGACGGAGACACTATTGTTTTAGATGGCAATGAGAAAGTAAGGCTTATTGGAGTTGATACTCCTGAGACAAAGGACCCGAGAAAGCCAGTTCAGTATTTTGGTAAAGAAGCCTCTGAGTTTACTAGAAACTTAGTTGAAGGCGAGAAAGTAAGGCTTGAATATGACCAGAATAAAATAGACAAATATGGAAGGACTCTGGCTTATGTTTATTTAGAAGACGGCACTTTTCTCAATGCGGAGATTATAAAACAAGGTTATGGCCACGCTTATACAATATTTCCTTTTAAATATCTTGAAGAATTCAGGCAATATGAGAAAGAAGCAAGGGAGAATGAGAGGGGACTCTGGGCGCCTAAAGAAGAAAAGGATCAGGAAATAAATGAAAGCACTATAGTTTATATAACTAGAACCGGGAAAAAATATCATACGGCTGATTGTAGATATTTGAGTAAAAGTAAGATTCCTATTACTCTTAAAGAGGCTATTCAAAGGGGATATACACCCTGCTCTGTCTGTGGACCACCAACATTAAAGGTTGAGAAACCGAAAATTGAGAAACCTAAGGCAATTGATACTTCTGCCAGCATAACAGTTTATATAACGAGAACAGGAAGGAAATATCACAGAGGTTCTTGCTCTTATTTAAGAAAAAGTAAAATCCCCATCTCATTAAAAGAAGCATGTGCGAGAGGATATACACCTTGTTCGAGGTGTAAGCCTCCGAGGTGTAAATAAAAAATAACAAAAAGAAGAGTTTACTATGAGAAGATACATATTAGTTTGTTTTATTATTTCTTTATTTTGCTGTTGCACAACTGTTAATATGAGTAAGCATCCAGATTATAACTATGCACCAACAAATCCCATTGGTGTGAGAATTTATGATACCGATTTAATACCACAACAAGAGTTTCTTATTATAGGTAAAATGACAATCGACGCAACTTGGTCATTAGGGGCAAAACAAACAGCAGAAAACATCCAATCGAAAGCAGCCATGATTGGTGGTGATGGTGTGATTATAACAGACAAAACTGTAAACATTTATGCTTTTAATCGTGGGACAACAACAGAAGGAACAGTATGGGGAACAAGAAACTGGCTTCAATATCAGCAAACAACTCGTGACAACACACTCTATATCCCGCAAGTTATACTTTATGGGTATGTTATCAAATTTAAAGCTCAGCAAGCTACTAAACTTGAACGCAACAAGAATAAGTGGACTGCTTATAAAGATGGGGGAATTCTATTAAATGAGTATGACACTGTTTATTTGGATATAAAAACTGGTATATTCCATTTTCACCCAGACCAATTAAGTTATTTGCCTATGCGTTTAGATGTTGCATTAAAAAATGGATATAAACCATGCCCTCTTTGTATTCCAATTGAACATGAAAAAAAATAGGAAATTTATTATTAAGAAAGAAGTGAGGGTGAGAAAATGAAATTAAATAAAGCTCAAAAAATAGTAATTATCATTGCATTGTTTGTCATGACAATTATGACATTGTTTCCTCCAGTTGCCGAGATACGCTTTGAATCTACTCATAAGATATTTATTCCAAAAGGATGGGGATTTTTATTTTTACTTCCTGGATATAGAAAGTATAAAATTGCTACTTATAAAAAGCAAAATCCCCTTTTAAATTTGAACCTCAATACTTCCTATATTTTTAAAAAACTGTCTGATTTACAAAACTATTATGATAAAATATTCCCATCAAAAAAACCATCCTCACCCTCTGCCGATTTAGAGAATCCCTATGATAAATATTATAATTCTGTAACCCCTGAATCCGTAACTTCTAAAATTGTTAAATCCCCAATAAAACATAAAAATAAATTCACTGAATTTTATGATTCTACTCACACATATAGCACAAGAGTAGATATAAATACTAGGAAACTGAGTTTTGAATTTTTAGCGATCGCTCTTTTGGGGAGTGCTTTAATTGCTTTGTTTAGTTTAAAAAAGAGGGAAAAATGAAATTAAAAAAAACTTTAATTTTTTGTATTTTAATCTTTTCTATTATTTTTATTTCAGAAGCCTCTGCTGAAAATAAAATTATATCAGAGAGTGATGGAACTGATTGGATAGCTGGATCTGATTCATGGAAGATAGGTTATGTTGAGGGATTTATTGCTGGAGCAAATATTGTATGGCGTGAATTTTATATTTTTGAGAATTCGCTTAAAAGCGAAACAGATAAAGCAATTTATAATAAAAGTCTAAATGAAATAGCTCTTTTTGAAATTACGGTTGGTCAAATTAAGGATGGAATAAGTGATTTTTACAATGATTTTAGCAATCGTAGAATTAAAATAGTTGATGCTATTTATGTCGTAAAAATGCAGATTGAAGGGGATGACCCCGAATTAATTGATTCTCAAATCAGATACTTAAAAATGCAACCAATAGATAAGGAGGTATATGATAAGTGTTCGAAAAAATATTTTGCATTTAGGGACGCGAAAAAAAGCAAGCGCAATCCTACATATAAAGAAATAAAAAATGGGGATTTTAGTTTTGAAGATTTACTAAACGCGGGGATATTTATAGACGCAAGTGATAATTTACATTGTTTATTTTGCCATGGGATATATAAATAAACCCTAAAAAGATATGTTAATATTTGAGGCAAGTGGAGGCTGGGATTTACTCTGAACTAGGAGGGAAGAAATGGAAAAATCTCAATCCAAAAAGGAATGTCCACTTTGTGGAGGGCGACTATTAGAAACGTTTACTTTTTTTCATGATGAGACCAGGAGATATGCGCAATATAGATGTGAGGCATGTAATAAGCTAACAGATATTAGGGTAGATAAGTCTATTATGGAAATATACCCAACAATTCAGAATATATCGATGGAGGTTTTAAAGGATGGGGAAAGGAATCCCAGACGATATAGTAACGATTCTATTCGTGATAGAATGTTTTTCTGTTCGAATCCAAGATGTACAAATCCAGGAATCCTTATGGAATTTTTTCTTTATCAAATGATAGAAAAACATCAGAATCATGCGGAATCTTGGAAAGGTTGTGGTGGTTTTATACCTTCTCCTAAATGGCAAAAAAAGACGCCTTGTGATCAGAGTTTTAAAATAACAGTTGATATAATTTTCAAGAATATTTGAGGCGAGGGGAGGCCAGACGGGCCTGACCTCCCAGGGGATGATACGACAGCTAGGCTGGAAAAACGCCTCAATAGGAGAGACGGGTGAAAGGAGGGAAATTTCTCATTAAGAGAGAATAGAAAGGAGGTTTAAAATTAAAGTAAAAATTGTAGTCTTAGTATTGGCTTGTTTATTAATTATTATCTCTTGTGTATCAACAAAAGCAGTCAAATTAGGCACAGCGCCGACCAGGCCACCCGTGCTTGCCGACCAAGTAATTGTTTATCGGACAGCAGACCAAGTGTCAGGTGATTATGAGGAAATAGCCCTACTAAGCTCTACGGGCGAATCCATGTGGACAAGCGAAGAAGGGATGTGGAAATCGATGAAAAAGAAAGCGGGAAAATTGGGGGCGAATGCAATAATCTTGGATGCTATGAGCGAACCGAGCGCCGGGGCTAAAGTGGCGAGCATGTTTTTGGGTGTTGGAGGAGCACAAAGAAAAGGTAAGGCTATTGCAATTTATGTATTTTCATTAGCAAAGAAAAAATAAAAGAAAAGTCAGGGATGAAACAAATATCAAAAATGGAGTAAATATAATGAAGCGTGCATTGATTCTCATCACAGTGATTGTTTTAATGGCAGCTTGCAAAGGCCCAGCGGGTCCATTAGGACCGACGGGGCCTCAAGGGCCAACCGGACCTCCTGGTCAGGACTTCTCATATTTTAACGGTTCTGCCACAGTTAAGTCTGATGGTACTGCTACGATAGCCTTACCAGTTGGCGCTGGAACGGCAAACAAAGCACCGTTAGTAAACTGTTATCTAGGGGACGGTTCAGGCGTCTGGTTATTGATTGGTACGGATATCAATTCAGCGACTGCTGCGATAGTTTGGAGTACAAATCATTATGTTGCCGTAGTAATGGGGGCCGTTCCTGGTTGGACCTTCTGGGTTTCGGCAGCCTGGTAAAAAACGTCGCATCAGAAGTTCACAATTGTAAAGAGTCTTTAAAACTTTACAAACAGATTCCTATGCCAGGATTATAGATTCGAAAATACAGAGCCGGGTGTTCGATCTGTAATCAAACTTTTGAGTTGCTTTATTTGCTGCAGAGAATCGACAAACTGAAAAATATTTAGCAAATCTATCAGCCCCGTATCCACAAAATGCTCTTCCAGTATTAGGGCTATTTTTTTTACATTGACAAAATGAATATAAAAATTTTGATTGAGGTATGAAAAGAAAGAAAAAAGCCTAAGCACAACCCATAGTTGTTGGTGTAGTCAAGGGGATACCCCCAATTATTCTTTTTTCAGCATCAAATCTCCAGAGAACCCTACCCTCCCTCCCTCGAATATAAAAAGAAGAATTGCGGAGATTAAAAATTCCTGATATTTTATTTTCCTCGTCTTTTCTTGTTTTTTCTTTCTTTCAGAATAATAATTTATTTTGGATTCCCCCCCTGGAAAATAAAATAAAATCACTACCTTTTTGTACTCCCTCCAGGTTTAGCTTTCTCTCCCGAGGATTTTAACTCTGGGAGAGAAGATAAACCGAGCTCCAATACCTGCGGCCAGGCTGCTCCTCTGCAAGCACGAGAGAACAAACG
>Ga0307380_10004749_pt1 | contig 18208 bp, 14 predicted proteins | sample UN3MG_FD_202239 | JGI IMG/M metagenome (GOLD analysis project Ga0307380, IMG submission 202239) | Soil microbial communities from Risofladan, Vaasa, Finland - UN-3 | ecosystem: Environmental > Terrestrial > Soil > Coastal area > Acid sulfate soil | place: Finland: Risofladan, Vaasa | collected...
TTTCATGGTTTTTGATGATTGGTGATGTCGCCAGATTTGGTAAGGACCCTACGAAGACAGGATTTTCGGTTATGCTTGGCCTGGGGCTGATGAGTTTTTGGGTCATGGTTATTTGTGCAATCAGCCAGACTGCCATTTCTGCTGAAGACCCTACTGGATGGATAATTGGGGCCGGCTTAGGCGTGATGGGCTTATTAGTTTATATTGGCTGGACACTTACCACTAATGTTGCCATGCTCTTAGCATCAGCTATGGCACTATTAAATGTCGCTGAAGGAGTGTTTCGTAAACTGACTTTCCGATACGCTTGTCTTATTAGTGGTGTGGTAGGTTGGGCAATTTACTATTGGCATTTATATAACTACTATATGTTTTTCCTGAGTTTTATAGCTGCAGTTTGCGCTGCGCTATTTGGCCCGATATTATGGGATTATTTTGTGAGCAGGAAAAGTTATACCAATGTTGATGAGTTGTATAAAGGGAAGGACTCTGTGTATTGGTACCATGGTGGGGTCAATTGGGCAGCAATAGGTACCTTCATCATCGGATTGGGTTTTTACGCCTTCTTATACTTTAGTGGTTTGATTGAAGTCATTTCAGCAGCTATCCCAACATTGCTCTTCTCCGGAGCCGTGTACGGAGCATTCGTTAGGTTCTATCTAAAGCCAAAGAAGTTAGGTGGCTACGAACTCAAGCCACCGTCTCCAGAGACAGATCCGTACGGGAAGGTGCCGTACAAATGGCCAGGGTACGAGAAACTGAAAGGTGCTAAACTAACTTGGCGGCCTTGGTGGTGTGGGGTGCTAATTATGATAGGTTCGTTCGTATATGGAGCACTGCTAATTAGGCAATATTATGCATTGATGGCTACATGGACTGTTATACCAACGTGGTTTACTATTAATGTAGGTATTTGTGGTGCAATAATGATCTTCGGGTGTTATGTGACTGCAAAAGGATGGAGGTAATATGCGTTTATTTTTTGGGCCGGAAAACAGCTCTTTAGGTGATTTACCAGAGGACTTTATCCAGGGAGGTTTAGGGGCTGAGCATAGCTGAGTCTTAAATGGCAGATTCTAAGACGACAGTCTTTGATATTCAGAAATTTAGCGTACATGATGGGCCAGGAATCAGGACACTTATATTCTTGAAAGGATGCCCTTTAAGGTGTCTTTGGTGCTCTAACCCAGAAGGGCAATCTAGCCTCCCGGAACTGGTTTTTTATCCAGAAAGATGCAAACGCCTCAACAGATGTCTAGAAGTTTGCCCGACTCATGCTATCTCAGTAAAAGAAAATAGTTTGCTCCTCAATAAGGACTTATGTAACCTCTGTGGGAAATGTGTTGACGCTTGCTATGCTGGAGCCTGGAAGATATTTGGCCAGGTGGTAGATGTGGATTATGTCATAAAGGAAATAGAGAAGGATGTTTTATTTTATAGGAACTCGGGAGGTGGTGTAACGTTTGGAGGAGGAGAACCTCTTCTATGGCCAGATTTTATAAATGAAGTTTCCCAAGAATGTAAGAGGAAAGGTATTCCTGTAGCAGTAGAGACTTGTGGTCATGTTCCCTGGAGGAATTTTGAAAAGGTCCTAGATGTTCTAGACCTTATTATGTATGACATTAAGCATATGGATTCTGTAGTGCATAAAAAGCTATGCGGCGCTCCAAACGATTTGATTTTGCAGAATATAAAGTTCCTATCAAAACAAAAAGTGGACCTTATCATAAGAGTACCAATCATCACGAACATAAATGACTCTAAACATAATATTCATGAGACAGCAAGGTTTGTGGCTTCATTGAATGGTAGCGTCAAAAGAGTGGAAATTCTGCCTTATCATAAATTCGGTGTAAAGAAGTATGAAAGGCTAGGAAGAAAATATGAACTCACTGATGTAGAAATACCAGAGCAAGAGTATATGGAGGAAATTAAAAGAGAGATGGAGGTTAATGGGTTAAGTGTTAAGATAGGCGGCTGAAGTGAGTAGAACTGCGCTTTTGTTGAATAATTTTCTTCCCAGCTATAGTCTATTATGCATGGTGGAGAGTCACTTAATGCGATTCAAGATTATTCAGCAAAGCAGAGGAGCAGAATTTGATTTGATTTTTGCCTTACTATAATAACTAATAGATATAAAATGCATTAAGGGGGTAAGGAATGATATCTAAGATTAGTGAAGAGAGAGACATAGAGGAACTCAAGAAGAGGAACAAGGAGAGAAGAGAAGGAGCAGACCTTTGTTACAAGGGGGAGTTGGAAGATGAGAGGCTGCCTGTCTCATTGCGGAAAACAGAGACGCGCTTTGTAGAAAGGATAGGCTGCACACCCCGAATTGAGAGGCTGATATTAAACTACTGGCTTAATAAACCTACAATCTGTGTACACCATGCGAGGATATATACACAAGTCTTTAAAGAAACTGAATCCGAGCCTTTACCTATAAGGAGGGCAAAGGCATTCAAGCGTCTTTGTGAAGAGAAGCCAATTGTCATTCAAGACGATGAATTAATTGTTGGCAATCCTGGGTGTGGACCAAGGTTTGTCAATATATGTCCTGAGATTTCTTGGCAGTGGGCTGCTGAAGAATTAGATAAATTCCCTGTAAGGAATCAAGATCCATACCTGATAGGTGAAAATCAGAAAAGGGAGTTAAAGGAGGAAATCTTCCCTTACTGGAAGGGCAAGTCGATGTACGAGTATTGCTTGGGACACTTGCCAGAAGAGACAAGGAGACTGACCTACAAGACGGGCTTTATTGATAATGAAGTTAAACAGATAAATGGATGGGGGCATTGTGTCCCTGGATATCAGCATACCGTTTTGCCAAAGGGTTTCAAGGGAATAGCTGAAACTTGTAGGAATACCTTAAGCAAATTATCTTATAAAAATCCAGAAGACCAAGAAAAGATACCATATTTAAATGCTATGGTAATGAGTTGCGAGGCAATGAAGATATTAGGGGAAAGGCATGCAGCAGAAGCAAGAAGGCTAGCAGAGAAGGAAGAAAATCCAAAGCGTAAGGAAGAATTGCTAAAGATAGCTGAGATATGTGATTGGGTTCCTTGGAATTCCCCCAGAACTTTCTGGGAGGCAGCGCAAGCTGTTTGGTTTTCCCAAATGGCGACATACATGGAGCAAAGTGGTCCCGGCCTTGGTTTGGGACGATTTGACCAATATATGTATCCTTACTTTGAGAGAGATTTAGGGGAAGGTAGATTAAGCAAATTGGGAGCGCAGGAATTAATGGAATGCGTGTGGATTAAGAATGCCGAGATAATATGGCTACTTGATGAAGTGACTTCGCACTTTTTTGGAGGTTATCAGCTTTTCTTGGACTGCAGTATAGGCGGCACAAAAAGAGATGGGAGAGATGCTACTAATGAGCTAACATACATGTGTATGCAAGCCACAAGGGATGTGAAGTTACATTCCCCTTCTTTAGCAGTTCGGATTCATGATGAGAGTCCCGATGACTACCTAATGGAAATCGCACGGACAGTACGAGCCGGGATAGGTTATCCTCAGATGCATAATGATAAAGTAGGCATTCCAACGATGCTATCTTTAGGGACATCGATTGAGGATGCCTACGACTACGATATCATGGGGTGTAGTGAGATACAGATTCAAGGTAAAATGTGGAAGTATAGCGATGGTGGGCAGTTTAGCATGGGTGCTTGCGTGGATTTCGCCCTGCATGATGGGTGGTCAAAAATGGTACCCAGTGATAGAAGATGGGGTCTAGCAACAGGAGATCCAAGGAAATTTAAGACTTATGAAGAATTTGAGGATGCTGTTAAGAAGCAAATAGCATATTTCACAGAGCACTTATGTATATGTAACATGGTTACTGAGCAGGCTCACAAAAATTGTCTTAAATACCCTTATATATCAACCCTGATGGTAGGGCCAGCTGAGAGGGGTGTAGATTTCTTTGAAGGAGGGACTTTGTATAATGTTGGGCCTGCGCCCTCATATATTGGACTAGCCGATGTAGCTAATTCTTTAGCAGGAGTTAAAAAACTTATCTACGCTGAGAAAGTGCTTACTTGGGATGAATTGTTAGATGCCTTGGATAGCAATTTTGCTGGGCAAAGAGGAGAGGAGATACGACTACTGCTGCTTAACCGTGGTCCAAAGTATGGTAGAGACGATTCGTATGTGGATAATATAGCAAAGACAATTGCGGACTTTTGTGCTGACGAAGCCCATAAATATAGAAGTTATAGGGGATGCAGATTTGTTTCGGCAATGTTCCCAGTGGCAGCTAATACACCTCTTGGTCTGGTTGTTGGAGCTTTGCCTTCTGGAAGGAAGGCAGGCGCGCCTTTAGCCGATGGCGTTTCTCCACAGCAAGGAACAGATAGGTCTCCAACTGAGGTTATTAAGTCTGTTGCTTCCTTCGACCATGTTAGGCATGAAAATGGTCTTTTGCTAAACATGAAGTTTAATCCTTCAGTTTTGGAAGGTGAGAAAGGCTTGAGAAACTTTATTTCCCTTGTGAGGACCTTCTTCCAGTTAGGAGGATGGCATATCCAAGTCAATGTGGTTAGTGCCGATACCTTGAAAGATGCTCAAAGGCATCCTGAGAGATATCCTACATTAATGGTAAGGGTAGCTGGCTACAGCGCTTACTTTAACGACCTTTCGAAGGAGACTCAGGATGATATCATTAGCCGGACAGAGCATTGTTTCATTTGAGGTATAGCGCCTGGTGTTACTGTTGAGCGGTACGATTATGAGACACTAAGGTATTGTTTAAAAATTCTTGGTGTGAGGGAGATAATTATGGTACCAAAGACAAATGTTAAACGTTGGACTCAAGGGTGTACGGAGCGTGTTAATCGGCTTCGCAACCAATATTTTACATTTACACCAAGCGTTGATATAGATAGAGCCATTTCTTACACTAATTCTTATAAGGAAACGGAGGCGGAAGCGCTAGTGGTTCGCCGTGCTAAAGCGCTGAAGAGGGTTATTGAGGAAAAGAAAATTGTTATCTTACCCGATGAGCTTATTGTAGGTACACGAGGTTCTCAGCCCCGTGCAGCGGAGATTTGTCCTGAGATATCCTGGATGTGGGTAAGAGACGAACTGGACACTATCTCCACACGGCCACAAGATCCTTATTCCATTACTGAAGAGCAAAAAAGAATACTTCGTGAGGAAGTCTTTCCTTACTGGAAAGGGAAATCAATGCAGGAATATTACCTCGCTAACCTGGATGAGGAGACAAAAAGGATAGCATATAAAACGGGCATTATTTTCAGCGATTCTAAATCCCTGTATGGCCCGGGGGAGATCAATCCTGGCTATGGCAACATTATTTTAAAGAAGGGATTTCGGGGCATAAAAGAAAGGGCAGAGCAGAAGCTTAAAGAGATGGATTATGCTGACATCAGCAATTTCGATAAGAGGAAATTTTGGGAGGCTGTAATAATTTGCTGTAAGGCTATGAAATTGCTAGGCCAAAGATATGCTGATAAGGCAAGAGAAATGGCTGAAAAGGAGAATCTGAAGCGTAAGGAAGAGCTACTCAGAATAGCTGAGATGTGTGAGTGGGTCCCGTGGAACTCACCCAGGACCTTTTGGGAAGCATTACAAGCTATCGAGTTGACCCAAATAGCACTTTGGACTGAGGAAAATTGCAGCTCTATTTGCCCCGGCCGTATGGATCAGTACTTGTATGCACTTTATGAAAAAGACCTCGAAGAGGGAAAGTTAACTAAGGCAGAGGCTCAAGAGCTAATCGAGTGTACGTGGATCAAGATGGCAGAGATGATTTTTACCATAGATGCTGATTCAGCCATGTATTTTGCTGGCTACCAGCCATTTCAAGGCGTTACTGTTGGGGGACTTAAGCGAGACAAACAAGATGCTACTAATGAACTTTCCTATATGATGGTACAAGCCTCAATGGATATAAGGCTTCATGCACCATCCCTAAACGTGAGGATACACCCCCAAACTCCTGATGATTTCTTATTGAAAACTTGTGATCTAGTCAGCTTAGGGACCGGCCAACCAGCCATATTCTTCGACCCAACAGCCTTGCGAATTTTGCTCAGGCTGGGCGTTAAGATTGAGGACGCTTATGATTGGTGTGTCGCTGGTTGCGTTGAGCCCAATGTTCCCGGGAAAATGTCCAGATGGGCTGAGGGCAATCGGTATAGCTATGCCACCGCTGTGGAATGGGCTTTATATGACGGAATGAGCCATGTCCTCCAAAAAAGGATGGGGCTTTCTACCGGCGATCCAAGGAGCTTTAAAACATACGAAGACTTTAAGGAAGCAGTGAAGAGGCAATTGGCATACCTCATTCGGTATTCTGCTATAGACACTCAGACTGTGGAAAAAGCACATCAGACCAGGTTACCAAAACCTTTGATGTCTTGCTGTGTTGAGGATTGTGTGGAAGATGGAGTTGAAATAATGCATGGTGGTGCTCATTATAATCTTGGGCCAGGCTTTGAAACTACCGGCATTGCTGATTTAGCTGATTCCATGGTTGCAGTAAAGAAGCTGGTATTTGAGGAGAAGCTTTTAACCACGGATGAATTGATAACGGCGCTCCAGAATAATTTCGAGGGATATGAGAACATCAGGCAAATGTTGATCAATAAGGCACCGAAGTATGGTAACGACATTGATGAGGTTGACCTCATAGCTGCAGAGATGCTGGATTTTGCTGTGGAAGAAACTGAGAAATATAAAGGTATTAAAGGATCTGTGTTTCGTGACGGGTTAGTGCCTGTAATTGCCAATGTTCCCCATGGCAAAGCAATTTGGGCATTGCCCTCAGGAAGGAAGGCAATGCAACCCTTAGCTGATGGGATATCTCCCTATATGGGCTATGATCACAATGGACCTACAGCTGTGCTAAAGTCAGTTTGTAAAATAAACCATGATAAGCACTTTGCAACACTTTTGAATCTTAAGTTCAGCCCTGAGGTACTTAAAGACGAGAAGGGTAAAAGAAACTTGGCTAATCTACTCAGGACCGAAATGGAACTAGGTGGTTATCATGTTCAGTTTAATGTGGTGAGTGTGGAGGTCTTGCGGGATGCCCAGCACCATCCAGAGAAATATCCAGACCTTCTAGTGCGAGTAGCTGGCTACAGCGCTCGCTTTGTCGATTTAAGTAAAGAAATGCAAGATGTCATAATTGCGAGGACAGAGCACATGACTTGGTAAGCAGCTATAGGAGATGAGTTGTGCCAAAGATGGTATGTCCCAAGAAAAAAATGGAAATAGACGTTCCTAAAGATTGCCCAAAGAGCTGTGAGTATGTTAAAGAAGGTATGTGCACACATCCTGAGGCAAAGAAGCAGACTAAATAAAAACTGAGGTTTACCATAAGAAGCTGAATAATAAATGGGCAAGGTGAAATTTTGGCTTAGAAAGGAGAGCAGTGAGTAGGCTATTGAGAGTAAATTTAACAAACGGAGCTATTTCAACCGAGGAAATTGACGCTAGCATAGTAAAGGATTTTATTGGCGGACTAGGTGTAGGAGTTAAATATTTATATGATGAAATAGACCCCAAGGTAGAGCCCTTAAGCGCTTATAATAAGCTCATCTTTGCTACGGGCCCCCTTACTGGAACTAGAGCACCGGCTGCCAGCAGGTATATGGTAGTTACTAAAGCCCCCTTAACTGGGGCAATAGCTAATTCGAACTCAGCTGGCTTTTTTGGTCCTGAGCTGAGATTTGCAGGGTATGATATGCTCATCTTCGAAGGTAAGTCTACAATCCCTGTTTATCTTTGGATAAATGACGAGAAAATAGAGCTTCGAGTTGCGGAAAAGCTATGGGGGAAAACTACTCGTGAAACTGAAGATTTAATTCGAGCTGAAACTGATGAGAAAGCTAGAGTGGCAAGTATTGGACCTGCTGGAGAAAATCTTGTTAGGTTTGCCTGTGTAATAAACGACAAAGGAAGGGCTGCAGGACGTTCTGGAGTTGGGGCAGTGATGGGATCGAAGAACCTGAAAGCGATAGCTGTGAGGGGCACGAGGCGTCCTTCAATTTTTGACAAAGATGGTTTTAAGGAAGCAGTCCGAGGCGCTAGAGAGGAATACAATGCTAAATTCGAAAATGTCGGGTTTTTAAAGAAATGGGGAACCCCAGGCTGCATTGAGATTGTTTCGGAATTCAGCGGGCTTGTAACTAGGAATTATCAAACTGCTGGTTTTGATGGTTGGGAAAAGATCAGTGGTGAAACCTATGCCAACACTATTTCAAAGTTAGGCAAGAAGGGGAGGCCTTGCTTTGGTTGTCCTCTTGCTTGTGGTAGGGAGACAGAGGTAACAGGGCCAAAGGAATTTGCTGGAGATGGGCTTGGCCCGGAATATGAGACGATAGGGGCCTTTGGTGCTAACTGTGGTGTGGACGATCTTCGTGCAATAGCGAAAGCTAACTATATTTGCAATGACATGGGAATGGACACAATCAGCTGTGGCAACACAATAGCGTGTGCAATGGAGCTTTTTGAGAAAGGTTTTTTGTCTGAAAAGGAAGTTGGAATGAAACTAAACTTCGGTGACACTCATGCTATGGTCGAGTTAGTTGACAAAATGGCCAAGAGAGAGGGGTTTGGAAGAATACTTGGAGAAGGCTCCTATCGATTAGCACAAAAATATGGGCACCCCGAACTCTTCATGGGAGTAAAAAAACAGGAGTTCCCCATGTATGACGCTCGAGCTGTACAGGGTCAAGGGCTGCATTTTGCTACCTGCAACCGGGGAGCCTGCCACATAAGAGGCGAGGTAGGTAATATAGAGCTTTATGGAATCAATGTGCAGCTTTATGGTTTTAAATCTCCAGAAGATGTGAAGCCCGAGATCACAGAAGGAAAGGCTAAACTATGTAAAGAAGTGCAGGACCATTACTCCGTAATAGACGCTTCTGGAATGTGTAATTTTATTTGCATTGTGCTCAGCCATGAAGCGTTAGCTCGTTTATTGAATACTGCTATGGGTACTGATTACAATGTGACTGGTATGTTAAGGGCAGGCGAAAGAATATTTAACCTACAGAGGATTTTCAATTTGAAGGCTGGTTTAACTGCGAAAGACGATACTCTACCCAAGCGAATGCTGGAAGAGCCTCTTCCAGCAGGTCCTTTCAAGGGACATGTAGCTGAGCTTGGCAAAATGTTACCCGAATATTATCAGCTTCGCGGATGGGATGAGAGAGGAGTTCCCACTCGAGGGAAGTTGGATGAGCTCGGACTATCCATATGAAAATGGGCTTTGCTGCCCAATGAGCTTCGCGAGCAAGCTAGAATAATAATCGTTTGTCAAGGAGGAAACTAGGCATGAAGATAGAAATGACAGAGTTAATTCCAAAAGGTATACCAAAAGGGAAAGAAGTTGTGCAGCAAGGTAGGAATATTGGGAAAACGATTGAGTTGGGAAAGACTGCTTTCCTGAGAGAAAAAAGGGTTCATAGTGACGCCGATTACAAACAAAAGTGTGCTGAGAAGGGTAAAATCACGTGGAACGCAATAATGGGGTTAAGTTCCGTTGATGAGGAAGTGGAGGCGTTAAAGTACTTGTACAAATGGGGCAAGAAAACGGGTGTAGTAATTGACCGATGTATTATTATTGCCAATATGCGCATGGGCTTGCCTGAAGAGATGTGGGACAAAGCTCCCAAGGGAACCAGTTTTATGTTGGAGAGCCCGGATGATTACGTCAAGATTGCCCAAGCTGCCCCTATCCAACCATGTTTTGAAGACTTTCATATTGGTTCTCCCGCTTCGGTGAGAAATACAGTAAACGCCCTTCGCGCAGGCTGTGGCTATATGGGGACCCTTTCTCAGTATTCCTGGGATTACCCCTATTGGCAGGATGATGTTGCCCAAGTAGTAGAAGTGGTAAAAGCCATAGGGATTGTGGCAGAGAAAAGAAAAGATAATATTATGGTTGATTCCTATATGGATGATGGCATACCAAGCCAGTTTCTGGATTTTGCTTCCATTGTTGGCTATGCCAAACTTGAAAAATATGTCGTAGATGAGCTTTGTAGGGCGAACTATTCTACGGGTTATGGGGGGCTTACCGGCAATGTACCTGTAAAAATTGCAACCTGGCTGGCTCTCCATGACATCCTCAAGACAGACCATAATGTTGTTTCCTTCCTCTATGGAAATACAATAGATGTTAGTACAGATTTTAATTCGAATTACGCTATTGTAGTGGCGGAGATGGTCCCGTTTGTAGTTACAGAACAGATTTATAAAACCGGCGTTTCATTGCTGCCTATCCCTGCTTCGGAAATGGTCAGGGTTCCGACAAAAGAGGAAATAGCGGAGGTTCATAAAGTGGCTAGACTTGCCCTAGCTAAAGCTAAAGAATACAGAGAGATGCTTGATTTTTCAAGTATAAATAAAATGCAGTCGCTGCTTGTTAGTAAGGGCAATCAATTTTTCGAGAACATTAAGAAAGGATTGTCCGAAAGAGGGGTTGACATCATGGATCCTGTTCAGGTACTTCTAGCTGTAAGAAGATTGGGGGCAGCTAAACTCGAGGAATTGTTTCATCCGGGTGAAAGAGATTCATCTCTTCCCAGAGGTGTCTCTCCTTTTATACCTACGGAGCTGCTGAGAAAGAGCATGAATATGAGGGATGAAATCGTTAAAGAGGTCTATTCTGCACAATTAGCTGATGCAGTTAGAGGTAGAAAAATTGTCACGGGTTCCACCGATGCTCATGAATTTGGTCTTTATGTTATAAGCAGCGTTCTCAAGGATTTAGGCGCCAGTGTAATAGACGGAGGCCTTAATCTAGATGCAGAGGAGATTTTAGGTTTGGCTTTTGAAGCAGGTACCCCCTATATAGTTATAAGTACCCATAATGGTCTGTGCTTAGACTATGGTAAGCACTTGATGGAGGTGGCCAACAAGAGAAATCAACACGTTAAAGTATTTATGGGTGGTCGCCTAAATGGAATTGTAGGAGGCAGCACAGAGCCAATAGATGTCTCCAACCAATTGATTGAGCTTGGAATTAGTCCATGTAAAAAGGTAATCAATCTTATTAAAGAAATTGCAGCCGTAGAAGAAATCAAACCTGACTAGTTTTAACAAATAGCCGAAGGTGAATCTTCAAAATATAATCCTGAAAACTGTTCAGATAGGGAGGTGACGTTAATGGATTAATAACATTTACTATAAGTAAAAAATGGCAGTATGTTTGAAGTTTAGAAAAAGGAGGACAGAATGAAGATAATAGTACTTGGTGGATTTGGAATTATGGGCTCTTCAGTTTGTCGTGATCTTATTAAAGGTGCTGATGTTGAAGAAGTTATTATCGCTGATAGGAGGATACATAAAGAAAATCTCCACGAGTCAGTTAAGGCTAGCAATAAAGTATCCACGCAAATTTTTGATTCTGCTGACTTTCAGACACTAGTTGAGATATTAAAGGGAAACGATGTTGTGATTAATTGCGTTGGGCCATTTTATAAATTTGCTATTCCAACTATGAAAGCAGCCATAGAAGCTGGTGTCAATTACCTTGATATTATGGATGATTACGACGCCACTATGGCTTCTTTTAACTTGGATGAATTAGCGAGGAAGGCAGGTATATCCATCTGTATTGGCTTTGGTAGTAGCCCCGGGTTTGGCAATGTAGTTGCAAAATATGCAGTCGACAAACTAGACCAAGTAGATGAGGTTCGTTTATTATGGGGATTTGCGCTAAATGACCCTGCTGGTCCGAGTGTATTAGCCCATATGTTCCATGCTCTTCAAGGTGAGATTCCACAATATCTCGACGGAAAGTTGGTAAATGTTCCGGGAGGCTCTGGAGGCGAAGAGATTGTAGATTTTGGAGAGCCTTATGGTAAATGTCCTGTTTATTACTTAGGACATCCTGAACCAATAACCATGCCTCGCTATTTTAAGGGAGTAAAGACAGTAGTAAATAAAGGATGCTTCCTACCATTGTGGGTAAATGGGTTATTCTTTGACCTAATTAAGCATGGTTTTGCTGATAGAGAACCTGTAAAGGTGAATGGTAATCCAATAGTGCCTGAAGACTTTATAGTACAAGTTATGCAAGAAGGAGCTTCCTTTAGAAGGCAAGTGGAAGAGTACACTACAGCGCCACTCCATGTTGTTGTGAAAGGCAAAGAGAGAAATAAAATCGTAACTTATGTTTATAAGTCAGCGGGAAGGATGGCACCAGGAACTGCTATCCCAGCGTCAATCTGTGCTCAAATGCTAGGCCGCGGAGAGATTAAGGAGAAAGGTGTTTTACCTCCTGAAGCTTGTATTGACCCTAAGGCATTCTTGGGTATGTTTGCTAAGAAAGGATTTCATCTCTTTGAACAGAAGACAGTGGTAGGAGAAGTTGAAATTTAGCTGGGGAGAAAAATGGCCCAAGACCTAGATTTCATATTTAATCCTCACTCGGTGGCTGTGATTGGAGCCTCAGATAATCCTTTAAAATGGGGTAATTGGATATCAAAATCTTTGCTTGAGAGTACTTGGGAAGGGAAAGTTTATCTTGTCAATGCTAAAGGTAGCATAGTTTGTGGCAAGGAGACCTATCGCACAATATCTGATATTGGTGAGCCTGTAGATTTAGCTCTTATCGGCATACCAGCCAAGTTTGTTCCAGATGCAATCAGAGCGTGCGTGAAGAAAGGTATCAAGGGGATAATCATTATCACTGCCGGTTTTGCTGAAACGGGGGAGGAAGGTAAGAAGCTTGAGAAAGAGTTACTAGAAACGGCTCGCATGGGAGGCAGTAGAATAGTGGGGCCGAATTGCGCCGGGATTTATAACTCTGCCGTTGGTCTAAATGCAACTATTGTATCTTTTCTAAGGGGCCCCCTTACCTTGATAAGCCAGAGCGGTAACTTTGGATTAAACTTAAATTTCTTTGCCAAAAAGCGTGGATTGGGGTTTAGTAAATGGATTAGCTTTGGCAACCAGGCTGATATACTTTTCCACGAGTATTTAGACTATGTTAAAGATGACCCAAATACAAGAGTAATCCTTATGTATATGGAAGGGCTCAAGAATGGTAGAGAGTTTTTAAAGGTAGCTAAGGAAACAACAAAAAGCAAACCAGTGATAGTCTTAAAAACAGGGACTAGTGCTGCAGGAACCAGGTCTGCTGCCTCTCACACTGGTGCCTTGGCTGGTAGTAATGAAGTGTACGATGCAGCTTTTAAGCAAGCGGGAATCATCAGAGTAGATAACTCATATGAATTATTAGATGTTGGAGAGGCGTTAGCTAAATGCCCCCTTCCCAAAGGTAATAGAATTGCCATCTTGTCTGATGGTGGAGGGGATGCAACAATGGCGGCCGATGCTGCTGAGAGGGAGGGCTTGGAGATTCCTTCCCTTTCCAAAGAAACCCAAGAAAAGTTGAGCGAGGTTATACCAATAGGGGCGGCACATTCATTGAAGAACCCGGTAGATTTTGCAAGCGAAGCTGACCTCTGGTGTTTTGCTAATTGTTCCAAGGTTCTTTTGGAGGATACAGAAATTGATGGTGTAGTTATTTGCGGAGGCTTCGGCTCCTATAAAGATACCTTCCCGGGGTTTGAGAATGTAGAAGAGAAAATTTCTCCTGTAATTAGCCAGCTGCAAAGAAGATACAATAAACCCGTTATGCTTGAGAGTAACTTTTTCTTGGAAAAACCAAAATCCTTGGAAATTCTGAGTGAGCAAGGCATGCCGGTATATGGCAATGTGGAAATAGCTGTGAAAAGCATGAGTTGCTTAGTAAAATATAGGAAATACCTTGATAGCTCAAGAGAGGATAAAGAGGAGCCCGTATGTTTTTCTACTGATAGATCAAACAGGATAAAGATGGTTATTAGTAAAGCCAAGGATGCTCGTCGGATGAGCTTAGTGGAAACTGAGGCTAGATCCATATTGAAAGAATATGGTTTACCAGTGTCAGACTTTAAATTGGCAAAAAATAAAGAGGAGGCGATTAAGATTGCCAAGGAGATCGGGTATCCTGTGGTAATGAAAATAGTCTCTCCGGATATTATTCATAAGTCAGATGCCGGCGGTGTTAAGCTAAACTTAAAAAATGAAAGCGAAGTGTTAAAAGCATTTAGCGAGGTTATTAACAATGCCAAAATTTACAGTAAGGAAGCAGAAATATACGGAGTAATCATCACACCTATGGAAGATAAAGGCATAGAGACTGTAATTGGAATGACGAGAGATAACACCTTTGGGCCTACCGTTATGTTTGGGCTTGGAGGAATATTTGTCGAAGTATTGAAGGACGTTACCTTTAGGGTTGCACCCGTAACGAAGAGGGACGCCTATGAAATGATTAGGCAAATAAAAGGATTCCCTGTATTAAGGGGCGTGAGAGGGCAGAAAGCCGCAGATATTGATGCTCTTGCAAACATTATCAGGGAGGTTTCTATACTTGCTATAGAGAATCCTGAGATTAGGGAGCTCGATTTAAACCCTGTGTTTGCATTTGAAAATGGCGCTTCAATAGTAGATGCAAGAATAATATTAAGGTAGTTTAACTACCGGAATAAGAAATAAGCAGTCGGAGAATGCTTTTTCAAAGCTAACTAAATTTCTGCTACATAGCATTAGTTGGGAGTATTATTGTTTACGGCTTATTAGAAAATAGAGACCCCGACTGGAGAGGAGGTAAAATCTATGGAAATTAAGAATGTACTCGTGATGGGTGCTGGTGTAATGGGTAGCGGGATATCGCAAGTTACAGCAGAAGCTGGCTATAAAGTGTTCATGGAGGATATTAGCGATGAGTTTATAAAGAGAGGTCTAGATAATATTGAAAAAGGTCTTAGTAGAAAAGTAAAGAAAGGTACGATAACTGAGGGTGATAAGTTAAATATACAGAGTCATATTAATACTACAACTAGCATAAGTGATGCTAAGGATGCTGACTTAGTTATTGAAGCTATACCAGAGATCTTAGACTTGAAGGTGAAAGCTTTTAAGGAGTTAGATAATATCTGCCCACAGCATACCATTCTAGCTTCAAATACATCTGCATTACCTATTAGTGTAATGGCGGCAGCCACGAAAAGGCAGCCAAAAGTCATTGGAATCCACTTTATGAATCCAGCACCCGTAATGAAGGGAGTTGAACTAATACGAGGACGGCATACTTCCGATGATACCTTCCAAACTTGTAAAGCCTTTGTTGAGAGCCTAGGCAAGGAACCGTGTGAGGCAATAGATTACGCCGGATTTATTGTCTCCCGAATTTTGGATGCAATGATGAATGAAGCATTTTATTGCATTATGGATGGGAATAAACCTGAAGAAGTTGATAAAGCAATGAGAATTTGTTGTAACTTCCCAATGGGACCACTTGAGCTCTGCGACCTTGCCGGTCTAGATATTGTATTCCATGGTTTGGAGACTCTACATAAGGAGTTTGGCGAGCGTTTACGTCCTGCTCCATTGCTAAAGTCTATGGTTAGAGCTGGTGAGCTTGGTCGTAAGACAAAACACGGCTTTTACAATTATTAAATAAAGGGAGGATTGATAATGTCTAATGAGAACGATGTTGTGATTGTATCTGTAGTAAGAACACCATTTGGGAGATATGGTGGCTCGCTTAAGGATATCGACTACTATGATTTAGGGGCTATCCCAATGAAGGAAGTAATCAAAAGGGTTAACTTGAGCTCAGATGTAGTAGAGGAAGTTTTCTGGGGAGTAGGAGATACATCTCCCTGTAAAGACCCTTATACTCCTGTTGCTGCTAGGCAATCACTTCTTAAGGCGGGTCTTCGAGCTGAGACACCTTCCATTTCTTTTGATATGGCCTGTGTATCAGCGATGCACGCTGTTAAGCTAGCTGCCATGTCTATAAAATTGGGTGAAATAGATGCTGCCATAGCTGGTGGTGCTACTTCTTTTAGCCAAGAGCCACTTATTGTAAGAGGGCTTAGATTTAGTGGCTCTCGTTTGGGAAATGTCGTGATGGAAGATCCTCTATTCCAGCTTGGCTATAAGGACTTTAATCCTGTAGCTGTCGATAGCGATGACGTAGCCTTCGAATATGGGATAGATAGGCAAGAGCAGGATGAGTGGGCGTTACGTAGTCATCTAAATTATGGCAATGCCTGGAATATGGGGAAGTTTAAGGAAGAGATAATGCCCCTTACCATAGAGCCAAAGAAGAAAGGTGAGCAACCAAAGATATTGGATATTGATGAGCAATACCGGCCAGATACTAGTATTGATAGGCTTGCCAAATTGAACACTGTATATGGTACCAGAGCAATTACTGCAGGAAATGCTCCTGGAATGAATGATGGTGCTGCAGCAATTCTATTAATGAGGCGTAGGAAGGCAAATGAGCTTGGTATTGAAGCTCTAGCCACAGTAGTTTCAAGTGTATCAATTGCCATTCAACCTCATCGTATGCCAGAAGGGCCGGGTTATGCTTGGAGAAAGATTCTGAAAAAGGCGAATTTAAGTATAGATGACATGGCATGTATGGAGATAAATGAAGCTTTTGCTTGTGTTCCATTAGTATCCACCAAATTATTTGCTGAGGATGATAAGAAAAAGCTCAAAGAGATAAGGGATATAACAAATATTAATGGGAGTGCTATAGCTATTGGGCATCCGAATACTGCAAGTGGAGCAAGGATAATCATGAATCTTATGTATGAATTGAGGAGAAGGGGGGGAGGATATGCTCTAGGTGCTATATGTGGTGGTTTGGCTCAGGCTGATGCTACCATAATCAAGGTGTAGAAAATGGAGTTCGAGTTTACTCAGGAACAGAAAGCGTTTCGTAACGAAGTTCGTCAATTTATAAAGAGAGAATTACCTTCAGAATTAAAGTGGCGTAATTATTACTTCGATTTTTACAGCCATTATGATGAAGTGGGAAATTTTACTCGCGTAATGTCACGTAAACTTGGAACCAAAGGTTGGTTATCATTAACCTGGCCCAAAAAATATGGCGGGCAAGGTGCATCACCAATTTTCCAACTTATATTGCAGGAAGAGCTGGAATATAATCATTGCCCGGGGATAGACATTTTTGGTGTTACCATGATAGCTCCTACACTGCTTAAATTTGCTGATGAAGAGCAGAAAGAGGAGCATTTACCAGGAATCGCTAAAGGTGAAGTATTTTGGTGTGAATGTTTAAGCGAGCCTGATGCTGGCTCCGATTTAGCTTCACCAAAAACTGTAGCAAAGGAAGAGGATAGCAGTTTCGTGATTAATGGACAAAAGGTCTGGACCAGTGGAGCACATCAAGCAGACTGGGCTATCCTTTTAGCTAGAACAAGCCAAGAACTTCCAAAGCATCGAGGTTTGAGTTTTTTCCTGGTGGACATGAAAACTCCAGGTATTAGCGTTAATCCTCTAATAAATATGGCTAATGATCATGAATTCAATGAAGTTTTCTTCGAAGATGTTCGAGTTCCCAAAAAGAACATGGTAGGGGATAAGAATAAAGGATGGTATGTGGTCATGACTCTACTTGGCTTTGAGCGCTGGAGCATACCATTCTATGCTATAGCTCATCGCTATCTTGAGGATGTCATAAACTACGCTAAGCAGAAGAAGTCCCTAAATCCTGCACTAAGGTATCGTTTGTCTGAATTGCTTATCGAGTGTGAGGTGGGACGTTTGCTTCATTACCGAATAGTATGGATGCAGGAAAAGGGAGAAATCCTAGATTATGAGGCAGCAGCAGTCAAAATGTATACAACTGAGCTAAATCAAAGGGTAGCTGCTGCTAGTATGGAGATCTTAGGGCCTTATGGAATACTAACTAAAGGCTCCAAGTGGGCTTATCTTGATGGTGAAGCTGCTTGGAATTATCTTCGCTGCATAGGTAATTCATTGGAGATGGGTAGCTCTGAAATTGACCGAAATATTATTGCCATGCGAGGCTTAGGTTTACCTCCTGGATAAATAAGGAGAGACTAAAATGGATTTCAGCTTAACTGAAGAGCAGCAGATGTTACAAAAAATGGCACGGGTTTTTTTAACTACTGAATGTCCCAAGAGCTTGTTTTGTTACCCGAGTGAACAAAAGCCTATTTTGTTCACTCCGAGAATAAAAAAATAGGGTCGTGGAGCTAAGTTCACGACCCTTTATTGCTATTAGACACCCAGTTTAAGCTGCTCTGGTGCTCTAGTTTTTGCCTCTGCCATAACTTGTGCCTTTTCCACTCTCTGCTTCTCTCGCCTGTGTGTAACT
>Ga0307380_10004752_pt1 | contig 18200 bp, 17 predicted proteins | sample UN3MG_FD_202239 | JGI IMG/M metagenome (GOLD analysis project Ga0307380, IMG submission 202239) | Soil microbial communities from Risofladan, Vaasa, Finland - UN-3 | ecosystem: Environmental > Terrestrial > Soil > Coastal area > Acid sulfate soil | place: Finland: Risofladan, Vaasa | collected...
ATAGTCCCCGGTGTCGTGCACACGCACTGCTTCTGCGATCGGATCGGCCATGGCTGCGCCAGGCCAGGTGGAGACCAGGAGAAGAAGCAGCGAGATCGCACGAATATGGCTTGCCATGTCGGGGCGGTCCTATTTCGTCATGCCATGCGCCTTGAGCCAAGTGTCGGCTCGCCGCCTCGCCTCGGCAATCTGCTGGCTGGTCATCTCTTTTCTGATGTCGCCAATGAGCAGTGGCTTGGATGTCTTCCGAATATGCTGGCCGATGATCTCCCATTTGTGGGCGTCGACATAATTCCTGTCGGATAGGAAGGAAAACATGAGCCTTGTTGGAGCCATCACGTTCTTCTGCTCGATGGCCTTGATCAGCCAAGCCCTCGCTTCGTACTTGGTCCCAGTCACGCCGTGTCTGCGGTCAGCAATAAACAGGCCCAACATCCATTGAGCTTTGGAGTCGCCCCGTTCCGCGGCGATGGTAAGCAGTTTTTGCCCCCGCTTGACGTCGACCTCCCAAAGGATCAGCAGCCGGCCAAGCCCGCGCAGCCCCGGTGTGTGGTCCTTTGCGGCCGATTTTTCAAACCATTCGAAAGCTTTGGAGCGACTGGCATGGACCCAGCGGCCTTGGTCATATACGTAGCCGAGATAATATTGCGCCCTGGCATCCCCGGCCTCCGCCAAGGGACGCAGCAAGGCAACTGCCTGCTGATATCGTTCGTTGTCGAAGGCACGCTTCGCCGCAGCAATGTCATCGGCGCTTGCGCCCATCGACCACACGATCATGGCAATCGCAGCGCCGAATGTGCGAACGGCCAGACCCAGCGCTTGCTTGGACTTTTGATTTCGTACAGCCATGACGGGAGTGTCTCTTGGATTATGCAGGCATACCCATCCTATGTTGTTGCTGCCAGCGGGTGAAGCAACAGCAGAATCATGACGGGTGTCGACTCACCGCCCGTGGGGGTTGTACCAACGTTCCAGCCCCATCTTTCTGACCTGCTCCTTCGTGAGCAGGATTTCTTTGCCCACAGGTGCTCTTAACGGCTCTCCGGATCGAGGGTCGATCAGTATTTCATGGTGGAGAATTTCGCCCGATTTGTTGAAGACTGGGCCATACACATAGCTTTCAACACCCGCGGCGCGCCTTTGTTGAAACGACCGCCTGGCTTTGAGGTTGGGATAGGCCTTGTTCCAAACATCTCTGATCCCATTCAGTCTTGTTTCGGTGTCGATGTCTTGCGGTTCAGTAGATCCGGGTTCCGATCTTGGTGCGATTCGCCCTTTTCCATCCACCGCCACATAAAGCCGGCCGTCGGGATACCGAAAAATGGGTACTGGCGTTTCGGCGACCGTCGGCTTTTTCGGACCGTCGCTTTCATCATCAAATTGTCTCTCTGGCTTAGGTTTGCCTTGCGGTATGATCGGGTCGGGTGATCGCCGCCCGCCTCCTGGGCCGCCCCGGGGCGGCCGGCCGGATGGCGGTTGCCCGCTTCCATCGCCTTCAGATCCTTGTCGTGGTTTGCCCGGTCTCGGCCGCACGCCCCCTCCGGGGCGGAGCTTGAATCTGGTGGGGACCAATTCGGCGCCGTCGCCGGCCAACCCCTCCTCTCCAAATATCGGCTGCCCCGAAAGCGTCCGGTTGGGGTCCTTGTCGAAGCGCTCGCGGAAGAATTCCGTTTCGCTCTCGGGCGGCGGGCCGTCGCCGGCCCCGAATACTTTCCTGGTCAGCATGTGGACCGTGGGCCCGCCGGGCTGCGCGGCGGCGTCGGGCGCCAGGTCATGGGCGAACTGGAAGCGCTTGAGATCGGCAAGAAAGCGCGGGCTGGCTTCTCCTATCGGCTCGATGCCGGGCTTGAAAGTATGGAAGCCCGATTTATTGAGAAGCTTCTTGGTGCTGAAGACCGCGAGCGGGTGATTGGCCTCGCCGTCCCCCACGGAGCTTTCCAGCCGGGCGTCGCTGCGCGTTACCGCCGGCCGGAAGGGCTCGAAGTCGCTGCGGATCGGCACACCATTGTCGTCGGTCAGCCGGTCGCGCTGGCGGTCGATATAGGCGACCACCTCGGGCTCGCTGAAATCCTGGCGGACCGGGTCGGCCATCAGGGTGTTGAGACGCTGGTTGACGGTTTGGCGCTCGCTCTCGTCGAGCGCCGGGTTGTCGGGGTCGTCGAATACGGGCATTGGCACCGTCCGTGTGAAGGGTTATGGATTGGCCATAATTATGGGATAATTCCCATCATACAATCACACGCATGTCAAGAATAAAAACGACAATTGCAATGTTCGGTTGTTGTTCGGTCGGGCCGGAATCGCCCGGACAGCGCCTATCGTAGCCGGCGCCCTATCCGGGCCGGCGGCCGATCGTGTAGACGCTCTCGGTCGCGCGCACCTCGGCGGGGTCGAGCACCGTGCGGTCACGCACCCGCCAAGCCAGCAAGCAGAAAAAGAACAGCGCCGCAATCGACATGATCGCGAGGCCCGTCGCCATGCTGCGCTGGGTCCAGCCGAAGGCATAGGCCATGCCGATCGACACCGCCGCCGCGATGGTGAGCTGGATGAAGCCGAGCAGCGCCGATGCCGCGCCGGCCTTGGTCGAATACGGCCCGATGGCGCCGGCGAGCGCATTGGGCAGCACGATGCCCAGGCAGATCATGTACAGCGCCTGGGGCCCGAGCAGCGAGATGATGCTGTGCGCCCCGGCCCAGGCCAGCGCCGCCTGCATGATCCCCGCCACCGCGCCGATGATCGTGCCGATCAGCACCATGCGCTCGATGCCGAGGCGGATCGTGAGCTTGCCCGCCGCCAGCGTCCCGACCGTGTAGGACAGCACGATGGCAGCGAAGTAATAGCCATAGACGTCGGCCGCCACGCCGTGCCCGGTGATGAGCACGTGGGGCGAGCCCGACAGAAACATGACCAGCCCGCCAATCGAGAAGGCCGCGGTCAGCGCAAAGCCCATGAAGGCGCGCTCGCCGAGCATTTCGCGGTAGTTCGCAGCCATGCGCCGGATATTGAGGGCATGGGGGTCGGGCGCCGTGTTGGTCTCTTGAAAAAAGCTGACGAGGCCCAGCAGGGTCGCCACCGCGACCACGGCCATGCCGACGAAGATCGCCCGCCAGTCGAATGTGGTCAGCAGGAAGCCGCCGACGATCGGCGCCAGCGCCGGAATGAACCCCATCGCCGCCCCCAGATAGGCCAGCGCCCGGGCGGCATGCTCACGGGCGAACACATCGCGCACCGCCGCGCGCGAGATCGTCGGCCCCGCGCAACAGCCGATCGCTTGGAAAAAGCGGGCGATGATCAACGTTTCGATCGTGGTCGCAAAGAGACAGGCGATCGAGCCGGCCAGGAAAATCGTCACACCGATCATCAGGATGGGCTTGCGCCCGAAGCGGTCGGAGAGCGGCCCGTAGAAGAGCTGCGCCGAGGCGATGCCGAGGAAGAAGGCCGACAGCGTCCATTGCACCATCGCCGCGTCGGTGGAAAAGGCGCGAGCGATCGCCGGCAGGGCCGGCAGATAAGTGTCGGTCGCGATCGGCTGGTAGGCGATCAGCGTTACCAGCAGCGCCCAGAAGGCGGCACGTTTCAAGGGTTCGCCTTCCCGGTCGTGGCGGCGGTTGTTCGGAGCATATAGCGATGCGACCGCGCGCCCGCAAACGCGCGCCTCGCGGGCGCGTCATGCGCGGGCGGCATGTGTTGGCGGACGCAGCAGAATTGAGGCTGCGCACTCGGTTGGCGTCACCGCCCAAAACCGTCACCCCCGCGAAAGCGGGGGTCCATAGACGCCGGCAAGATCGGTGCCGAACGACCCATGGATTCCCGCTCCTGAGCTTATCGATGGGCGCGGGAATGACGGTTTGTTGCAGCCGCGAACTGTCCTTGCGCTAATCCCGTCAGGCCGTCCTTTGTTTCGCGCTGCGCCGGCTATTTGCGCGCCGGCGCCGCCTTGCGTTCGTGCGCCAGGAGCCGCTCCTTGGTCTTCAGCCCCCAGCGATAGCCGCCGAGCCCGCCATCCTCGCGGATCGCGCGGTGACACGGGATCAGCAGCGAGACCGGGTTGGTGGCGCAGGCCCGGCCAACCGCGCGCTGGGCCTTCGAGGCACCGAGCATCGCGGCGATCTCCGAGTAGGTGCGGGTCTCGCCGTAAGGGATCTGCGTCAGCGCCTGCCAGACCCGGCGCTGGAAGGCGGTCGCGCGTACATCCAGCGGGAGTTCTGGATGCGGCGTGCCGTCGTTCAGATAGTCGAGCACGCCATCGAGCCAACGCCCCAGCCCCGTATCGTCGCGCTCCAATGCCGCGGCGGGGAATTCAAGCGCCAGTTCCTCGGCGAGCTTGGCGTCGTCCGCCCCGAAAGCGAGAAAGCAGATGCCGGCCTGCGTGCCCGCGACGAGGATCCGCCCGTAAGTACAGTCGGCGAGCGCATAGCGAATCTCCGCGCCCTTGCCGCCCTTGGCATAGGTTGCCGGCGTCATGCCGAGATGGGCGCCGGCGCGCTCGTAGAGCCGCGAGGATGACCCGTAGCCCGCCTCGTAGAGCGCGCCTGTCACATCGTCGCCCGCCTTCACCGCGTCGCGAAACCGCGCCATCCGCCGCGCATCGGCGTATTCGCGCGGGGAGACCCCCATGACGCGCTTGAAACGGCGCTGCAGATGCGAGGCGCTGAGGCCGACATGAGCGGCCAGGTCCTCCAGGGTCGGCGCGCGTTCATTGTCCGCGTCAATCAAATCGCAGGCCGAGCGCACGGCTGCCAGCGCCGTGTCGCTCGATGCCGCCTGCCTGGGCTTGCAGCGCTTGCAGGCGCGAAAGCCCGCCGCCTCGGCGGCCTGGGGCACCTCGTAGAAGGCAACCTGGACCCGGTTGGGCCGCTTCGACGGACAGGACGGCCGGCAGTAAATCCCCGTGGAGCGCACCGCGTAGACGAAGGCGCCGTCAAGCGCCGCCTCGCGGCCGAGCACCGCCTGCCAGCGGAGCTCGTCGCCGGTCTTCGCGTCGCTCTCTCGCGGTGCCGCGTCGGCCATCTGGATCATCTCGGTCATGGTTGCTGCTCGCTTTGCATGTTGTGTCATGCGGGCCAAGCTAGAGCAGGCGATGTGGCCATTCTATCCGATGCTTGCGGGCGAACTGGAGTCCCGCGACGACCACCCCATCGTTCGTCATCCCCGCGAACGCGGGGATCCAGGATCACATGCGAAGTTGTGGCCCGTCTTCGCTGGATTCCCGCTTACGCGGGAATGACGACAGCGGCGGCGGGGAAATCCGTGTTTACAATCACCCAGCGCGCAAATGCGCCTAGCCGTAGCGGTGCAGCCCGCTGCCATGGGTGCGCAGCCAGCAGCGGGCAGGGTCGGGATCGCCGACGAGCTTGGCCACCAGGGCCCAGAAGCGCGGCCCATGGTTCATGTGCTTGAGATGCGCGACCTCATGGGCGACCACGTAATCGAGCACCCAGTCGGGCGCCATCACCAGACGCCAGGAGAAATTGAGATTGCCGTCGGCGCTGGCGCTGCCCCAGCGCGAGCGCGTGTCGCGTATTGCAAGGCGGCCGGCACCGGCGCCGATCCGCCCACGCATGACCCCGACCCGGGAGCCGATCTCCTCGCGCGCGTAACGCTTGAACCAGGCTTCCAGCCGCTGCGCGAGCAGGCCGCGCTCGCCGCCGACGCGGATCGCAGCCTCGTCCAGCCGCACCGCGCGCGGCCGACCGGGGGTCCAGATTACATTCCGCTCGCGGCCCAACACCGGGATGACCGCGCCCGCCTCGAAGGGCACGCGCGGCGGCAGGCTGTTGAGCCGGCGTTCGATCCAGCGCCGCTTTTCTTCGACGAAGGCAAGCCCCTCGGCCAGCGCCACCCGCCGCGGCAGGGTGAGCACGACCGAGCCGCTGGTGTCGTCGATGCGCAGCGTGATGCGGCGCGCCCGCGCGCTGCGGCGAACCGCAAGCGGCACCGCGCGGTCGGCAATCAGCAGCATTTCGGGCGGCTTTGCCATGGGAGCGAAGGTCATAGCGCGGGTTGATCGTCCCGGCAAGACACACGGCGATGCACCAGGCAGACTGCTTGACAGTGTGCAATGCGCTTCCGATCATGCGGCGACCCTCGAAAGCACCCCGCCGGGCTTTCACTTCCGCGCGCCGCCCATCTGCAAACGGCCTCATGTCGACATCCCATATTCTCGCCATCGACCAGGGCACGACGAGCTCGCGAGCGATCGTGTTCGACGCGCATGGCTCTATCGCCGGCACGCATCAGCTTGAATTTACGCAGCATTTCCCCGCCGACGGCTGGGTCGAACACGATGCCAACGAGATCTGGGATACCACGCTCGCGGCCTGCAAGGGCGCGCTCGCCGCGGCCAAGATCGAGGCAAGCGCGCTTGCCGCCATCGGCATCACCAACCAGCGCGAGACCACGGTCGTGTGGGACCGCGCCACCGGCACGCCCGTCGCCAACGCCATCGTCTGGCAGGACCGACGCACCGCCGAGGCCTGCCGCGCGCTGGTCCGCAGCGGCCACGAGCCGATGATCCAGCAAAAGACCGGGCTCGTGGTCGACGCATATTTCTCGGCGACCAAGCTCGCCTGGTTGCTCGACAATATTCCCGGCGCCCGCGCAGCGGCACAGACCGGCAAGCTCGCCTTCGGCACGATCGACTGCTTCCTGCTGTGGCGGCTCACCGGCGGCGCGGTGCACGCGACCGACGCCACCAATGCCGCGCGCACCTTGCTCTACGATATCCACGCCGGCGACTGGGACGATGCGCTGTTGGCGCTGTTCGATGTTCCGCGCGAAGTGCTGCCGAAGGTCCACGATAGCGCCGGCATGTTCGGTGCAACCGCATCGGACATTCTGGGCGCGTCCGTACCCATCACAGGTATCGCGGGCGATCAGCAGGCGGCGCTTGTCGGCCAGGCGTGTTTCGCGCCGGGCATGATGAAAAGCACCTTCGGCACCGGCGCCTTCATGCTGGTCAATACGGGGCAACAGCCCGTGACCTCGACGACGCGCCTGCTCACCACGATCGCCTACCGGCTGGACGGCGTCAGCACTTATGCCCTGGAGGGCAGCATCTTCATCGCCGGGGCCGCCGTGCAATGGCTGCGCGACGGCTTGGCGATCATCGACACGGCGGCAGAGATCGAAACGCTGGCGGCAAGCGTGCCCGATGCCGGCGGCGTCATCGTGGTGCCGGCCTTCACCGGGCTCGGCGCGCCTTACTGGGACGCCGATGCGCGGGGTGCCATTCTCGGCATCACCCGCGATACCGGGCGGGCGCAGATCGCCCGCGCCACCCTCGACGCCATCTGCCTGCAAACCCGCGACCTCATCGAGGCCATGCGCGCAGATGGCAGCGCGCCCAAATCCCTGCGTGTCGATGGCGGCATGGTGGTGAACGATGCGCTGATGCAGCGCCTGGCCGATGTGTTGGGCCTGGCCGTCACCCGGCCGCGCATCACCGAGACGACGGCCCTGGGTGCGGCCAGCCTGGCCGGTCTCGGGGCCGGGCTCTTCGGCTCGCTGGAGGAGATCGCCGGGCGCTGGGCCGAGGACCGCAGCTTCACGCCCGCGCTCGCCGACGATGCGCGCGACGCGCTATACGAGTCTTGGCAAGCCGCGGTCGCGCGGGTGCGCAGTTCATGACGAGCGGTGAGGATATGTAGGGGCGGGTTTCAAACCCGCCCGTGCGGTCTCTACGCCGCGTGTGTGTCGGGCGGGTTGAAAACCCGCCCCTACAACGATCTGGTCGGTACGGTGCGTTCGGCGCCGCCGCTCAGGCCGAGGCGCGAATGAACTCGGTGACCTCCGGCATGATGACCTCGCGCCATTTGCGGCCATTGAAGATGCCGTAATGGCCGGTCTTGGGCTGAAAATGGTGCCGCTTGCGCGCATCGGGAATACCGCCGCACAGCGCGTGCGCGGCTTTGGTCTGGCCGACGCCGGAAATGTCGTCGAGCTCGCCTTCGACGGTCAGCAGCGCGGTCTTCTCGATCGCGTTCAAGTCGACCGGATTACCGCGATGGGTCATCTTGCCCTCGGGCAGGGCGTGGTCCTGGAACACGGTCTTGATGGTCTGCAGATAGTATTCGGCCGGCAGATCCATCACCGAAAGATACTCGTCGTAAAAGCGCCGATGCGCTTCGGCGCCGTCGCCGTCGCCCTGCACCAGATGCTCGTAGAGTTTCATATGCGCGCCGAGATGGCGCTCGAGGTTCATCGACATGAAGCCGGTGAGCTGCAGGAACCCCGGATAGACCCGCCGGCCCGCGCCCTCATAGCCAAAGGGCACACGGCTGATCACCGATCGCTCGAACCATTCGAGCGGCCGCGAGGTGGCCAGCTCGTTGACCTGGGTTGGATTGACCCTTGTGTCGATCGGCCCGCCCATCAGCGTCATCGACGGCGGAACGCAAGGATGGTTGCCCGCCGACATGCTCGCCACCGCGGCCAGCACCGGAACCGAAGGCTGGCACACCGCCATGACATGCGTGCCCGGCCCCAGATGCTCCAGATGGACGATCACCTGGTCGATGTAGTCGTCGAGATCGAACGCCCCATGGGCGATCGGAACCTCGCTCGCGTCGGTCCAGTCGGTGATGTAGACGTCGTGCGCCGGCAGCAACGCCCGCACCGTCCCGCGCAAAAGTGTCGCAAAATGCCCGGACAGTGGCGCGACGACCAACAGGCGGGGCTTGTCATGCGCGCCCTCGTGGCGGAAATGCAGCAGCCTGCAGAAGGGCTCTTCCAGTACCGCCTCCTCATGGACCGGCAACTCGCGGCCATCGACGGTAACGGTACCGATATCGAATACGGGCTTGCGATAACGCCGCGTGCCGCGCTCGAACATCTCGCACATCGCGGCCGCTGCGCGGCCCGACTGGGTATAGGAGAAGGGCAAGTATGGATGGCTGAACAGCGCCTCGCCGGCCTTGGCGAGCTGGCGTACCGGCTCCCAGGCCGCGAGATTAAGGTCGTAAAGCGTATAGAGCATAAGGCCCCGTTGCATCGTGAAAACCGACCTGCTTCGTGCGTGCTGTACTCCGCTACATATATTGCACTGCAACATATTAACGGATTGCGCGGAAGTTTGCCACTTCAATTGTCAGCATACGAACAATTCAGACTTGAATTTTCTCCGGTGTTGCAAGTCAAACACTCCGAAATCCGTACCGAATTCATATTGACGTTTACGTAAACGTCAATATGAGGAATAATATTATTTACCTTGGCCCCCGGGAGGCGGTCGATGAGCGAAACCACATTCGACATCGAGCGGCGCGGCGATCGGCAGGCATGCGATCGCTAGCGGCATGGTGCTCGCGCTGGCATGCGATCACTTGAGAAGCTTGCGGATCCGCTCGGCGACTTTCTTGGGCGGCGTGCCGTGGGAGAAGTGGGTGAGATAGCTGCCGTCCGGCCCCATCAGATAGGTGAAGGTCGAATGGTCCATCAGGTAGTCCTTGGTCCCAGGCTTGCCCGCGCGGGCGTAGTAGACCTTGTAGGCCTTGGCGGCCTTGGCGACCTGCGCGTCCGAACCCGACAGCCCGATCAACCGCGCATGAAAGTTCGGCACATAGCCCTTCAGTACCTTGGGTGTGTCGCGGTCGGGATCGATGGTGATGAAGATCGGCTGGACCTTCTCCGCGTCCTTGCCCAGGGCATCCAGCGCCTCGGCCATGGCCTGCAGGCCGGTCGGGCAAAAATCGGGGCAATGCGTGTAGCCGAAGAAGACGAGCATGTACTTGCCGCGGAACTCGGCGTCCTTTCGGGTCTTGCCGGTGTGATCGACCATTTCGAACGGCCCGCCGATCAGGGCCCGCCCGGTGACGCGCGGCGAGCTGACGGTGGCCGGATCGTTGAAGCCCAGGAAGAGATAGGCCGCGAGCCCCACGGCCGCACCGGCGAACATGGCGATCAGATACCGCAACAGGCGAAACTGGCCCCGGCTAACGCTCATCCACTTGTCCTTCCCTGGCCTTGGCCACACCCGCTATCGCCGCCAGGCTGAGTTTCCCCGGTTATTCCGGTAGTCTAGCGCCCGCCGCCGGCCCACTCCACAGGGCCGGATATGATCCACGCGAACGTGACCGGGCCGCCGAAGGACCCGGCGATGTTGCCGAGGGACGGGATGGGCGGTGGGCATTGCGGCGTAATACACGGCGGCAAGAACAGGTGCGGGCTGGCGGCCTGCCGCTCGACCGCTAACCTTGGATTTACTAGACTGGCGCCCAACCTCAATATTGTCGGTAATCTGGCTCAAAAGGACCGGACTTCAATGCGCGTTCTCATCACGGTCATGGTCTTGCTTTTCAGCGCCTCGACGGCGATGGGACAAGCCACCAGGCTCGAGCAGGACGGCAGCGAGGGCAGCGGCGGGAACAACACGCTTGTCGGCCCGGAGATTGTCGTCGCCTCCGCAGGCGGCGAAATCGCCACCGTCCGCGCCGAGCTCTCCAGAGGCACCAGCCCCAACACACGCAATGTCTATGGCATCACCGGGCTGATGGCCGCGGCGCGCAATGGCCATATCGCGATCGTGCAGCTTCTGATCCGCAACAACGCCCGCATCGAGGCAACCGATCCCCAGCGTAATACGGCGCTCCATTACGCCGCCCGGTACAACCGTTCGGCGGCAGCCGCGGCGATCCTCAAAGCCGGCGGCAAGCCCGATCCGATCGACAAGTTCGGTTCCACGCCCTTGATGCAGGCCGCCAAGAACGGTCATTTGGAGACCGTGGATGCATTGCTCCGCAACGGCGCCAACGCCGGCGCGACCGACTACACGGGCAAGACCGCCGCCGATCATGCCGGCGATCTGCGGCGAACCGACATCGTGCGGCGGATCAAGGAGGCCGCGAGGCGTTAGTCTCTGTCGATTATCGTGGAAGCACTGCGACCTCAAACCCGCGCCCGAGTACCCCATGTCTTCAGCGCGATCGAGACGACCACCCGGCAACACGCCCACAGCCCCCGAATGATCCCCGAATGATCCCCGAATGACCCCTGACGCCTGGACTGACGGCCTCTCGCCGGCGGCCGTCCTGCTGATTGCATTCCTGCTTGAAGCACTGGTGGTCCTGCCGCCGCTGCGCTCCAGCCATTCAATCCATCCGCTCGCCATTGTCGGCCGCACCGGGGCGGAGCTGGCCCGCCGGCTCGACCGCGCCAGCCGCGGCGAGGGAACGCGGCTCGTGCGCGGCGCACTTCTGGTGCTCGTCTTCGCGGCCGCTGCCGGCCTCGCCGGCTGGGCGCTGCAACTATGGACCCACGGCCATCGGCTCGGCTGGCTGGCCGAAGCTGCGGTGCTGGCGCTCGCGATCGAGTTGCGCGGGACGATCGAGCGGGCCGGTGTGGTCTCGCGCGCGCTTGGACGGCCCCGCGTGGCGGCGGAGTTGCTGGCCGATCATTTCGGCCGCGACACCGACAAGAACGACGCCCACGCGGTGGCGCGCACGACGATCGAGGCCGCCGCCGCCCGCTTCGCCAGCCGCGCCGTCGGACCCGCCGTCTGGTATCTGGCGCTTGGCCTGCCCGGTCTGCTGGTGCACGTGGTAGCCGACGCGGTGTCGGCCGATATCGGCCGGGATGGGCGATCGTCGGCGTTTGGCCTCGCGGTCCACCGATTTGCCGAAGCCTTCAATGCGATCCCGGCGCGTCTCGCCGCGCCGTTCCTGGTGCTCGCCGCATTGGCGACGCCGAAAGCCAGCGCCGAGCACGCGATCAAGACCGTCTGGCGCGACCGCGGCAACTATCCGGGCTTCAATGACAGATGGCCGGTCGCCGCCGCCGCGGGCGCCCTCGACCTGGCGCTGGGCGTGCCGGAAAAATGGCTGAACGCCGATGGCCGGGCGCGCGCGGAAGCTGCCGATCTGCGGCGCGCGCGCTATCTGATCGCGGTTGCCGGGCTGATACTCGCCGCACCGCTCGCCGCGCTTGCGGCCTATTTGGTCTGAGGAAATCCCCCCGGCGGGAGATTGACCCCGACGACCCGCCAGGCCTCACCTTGTTGGTTCTGCAAATGGTCGATCCGGGTGAGCGACAGATTGTCGGTGGTGAACGCGACCGCTCTTTCGTAGCTGAGCGCCATCGCCGCCTGAAGCGCCGCGCGGATCGTGCCACCATGGGCGACCGCGATGATGTCCTTGCCGGCATGGGCCCGCGTCAACCGCGTGACCACCGGCGCGACCCGCGTGCACAGATCCTCGAAACTCTCCCCGCCGGGCGCGCGGACCCGCGCCGGCATCAGCCACAGCGCGTGCGGATCGCCATGGCGCGCAAAGACTTCCGTGCGGATCTCGCCCTGCCAATCGCCGAAATGCTGTTCGGCCAGATCGGGCTCGACGACCGGCTCGGCAAAATCCGCGCCGGCCGCCGCGATCGCGCGGGCGGTCTGATCGGTGCGCTGGAGGTTGCTGGTGACCCAGATGGCCTGCCGCGGCATGGTGGCGGCAAGGGCGGCGAAGGCTTGGGTATCGGACGTATTGGCCGGCAGATCGCGCTGGCCGTAAACGCGGCCGCCATCGTCGGTCACCGGCGCATGCCGGATCCACCACCAGCGTGTCGTCTGCATCAGGCGCGCGCCATCGCTCAGCGGATGATGACGGCGGCGAGCAGAACCGCGATCTCGGTGGCGCTCACCACCACGGCAAGCCCCTCGCCCGTGTAGCCACCCAACTCGTGCCGCACCCGCCAGGCCGCCGCGGCGCCGACCAGCCCGCCAAAAGCGAGCGCCACGAAGCCGGTCAGCGGGCCAAGGAACAGCAGCACGAAAGCGATGCCGAGCGCGAGCGCCGTCCACATCGCATCGCGGCTTGCCCTCACGGTCAACGGGCTCTCGGTCCCGCCCACGGCTTGCGGCAGGTAGTACGTCGTCAGCGGCAGCGCCGTGCGCGCCGCCGCGCTTGCGGCGATCAGCGCCGCCGCGGAATCGATCGTCGTGGCGGCAGCAGCGATCAGCCCGATTTTCAGCGTCACCATGAAGAGGATCGCCAGCAGGCCATGCACGCCAAGATGCGTGTGGTCCATCGAGGCGACGCGGTCCTTGGGCTTCGATTTCCGGTAGAGCGCGTCGGCAAATGCGGCAACGCCCATCTCATTGCGGGTTCCGGTCAGCACCACGATGATCAGGATCGCCGCGATCGCCGAGACCAGGCGCCACAATTTAAGGTCCATCGCCGCCGCGAAGATGGCCGCCGCGATCACCCCGATGACCAGACCGGCGATTGGATAGGCCCGGCCGGAGCTGGCCTTATCGTCGCCGCCGACGTCCTCGGGCACGCGGATCGGCAAGATGGTCAGCGTGGCCAACGCGATCTGAATATCGCGCCACCAGGCCAGGCTGGTATGCGTCAAGTAAGGCTGTGGTTTCTCGCCGTTCTCGGACATGGCTTGCCTGAATACCCTCCGAAACTATCCGACTTGCATTGAAATGTGCCGCCGTGGCGGCGAGTTCAACCGCTCGACGCCGCATTGTCCTTGGGTTATAGGCCATTCGAGGGTGCGGAGAAACCGAAAGCCAAGGCGCGAATTGCCGCCATACGCGCGGCAACGGCCACGCCTTTGCCGGGGATATCGGCGTAACGGGGGCCGAACTACCTCAAACACAAAATCCATGCCTGCGCCGATCGAACCCGCGCTCCATCCTTGATGAAAGCACACTGGGACGCCATGTTGGTGAAACCGTCACCACCGGCCGCACAACACCTACCGCCCATGCCAGTCCTGCGAGTTCAAACCCATCGCGTACGCTGCCTGCCGGCCCTCGCCGGCATCCTGGTTTTCGTCGTCATGTTGGGCGGCATGGCAAAGGCGGGTGCGGCCGAGCTGGAAGTCGTGATCACCAACATCCGCATCGCGACGGGCTTCGTCCGCCTCGGGCTCTACGACAATCCCAAGCTGTTCCCCAAACGGCGCGGCACCATCGGCGGCGGTGACGTGAAGGTGAAGGGGAACACCGCGACATATATCTTCCGCAACCTCAAGCCGGGCGCCTATGCGGTCGCGATCTATCACGATGCCAACAGCAACCGCCGCTTCGACAAGACGCTTGGCATTCCAGAAGAAGGCTTCGCCTTTTCCAACAACGCCCGGCCGCGTCTGTCCGCACCGTCATTCAAGCGCGCCGCGGTCACCGTAAAAGCACCGCGCACCCGGATCACGATCCGCCTGTTGCATTGGTAGGTATCCGGTCCTCGCCGAACTGGATCGTTCTCCTTCATTCCAACGGGCCACAGGTATGGCCCGTTTTAGTTCCCTCAGGCGCCGGGCGGGCGCCTCCGCGGCCTTGGCTCCCCTCGCACGAGCTCGGGCGCGCAGTCGCGCGCTTACCGGAGGACAATGAGACAAGCTCATTGCCCCGGTTTACTCCCCCGATTGCAGCAACAGCCCGCGGATGCGCGCGACCCGGTGGGACCACAGGAACGAGGCGATGCCGACCCCCAGATAGATCACGTTCAGCCCCACCGACCAGCCAAAATGGTGCCACGAAAAGCGGCCCTCGAGCATCACCCCTCGCATGCCCTCGAAGACATGCGAGGAGGGCAGCGACAGCGCGATCGGCTCGATCCAGTCGGGCAGCACCGCGATCGGGTAGTAAACGCCCGACAGCGGCGCAATCCCGAAGATGGCGAGCCAGGCAAGCGACTCCGCGCCCAGACCCCAGCGCAGCAGGACGGCGCAGATCACCAGGCCGAAGGCCCAGCCCATGACCAACAGGTTGACGAAAAAGGCCAGCAGCGGCAGGCCCATTTCGTAAACCGAGTATTCGTAGAGCGCGATCGCGACGAACGTCGCGGGCACGATGCCGATCAGCGTGCGGATCGCGCTCATCGCCAGAAGCGCGGCGGCGAATTCGGACGGCCGCAGCGGCGAGACCCCGAGATTGCCAAGGTTGCGCGACCACATCTCCTCCAGAAAAGAGATCGAAACGCCGAGCTCGCCCCGGAACAGCACGTCCCACAGCATCACCCCGGCAATCAGCACGCCCGCCGCCTGGGCCAGCCAGGACGAGTGCGTGGTGAAGAAGACCGAGATCAGGCCCCACAGGATGACCTGCACGGTCGGCCAGTAGGTCAGCTCCACCACGCGCGGCCACGATCCCCTGAGGATGTAGAGATAGCGCAGGATCATCGCGGTAATGCGCCGGGCGCTGCCGGCGGGGCCGCGCTGGCGGGAAGTTATGGCCGCACCGTCAGACATTGCCCTACTCCGCCGCTGCCGAGCCTGATGCGCCGCCACTGGGCGCACTTGTGTTGGGGGCACCTGGGTTGGGCGCTCCCAAGTTGGGCGCACGGGCGATATCGAGGAAAACCTCTTCGAGATTCTGCCGCCCGTAGCGGGAGATCAGCTCGCCCGGCGCGCCGCGATCAACGATCGTGCCGGCGCGCATCATCATCACATGCTGACACAGCCGCTCGACCTCGGCCATGTTGTGCGAGGCCAGCAGGATCGTGGCCCCGGTCCGCGTGCGGTAATCCTCAAGAAAGCTGCGCACCCAGTCGGCGGTATCGGGATCGAGCGAGGCCGTCGGCTCGTCGAGCAGCAGCACTTCGGGCTCGTTGAGCAGCGCCTTGGCGAGCGCCACGCGTGTCTTTTGTCCCGCCGAAAGCTTGCCGGTCGGCCGCTCGAGCAGCGGGGTCAGGGCGAGCGCCTCGGCCAATGCCGCAATGCGCTCGCGCAAGTGCCGCACACCGTAGAGCCGCCCGAACACGGTGAAGTTCTCCCTCACCGTCAGCCGATTCGGCAGCTCGACATAGGGCGAGGAGAAATTCATGCGCGGCAGCGCATCGTAGCGCCGCCGCACCATGTCGACGCCCAACACCTCAACGGTGCCGCTTGTCGGCACCAGCAGGCCAAGCAGCATCGAAAGCGTCGTCGTCTTGCCGGCACCGTTGCCGCCCAGAAGCCCCGCGGTGACGCCGCGCGCGACCGCGAAGTCGACGCGATCGACCGCGAGGACGCCGTCATAGCGCTTGGTGACGCCAACTGCTTTGATGACCGGCTCGTCCACGCAGTCAATATGGTGTAATCCAGCGCGCCTGACCACCACGCGCCCGGACCGGACGGCGGCACAGTCCCGCCGGCGGCCGGGCCGCAATCCGGGGGCCAACGGATGGCCGAACCAGCCGCCACGCCGCGCACGCCATCGGGCAAAACCGGGCGCCGCCCGGACCTTGAGCCGCGAGGCCGCTTTGAGCCGGCCGGGCGTTTGCGCCTGCGCACATTGGTCTATATCCGCTGGTTCGCCGTCCTGGGCCAGCTCGCCAGTCTCGCTGTCGTGCGCTACGGGCTTGGCTTCGATCTGCCGATCGGCTGGACCCTGCTGCCGATCGCCGCCTCGGCCGGTCTCAATCTGGTGCTCACGATCCGCCTGCCATTGGGCGTGCGGCTCGGCGACCGCGCGGCGGTCTTCTACCTTGCCTACGACGTGCTCCAGCTTTCGGTGCTGCTCTACCTCACCGGCGGGCTGCAAAACCCATTCACCGTTCTGATCCTCGCACCCGTGATCGTCTCCGCGACGGTGCTCTCGCGCGCCAGCACGGTTGCCCTGGGCTTGCTGTCGGCGGCGGCCATCACAGCGCTGGCGCTGTGGCACCTGCCATTCCCATGGTCGGGCGCGCGTTTCGTGCTGCCGCAGATCTATCTCCTGGGCATCTGGGAGGCGCTGCTGTTGGGCATCGTCTTCATCGGCGCCTATGTGGGCAGCGTGTCGGGCGAGGCGCGCCAGATGTCGGACGCGCTGGCCGCAACCCAGATGACCCTCGCCCGCGAGCAACGCCTGTCGGCGCTGGGTGGGCTCGCCGCCGCCGCCGCGCACGAGCTCGGCAGCCCGCTCAGCACCATCGCCGTGGTCGCCAAGGAAATGAAGCGCGAGGTCGAGCCGGGCACACCGCTCGCCGAGGATGTCGATCTGTTGATCGAGCAGTCGGCGCGTTGCCGCGACATCCTGGCCGGCCTCTCGCTGCGGCCGGAAACCGATCCGGGCGATCCCTTCGCGCGGATCCCGATTTCCGCGCTCGCCGAGGCCGCCGCCGAGCCGCATACCGGCGGGCCCATCGAGATCCGCATCCTGCGCCCGGACGATGCCGCCCGGCGCGGCGGCGAGCCGATCATGACGCGCAGCCCCGAGGTGCTGCATGGGCTCGGCAGTTTGATCGAGAACGCCACCCAGTTCGCCCGCGTCGCCGTTGAGGTCGATATCTACTGGGACGCGAGCGAGGCCACCATCCGGGTGCGCGACGACGGCCCCGGCTTCGCGGCCAATGTGCGCGATCGGCTGGGCGAGCCCTATGTTTCCAGCCGCGACGACAAGGGCCATATGGGCCTTGGCATCTTCATCGCGACCACGCTGCTGCGCCGCACCGGCGCCGAGCTCAGCTTCGCCAGCGCGCGCAATGGTGGCGCGGAGGTTGAAGTTCGTTGGAATCGCGCCACAATGGAGGGGGAAGAACGGGGGTAGGCGCTTGGCAGACCAATCAGCCAGCCAGGATCGTCCGCGCGGGGACGCGGAAGATCGTTCGCTTTTGATCGTCGACGACGACGCGCCGCTGCGCCGCCGCCTGGAACGCGCGATGGAGCAGCGTGGCTATGTGGTGACCGCGGTCGACAGCGTCGCCGCCGGGGTCGCCGCGGCGACGGCCGCCCCGCCGGCCTATGCGGTGGTCGATCTCCGCCTGGGTGACGGCAGCGGGCTCGATGTCGTCTCGGCGCTGCAGCAGGCGCGCGCCGAAGCCCGCATCATCGTGCTCACCGGCTATGGCAATATCGCGACGGCGGTCGCGGCGGTGAAGGCAGGCGCGGTCGACTACCTGCCCAAGCCGGCCGATGCCGACCAGATCGCGGCCGCGCTGGAGGCTCATGGCGGCCCGTTGCCGCCGCCGCCGGAAAATCCGATGTCGGCCGACCGAGTGCGCTGGGAGCACATTCAACGGGTTTATGAGCAATGCGGCCGCAACGTCTCGGAAACCGCCCGGCGGCTCAACATGCACCGCCGCACATTGCAGCGCATTCTCAACAAATACGCCCCGCGCGAGCGTGAAGATTGAGCGCTTGTCGGGGCGATGCACGATCGCCGTGACGCGGTCGTGCTCTAATACCAAGTCCCGCTGATTATGACCGATGGGCCCATTGTCTGTGACCGATGGAGATGATTTTCCATGGCTGATCGATGAGCTTGTTCCAGGCGTCGCAGCAATGGTCGAGGATATCGTCGTGTG
>Ga0307380_10004753_pt1 | contig 18200 bp, 13 predicted proteins | sample UN3MG_FD_202239 | JGI IMG/M metagenome (GOLD analysis project Ga0307380, IMG submission 202239) | Soil microbial communities from Risofladan, Vaasa, Finland - UN-3 | ecosystem: Environmental > Terrestrial > Soil > Coastal area > Acid sulfate soil | place: Finland: Risofladan, Vaasa | collected...
AGAGGAGTTAAATTAAAAGATAAAGAATCTTAGGAGAAGTAACTATATCTAGGGAAATACTTGTAATTAGAAACGGACTTGAAAATCCATTAGGAAACTAAGCTTAGACACATCGCTGTCAGACCCTGAGACAGGTACTTGTATTGCAAAACCGGGGCTGAATTTTCTACCTAAACGAACGCCGGAAGAAACGAAGGTGCTGGTTTTACCAAGAGTGTCAGAAGTTAGCAGAGAATATCCGTCAAACTCAGCATATATGACAGGGGAGGCGACCACTGGGATATTTGCCCCTATAGAGGCTCCATAATTTACCCTAAACTCAAAATCGTTACCTTCGAGTTTGCTTGCATTTAATACATAATCGGTCGATACGTTTCCTAATATATTAAAAATCCCCTTCCAAGCTGCTCCCGATAAGTAAGGAGTAAAAGTCCAGGCTGATTGTAGGTTTATAGGAAAGTTTTTTCTGTACATCAAAACTGTTTTTAGACGTTCTATATTATCTTTAAATGCTGTTGGAAGCACTATGTTCATTCCAGTACTAAGCACTGAATTTGTCCCTTGAAATAAAAGGTGCTTTCCTCCAATTAACGCATTAGCAAACTCAAAACCGTCGCTTATGTTATCATCCCCAACTTTAACTTCGTTAACTCCCGATTGGGCAATTTTGACATAAATACCCCAAACATTGTCAGCTGAAGGCACGTCAATTCGAAGTGAATAAAAAATAAACTCTCCCCCTAAATCCTCCTTCACATTTACTATCTGCATATCAGCAGTAAATCTTCCTGTTGGTATTGGAGACTCAAGATTTAAAGAATATGCCAGGTCTATTGCCTCAGCTTTATTGGGCGTAAAGTTAATTGGGCCGCTAACAGACATAAATTGGCTAGAAAACGGGTTTATTACACCAATTTGTCTGTCGTGTATAAAATTTTTCATTGGGTTGAGAATATATGCCAAGATTTTTGCCGGCACAAAACCTGTATCTTCGAGCCAGTCTGATGTCTTCTCCATACCGTATCCAAGAGGCACTCCCAACAGCGGAGTAAAGATTAAATCTGATCCAGAGGGAGTTTCCACCATACCCTCAACTGTATATTCAAAGAGAGTACTCTGCACAGCAGAACCTAAAGCAGAAACCCAAAAACTGTGCCCCATTTGTCTATAGTAAAGATAGGTCAGGGATCCAATCACAGGGTGTGTTACAAGGTTAGTAAAAAAGTCATCGCCATCATCAAACTCGGGCCATTGGGAGATGTTATCCCACCATTTAGAAAGAGAAGTGTCGAATATTCGGCTATTTTTATTCCTAACGTAAAACCATCTTCCAGCCCACTGTGCGCCATAAGCAATTGCTGTATCCCGAAGAAATTCATTTGTACCCAACTTTTGGTCTCTAGGGACGGGGTCTGAAACTTTTTCTTCCTTTATGGGGTTGTTGAAACTACCATTAAGTAGATTTTCCCTATATTCATTATAATATAGGTCTCGTATCTCAATATCATCGGCAAGCGAAAAATGAGCTAATCCCGACAACATTAAAACAACTAATATAGTTCTAACTATTCTAGTCATAAGAGTTCTGATCAAAATGTTAATATATGGTGCAAATTTAATTTGGGTGAAAAAGATACACAGAAGACTCAAGAATTTAAAGTCACTATTTTATATCAAGCAAAATTACTTTATATCAAGTAACTTTTTTACCCGTTCTTCCCAAGTATATTGATTGATTTCATCCCCCGCCTTAGCTGCAATCCTCTCAGATAGATTATCATCACTAAGCACTTTTTCTAGACCCTCACAAATTGCATCAGCGCTGTCCGGTGGAACTAAGATCGAGTTCACCCCATCTTTTAAAATTTCTTTTACAGATGCAATGGACGTTGCTATTATGGGTCGTGTCGCCGCCATATACTCAAACAATTTTATTGGAGAGGTAAATTGCTCTGCCTTTGTCCCCCCTTTAATGGTCATTTTACTTGTGTAAGGCATTACTAATATATCTGAAGCCAACAGATATAACGGTACATTTTTATGTGGGACAAAGCCAACTAAATCTAAGTTTTGAGCGCCCTTGGACTGTGCTATGCTTCTATACCTGTCCACATCTTCATCTAAGCCGCCAACAATCAAAAACAATATATCATTTAATTTTTGGGCAACTTCTATTAGTTGTTCAATCCCCCTACCCTCATAAATGTTTCCTGCATAACAAACAATTTTCTTATCTAAAGGGAGACCCAAATTCTCTCTGCATTGTAGCTTTGATGGCGCGTCTTGAAATCTCTCTAGCTCAACGCCGTTATGGGCTACTACTAATTTATCTTTCGGCAACCCCTGGTCTAGATAAATCTCAGACAGTCCTTTTGAATTTGTGGAGAATCGGCGCAGGTACTTAGAATTCTTAAATGAATCAAAAAGAAAAGAGCCGCCTTTGACCAATGGATGGTGTGCATCATACACGGTTGGAATATGAAAAAATTTAGTGGCAAGGTATGCGAAAACAATATTTCTTGTTATAACAATGTCGTACTTAGCGCCTCTAAAGAATTTGACATATAAAGAAGCAAGAAAGCCATGAACAATATTCCTTAAAGAAGTATTGCTGAAATAAGGAAAGGAAGTAATTCTGAACTCAAATTCGACCCCGTAATACTCAAACAATTGAGTCCGGTTTCTATTAGATGGGATTAACAGTTCAGTCTCAACTCCAAGCCGCATCATGGCTTGGCACATTTTCATTATATGTATAGCGCTTGCGCCCTTTGAGAAAAGCTCAGGGCTACCGACGTATATTACTCTTAATTTTTTATCTTTTGTCACTATAATATCTCTTGATCTTATTAATAGATATAGGATCCTGTTTTTAGCTTGTTTATATAATATTGGACAAACTTTAATCAGTAAACTCTATTCCCTTATAAGATACAAATTAGAAATACTTTTAACTCTAAGATATAATAAGCCTTTATTCTAAAGAGTTTGGACTATTAACCACCCAGATCGGTCCACGAGGGGTATCTGCAAAAAGAACTAGGTTCTAATTATGAAAATAAGATCAATTAAAGGATTTCACGACATACTTCCGGAAAACATAAAGAGATGGCACTTCATTGAAGATGCTGCCAAGCGTATATTTGAACTTTATGGTTTTTCCGAAATCAGAATGCCGGTGCTAGAATTCACCGATCTTTTCGCACGCAGCCTGGGTACAACAACTGATATAGTTGAGAAAGAGATGTACACATTCACAGACCGTGACGGCTCATCACTCACTCTTCGCCCTGAAGGCACAGCAGGGGTCGTAAGGGCATATATCGAAGATTCAATGCACGCCAAATCTTCGATCTCAAAACTCTACTATACAGGGATGATGTTCAGACATGAAAGACCGCAAAAAGGCCGCTTCCGGGGCTTCTATCAGATTGGGGCTGAGCTAATTGGTCCTGAAGAACCGGCTTCAGATGCTGAGATTGTAACAATGCTTTGGAGGTTCTTTGAAGAGATAGAGTTAACTCAGTTCTTAGAGCTTGAGATAAGCTCTCTTGGTGATCAGAACTGCAGACCGCAATACAAAGAAAAACTGGTCCAATATTTCACACCCCAAAAAGAAGAGCTCTGTGAAGACTGCCGGAGAAGGCTTCAATCAAACCCTCTTAGAATACTCGACTGCAAGCAGAAAAAATGTAAAGAAGTTGCAGCGGATGCTCCTTCCATTTTAGACAATTTATGTGATGAATGCGAGAGCCATTTCAATTGCGTTAAAGACAATTTAACAAGCGTCGGCATTCCATTCTCTATAAATCCTAAAATTGTACGGGGCCTCGATTACTATACTAGAACAGTATTTGAGATTACGACAGACAAGCTCGGCTCTCAAAATGCGGTTGCTGCAGGTGGCCGCTATGACGGGCTTGTAAAAGAACTAGGCGGCCCTGATACCGCTGCAGTTGGTTTTGCAATGGGAATAGAAAGAATAGTTCTTCTTCAAGAGCAAGCCCTGCCCGAAGGATTCAAGAAAGATGTTGATGTTTTTATAGCGCATCTAGGTGATCAAGCGAGAGAAGCGGCATTCCCTCTAGCTTTTAACCTTAGAAAAAACGGAGTATCTGTGGAGATGGAGTATGGGAGCAAAAGCCTAAAGAGCCAAATGAAAAGAGCTGACAAATTAGGAGCAAGTTTCACATTGATTATTGGCGAAGACGAATTACAACAAGGTGTTGTGAAGGTTAGAAACATGAAAGAAAGCAAAGAAGAAGATATAAAACTCGAAGATGTTGTTAATTTATCTGAAAAATTTAAATCCTGATTTATTGAAATAAAATTTGAGAATACCGCTCTGAACAGTTTCTGGTCTAAAATATAAGAACACTAATTACTCAACTTTTTTAGAACATTGAGCGCAATATGCCGAGCCTTCATAGATCTCGGCCCCACACTCACAGCTAGCAATTACATTTGCTTTTACTAATGCTTTTACACTACCTAGAGCTTTATCAGCATTTAAATGAAGAAACTCTAACTCCTGCTCACATTTCTCAATCTCTTTCTCTATAGTTTCAATATCTCTGCACTTAGTCTCAACAATTTCCTCGTTTATAATCCCTTTATACCTGAAAGTTCTATAGAGCATATTGCCCATTTCCATGACGCTATCTGACCTTCTTTTTCGAAGGCTCCTTATACGATTTCTTATGAGAACAGTATCATAAGCCTCTTTTGATCTAACATTTAAAATTTTGAGCCCTCTATTTACCCCGTCTTTGAATTTATTGAGTAAATATTTGGCTTCAGACATTTCAGACATTCCTAATCTCCTTAATAATCTTAATGCACGTTCAGTGTGAATTGTCAAAAATAACATACTTGAATATCCATCAACACGAAACTATAAAATACTAGAAACTATTAAAAGTAATTGACTGTGCAATGAGATTAATTATTATTATCCATTGTCTTGAGTAAGGGTTAACAAAAACAATTTAGGAGTTTGATGGGGATCTACAAATAGGGGATATAGGAATAATGACACAGAGTCCTATTTCTTAAACTTAATATTCAACTTGCCCACCAAATATGATTTCTTAATAGCAATCTTTATTCTACAAAACACAGCACAACGGAGAAAAAAAATGTATCACTTAGTCAGACATCTACTTCTTTCAAATTATAATAGGGATTTAGCAAGAATTTTTGGAATGGGGCTATTTGCGATATTACTAAACCTATCCCTGATAAACTATAACTCTATTTCAGATGAATCAGAAAAAGAACCTGAGCAATCCCAACAGGCTAATCAATCCCTGTACAACGAATCTCAATACAAGGGGCTTATCAGAGCTCTGGATGACCCTAGCCCCGCTGTTAGAGCAATAGCAATAAATAATTTAGCAGAACTAAATTATGAACCGGCCTTGCCTAAAATAGTTGGATTCATTGAGGCAGAAAACATCTACACTAAAACCGCTGCTACAAATGCAGTAACGGTAATGAATCAGTTAACACCTGAGGTAGCCAGCCTTATAATTGAGAATCTGAGCAATAAAGATAGTAGAATAAGATACTCATCAGCCCAGGCACTTTCTCAATACAAAAATCTAAACGATAAACAAATTCCTCAGATAACTGAGCTTTTAAGTGATGAAGATTATAAGACAAGAATGGCAGCTGTCATAATCATCAAAAACAATGCTGAAGTTTCGGCAAAACAGATACCCCAGATATTAGAGCTAATGAAGAATGAAAACCCCGAGGTTCGAGCAGCATCAGTATCCGCATTGGGGGAATTGGGAACATCTGGTCAAAAGAACATTAACAAAATCCTCCCACTTCTATCAGATGCAGATCCTAATGTTAGAACAAATGCTACACTGGCCATAGGTGATTTTGGGGCTTCTGCGGCAGGGCACGCAAACGACGTAGAAAAATTAGTTAAGGATCCAAGCATATTCGTTAGTACAGCAGCGATCAAGTCTCTTGGTAAAATTGGCGATATAAACAAAGAACAAATATTACTTATAATAAATTCCCTAAAGAATAAAAACAAAGCAACAAAAGGTGCAGCAATACAAGCTCTCGCAAATATAAGCACTGTAAATAAGGAAGTAATCGATCTTATTGCTTTAGAACTGAGAGATCCTGAAACTGATGTGAAAATTGTAGCCTTATACTCTCTCGGAGAAATTGGACCTGCTGCTCAGCATAAATCTTCGGAGATAGCGTTATTATTAAAAAATCCTGATCCGAATGTTCGATTAGCAGCCTTAAATGCACTCTCAAAAATGGGCGATTCAGGGATAAGTGAAGCTCCCCAAATTGCCGAATTACTTCAAGACCCTGATCAGGATGTAAGTCTTGCAGCAATCACAACAATGAGAGGAATGGGTGACACCCTTGGAGACTATACTGATATATTTATAGAGATTCTTAAAAGCAATAACGATATCGCACGTATTAAAGCATCTATTGCATTGGGAATGGCGGGAGAAATCACACAAGCACAAATATCTCAAATTGTTGAATTGCTAGTGAGCAACAACATTAAATTACGCGGAATAGCAGCTTCCACACTAGGAAGACTCGGTGAACATGCTAAGCCGGCATTGCCGAGATTAGAAGAACTCCTAATAGATGACAATCCGGTAATTCAATCTTCTGCTCTTAAAGCGCTTGGTAAAATGGGCCCTAATGCTACTGGACAGATTGAGAATATCATATTGCTACTCAATAACCCTGACCGTGATGTTCGGGCTGATGCGGCATATGCTTTGGGTGAAATAGATTCGCTAAATGAAGTTCAGCTTTCAAAACTTGCATCATTGTTAAATGAGGAGGATATAAAAGTCCGCTATACAACAGCCGTTGCAATTGGACAAATAGGTGCTCCAGCAGAGAAATATGCTCCCCAAGTAGCTGTATTATTAAATGACCCTGATGAACTCGTCAGTACGAGCGCCGCAACAGCCTTAGCCACCTTAGCGCCGGATGATACAAATCAAGCTGCAAATCTAGGCTCTTATATTCAAGAACTAAGTAGCGACCAACAAGCTAATAGAGTCAAAATTGTCGCAGGACTTGAGACATTGGGAGTTATGGGGAATACCGCAAATGAGCAAGGCCCAACTGTTGCAGCACTTCTATTGGGGCCCAATAACATTGTACGCTCAAGTTCCGCTAGAACTCTATTAAGCATGGCTCCTGTGGATAGTAAATCAGTATTACTTATTCTAGCGTCAACATATGAGCACCCGGTAGATACAAAGGAGCTTAGACTTCTTGCTCACCAAGTCGCTGAGGGAGGCGAGGAATCAGAAATATTAATTTCATGGCTTGGCAATAGCGAGAAGAAGACTGCATCTAAAGAAGATATTGAAAACAGTTCTCTAACACTCAATGTTCTCATGGATAGCTGGGAAATCACAAAGTCCAACAAAGAAATGACGGACGATCTTATACTAGCAATTACTGAAGTATCTAAGAATGGGAATTGGGACAAAGATGATTTAGAAACTCTCAAGAAAGCTCAAGATGGACTTAATTCCAATGGTTTTACAGACCAAGCTGATATAGTAAATTCAAAGATTAAAGAACTTGGCGGATAAATCTAAGTCCGTTTTAAAATAGAGATACCTGATAAAACAATTTTATTTTTTCAGGTATGATTACCCAACTTAAACGGCCCATATGGCGCTATAGGGTTTTTGAATAAACCCTTATGTCTTGCGGTCTATTCATATACAACAGAATTTTTCAGAATAATAAATGGAATTTTTAGGATAATATATGTTCGGCAAAAAGATATATTACGGATGGTACATTGTAGCTGCCTCGCTCTTTATTATCATCCTAGACGGTCTTTTACTTTACTCCTTTGGCGTATTCCTACCCTATATTAACGACGAATTCGGATTTACCCGAGCTGAGGGCTCTGCACTATTTTCATTCAGATCAATAATTCTAGCCCCTGGTTTTATAATTGCAGGAAGACTCATCGACAAATACGACCCTAGATGGGTAATATTCGGTGGAGGATCAATTGCGGCGCTTGGGATGATCCTCTCAGGATTTGCACAGAATACATGGCAGCTGATACTGTTCTACAGTATATTTGTAGGGTTGGGAGACACTGTTTTATATATCACATGCGTAGCTGTCGTAAGCAGATGGTTCACAAAAAAAAGAGCGCTTGCGATAGGTATCATTACTACAGGTGTGCCTTTAAGCGGATTAATAACCAACCCCCTTACTGCTTTTCTTATTAACAACTTTGGTTACAGAAATGCGCTTTTCTCACTTGGTGGAATTATGTTAGTAGTGTTGCTCGCAGCTTTTGTTATGAGAGGATATCCCAAAGATCTGGGCCTTAAGCCATATGGCGAGGAAGATATTAATGATAATGAGAATGCGGCAGCCAGCACTAATAACTCAAACAATAACAATAAAGACTGGACAACTCTTGAGGCAATCTCAACACCCAATTACTGGATAATGTACGCAATGTACACTTTGGCATTCATAACCTTCTTAATAATAGTTACACAGTTCTATAATTTTGAAATCGATCTTAATATTTCGGCAATAGCTGCCGCTGGCCCTGCAGCGGCAATAGGCCTTGGGAGCATAATTGGTAGAACCGTCCTAACTTCTTTATTGGCGGAAGTTCTAGAATACAGGAAGGTTTTACTAGTTTGCCTTATAGCACAGGGAAGCTCAATTATACTTCTTCTGATATTTGATCAAATCTGGGCATTTTACCTGTTCGGGCTATTGTTTGGGTTCTTTTACAGTGCAATTGTACCTATCTTCCCTACTCTATTGGCAAAGTTCTATGGTCTAAAGGCTATGGGAGCTATTTACGGGATATTCGGCACCTCCTATTCAATTGCAGCAGTAACCGCCCCTCTTCTTACAGGTTATGTTTTTGATGTTTCGGGAAGTTATTACTATCCGTTCCTTTTTGCTGTTATATGTTGCTATTTAGCTGCAATGGGAACCTTCTTCTTAAAAACTCCAACTCGAAAACCGCTACAAATCGAAGCATCAGGTTAAACACACAGTCTTTTATTAATACTTATGCCTTAACATATAACGAGTAAACAATGGGCAAAGAAACAATACGGCTTGTAAGGGAAGAGGGTAAAAAAGTTTATCAGAACTTAGAGGAAGAATTCTATCTAAACCATGCGGGTTTAAAAAACAAGACCGACATCACAGGAATATTCAAACAATGCAGAGACCTCCTAGAACCGGAGATTTTTCAATCACTAAAAGACGCCAAATCTAAAACTGAGGAAGACCAAAACGGCATAAAGCTAATGCTAAGCTTTCTTGCCCAAACAATACTCCTTAGTAAATCTCCACAAATAGAAGACGGCATACTCGATATTGAAGCATCATCTATATTCAGCACTGGAAAAACTAAAATACCTTTTAGAAAGTCCGGAACAGCGTTACTAAAAAAATCAAAGAAACAGGACACAGAGGATATTGAGAGAAAAAGAGAGGCTGTATTATCCAAGCTTAATCAACTCTATTTAAGAAAATATGGGTATTTGCAAAAGGACTCTCATGACCTTAGGTATTCAAGCTACTTAAATCTATATGAGATCACAGAAAATCATAACCCTATAGATTTGGCAGAAAAAGCAAAAGGGTTTATTAGAGATACGGAATATATATCACGAGATTTGCTTCGTTGGTTCCTATCTAAGCAAATGGATATCGAGCTTAAAGATGCAAGTGTCAATGATATGTCATACCTGCTAAATTCATTCGAATTGAAAGAATCCTTTCCAAAATTAAACCCCCACTCCTTGGCAAAAGCTATTTTAGAAGAATCTGCGATACCGCTGCCGGCCAAGATAATGTTCGATACAGAAAAACGAAGTGGACATGTTAGTGGAAGCACATCTCATATTTCCAACCCTGGAGTTGAAATGCTAATATCGACAAACCTCCAGGGCAGTATTTCAGATTACGAATCCTTTTTAGAATCTTTCGGGGAGAGCCTTTGTTATGGATTCACCAATCGAGATGACCATTTCGAATTTGCATATTTAAGAGAAAGATCGTTTGTGAAGATATTCTCCATATTATTAAAAAATCTCATATTTGAACCACCATGGCTTAAAAAGCACTTTAGATTAGAAGCTGAGAATGATTTTCTTAAACTCATGCATCTAAGAAGACTTATTCAACTCAGAATTCTTTGTGCAAAAGTAATTTTTGAGGTTGGGATATATCAGAGACAAGACGACAAATCCGAAATGTATAGAGAAATAATGGAGATTGCTACACACTGTAAGCCTAATAAACAAAATTACCTTTACGATATTCAACCACACCTTAGCTCTCTGGACTCTTTTAAAGCCTGCGCCGTAGAAACACAAATAAAAAAATATTTAGTTGATAAATACGATGAACAGTGGTGGAGAGAAGAAGGGGCAAACGATTTTTTAATTAAGATTTGGGAGACAGGGGGCAGGACTTCTGTAAGCAACCTATCAGAAAAACATGGGTTTGGAGATCTTGATATTTCAAACCTGCTTCAAAGTTTTGAAGAAGTATTAGGTTAATAATTCAACATTATCAAAACTCCAAACCCAATCTATTCTACCAACTAAGTTCTAAGGATTTAATATTACTTTTCCAAACTGACTTCTATCCTCAAGCATTTTCTGAGCCTCTGCAGCTTCAGACAAAGGCAATTTCTTATCAATCACCGGCTTAAGTCTATTAAGAGATACCATGTTGATTGCGTTTATTAAATTTGTTCTTGGAGCGTTGAATACGGTGACTCCTAAAACAGACAAATCCCTCATTATAATAGGGCCGAAATTAAACGTTGTCTGTCCTCCGCCAACTACGCCAACAAGGAGGATTCTCCCTTTTGTCTTTAACGATTTAAGGTTGTTTTCCCAGGCTGAGGCTCCAACCTGGTCAAAAATAAGGTCTACTCCCTTGCCGTCAGTTATCTTTTTAACCTCTTCTGCAAAATCAGAAGTATTATAATTTATCGTAGCTTCAGCCCCAATCTCTTTTACCTTCTCAAGCTTCTCATCACTCCCCGCAGTTGCAATCACGTGTGCGCCTCTTTCCCTAGCCATTTGAACGGCTGCGCTTCCTGTACCGCTCCCCGCTGCGTGAACTAGGACCGTCTCGCCTTTTTGTAACCCTCCCCTGTCAAAAAGACCATAGCTCGCTGTTACATAACATACGGGCAGGGTGCAAGCATCATCATAAGAAACATCATCAGGTATGGGAACGACATTTGACGCCGGCACCCTCACATATTCTGCAAACCCACCGTGAAAATTAACTCCCATAACAGAAGGTCCCTTTGGTGTCTTAACAGTCGGATCGATAACAACTCGTGTACCTGGGACAATATCTGTCACATTTTTTCCTACTTCTTCAACATCCCCGGCTGCATCTACACCTCCAATATGAGGTAGCTCTACAGGTCTCGGGGATTTCCCAGCTCGAAGCCTGAGATCCAAGTGGTTCAACGATGCGGCCCTAACGCGTACTAAAACTTCATCGTCACCTATTTCAGGTGTAGGCACATCTTCGAACATAAGAACATCAACTTCCCCAACTTCATGGTAACGAATAGCTTTCATTTCTAGGCTCCTATATAATGCATATTTAAAATTAGTTTGATATCATTTTACAACATCCAACTAAAAACTATAGTCTTTGAAATCACTTTTCAACAATAAGGCATTGTTGAAGATACAATGTTAATGAGGTAGCCTTTGATATTAAGTAGTTAGTATTAAGGGAAATTAATGTTTGGAATCGGAACAACTGAAATACTCATCGTTTTAGTAATCGCTTTATTACTACTTGGGCCCAAAGAAATACCCAAGATCGCGAGAACTATAGGTAGGGGCATGAGAGAGCTGGAAAGGGCTAAGGATGAATTAAAAAAGACGATAGAATTTGAAGCTGAGAGAGATAACCCTGACTCTCCAGAAAACGCAGAAGACGAAGACCCGGTAGATAAAGACCAGGTAGATAAAGACTCCAACAAACCTGAGGATTTAGGCAACATCCCCACAACACGTATCTAAAAGTTAAGCAAATACATGAGCAAAGTCGCCGTTTTCAAATTCCAACATGTAACACTTAGAAACAATACTTTAAAACGCCTGACCGATGCTTATAAAAAACTGTATCCTTCTAATCCCAGGTTCAGGATTGAGTGCATAACCCACATCGAACCTTACCGGACCAATTAGGGTATCATATCTGAGCCCTACACCTGGTGCATATTTTATATCCGCCAGATCAAAGCTCCATTCTTCAGTGTAAACATTACCATAATCCAGAAACGTCACTCCGCCGAAATCTCCATATATCGGATATCTGACTTCAAAGCTTCCAACTAAAAGAGAGTTTCCACCTAGAGGATCGTTATTATCATCCAGTGGCCCGAGCTTCTGAAAGGGAAAGCCTCTCATACTGGTACTGCCCCCCGCAAAGAACCTCTTGAAAATTGGAACATCTAAAGTCTGGGTAGATCCAAAAGGCTGTATAACACCAATTGTGAATTTCTTTGCAAAAACAATATTCCGGTATTTCTTATAACCTCTGAGCTCTATTGTCCCTTTTAAGTAATTTACATCCGACCCTAATGCTGTAAAAGACGATTCAAGACCCGTAGAGACTACAGTGCCACGAGTAGGGTTAAGAACATTATCTGTAGTATCCCGTTCAAACCCCAGGTTGATGAAAGTCAGAAAGAAATTTTCCCTACTTCTCTCCTCCGGAGTTCGAGTAGCGCTGTCTACTATCCTTGAGAACTGAACATTTAATGAGCTGAAAACAGAATAATGTTCCCAAAAACCTTTTGTCAGAGCGACAGTCGTAAGAAAGCTTCTACCTTTAAAAGAAGGGACATCGTCTCTTTGGAAATTAAGAGTTCCGGATAGTTCAGAGTTTTTGCCGGCTATAAAGGGCTGTATTACAGACGTTTCAATCCTTTGTGTAATAAAAGAAAATTTACCCGCTACTTCAAGTCTTCTTCCACCTCCAAAGAAATTCCTCTGAGTCCAAATTACCTGCCCTCTAAGCTTGTCCTCTGTTCCAAACCCACCCCCAATCTTTACAGAACCCTGTTTCCTTTCTTTTACTACTATTGCTATATCCACAAGTTGCTTCTCATCGTCATACACCGGGTCAATCACAACCGATCTAAAAAGACCGAGCTGAAATATATTTGCCTGTGTTTGATTAACTTTGCTTAAAGAAAATGTTTCACATTTCTCAATTACCGCTTCATTTTCTATTTTGCATTGCTTAAATTCCGCCTCTCTTTCTATAATGTAGCTTGCAACATTCTCATTCCCCTCAACTTTTATTACGCCGAATTTATATATCAAGCCCGGCTTCACCACAAACTTTGCCCTGGCCCATTTTTCCCTTCTATTTACTAATGCTTCACCTTCTATTTCCGATTTCGGATATCCTTTATTAGAAAGAAGTTCAGAAATCACGCCTTTGGTTTGTTGATACCCATTGGGAGAAAATGTTTTATCGACCTCAAGCGGTACCGCATCTGTAATCTGTTTCTTTAATTCTGGAGTTAGATCGCCTTCAAAAGTAAGATCAATATCGGTAAGTATTATAGGTTCGCCTTCTTCTATATCAATCTTGATTTCAACTCTAGTCTCATCTTTATTATATTTAGTCTCGTAGGTCGCCTTTGTATCATAGTATCCATTATTAGCATAGAGTCTTTGAATCCTGACCATATCGTCTTTTAGAACTTCCTCATCAAACACAGGTTTTTTTACCCAGAACCGTATAGAAGGAAATTCAGTACCTATTACCTGTTCAATCTGCTGGTTCGTTACTACCTTGGCCCCTTCAATCTTTACTTTAGAAATACGAACAACTGACTCATCTTCAGCGCTTGTCTCGGAGTTATCATCTGATTTTGTACTTTCTGATGCAGATTCTGATGAATCCTCTGATGTGATTTGCTTTTGAGTCTTGTTTTCGTCCACAATTTCATTAAGAGCCTCTGGAGCATCGTCCTCTTGCACTAAAGGGGATTGGTTTTCTTCAATTTCTTGCTTGTTATCCGCGCCGTCTTGGGAAAAAGCATTAGGCGAAAAATTAATAAGCAATAGACATGTAAGAATAGAAAATAAGGATGTGAGGAGAGATTTATTCATATACAAATAAAATTTATGATTTTTCCCTGATTTTTTAGATGAGGACTAACTTTATTATGCTGAGCTTAACTTAATATTCAACATAATACCATAAATTTTCATTCTATATATCCAACAATTTAGGAGAATTAGCAATTAATTTTAGCCAAGATTTGACAATAACAGAAGAAAGTCTTTATACTGCAATAAAGGCAGGGAAATCTTAATTGACAAACGTACTTTGATTAAGAAATATAGTATTAGAAACCTATTATGGAAAAGCTAGGCGGGATTTTTAATCCAAGTTCTCCAGAAATGGTGGTAATGGCGGGTTTAACTTACTACATAATTGCTATATCTATTGGAATTTTGGCAATTATCGTAGTCGCAGTCACCTATATAGTTATCCGCTACAGAAAAGGCTCCAAAGACTCAAGTGAACCGTATCAAAATTTCGGAGACTTAAGGCTTGAAATAGTCTGGACTATAATTCCTATAGCCATCGTAGCCGTACTGTTCCAGCTTACCTGCAGTACAATGCGGGCTGTTGATCCCCCAATAGGAGACCACGAACCGGACGTAGTAGTGACTGGACACCAGTGGTGGTGGGAGTTTTATTATCCTAAGTCAGGGGTGCTTACGGCCAATGAATTACATATGCCTGTTGGCGAAAGGCTGCTATTGCGGATTGAATCTATTGATGTAATACACGACTTCTGGGTACCTGAGCTAGGGCGTAAAATAGACGCCATCCCCGGGCATACTAACTACATATGGATAGGTGCTGGTGAGCCCGGCATATTCCTAGGAGCATGTGCTGAGTTTTGCGGCACTCAACACGCTAATATGCGAATAAGAGTTATCGCAGAGACACAAGAAGAATTTAACGAATGGCAGGAGCAAGAATTGGTGATACCGAGCACTCCAAGATCGGGGATAGCCGCTAAAGGGGCTGAACTATTTCAAACAAAGGCTTGTATGAACTGTCATACTATCGTGGGTACTCCGGCCGCAGCACGTATAGGGCCAAACCTTACTCATTTGAATAACAGACAGACTATAGGAGCTGGTGTGCTTACAAACAGCCCTGAAAATCTTACGAAATGGCTCGTTAATCCCCAGAAATACAAACAGGGAGCACTTATGCCAAATATGAAACTCACAGATTCAGAAGTAAATGCGATTGTCGCATATTTGGAGGCTCTAAAATGAGCACAAGAATCCCTTTAGTTCCGGAAAATATTAAACCGCTCCCCTCCCTTAAAGGAAATGAAGGAATGTTAAGCTGGGTATCCTCTGTAGACCACAAGCAAATAGGGCTTATGTACCTTATGAGCACTTTGGTATTTTTTATTATCGGAGGTCTTGAAGCGCTTGTAATCCGTATACAGCTCGCTCAACCTGAGTTCGATTTTATTTCGCCCGAAGTATACAACCAAATGTTTACTATGCATGGAACTACTATGATATTCTTCGTCGTAATGCCGTTTCTAATCGGTGTGGGGGTATACCTTGTACCGCTTATGATTGGAGCTAGAGACATGGCGTTTCCAAGGCTTAACGCCCTTAGCTTCTGGCTGGTTATATTTGGTGGAATTCTTCTCTATTACAGCTTCCTAACGCAGAGCGGCCCATCAGAAGTCGGATGGTTCGCATATGCACCGCTAAGTGAAAAACCTTTCTCATTAAATAAAGGCCCTACATATTGGGCATTAGGTTTGCTCGCAGTCGGTATTAGCTCAGTCTCTTCGGGGCTAAATAACATCGTTACAATATTAACAATGAGAGTTAAGGGTATGACTATGAGGAGGCTTCCTCTTTTCGTATGGATGATACTCGTAACCTCCTTTATACTTATTTTTGTAATTCCTATAATAGCTTCTGCGTTCGCAATGATGCTTCTTGACCGGCTGTTAGATGCTACATTCTTCACCCCGGCTCACGGCGGCTCTGCAATCCTTTGGCAGCATTTCTTCTGGGGATTCGGCCATCCCGAAGTTTACATACTGATTCTTCCAGCCTTTGGTATAATCTCCGAAGTCATTCCAGTATTCTCCCGCAAGCCCATTTTCGGCTACTCGTTTGTTGCCGGCTCAACAGTAGCCATAGGGCTTTTAAGCGTGGGTGTATGGGCTCACCATATGTTCGCAGTTGGTCTGGGCAATGTCGCAAACGCTTATTTTTCATTGGCCAGTATGCTGATCGCGATTCCGACTGGCGTTAAAGTACTAAACTGGGTTGCCACTATGTGGGGCGGCAAAATCTACTTTGCGACTCCGATGCTCTTTGCTACAGCATTTATTATAGAATTTGTTATGGGTGGTTTGACAGGCGTTGCTATTGCCTCAGCGCCCATAAACTGGGTGACAACAGACACTTATTTCATTGTGGCGCATTTCCACTATGTGCTCTTTGGAGGCTCTTTATTTGCAATTTTTGCAGGTGTTTATTATTGGTTCCCAAAATTTACAGGACGCATGATGTCAGAGACCCTTGGGAAATGGCATTTCTGGCTCACAGTAGTAGGTTTCAATATGACCTTCTTTATACAACACTTTCTTGGAGTCATGGGAATGCCGCGGCGTACATACACCTACCACGACTTGCCTTACTGGGGATCAATGAACCTACTTTCAACAATTGGCGCTTTTGTACTGGCTATCTCAGTAATCATTTTTGCTTGGAATATTATATGGAGCTTAAAACACGGCAAGAAAGCCCCGGATAATCCATGGAATGCATGGACACTTGAATGGTACACAACTTCACCTCCGGCAGTACATAACTTCAATCTCGTACCACCGGTAAGAGGAAGACGTCCGCTTTGGGATCTTGCTCATCCTGATCAACTTGATGAGCCAAATTCCAAAGTAGTTTAGGAGATTTTTGAATGGCAAATAACAAAATGCTCATAGGATTTTTTGTAGCCTCAGAATCAATATTTTTTGTTATGCTGATTCTTGCCTACGTTAACTTTCATGGAACAGTTACCGACGGACCTACGGCAGCAAATAGCCTAGACCCACTCAGGACAGGCATTTTCAGCCTGTTTTTATTAGCGAGCAGTTTTTCAATGTGGCTTGCTGGTAGAAGTTTAGTATCTAAGAATCATTTTATGATGAAAATTTGGATACTAGTAACCATTATTCTTGGTGTACTGTTCATATACGGTCAGGCGAGTGAATGGATGGGCTTAATAGGTCAAAACATTACTATAAGCAGAAACGTATTCGGCACCACATTTTTTACACTGACAGGATTTCATGGGTTTCACGTGTGCGTAGGATTATTAATGTTAACAATATTATTAGGTTTAGCGATGTTTGGTGATTTCAAGGGACCAAAATCAGACGGTGTAGAATGCATTTCTATCTACTGGCATTTTGTGGATGGAGTTTGGATTGTAGTTTATTCAGTCATTTATCTCTGGGCTTTTTTCTAGAGAATAAGAAATGAAAAAGAGGATAAGATTATGAACATATGGCAGGTACTTAGTTCAACATGGAATATGGAGCCTTGGGTTTTAGTTTCAGCGCTAGCAGTATTGGTAGCCTATGGACTTGGAACAGGGTTTAAATTCACAAAATTATCCGCCTTGTTCATTACAGGAATAACAATATATGTTTTAGCGCTGGTATCACCGCTTGATTACTTAGGCAGAACCTATCTATTCAGCGCCAATATGATTCAACACATATTGCTCTTACTCGTAGTACCTCTTTTGTTACTTTTGGGAATCCCCAAAACTTTGGCAGAAAAGGCTTTAGCAATAGAACCCATCGGTGCTGTTATGAAAGTACTCGGCAATCCGATAGTTGCGTGGTTCCTTGGCGTAGGTTCAATGTGGGTATGGCACTTGCCATCGTTACACGAATCTGTCCTGGCAAACGACAACCTCTACATTGCGCAGCAAATAAGCTTTGTATTAATTGGAATGATCTTCTGGTGGCCTGTATTTGCCCCTGTTGAGTCCAGAAGGCTCTCACCATTGGTGTCTACTCTTTACTTATCCTCAGCGTGCTTAGGATGCAC
>Ga0307380_10004755_pt1 | contig 18198 bp, 5 predicted proteins | sample UN3MG_FD_202239 | JGI IMG/M metagenome (GOLD analysis project Ga0307380, IMG submission 202239) | Soil microbial communities from Risofladan, Vaasa, Finland - UN-3 | ecosystem: Environmental > Terrestrial > Soil > Coastal area > Acid sulfate soil | place: Finland: Risofladan, Vaasa | collected...
TGCGAATGATCTGCTCCGGACTGTGTCGCTTCCGCTTCATCGAGAGCCTCCTTCACCGGCAGCGGCCACGCCCCTGCCGGGCCAAAGACTCTCATAACACATGGATCCGTTCTTGGGGAGCAGGCCAGTCGATCGAGATACCCCTCGACCGGCCAGGACGTCGTCGAACGTCGTCTCGATGTCCCGTGTGCTCATGCCCGTCACGTACATCCGACTGATCAACTCATCCAGCGTCTCGGTGCGTGTGGCGTAGGCCTCCAGGATCTTCGAGCTGAACTTCGGTGCCTCATCCGGCAGATCCCGTACCTGGGGCACCGCAACCTCGATCGGCCCTTCCCCGGTCAACACCGTGTGCTTCTCGTAGCCGTTACGACGGCCTCGCTCTGCCGTGACCGCCGGGGCATGGCGGTAGTAGTCGCGCCCCAGGAACCCCGACATCTCCAGCTCTACCGCGTGTTGAAGCATCAGCTGGGCTCCTGCACGCACCACCTCGGACAGGCTTACATCACCCAGGACAATCCGCTGCTCGAACTGCTTGAACAAACGGTGACTCGGTAGTACCTTCGTCGCCATGGCGTGTGGCTCCTTTCTGCCCAGCGTGGGCTTTCAAGTACACCTTCGGAACCATACGCCATTCTTTATTTGACAGGAACTCTAAGACTTCACCCCCGCCACCAACGACATTCGCTTATAACTCCTTGCGGGAGGTGCACGCGACGGACTAACATAGCCATTGGTATCATGGACGAAGGACAGGTGGGCATCGTGCTCTCATCCTAGGAGTTGCCATGGAAAAATCTAACAAGAGTATGACAGTATCTGTTCATACTTCCTCCAGTCAGTCTGAAGTGGCCAGCAAAGGCCGCATTCGATTCATTGTTAAGGTCCTACCTTTTGCGATTCGTACAGCCTTCAAAGCCGGGCCTTTTCTTCTCATTCTTCTTGTGTTGATAACCATTCTATCCGGATTTGTGCCAGCAACGGCGGTATATGTAGGCAAGCTTGTCCTTGATGCTATTGTTACTGTCGTACAGTCTGGGCCTGGTTCTCAGGCGATTGGCATTGTGGCGTGTGTACTCGGTCTTCAGTTTGCGATTCTGGTGGTTGGTGGAATACTGGACGCGGCCGGAATGTATGTGAACTTCCTGACAGGCAAACGCTTATCACTACGTATGAACGCTGATATCATCAAAAAAGTAGCCAGGCTTGATTACGCCTATTTTGACAATCCACACTTCTATGACATGATGACCCGTGCCCAGCGGGAATCGGCCGGCAAGCCTCTTATACTGCTTTTAAAAGCAACCTCTGTCACTAGAGGCATTATCATGTTCCTCTCAATGGGTGGCATGGTTGCTGCCTTTAGTGTGCCACTGTTTACTGCAATGCTGATCATCTGCGTGCCTCTGCTGGTGGTGCAGGTGAGATATGGTGAACAGCGATATTCGTTGGACTTCGAACGTACTGAAGATATGCGACTGTCCGCATATGCCTCTAATTTAATGATGACAAGGCAATATATACCCGAAATATTAAGTTTTGGGTTATGGGAATATCTGTATACAAAGTGGCATGACGCAGCACACAGGTTTCTTCTCCAGGACATGCACCTTCAGCGACGACAGACTCTTGCCGAGACACTTGTAATGGTTTTGACAGCTGCCAGTACAGTGGGGGCCACAGGTTACATCATTTATGTTTGTGTTACCCAAACACTATCACTGTCTGTTGGTGACATCATAATGTACTCGGGTGCTTTTGCCGGGGGGTTAACTGGTTTGAAAGTGACAATGGATGGGATTTCAGGTATTTATGAGAATGCCTTATTCCTACACGATCTTGTCGAATTCAACAAGCTGACGCCAGCTATCGAGCTCAGGGGCACAGGCAGACCCGTACCTTCTGGAATAGAATCAATCGAGTTGCAGGATGTGAGCTTTAAGTATCCTGGCAGCAGCCAATATGCGTTGAGAAACGTATCTGTAACTTTTGGTCGTTCAGAAAGCACACTTATAGCGGGGAGTAATGGTGCAGGCAAGACAACCTTAATCAGGTTGCTGACTAGGTTGTATGACCCAGATGAGGGGCGCATCTTACTCAACGGTGTAGATATAAGGGAATACGAAATACAATCTCTTCGCGCAGCAATAGGTATTATCTTTCAAGAGTTTATTCGGTATGCATTTTCTGCGAAAGAGAACATTGCGTGTGGGAGTATAGGTGACGCGGAAGATACTGAAAGAATTGTTACCGCAGCAAAGCGTGCGAGAGCTCATTCGTTGATAGAGAACCTCCCGCAAGCGTATGATACTATACTGAGCATGCTATTTAGACATGGGCAGGAGCTATCACTTGGCCAATGGCAAAGGATATGTCTAGCACGATTGTTCATGAAAGATGCACCCGTTATGGTTCTTGACGAACCAACAGCGAGTTTGGATATTGAAACAGAAGCTCATGTACTGAGAGAAGTCAGTGAGATGAAAGGGGATAAGATATGCATACTCGTATCGCATCGCATGTTCCGGCAGGATATTGCTGATCGAATCATAGTACTATCCAATGGCAGGATCGTCGAAGCTGGGGACTATGAAAGTCTTATAGCCAGAGAAGGCGAATTTGCAAGACTGTGGAAACTATATAGCAACAGAACGGGGGTAAAGCCAGGAAGGTTGTCGAGGCTTTCACGCCAGACTGAAGGCGATCATGAGTGACCCACTTTTGACCCACTCGGCCGAAAACCGCCGGTTTGGGGCGATATCAAGGCGACCGAAAAGAAAGACACAGGTCTGCAAACCTGTGTCCTACAAGCACTTGCGAAAACAGCGGGCGATGGGATTCGAACCCACGACGTCCAGCTTGGGAAGCCTGTCATCGGCGCATAAGTACCACGTTGACAGACACTTATGGGCCTTTTTCTGGGTCAAAACGAGGTTCACAAGTGGTCAACAAGTTGCTGACCAGTCAATTGCAGGTCCGTACCACGTGGCGACTGACCCACTTTGTGACCCACTCTTGGGGTCGAACCAGATCCAGGTAGGCGTGTGGCTCCTTTCTGCCCATCGTGGGCTCTGAAATACATCACTGGAACCATACGCCGTTCTTCATTTGACAGGAACTCTAAGACTTCACCGAGAAGGTTGCAGGATGAATCTTGTGGGGCTCTGCTGAGCCCGCTCACATGCGGCACAGAACGGCCATACCCCACCCTTTGCTTCGCAAAAGGTCTGGCACCCGCCAGGGGCACACGGCCAGGCAGATTGTCAGCGCGTGTGCAGCATGCGGGCCTCACGGGGCGGCGGACCGGTGGTGGTGCCTCGAGCCAGGCGTGAGCCGATGGCCATCCTTACGGTTTGCCTGCGTTGCCCGCGGATCCTCTCGAGCAGCAGCCGGACGGCTAACTGGCCCATGAATTCCGGGTCGCATCGAAGATGCGTGACCTGGTGTCCGTCACAGCCCGTGTTGTCCTGAGCGCGACTGATGACGGACATGTTCTCCGGGCATCGCCGGGCGCCCTCCGCCAGCAGCCTAAGCAGAGGCAGCGCGACATCGTTGTTGAAGCACAACAAGGCCGTCGGCAGGTCTCGCATCGCCAGGAATGTACGAATCGCCTGCTCAACCGACTCCCCGGTTGCCCTGGCCACCGTGACCCACTCGTCGCGGATCTGCACGTGATTCTGCTGTGCAGCACGCCGAAGATGGTCCAGTAGTCGCCAGACGTCGGGGTCGAAGCCACACAGATCCGTGCCCGGGTGTCGGCGACCTGATGCCAGGAACCCAAGCGACGTGTGTCCCAGGTTGGCCAGATACCTGATCGCCAGATACGCCTCACCCTCCACGTCCACAGCCACGCTGTCGATCTGTCGCTCGTGTGTCCAGTAGTCCACCACCACCGCCGGGATGCGTTCGCTGTCGAACATCCCGATATATTGTTCGTCAAATGTGCCGATCAGTACCGCGCCGCTGATCTCGTCCGAGGGCGGGGGCGTGTACCGCGCCAGGGGCACCTTGACCGGGCTGTAGATCCTGACCAGCCTGACGGCCAGCCCCAGCGCGCCGGCCGCTCGGGTCACCCCCTTGTATATGTGACCGTAGAACGTCTCCTCCTCGATGGGGCCGCGGCCAAGCGAGCCAAGCTGGATGAGGGCAATCGTCCGCGCCGTGCTGAACCACATCGTCTGCCCCGACTCACCTGGGGTTACGTACGTCCCGTGCCGAGGTACACGGTAGATCAGGCCTCGCCGCTCCAACACCGCCAGTGCAGCCCGCACCGTCTGCCGACTCACCCGGAACTGCTCGCACAACTGGCGCTCATGGGGCAGTTTGCCATTTGGTGGGTCTTGGCTGCCCGTCACTTCACAGGCGAGCGTCCGGGCCAATTGTACGTAAAGTGGCTCGGATCCCCGGCGGTCTAGCTGGTGGCCGTCCCGGCTACCGGTACGTATCTCCCTCTGCCAAGACATGCTTAGCCCGTGCTGGCCCCGTGCGGGCATTGTAGCCGGCGCAAAGAAAGTGGACAACCACACACTCGTCTCTGGAACTCAGTGTGCTCCCGCATGCCGCAGTGCAACCGCCGCGCGCTCCGCTTATCCCCCGCAAAGGCGAGTCTTCAACGTGGCGGCAGGTGGGCGCATCGTGGCGTCTTAGGGTTTGGACGCAACGCGTCAGCTTTTCATGCAAGTATTTGTCAGCCAAGCCGTTGGGACAGTCAACGCTGGTGGTACGGACCAGGGCGCTGCATTCGCCGCTAGCCGCACCGACGCAACGCGGTAACCGGCGGTCGAGGCCGTACAGCTTGGACCATCTCTAAGTGCCTGCTCCGTAGTGAGTTGCGATCGTCGATGCCCGATCGGAGCCGCTCGTCTGAGTGGGTGATTCCCCATGGCACAGCGTTTGCGTGCTGTCAAATCGGCGAGAGTGACCGCAGGGCGCCCGTGGCGCGTCTAGGGCGCCCTGACTACTACGGCACATCCAGTGCATTTTCTGGTGGGAGGTTCAATGATGGCAGCTCCAAGGATGACTCTACGAGCGGCGGCGGCTTGCATAGTGGCCCTTGCAGTCGGGGTCCAGGCGATGGCGGGGGATTTCCGCGTGGACTTCAATGACGCGGCCGCCAATCCCGCAGGAAACTGGAACATCATCGACGCCGAGGTAACCGGTCTTGCGCTGGCCGACTATGCCACCGGCTCGACCGCCGAGGGGGTCACCCTGACCCTGGAAGCGGGGGTTGCCACTTGGTCTTTCGGCACGGGCACCGACGGGTGGAACCCAGGCATGACCGGTCCCCACTGGTTGGACGCCAACAGGAACGCGGCGGTGGACTACGCCTACCTTTCGTGGAACTACAACGGCCGCATTCACGTGGATGGGCTGGATCCCGGCCAGGTGTACACCGTCGAGCTGGTTGCCAGCCGCAACACCAGCCAGGTCGACGTGCTGTACGACGTAGGCGGCGATACACGGTACTTCAACGTCCAGGACGACGGCTATCTGGCCGGCCAGTGGCTGACCTGGGTGGGCGCCAGTCCCGACGGGACCGGCAGGATCAGCGTGCAGTGTGGCGTGGCCGGCGGCCACAGTTACGGCACCTACATCAACACGGTGCGGGTGACCGCGTCGGAAGCTCCCGACGCGATCGACGACTTGGCGGTGGGCGACGTGGACTGGTTCAAGGTGGAGCTGACCTGGACGGCCCCCAGCGACAACAGCGGGCCCAACGGCGGGGCAGCCGCCTACGACATCCGTTACTCGACCGCCTTGATCACCGAGGCCAACTGGGACGCGGCCACCCCCTGCACGGGCGTGCCCACCCCGGCGTCGCCGGGTGTGGCCGAGAGCTTCGAGGTGACCGGGCTGAACGCCGACACGCTCTACTACTTCGCCATCAAGAGCAGCGACGAGGTAGCGCTGGTCAGCGACCTGTCGAACGTCGCCAGCGTAACGCTGCCGCCGGTTGACAGCGTGCCTCCGGCAGCGGTGAACGATCTTGCGGTGGTGGAGATCCGACCGACGCGCGTCACGCTGGAGTGGACGGCGACTGGCGACGACGGCACGACCGGCCAGGCCAGCAGTTACGACGTGCGCTACGCGACGAGTCCGATCGCCGACGAGGGTGACTTTGCCGCCGCCACGCAGGCGACGGGCGAGCCGACGCCTTCCGGACCCGGTACCGTCGAGCAGTTCGAGGTCACCGGCCTGAGTTCGCTGACGACCTACTACTTCGCCATGAAGGTGGGCGACGAGGTGCCGAACTTCTCGGCCATGTCGAACGTGGCTGGCCCGATCCAGACCGACCAGGACGTGGACCCGCCGGATGCGATTACCGACCTGACCAAGATCGACGTGCAGGCGACGTCGGTGCAGTTGCAGTGGACCGCACCAGCGGATACGGGCACGGCCGGCATGGGCACCTATGACGTTCGGTACGCCGGCGAGTTAATCACCGAAGCCAACTGGAACGTCGCGGTGCAGGCGCTCGGCGAGCCCAACGCCGCCGCCGCCGGGCAGACCGAGCAGTTCACGGTCATGGGCCTGGATCCCAACACGCACTACTACTTCGCCGTCAAATCGGCCGACTTGGCCGACCCGCCCAACGTCTCGCCGCTTTCCAATGTGATCGAGGTCCATACCTGCCTTCCGGTCACGCCCGTGGTGGTGGTGAACCCGTGGATCGCCAACGACCGCGTGGCCGACTGCCGCACCTTGGCGACGATGGCGGCCACCTTCGACAACGCCTACACGCCGGACGGGGTCGTGCCACCCGCCGACGATCAGGAACGCGCCATCAACGAATACAACAACTACAAGCGGCGTGTGTACCACTGGGCCGATCAGCCGCCGGACATGTTAGACACGGTCAACGTGATCAACTTATTCGGCTGGGTGTTGTGCGGACGTCACGCGGCCCACAACTGCACCATTCTGGATGCGATGGGGATGGGCCAGCGGCAGATCGCCCTGCCGGGTCACTGGATCTACGAGGCCTACTACGACAATGCGTGGCACGCGTTCTGCACGATGACCACGATGTACACCTACAACCGTGCCAACCCGCCGACGGTCACCAGCTGCGCCGAATACGACGCGGATGAGTCGCTGATGCTCGACGCGGTGGCCGAAGGGCGCGCGTGTCCGGGCTTCCTGTTGTGTAACGACTCGCCCGAGTGGTACGCCAGTGTCATGCACAGTTGGTACACGATCGGCTCGGGCGTGCAGCCGACCGACCACACCATGGACATGACCTTGCGGATCGGCGAGACGCTTAGTCGCACCTGGGAGGCCTGGCCGGACCAGCACACGCCGTCGGTAACCAACGCGGACACCGTGCCGGGCGCCGACCCGCCGTACCATCACGACGCCCAGCACGACTGGAAGGACTACGTCAACTGGCCGTACTGGGAGCCGTACGGCCTGGTCGACCTGAACATCGCGGGGACCAAGGCGACGTACAGGCGATGGGCCAACGGCAAGCTCATTCTGGAGCCGGACTTCCGCACCGCCGGCTATCAGGCCTGCCTGGAAGACAGCAACAACATCGCCACGTATCACGACGACGGGCTCACGCCCGATCTGCATCTGGCCGCGACCGGTTCGGGCTACGTGGTGTTCAAGCTGGACTGCCCGTTCTACCTGACCGACGCGATCATCGACGGGACGTTCGTACGCAACGACAGCGGCGACGCCAACCGGATCTACTTCTCGACGGTGGGCACGGGCTGGTCGCTGGTCTGGGAGAACACGGCCACCGGCACGACCGAGCTGGAGGGTCTGAGCCTGCGCAACTACGTGTACGAGCGGTTCCGCGACTACTGGATCAAGATCGAGTTTGACGCCGACGGCTCGATCAACGACGCGGGGGTGAGCGACCTGGTCATCACCACGATCTTCGAGCACAACAAGGGTGCGCTGGCCTACCTGGACAAGGGCGAGAACAACCTGTCCGTCACGCTGGACAATCCGCAGGATCTGGTCGGCACGGGGGTGGCGCTGATCGTACGCTACCGGTGGAAGGAGTACGACGGGGCCGATTGGACGATCGACCAGGAGTGGGAGGAGTTGGTCACCGACAGCCCGCACGAGTTCACGATCGACGTGGGCGGCTCGAAGGTGCCGCGGACCGAGTCGATCACGCTGGAGGTAGCGTCGGTCGAGCCGGACTTCGTGGCCCCGGCGGCCATCACGGACCTGGCGGCCGGCAATCCCGATTCCACCACCGTCGATCTGTCGTGGACCGCTACGGGTGACGACGGGATGACCGGCCGGGCCCGGGAGTACGACATCCGCTACAGCCAGTCGCCCATCGATGAGGGCGACTGGGACGCGGCCACGGCGGTGGCCGATCCGCCCCGACCGAAGGATCCCGGTACGGCCGAGCAGTTCACGGTGGAGGGGCTGAGTTCCTCGACGACCTACTACTTTGCGATCAAGGTCAGCGATGAGGCGCCCAACACTTCGGCGCTGTCCAACGTGGTCAGCGAGACGACCGCGCCGCCGGACGTGACGGCGCCGGCGGCGATTACGGATCTGGCGGCCGCGACCGGGACGCAGTCGGGGACGGTCGAGCTTACCTGGACCGCGCCGGGCGACGATGGGATGACCGGGACGGCCAAGACCTACGACATTCGTTACTCCACGTCGTCGATCAACGAAGGCAACTGGGCCGGCGCTACGCAGGTGGACGGCGAGCCGGCGCCACAGGCCGGCGGATCGGCCGAGCAGTTTGTGGTGGCGGGTCTGACGATCGGGCAGACGTATTATTTTGCGATCAAGACCTCGGATGAAGTGCCCAACCAATCGGGCCTGTCGAACGTGGCTTCGGCAGAGGCCAAGCTGGGCGAGATGACCCTTCAGGACGGCGTGAACGGCTACAGCGGCACGCGCGACAACTACATGCAATCCGTCACGCCGGACGTGAACTTCGGCACGTACGAGCGCCTGCGGGTGACCGGCTATGCCGACCAAGGCGACATCCAGCGAGGGCTGGTGCGCTTCGATCTGTCGGGCATCCCGACGGCCACGCCGATTACGTCGGCTACTCTGTGGCTGTACAGCTACGACCCGGCCAAGTGCCTCGGCAGCACGGGCTTCTACGGGGCGTATCGCCTGACCACGGATTGGTCCGAGACGGCCAGCACGTGGAACAGCCCGTGGACGACGGCCGGCGGCGATTTCGAGGCCACCGCGGACGGGACCGCTGCCAAGCAGCCGGCCAGCGCCGTGCCGTGCTGGTATTCGTTCAACGTCACGACCCGCGTGCAGCAATGGATCAACAACCCGTCGGGCAACTACGGGTGGGTGATCAAGTGCCTGGATGAGGAATCGCACAACCAGGACGAGTTCTATCAATCCGACACGGCCGATGCGGCCCATCGACCGAAGCTGTTTATCACCGATCTTTCGCCCGATACGACGCCGCCGGCCGCCATCACCGACCTGGCTGCCCAGACGGGCGCGCAGTCGGGCTCGGTGGACCTGACCTGGACCGCAACGGGCGACGACGGTGCGACCGGCACGGCCAGCAGCTACGACGTGCGCTACTCGACCTCGCCCATCGACTCGAACAACTGGGCCGGCGCAACGCAGGTCTCGGGCGAGCCCCATCCCCTGCTTGCCGGCTCGCCCGAGCAGTTAACCGTTACCGGTCTGGTGACGGGGCAGACCCTGTACTTCGCCGTCACGGCCTTGGACGAGGCGCTCAATGAGTCGGATCTGTCAAACGTCGCATCGGCTGAGGCCGTCCTCGGGACGTTGGTGCTCCAAGACGGCCAGGACGGTTACGCCGGCACGATCGACAACTATGTATCGCTTTCGGCGCCGGACACGAACTACGGAACCTTCGAGCGAATGACCGTGGCCGGCTATGGCGACCTCAACGACATTCAGCGCGGATTGGTGCGCTTTGATCTGACGGGCATCTCGCCGGGTTCGGTGATCAGCAGCGCCAAGCTATGCCTGTACAGCTACGACGAGGCGGCGGTCAAAGGCAGTAGCGGCTCCTACGGCGCACACCGCGTAACGACCGATTGGACCGAGAACGGCAGCACGTGGAACACCTACGACGGCACCAATCCCTGGACGACGGCGGGCGGCGATTTCGAGGCCACTGCGGATGCGAATGCGCCCAAGCAGGCGGTCGCGCTGGTCTGGTACGAGTTCGACGTGACCTCACGCGTGCAGGGCTGGATCGACAACCCCGCCAACAACCTTGGGTGGGTGGTAAGGTGCACCGACGAGACGTCGCACAACCAGGATCGCTTCTATCAGTCCGACGCAGCCGACGCCGACCATCGGCCGAAGCTCATCGTTCAGGACGTGCAGCAATACGTGGTTTCGACGGCTGCCAGCCCGCTCTGCACCGGCGAGGTAACCGGCGGCGGAGCCTACGGCGACGGCCAGCCGTGTACCGTCGAGGCCATCGCGTATGAACACAACAGCTTCGTGAACTGGAGCGGCGGGCCGATTGACGGATCGACCAATCCCATCGAAACGTTCACGGTGACCGGCGATGTGTCGGTGACGGCCAACTTCCAGACCGATGCGGGCTACATCAGCGTGTGCGATTACGGCAGCTTGAAGCAAGCCATCACCACCGACGCCCAGCCGGGCGACGTCATCGTCGTTCAGCCCGGCGTCTACCAGATGAACGAGTCGCGCCTGAGCTTCTACAACGCCGGCGAGCCGGGCAACCCGATCACCATCCGCGGCGTCATGAACGGCAGCCAGCGGCCCATCTGCGAGCCGGCCCCCGGACAGGAGGTCGACCGCGCATTCCTCTACATCTGGAGCGTGGATCACGACTGGGTCATCGAGAACCTGGAGTTCCGCAACTCGCGGGGATTGGATGTTCTCTACTCGCCGAACGCGGCGGGTATGTACGTCTGCGGCGACAACATCACCATCCGCAACTGCTACTTCCATGACAACGACATGGGCCTGACCGGCTCGACGGGAGCGACGAACATCCTGGTCGAGAACTGCGAGTTCAATTACAACGGCACGGATCTGTTTTACGCTTACGCACACGCCCTGTACATGTCGTGCGACGACCTGACGGTCCGTGGCTGTTACTTCCACGACGCCTACGGCGGGATGCTGTTTAAGAGCCGCTGTGTGCATCACGTGCTCGAATATAGCTGGCTGGAAAACGACGGTTCGGAGCAGTGTGTCATCAACGCCGCCTCCGCCAACCAGGACAACGCCCTGTGGCGGGGCAACGTGTTCATCAAACGGAGCGCGCCGGGCGGCCAGCGGCGGATCATCAGCTTGGACGACGGCACCGGCCTGTTCGGCACGGTGACAATGGTCAATAACACGGTCATCAGCGCCTTGACCGAAGACATCTACCTTGCATCGGCGGGCACCAATGCAGCCGATCTGGTGCTGAGGAACAACATCTTCGCCGGACCGAGCAGCGACCTGATCGCCTGGGACGGCGGCGGTACGATCACCGGCAACAACAACTGCTTCAGGACGGCGATGGCCCCTGAAGTGCCGGCCGGTGTTATCGACAGCGTCTTCAGCGACGATCCAGGCTTTGTGAACCTCGCCGGACGCGACCTGCGTCTGCTGGATACGTCGGCTTGCCGCAATGCCGGCCTGAACAACCCAACCTACCTCAACGCGTTGGATCAATGGGTCGACGGTACGCCGCAGTACGAGCCGACCAAGACCCTCTCGATCGATGTCCGGGCCAGCGATGCGACGTTGGATATCGGTGCGTACGAGTACTATGTGCCGGGCCAGGTCACTGTCGCATTCGGCCTGACGGCCTCCAACGGTGCCGAGTCGGTCACACCGGCCAGCCTGAGCGTCTCACTGAGTGAGGCGTCGGCGCAGACGGTTACGGTGGACTACGCGGTCACCGGCGGCGATGCGACCGGCGGCGGGGTGGACTACACCTTGGCGGCCGGCACGCTGACGTTTGATCCGAATGACGTGAGCGAGACGATCGACATTACCATCGTGGACGACGGCGACGTCGAGTCGGATGAGACCATTGAGGTGACGCTCAGCAATCCCAGCAACGCCACGCTCGGCGCCAACACGGTGCACACCTACACGATCAATGACAACGATGCCTATCCGAGTGTGGAGTTTGATCTGGTCAGTTCCAGCGGTGACGAGTCGGTCACTCCGGCCAGCCTGAGCGTCTCGCTCAGCACGGGCTATGTGCAGACGGTAACGGTCGACTATGCGGTCACCGGCGGCGACGCCACCGGCGGCGGGGTCGATTACACCCTGGCGGCCGGCACGTTGACGTTCGATCCGAATGACGTCGCCAAGACGATCGACATTGCGGTGGTCGACGATGGCCTGGTCGAGGCCGACGAGACCATCGAGGTGACGCTCAGCAATCCGAGCAATGCCACGCTCGGCGCCAACACGGTTCACACCTATACGATCAATGACAACGATGCCTATCCGAGTGTGGAGTTTGATCTGGTCAGTTCCAGCGGTGACGAGTCGGTCACTCCGGCCAGCCTGAGCGTCTCGCTCAGCACGGGCTATGTGCAGACGGTAACGGTCGACTATGCGGTCACCGGCGGCGACGCCACCGGCGGCGGGGTCGATTACACCCTGGCGGCCGGCACGTTGACGTTCGATCCGAATGACGTCGCCAAGACGATCGACATTGCGGTGGTCGACGATGGCCTGGTCGAGGCCGACGAGACCATCGAGGTAACGCTGAGCAACCCGAGTAACGCTACCCTCGGTGCCAATACGGTCCACACGTATACCATCCAGGACAATGACGCGGCGCCGCCGGCAGTGGATCTACGAGTCGACTTTAACGACGCAGCGGCGGATCCGGCGGGCAACTGGAACGTCGTGCCCGCCGAGGTTACCGATCTTGCGCTGGTTGATTACGTAACGGGCCTCAGCGACCACGGGATCACGCTGACCGTAAATGCGGCTTCGTCTAGCTGGAAATTCCGTTCGGGTACCGATGGGTGGGACGCGGGCGTGCCCGGCCCGTCTTGGCTCGATGCAAGCAAGGACGCGGCGATGGATTATGCCTATTTGAACTGGAACCTTTACGGTTTCATCCACCTGGACGGGCTTAATCCGGGCGCGGAGTATACGATCGAGTTGGTTGCCAGTCGTGATTCCAGCCAGCAGGATGTGCCGTACACGGTGGCTGGTGATACGCGTTACTTCAACGTGCAAGAGGATGGTTATGTGGGCGGACAGTGGCTCAGTTGGGCGGACGTCAGTCCCGACGGGACAGGCAGGATCACGGTGCAGTGTGCAGAGCCCGGTGGCCACAACTACAACACCTACATCAACGCGCTGCGTGTGACGACGACTCAGGCCGCGTCGCCCACCGTCCAGTTCGACCTGACGGCGTCGGCGGGCGCCGAGTCGGTCACGCCGGCCAGCCTCGCGGTGTCGCTCAGCGCGGCGTCGGCGCAGACGGTGACGGTCGATTATGCGGTCACCGGCGGCGATGCCACCGGCGGCGGGGTCGATTACACCCTGGCAGCCGGCACGCTGACGTTCGACCCGAACGACGTGAGCGAGACCATCGACATCAGCATCGTCGACGACGGCGATGTGGAGTCCGACGAGACGATCGAGGTGACACTGAGCAGTCCGTCCAACGCCACGTTGGGCGCCAACACGGTGCACACCTACACGATCAACGACAACGACGTGTATCCGACGGTGGTGTTCGATCTGACGGCCTCCAACGGTGACGAATCGGCCACTCCGGCCTCTCTGTCGGTCTCGCTCAGCGCGGCCTACGTGCAGACGGTAACGGTCGATTACGCGGTGACCGGGGGCGATGCGACCGGCGGTGGGGTGGACTACACCCTAGCCGCGGGCACGCTGACGTTCGACCCGAACGACGTCGCCGAGACGATCGATATCACCATCGTCGACGACGGGCTGGTTGAGTCGGCTGAGACCATCGAGGTGACGTTGAGCAACCCCAGTAATGCCACGCTCGGCGCCAACACGGTCCATACCTACACGATCAACGACAACGATGCGTATCCGACGGTGGCGTTCGATCTGACGGCGTCGGCGGGTGACGAATCGGTTACGCCGGCGAGCTTGTCGGTTTCACTGAGTGCGGCGTACGTCCAGACGGTAACGGTCGATTACGCGGTGACCGGGGGCGATGCGACCGGCGGTGGGGTGGACTACACCCTAGCCGCGGGCACGCTGACGTTCGACCCGAACGACGTTACGAAGACCGTCGATATTGCCATCGTTGACGACGGGCTGGTTGAGGCCGACGAGACGATCGAGGTGACGTTGAGCAACCCCAGTAATGCCACGCTCGGCGCCAACACGGTTCATACATATACCATCCAGGATGATGACGCGGCGCCGCCGGCGGTGGATTTGCGGGTCGACTTCAACGACGCGGCGGCAGATCCGGCGGGGAACTGGAACCTCGTGGATGCTGAGGTCACGGATCTTGCGTTGGTTGATTACGTGACGGGCCTCAGCGACCACGGGGTTACGCTGACGCTGGATGCGGCTTCGTATAGTTGGGGGTTCGGGACAGCGACCGGCGCGTGGAACCCGGGCATGGCGGGTCCGCAGTGGCTGGATGCCAACAAGGACGCGGCCATGGACTACGCGAACCTGGCGTGGAACCTGTACGGTTTCATCCACCTGGACGGGCTTAATCCGGGCGCGGTTTATACGATCGAGCTGATTGCCAGTCGTAATTCTAGTCAGCCGGATGTGCCGTATACTGTGGCCGGCGATACGCGTTACTTCAATGTGCAAGACGATGGTTATGTGGGCGGGCAGTGGATGAGTTGGGTGGACGTGAGTCCGGACGGGACAGGCCGGATCACGGTACAGTGTGCTCAGTCCGGTAGCCACAGCTACAACACGTACATCAACGCCATGCGTGTGACGACGACTCAGGGCCAGCCCACCGTCGAGTTTGCTCTGACAAGCTCGAGCGGCGATGAGTCGGCCACACCGGCCAGCCTGGCGGTCTCGCTGAGTGAGGCGTCGGCGCAGACGGTCACGGTCGATTACGCCGTCACCGGAGGTGACGCGACGGGCGGTGGGGTGGACTACACCCTGGCGGCCGGCACGCTTACGTTCGACCCGAACGACGTCAGCGAGACGATCGGCATCACCATCGTCGACGACGGCCTGGTCGAGGCCGACGAAATTATCCAGATTACGCTGAGCAATCCGAGCAATGCTACGCTCGGCGCCAACACGGTTCACACCTACACGATTAACGACAACGACGTGTATCCGACGGTGACGTTCGATCTGACGGCCTCCAGTGGTGACGAGTCGGTCACTCCGGCCTCTCTGTTGGTCTCGCTCAGCGCGGCCTACGTCGAGACGGTGACGGTGGATTATGCGGTCACCGGCGGCGATGCCACCGGTGGCGGTGTGGACTACACCCTGACAGCCGGCACGCTGACGTTCGACCCGAATGACGTCGCCAAGACGATCGACATCAGCATCGTGGACGATGCTGAGCAAGAGTCGGACGAGACGATCGAAGTAACGCTGAGCAACCCGAGCAAGGCCACGTTGGGCGCCAACACGGTTCATACATATACCATCCAGGATGATGACGCGGCGCCGCCGGCGGTGGATTTGCGGGTCGACTTCAACGACGCGGCGGCAGATCCGGCGGGGAACTGGAACCTCGTGGATGCTGAGGTCACGGATCTTGCGTTGGTTGATTACGTGACGGGCCTCAGCGACCACGGGGTTACGCTGACGCTGGATGCGGCTTCGTATAGTTGGGGGTTCGGGACAGCGACCGGCGCGTGGAACCCGGGCATGGCGGGTCCGCAGTGGCTGGATGCCAACAAGGACGCGGCCATGGACTACGCGAACCTGGCGTGGAACCTGTACGGTTTCATCCACCTGGACGGGCTTAATCCGGGCGCGGTTTATACGATCGAGCTGATTGCCAGTCGTAATTCTAGTCAGCCGGATGTGCCGTATACTGTGGCCGGCGATACGCGTTACTTCAATGTGCAAGACGATGGTTATGTGGGCGGGCAGTGGATGAGTTGGGTGGACGTGAGTCCGGACGGGACAGGCCGGATCACGGTACAGTGTGCTCAGTCCGGTAGCCACAGCTACAATACCTACATCAACGCGCTGCGTGTGATAACGACTCAGGGCGGCTAGCTTGCCGTCGGGTTCGAGTGACGGTTTTCCATGGCGATGACTCGGTCACGCCAGCCTCTCTGGCGGTTTCGCTCAGTGCGGCCTACGTCGAGACGGTGACGGTGGACTACGCGGTTACCGGCGGCGACGCGACGGGCGGCGGGGTGGACTACACCCTGGCGGCCGGCACGCTGACGCTCGATCCGAACGACGTGACCAAGACGATCGATATCGTCATCGTCGACGATGGCGAGGACAAGGCCGACGAAACCATAGAGGTGACCCTAAGCAATCCGAGTAACGCCTCGCTGGGCGCCAACACCGTGCATACCTACACGATCCTGGACAACGACGGCGTCTCGCCGCCCGGTCAGGCGAGTAGTCCCAGTCCTAGCAACGGCGCGACGAAGGTGAGCCGCAACGTGGATCTCTCGTGGACGGCCGGCAGCGGCGCCGACAGCCACGACGTGTACTTCGGCACGAACCCCAGTCCGGGACCGAGTGAGTTCCAGGGCAACCAGGCGCAGACGACGTTTGACCCTGGGTATCTGGGCAAGAACACGTGGTATTACTGGCGGATCGACGAGGTGAACGCCGGCGGGACGACTGCCGGTGTGGTCTGGAGCTTCAAGACCGGGACGCAGTAGTGTCTAGGGCGGGCCCGTGGGCTCGCCCTGTGCAAACAAGGTGGCCGAAGCCGAGGCTGTCGGGCGCGACTTGCCCCGACAGCCTCGTCCGTTCCACACGGCCCGGACGCCGCTGTCACGTGTTTGGCGGCGTGTCCCAGTGAGTGTATGCCGTGGGCTGTTGGAACAGGTTTGCGGATGCGGCGTGGCCGGACGTACGTTTGCTGTGAGAGTGGGCCGGATGGGCTGTTCTAGCTTGTGGTGCGGTTGTGTAACAAAAACCTGCGCCACCCTGGTGGTGCAAATCACTTCGGCGCTCTTATCACTAGAAGTGCCGGAGCCCCGTTTTGCCCGATAGGCAACATGTCACAGCGGGCGATGGGATTCGAACCCACGACGTCCAGCTTGGGAAGCTGGCATTCTACCGCTGAATTACGCCCGCACGGATCGGCCGATCGAACACGTCCGGCCGACGTGATCCAACACGCAATAGTACAGATGACGGCGCTGCGCCCACCGCGTTGAATCTAGCTATTTGATACACGAATCGGCCGAGGCTGTCCACTGTGCTGGCCAGGCGCGCCGCATGAGTGCCGCTGGCTGGAAGCGTGGCGCGGCGATTGAACTGCTGACGTGCCCTGAAAACCATACAAAAGGGCGCTCGTACGGGTCGGGCTGCACGCCGTAAGACTCTTCTGTAAAAGCACTTACAGCCATGTCAGGCGCCAAAGACTCCCTTGGCCTGTTTGGCGAACCGGCTCGTCAGACCGGAAATCGTGAATCGCCGTCGCCCGATCAGGTACGAGTGCACCGTGTTGTTGAAGTTGCGATACCAGTGTTTGGGCACGCCGTGCTTGCCTACCACCGCGCCCACGATGCTGCCGGCCGTGGCGGCTGTGCAGTCGTTGTCCATGCCCATGGCCACCGTCTCGCCGATCACCCGCGTCACATCCGTCCCGCCGATGCTCAGGCCCCAGATCGTCAGGCACGCGTTGTTGATCGTGTGCACGCCGCTCATGCCCGCGAACTTCTTGTCCATCGCTTCGCGAGCGTGCCGGTAGTTGCGGATCTTGGGTGCACGATTGAGTGCCCATCGCACCGCCTTGGACAGGGCACATTGCCTGGGAATCTCGGTCAGCGCGATTTCGATGGCCTCAAGAGGATGGCTTGTCGCGAACGCAGCCGCCAGCGCTGCCGCGAAGAACATCTCGCCGTAAATCCCCTGGCGACGATGGCTGACGTATGCGTCACGGTAGGCCATCTGGGCCGCTTTCTCGGGCCATCCCGGCGCCATGTAGCCCCACGGGTCGGCGCGAATGTCGGCTCCGATCCACTCGCAGTACGGATTATCGACGGCGGCGGCGCGCCTGGCCGGCACGCCGTTCTTGAGATTGGCCAGGGCAACCTTCTCAGCCGTGCACGCGTACGGCAGGTATTTCAGCCACGCCTTGCCGACATC
>Ga0307380_10004756_pt1 | contig 18197 bp, 24 predicted proteins | sample UN3MG_FD_202239 | JGI IMG/M metagenome (GOLD analysis project Ga0307380, IMG submission 202239) | Soil microbial communities from Risofladan, Vaasa, Finland - UN-3 | ecosystem: Environmental > Terrestrial > Soil > Coastal area > Acid sulfate soil | place: Finland: Risofladan, Vaasa | collected...
TAGTGCATATGTAATTGTCTATAATGAATCGTTTGTCCCTTACAGATTTTGCTGATGGCTTATCCTTCTTTTTGTAATAGTTGAAGTATAAATTACCACTTTTTGATATATATAATGTCCTTTCCCTAGATGGCTTGTTCTTTTTTGTGTAGTAACAATAATAAGTCTTGCCATATTTTGATATTCTTTTTACACCTTTCATCATAGTTATATTATACTAAAAACATTGTAATTTGTCAAGTTGACAGGCATGAGATAATAGTAAGAGGGGGTAATACACTTTGCCTCATAATATGCGCCTGGCTTCGGCGCAACAAGTCGACAAATAGCAGGCGCAGGGGATAAACAGTGGAATTAAATCCCATCATAGCACTGGCAAGGATTAAATTAGCTGATAAAGATACACACAGGAAGCTACTAGATGTCCATAGCGGACTTGTCGCTAATAAGCTGGATGACAAAGTTCAGTATGGTTTCAGCGGTATCACGTTTAGAGAAGTCGGGCAGGTCATAAAGTAGACGCCCTCAGTTCCAAATCTAGCCATTTATACAGAAAAGTAATAGTATAGCTTATCCACCAATGGCGGAAAAAGTTGGGCTATCGTTATGCGTTAGCCTTTATAAAAGAAAAAGCGGGGCGAAAATTGGCAGCGGGCAAGCCAACAAACCGATGGCGATAACTGGTTTTAGGGGTGGGAGTATTGAGTCGGGAACTCGTTTAAAGGATATACCCTAATCCGCTTCCGCAACCTAGTCCGAAAGACCAGCGGTGGAATTAGACACCTGCTCCGCTATTAAACAAAACGTCGGCATATATTAATAACTGCCGACACTATGTAACAAAAGAAAAAGCCGGCTATTTCTAACCGGCTTAATCCTTAATAGTTGAATAGGTTAGTCAAAGTTAAATGTTCTGATAACTTTAGTCTGGCGGTCTGGCGATTTACTGATTATCCTATAGCAAAGATAGCCCTTGCTAAAATAGCCATAGTCCAGATGCTCTGAGCCACCTAATCGCCTAAAGAATGGGGCAGCCTCTACGCAATTATGATATTGCTGCTCGGTATAGTTCTCGGTTGTTGTAGGCTTTTCAATGAGCCAAGATGTTTTAGTACCTGGTTTAAGTGTAAATCGCTGCTCCGTCATATTGCAATATGTTGCTGTTTTGGTTTCCATTACTATTTACCTCCTTTACATATTTTACAGGTTTCGGCTGACTTCCAATGACATTTAATACAGTCCATAATTAAACCTCCTCAGGTGGATTATAGTTCTCTTTTATAGTGGATGATACGCCCCGTACTTCGTATGTTGTAGGTTCTTGATGATGCCCGTCAATCCACTTATAAGAATGATGGGGGTAAGTATCAATAAACATGCCGTGATACTTATTGATTAGCTCTTGCTTAGTATAAAGTTTCATAATTCCTCCTATTGATTATATTTTACTTTATTAACAAATTATGAATTCGCATTTATCATTTATATATTGTTGGTTGCATTCGCATTTTACTGTTTTAATACTGCGTGGCCGTCTTACCTTATAAAATCCCTCATTTCTACACTTATCGCAGTATGCTTGTATTGTGGCATCCTTAATATTAGCTCCTATTCCCTTATAGAAGTCTATTCCAGCTAACATATCCTTCTTAGCTTCCTCTAGGGTATTTTTAGAAAATCCATAGCCCGAGTATTCATTGTAGTTGATAAATCCTTCGTACTGTTTCATTTTATTGCCTCCCTTTATTAAGATAATATGAGACTAAAATACCATCCAGTTTATTCTATACCATTTATTGTCTATGGCCCTGGCTACTAGGGAGAATAACCCGCCCGATTGTTCAAATGGTAGATTATCCCATGCCTTGCGCATTTCCGCCATATTGCCACTATGCAGGACATTATATCCTCCATTGTTCATTATGGCTGCTGTGTGTTTGACTGGTATATTTTCCATCATTGACTTGCCTCCTGTAATTTATTAGCCTAGATTACCATATAATTAAACGGTTGTCAATACTTTAGATAACATAACGAATATATTTTATAAAAATAGTTTAGACTCGCCTGCCACGTGTAGGAATAGATATTGCCTCGTTATACGGGGCTTTCAAAGTATCCCGCTCAACTAAACGCTTCAACTATGCAAACCTGTTGTGACGGGAATGGGAACAAAAATGCTAAGACAAAAGATAACTATATGGTATATCAATGGGGGAGGGGCTGGGGTGGAGTATAATCAGAAGACTATGTTAGAATTGAGCGAGAGGATTTGACTCCCTAAAACACAAGCAAAAGAGTAACTTAGTTCGCACTATATTCATTATGTAATATCAGGCACGGAATACAGGCACAAGCCATACATAACGAAGCCCTGACAGCTAAAGGAAGTCTATATATCAGTGTTTAACCCCTTAAAACGGGGGGTAAATCTATAACCCCCCTCTCTTAAAAGAACCTTAAATGAAGGAAAAGGCTGATTAAAATGCCCCTCTCAAAGAAGAAAGATGCCGTTAGAAAGTTAAAATACTACTATGAAACCAAGAAGATTAGGTTGGAAGGCAAAAAACTTCCAACCTATCTACCCCAATATGGAACTCCTGTTATAAATGATATTCTCCAAGATGACAGAGGGATAGACGCAGATGGAAATCCCATCCCAGAGTATTAAGATGATAGTTTATGGATTAGACAGGCACCATAATTTAATCTTCAGGAAGTGGAAACTTCTGAATGACCGTTTTACCCACGAACTGTGGGAGGATAGAAAATGCCTTGAGAAATATGACTTCCGTCTCTATTGTAAATGGGCGGAATATGTTATTTCAAACTAGAAGGAAGTAATGCGAATCAGAGGAACAAAAGAAGAGGTTTCCGAAAAGAAGCGCCAGTTTGGAATCTGGCTTGGTATTCCCAACACGGAAAACGAAACCTTACAGGACATAGCCAAGAGGCTGGAAGTCCATCCCGATATGCTTTCAAGGTGGAAGAAAGACCCTGAAGTTACAAGAGCAAGGGATTCTGCTGTTAAGTTGAATTTCTCTGGCGACAGGCTGAGGCTTTTTCTTGCTTCTATGGATGAGGGACTCGCAAAAGCCAACCCTTCTTCCCAGAGATTGTTTGCTGAGATTTCAGGCCTTCTTGAGCCGAAGGCTGGCCGTCAGGCTCCCGTGGAGATTATCATAAAACATGGAACCAAAGAAAATAGAAATTCTGATTGAGGGTTATCCTCAACAGAGAAAATTATACGATTCTAAATCTCCAGAGATAGCATTTATAGCTGGCGTGGGTGCGGGGAAAACGCATGCGGGAGCGCTTAAAATGCTTGACCTTCAATTAAGGAACCCTGGCTCCTCTGCGATAGTGACATCTCCTTCCTACAGGATAATGGAGATGGCTACCCTTGATAAATACCTTCAGGTTTATCCACAGGAGATTATTAAAAAACAGAAAACAAGGCCTTATCCTTCATGGGAACTTTACACGGGCGGGAAGGTTTACTTTTATTCAACCGATAAACCAGAGACAATAGTTGGTGGCGAGGTTTCTTTTATTCATATGGATGAGGCATCTCTTTCCCCGTATCTTGCTTATACAAACTGTAAGAAGAGGATGAGGCAGAGGGACAAAGAAGGAAAGCCGTATCCGTATCAACTATGGATTACAACGACCCCCAAGCAGCTGAACTGGGTTTATCTTGAGTTTGGACCAGATAGGAAGGATGGACATGAACTCATCCAGGCCTCTACAAGAGATAATGCCTACAGGGATGAAACGGAGATAGCGGAATATATTAATAAACTCGGGCTCTCTCCCCTTGAATACTCACAGGAAATCGAGGGGCAATTTGAAATCCTTGCAGGTGATTGTCTGTTTAGAAAAGATGACCTTGGTTCGCAACTTAAAAACTGCGTAGACCCATTTGAAGAAAGAAAATACATAACAATCTACAAGGAACCCGTAATAGGAGTTCGTTATATTGCTGGCATGGATTGTGCGGATGAGGGTGGTGAGGGAATTAACGATTTGATAATTATAGATTCACAGACGGGCGAGGAGATGGCTGAGCTTTATGCCGATATTCCTGCGGATAAGTTTGCTGACCTATCCTTTGAGCTTTTGGTTGAATATAACCAAGCACTTGTAGCCCCAGAAAGAAACGGAACTGTGGGTGGGATTGTTATCCAGAAGTTACGGGACATGATGTATGGGAACCTCTACAAAGACGACAAGGGAAAAGACGGATGGTACACGTCCTCTTACGCCATTCCTCCCAAGATAGACCGCCTGACGATGTTAAAGGAATATGAGGAAGCGGTCAGGTTGAGAAGGACGATTATACGTTCAAGTGATGCCATAGGCGAGATGTCCACTTTTGTAAGGGATACAAAGGGAAAGTATAAACATCTTCAGGGAAGAAGGGATGACCGTGTTATGGCGAGGGCTATAGCGTGGCAGGTCAGGAAGAAGCCCATAAGGACAGAGGCACAGTTCCATTCTATCCAAAGGGAATGCACAAGTTATGCCTAGGAGTATTATATGCAAGATGTAAATGACTTTATTTCAAGTCAGGCGACCTTCCATTCAGCGAGGATTACCGAACAATCAATTGACCTGGGATATTATGATGATGAGTTTGACGTTAATATTAAAAAACCCTTCCACATTGTAAGGACTGGGACGGCTGCCAGGATAGTTGATTCCGTAGTAGACCACATAGAGCTCGCAAACCCGCAGGTTTTTAGGGAACCATTAAAAAACACTGATAAATCAAGGGAAGCTGCCCTCAAAGTATCGAGATTCTTAAATTACCTGGTAAGGCATTTTATTCCAGAGCTGTCGCAGTTCACAAGAAACCTGATCCTCAAGGGAGAGGCATATGGGCAGGTTCAGTACAATACATCCCACCAGGGAGGGATGGAGAGTTGCCCCATAATCTTTACCGCCCCAGACCCCCTTTATATATTTGCCCAGCCGTACGACTGGCTTGTCCCCAACCAACTTGCTAAATCATATGAAATGAAAAAAGAGGCGGTAAAATCAATGTTCCCTGATTGGGAAGAAACAGGGACAAGATTAATCTATAAAGCATATTTTGACAATGATAAGAAATTTGTTTCAATAGGCGATAAAGAATATACAAATACAATTAACTATCTTGGGTTTGTGCCGTTTGTCCATTGCTATGCTGGTTTTGGTAACAAATCTTACGAGGGCAGACCAGAGAAGCTGGCTGTTGGACGGTTGAGGAAATTACGCAATAGGCTGCGGGAAGAGTGCGAAATAGAATCACGCATTGATTCAATCATAGGAACTTGGGCTAATCCAATGGTTTTTATAAAAGCAACCGCTCCAGACGCATCCCCCATAGATGAACAAAAACTTAAAAAGACAGTAATCGGCCCAGGCTCAATGATTATAATTCCTTACGGATACGAGTATCAAATATATACTCCAGCGGTGGCTGCTGCCGAACTCTTTCAGCATTTATACCAGATACGTCAGGCACTCGGTCAGGATATCCCTCCGATTATGGCTGGTATGGCTTCTGGCTCACGCACAAGCGGAAGATTAGAAGATATATTATATGAGCACGTTCAGAAGAAGTATTCAAAAACTATTGATAATATGGAACGTGCGCTATCGGAACTTTTAAGAATGTGTCTGAAGATACTTGAGAAAACCCCGCAGGCTCTTCCAGTCACAATTCGGGCAAAGGTTTTGGAAAAGGGCGAATATGTCAACAAGGAAGAAACCATTACCAAGGATGATATTGATGGATATTATGACTGTATAGTAAAACTCAATCCCGAAGAAGCCATAGAACACGACAGGAAGGTAATGCTTGGCAGGACACTGGTTAATGAGACAAGAATAAGCTGGAAGAGATTTCTTGTTGAATATATGGGCAAGACTGAAGATGTGGCTGACGACATAATGGCTGAATCAATTGCCGAACAAGCTATCCTTACAGACCCAACCATGTCCCAGATGCGTGTTATGGAAGCTATTGAGCAGGCGGGGATGACCAAATATCTGAAACAATTAGAGCAACAGAATAAGGAAACCAGGGAAGTAAAGCAATCTGGTACACAATATAGACCATCTGAAGCGAGGAATCCCCTTGCAACATCCATCATACGGCAGACATTGGGCGAATCTCCCAAGGGGGTTAGGAATCCCCCTGAGAAGCAATAATGGAAAAGGGATTAAACGATAAAATTCTGGATAATATGATGAACTTGCATAACAAGTCCATCTCAAGAATCCAACTCAACCTGAAGGGGGTGAAGCCGTTTGCGCAAGCAAAAATCCCGAAAGAGGACTTGATTTACGCCAAGAAGCACCTTGGCTTTCTTGATATGATGGAACTTATGCAGGAATACGACCCACAGGTTATAAATAAGCTGATGTATGACATCTCGTTAATGGAGAAAAGAAATGGAAATCAAAAAGAAATTCACACCCCCATGGGAGAAGGTGCCAACTTTCCCCCTACCCAAGAAACCCAAGAGACCCAGTAATAAAAAACCCACAACGTGGTGGAGGTAAATTATGGCAGATGATAGAAGTACGCTAGGCGGCCCCCTCATAGAGGACTTGTCTATGCTTGGTCCAGAATATGATAAATATAAAGCCGCAGGCGGCAATTTGGGTTTTTGGGGTTTTTACTGGAAGGTGGTAACTGGTGGAAACCCGTGGGATGAGTTTGGTGGGAAGGCTACTACTGAAGCCGAGAGTATTGTAGCAGGTGTCCCTGGGTTAAAAGAAGCGTTGGATGCCTACCAGCAAAGTGGAGACTATACTGGAGTTATGGCAGCCATGGATGCCTACAGGGCAAGTAGTGAAGATACTGCCACTGAAACATCAGGGGCAGCTCCAGCAAGTTTTGATGTTGTGAATGTTAACGGACTATTATTCAGTATCAACAAAGACGCTGACGGAAACTATATTCCCATGAGTGAACTTTTCATTATGGAAGCTCCATCTGCAACGATGACCCAATTTCAAACTGCTCAAGTAGAAAACTGGGTAGAGCAAAACACATTCGCAAGAGACCAACTAGACTTTCAGATGTCGCAATGGGCTGCACAGACGGATATTGACGAAGAAACCCTTGACTTTGAAAAAAGAAGATGGGCAGAACAATATCTTTTAAGCATGGAACAGTTAGCACAGAGTAAATACCAGTTTCAGCAGGAATTGGGGTGGAAGCAGGCAGATACTTTATTGAGCCAGTATCAGTTTGAAAAAACCCTAGCTTTACAAAACAAACAATTAAAACAGCAACAGAAGCAATTTGAACTCCAACTTGGCTTTGATAAAGAACAGGCAAAGGCGATGATGAAGCTGCAGAGAGATGCCATGTATGCCGAAATGACAGCTAACCCTAGAAGGTGGATTGAAGCGTACCAATTCAAAGAAGAGACACTACCCCCTGCGCCAGGTTGGTTGGGTGAATTTGCAAGGGGGCAAACAGCCACGGGGATAACTCCTGCTCCCACAAAGACACCAAGCGCAGAGGCATACCAAAAGATGCCTTGGGGGCAAAGGGAAATGCTGGGTGGGTTTGCAGAATTTTCCAATGTCCCAGGTTCACCACAGAATATAACAGAAATAGAACAAAAGATAGGTTCAATGCTTCCCAAGCAAAAAGAACAAACAGCTAGATGGCAACCAGCGAGGCAGTAAATGGCTTTATGGCAACCAGACAATAAGTTAATAGGCGATGTAGCGGAAGAGGAGTTTCTTTCGGCTTGGCGACCTACAAAAAGTAGGTGGGAGCCATCTCCGATTGATATTTCCCAGACTGTGGCAGTACCAGAAGAACAAAGAAGTGTTCGCCAACCCATGCAAAGGACTTTTGAACCTTCGGTTGAGGAATTACAACAAATAGCCCTAGGGCAACCTGCAAAGGAAGAAAAGGTTTCTGTTCCATTCTGGCAAAGAGCACTTGAGTTATTTGCTGCTCCGTTTGAGTGGATAGATGAAACTATTATAAAACCCACTCTTGGTGTTGTTGGCACTGCCGTAGGTGCAGTTGAAGAAGTCAAGAGAATGGCTGGTGAGGACTACTGGGAATGGAAGAAAAGAAGCTGGGAAGAGCTTGAAACCCCAGGAATTAAAATAAACGTTCCGTGGAGTGATGAACCATGGACTGTTGACATTAAAGGTGTAATCGAGTTCGCCCCCTGGCTGTTAATCCCTGGCGCTGGTCAGGTAGGAACCGCTGCAAAGGTAGGGCGTGGGCTTGCTGGAGTAGTTGGCAGGGCTGGCAAGATAGGCAAGGTACTCGGAACCGCCATAGAGTATTCACCTTGGGGTATGGTTGAAAAAACTGTAGGCAAGGCAATAAAAGTTGGTGTAAAGGGTGTAAGTGGAGCATCAGAAAGATTTGGTACGGGAGTCGGGGAGAAACTGTTTGGTAAATATAAGCAACCTCCCACTGCGCCTATTGTCCAGAAACTAACCAAGTTTTTTGATGAGCAAGTCCTGCCAGCTAGAAAAGCATTTGAGAAAGAACTTCCTAAACTTCGTGCTACACAGGAAGCCAAAACTGACGCAATATGGAAGCAGGTGAGGGAAGGCAAACTCACCCTGACAGAGGCATTAGAGAAAGCTAAAGCTGCAAGGGGTGGTGCGTTAAAGCCAGAGTTTGCAGTTGAGATAGGTAAGTTTACTGAAGATGAAGTAGATGAACTAACAAAAATGATAGTTAATAAGTCCGAGACTGGGCTTATGACCACGGACTCAGCTAATGCCTTTAGATTACTTATGATTACAGGCGAGCTTCCTCAACCACATCATATACAAGCTTTCGCCAAGGTGTTCGGTAGGGACTTCGCAAATGCAGTGTCAAACTTCTCCAAACTATCACAAAGTGGCGTAGATACAGCTATAGATGTTCTTAATATATCACGTCCCATATTATCTTCTATGGATATTTCTGGTATGTTGAGGCAGGGTCTTATCCTCGGATTAACCCACCCAACAAAAGTCCCAGCTACATTCTGGAAGATGATGAAAGCGGTGTTCTCCGAGAAGTTATCCCTTGAAATGGATGACCTCTTAAGGGCAAAGCCATATTATGACGACTTTGTAAGATTAGGTGGTTATGTTGCTCCAATTGAGAAAACTGCTAGGGCATCAGTAAGGGAAGAGGCGTTTATATCTGGTCTAGCTGAGAAAGTCCCTGGTGTAAGGCGTTCAGAGAGAGCTTTCATAACTTACCTAAACGAATTAAGATATGCTGCCTTTGAAGATGGATATAAAGTCTTAACTGCACAGGGTGCTGACGAGGCTACGCAGAAACTGTTTGCACGTTTCATTAACCTAGCTTCAGGAAGAGGCGATTTACCCAAGGCGTTAGATAAATATGCCCCTGCTATAAACGCAATATTGTTCTCACCGAGACTACAAGCATCTCGGCTTGAATTACCCCGCCAAATCTATAGGATGCTTATAAACAAAAATCCATACGTTAGGAAGGAAGCAGCAAAGGCACTTGTTACATTTGTAGGTGGGGGAGTTTCTCTTTTGACCCTTCTCAAACAGAGCGGGGTGGCGGATGTTGAGTTAGACCCACGTTCATCTGATTTTGGCAAGATAAAGATAGGCGAGACCCGCTACGATATATGGACTGGTTATCTTCAGTATATAAGATTTGCGTCTCAAATTATAACTGGCGAAAAGAAAACTGCTTACGGGAATATGAATAAAGCAGATAGGTTAAGGGAGGCGTTCAGATTTCTACAATCAAAGGGTTCTCCTGCCTTCGGTCTAGTAGTGGATTTGGCTTCAGGCGAAAGATATATGGGCGAACCTACACTAGGCGGAACTACTGAAACACTAGATACTATTAAGAGTAAATTCTTTCCACTAGCAGTTCAGGATATTATAGACGCTATGGAGAAATACGGTGGGATGAATGGATTATTTACCGCTGCCCCTGCTATAGCTGGCGTGGGTGTTTTAACCTATGTAAACGACCTTGTTTTGGCAAGGGATAAAATTGCCAGACAGATGGGCTATTCGATGTGGGACGATATAGACCCAAAGACGCAAAGGATGGTAGAAGATACCACCCCCGAACTTCAGGCTGCCATGATTCAATTTGACAGGCAATCTATGGGTACGGCTTGGGGTGATTGGAATGCTGCTGGTCAAGCTATAGAAGATGAATTTAAAAATCGTATAATAGAGGATGTAGCTTGGTACAGGAATAATCCAGATGATGGATATGGTTTCAGACAGAAGATAAGCCTTACATTTGCCGAAAGAAAAGGTGCTTACACAGCAAGGGAAGCCAACCCAGTATTTGAGGATATTGTAAAAAGACAGAACACCGAAGATACCCTTGAGGCTCTTGTGAACCTCGGCCCAGAACGTTTAGCAATAAAAATCTACAACGATGCTCTTTACAATGACGATATGTATGACGAGTTCGGAGATTACAGATTTGATAAGGCAGACGCAATCAAGGAACAATTGAAGAACCAACTCGGTGGATTATATGATTATGCGGAAGGGTATGCGGAAAGTAAATACGATATACTCCCAGTGGAGTTTCAAGAACTACAGAAAGCAAAGAAAGTAATGAGTGAATACTGGGATGTTCAAAGTCAAGTTGAGGCTATATGGGGCAAACCAACGACCCCGCAAGCCAAGAAAAGAATAGACGCAGTTGTTCAAAGGATGAGAAAACGATTAAGGAGGCTGAATCCAGAAATAGCATATTACTACGACATGTTTTATAAACAGGGATAAAGTTCAATAAGAAACTTTACGGAGGAAAACAATGGAAGAAGAAAGAATTGCTGTCGAAGGTGAACAGCAGTCAGCGGAAGTTAAGCTACAAGAGGTATTAAAGGAAAAGGAACAAATAGAACAAAGACTATCCGAAGCCACGAAGGGGCTTACTACCGCACAATTAACAATCAAAAAGAGAGACCAAGCACTCAAGAACCAAGACGAGTTGAAAACGGAATTAAAAACCGTCACCGAGCAGATGAAGATGCTTGCAGCATTTGTATCTGAGTCTCAAGGTCGTTCTGCTGATGAGTTCGAACAGCAAACTAAAATACGCAAACCAGACCTGTTAAAGCAGTTTGATAGCATTGAGCAGAAGAAACAGATTGAGAAGAAGCAGGGTGTAATGCTGGAAGTAATGAAAGAAAGGCAGGACAAGGTTGAGGAGCTTGGCTTAACCGAAGAGGATGAGGCATACTGGGAGATTTTCCAACTGGTAACTTCCGCACCTCATCCAGACCACGCCAATTTGAAATTGGCTGACCTGAAAATCAAGAAGATAGAAAAGGAGCGTGGCATAAAAGTGGAAGCACCCACAGAAAACAAAGAAACCGAAGAAGAGCGCATAAGCCGTCTGGTAGATGAAAAATACCGCAAGAAACTAGAGGATTCTGGTGCTCTCAAAATGGAGGGGGGTACCCCTTCTGGCGGTGGCAGATTGAGTTGGGAATCAGTCAACAATATGTCTTCTAAAGAAATCAAAAAACTCAAGCAAGACCACGGTGTAACAGAATTACTTGACCTTGTAAACAAGGGGGTTATTACACCACCAAAATAAAATAAAAGGAAAAAGAAATGGCACTTATACCACAAAACCAAACCAACCTGGCGAATTACATACCAACAATCTGGTCTAAAGAAGTACAGGCAGCGGTTGAGGATGCACTTGTCATTGCAGTAAGATGCGACAGGCGATACGATAAGTATGCGAAGGGCGGAGGCAGCACTATAGTTGTTCCCGTACTTTCAAATCTTTCAGCTTTAGCCTACAATGCTTCTGCTGACATATCCGTAACAACCACGACAGAAGCTGCTGTCAATATAGCGATAAACCAGAGGTACTACACAGCCTATGGTGTTGACCCATACACGCAGGTACAGGATGCTCTGGATTACCTGTCACTCGCTAAAGACAAGGCAGTTTTTGCAATGGCAGAACAAATGGATACTTCACTGGGTTCTCTGTTTGCATCATTCTCACAGTACACTGGCACAGAGGCGTCTGCGATAGACGAAACAAACATCATAGCTGCATATGAAATCCTGAATGAAGGTAACGCTCCGTTTACGGATAGAAGCTGGATATTTGACCCAGAGTCAATCACTGATTTACTGGGCAGAGACTTCTTTGTCAGGATGGACTATATACCTGACTCCGTAGTCAACAACGGCTTCCAAGGGAGGCAAATACTCGGCGCTCCTGTATATATGACCAACAACCTACCCGCAGTAAATACAAGCTACCACGCTGCGGCATATATGCAAAGGGAAGCATTGGCTATCGTAACCCAGATTCCGCCGACAATCAAAGCACTCTCTCTACCGCATAAACTTTCAGAAGGTATTGCGTGTATTGCACTCTGGGGTGTGAAGGAAATGAGGGACGGATTCGGGTGCTGGATTAGAACCCGCAGTTAATTGAAGGGGGTGATATGGATAGACCGATTGACCTTACTCTTGAGATATGTGCTCACAGATATATTTCTAATATGACGTTTAAGTCTATTGAAATACTCAGATGGCACACGGTTAAAACTCACATGACCTATTGGATTAACGTCCATTCGGGGGATGCCTTAATAGGGCGTTCCCGCTCCGTAGCCTGCACAGAGTTTCTTGAAAAGGGGTTGAGTGATTACATGATATTCATTGATGATGATATTATGTTCCACCCAGACGCTATAGAGAAAATCTATCAAGAACTTAAGTCAGGCAAGGATTTAGTGGGTGGATGTTATCCAGTAAAGAGAGCAGAACAACTGGCATCTTGGGGGTTTGAAAAGATTGACGGTACTGTACAGAAATGTGAGTATGTAGCTACTGGCTTTATGGGAATATCTCTGGGATTGCTCCAGAAGATGGTAGATAAGTTGGAACTACCCCTCTTACACCCCGATATACCTTATCGCTGTTATCCATTCTTTGAAAGTGGTAGAAGCAAAACACCGAAGGGTGACAATATCTATATTTCAGAGGACTGGGATTTCTGTAATAAGGCGAAGGAGATTGGCGTAACCCCATACCTTCATACTGGAGTGTGGGTTGCCCATGAGGGGCCGACCGTATTTACCGTTGAAGAGGCTATTGAGAATATGAAGAAAAGCGGGGGCTGTACCGAGAAACCCAACAGGGTTGAACGGAGACGCAAGGTCAAGTGTTAGATGAAAACGCTGCCAGCGAAGTCCTCGCAAATACCTGCTCTGTAATAAAGTCTATGGGGCTTACTCACTGGATTGATTCAGGCACACTTTTGTCCGCCTATAGAGATGGTGGTATCAATGTTTACGACCACGATATAGATATCCGAATGTTGCTTGATGAAGTAAGTGAGGAAACCGAAACCGAGTTAATCAAAAGATTATGGAGTATAGGCTATCGTTCTATCGCCAATCTACAAAATAGAAGGGCACAGATACTAGCCTCGCACCCCAGGGGAACGGGAGTATTACTAGACCTGAAGTTCTGTGAACAGGACGATAAAGACATTTGGTACTACTGCTGGAAGGAACCCGACCCTACACCGTCTATCCATATCTATCCCATCAAGTTCTTCAAGAATATGGGGCAAATTGAGTTAATGGGAATGAAATACCCTTGCCCCACTCCAGTTGAAGAATACATCAAATATCACTACGGTGATGAATGGAGATTATTCAAAGTCAGGGCTGATGAAGCTAATGAGACAGATTTAAGTTGGGACTATATGAAAGACCCACCTTGTTCGATGTCTCTACCAGAACTCATAGCCCTAAAGTCTAGCAGGTAAAAGCCTGACGGACTATAAATAGAAAGGAGAAACAATGAGACAATTAACAATATACAATAAACTTCGCATAGGACAGTCCTCAACCGTACCTGTAACTATGGTAGTCGGCAAACCTGTTATTGAGGGCTATATAACCTGTGCAGACACAAGTGGTACAAGCGTTGAGTCATTTTACATTAAGACCTCAATGACTGGTGCTGCGGGTACTGGCGGGCGTGCAAGATTCCATATGTACACTAACGTAGCTTTAGGTGGGTGGTCTAATGCTTTGAAGGCATACGCAGAGTATGGTGCTTCAGGTAAGACGACTGGGCTAGGTTCTGCCCTTTGCGCTGAACTCTTGATGTCGGCAGGAACGTCCACGGGGTCATACGCACCGCTAGAGAGCGAGATTTCTTTTGGCACTACGGGTGTAACAGGAACGGCGACATCGTTCTTGTATATGAACACGGCTGGTACTGCTAGAACCGCCTTTGACACAAGTGGATTTCTGTTTGAGTTAGGGGCTGGTATAAGTCCAGCGTCAGGGAAAATGATATACGACAACACTGGAACTGATCCAGCTAATTCAGACGGTTCCCTCAGAATCAGGTTACCATCGGGCGCATCAGCTTACCTAATGTACTACAACCAGCAAGCTGCATAGTTTAATGGCTTTGGGGGGTGAGCCTATCACCCCCCACTCTAAGGAGGATAAATGGAACTAAATACAGGTGAAAGACTTGCCCTACTAGACGCACTACCAAGTGAGGGGAATTATACAACCCTCAAGATACTTCGTAAACTACGGGAATCGCTGTCATTCAGCGAGCAGGAACACAAAGACTTGGGGTTCGTAGTAGAGGAAAATCGTGTGGCATGGGATGAATCCAAGGACAAGCCTAAGGATATTGTCATCGGAGAGAAGGCTATGGACATTATAGTTGAAGCCCTCAAGAGAATGAATAACACAGAAAAGCTGACAGACTCGCACTTTGACATCTATGAGAAGTTTGTAGGTGAGTAATGCCCATATACGAGTTTCATTGTAACAAATGTAACTCCAACAGGGAGGTGCTTCAGTCCTTTACGGCTGAAGCCCCCCTCTGTTGCAACCTTCCGATGGAAAGGCACTACTCGGTAATACAGAAACCAGACTCTTTTATCAAGAGGTTTTTAAGGGGAGACCATGACGCTATAGAGAGCGAACGGCGGTATCGTGATAAACGGGCTGCTGTGGACTACGAGGGCAAATGAGAATTATAGCCGTAGCTGGAGGGTTTGACCCATTCCATGAAGGACATTTAAATCACCTTTTAGCAGCCTTTGCCTTACATGGAGAATTAATAGTACTTGTCAATCCTGATGCTGACCTTGTAAAAAAGAAAGGCTATTGTTTTGAACCACTATGGTTTCGTAAGGAAGTAATAACAGCAATGATGAAAGAATATAGAATAGCTGGTACAGTTGAAGATATTATTGATACAGATGGTACTTGTGCCAAAACCTTAAAGAAATGGAAGCCAGCCATCTTCGCAAAGGGCGGAGATAGAACAGAACAAAATATGCCCCAGAACGAACTGGATACTTGCAGAGAAATAGGCTGCAGGATTGTTTACGGGGCTGGAGATAAACTAAATTCAAGTTCAAATATAAGGAGAAATTAAAATGTCAATAGGAACTTTTGGAAGTCCAATCAAGAAAGTCAAGGGAGAAACAGTCTCCCTGACAACAACCGCTGCACACCTTGCAGTAGAGAAAGCCTACCATGAAGTAATGTTATATTGTTCTTCAGCGTGGAGGATGGCTTTGGCACCTAAAATTAAGGCTGTGTTTGTTTACACTGCCGCAACCGCAACCTATTCAATAAACTATGAACCTACGGTAACAGATAGGACTACAGGACATATGCCGCTAGACGCTATGTTAGTCGCAGATATCTGTTATATAGGAACGACTGAACCTACGAGGGGATTTTATATAGACCTACACGCCACTAATCTAAACGCCAACGCAGCTACGCTTGATGTGGAGTATTACACTGGTTCAGCGTGGGCGGATGTAGCAAGTGATTCAGATGGGACAAACACGGGTACGGAGACTTTATCACAGGATGGGTTATATGCCTTCACTCTCCCAGCGTCAGTACAGACTTTAGTCAACGGCGTAACAGCACACTGGATACGCTTTAAGCCTTCGGCTACCCTTTCGGCAACCATAGACGTTCAGAATATAATCCCTGCTGCTGATGCGGTTACTTATGCTTACATGGAAGGCGGAGTCCCTTACCAATTCTCACTTAATCGTTCAGAAGTGGGTGCCTTTGAGTTTGACCATACCGCAACTGGGACGCTAGATGTCACGTGGATAATGCACTAGGAGGTATGAAATGTTAGGAAGTACAATACAAATAGGTGGCAGAGCAAACAATATAATATTGGCTGTAGAAGCGCACACCACAAATGACACGCTAACCCTTGCCGAAAGTGGTTCGGTTCATACTAATCTTGGTGATACTGGGGCACAGACTATTAAACTTCCTGCTTCTGCTACTGCTGGAATATACTATACCTTCGCCCTACAGGTGGCACAGGCTGTAAACGTAGAGATAGGTGAATCTGGGGGTAAGTTTTATCATGGTGGGGTTATATCCACAGACGATACAGGTAATGACTTAATAATCACAGCCGATGACGAGGGTGAATCAATCACTCTTATGTCCGATGGAGCTGGCGGGTGGTTTGTTACTGCCGAAGTTGGTACTTGGACAGTCAGTCAGCCGTAAGGAGATAATATGAAGATAGTAAAAGGAGGCAAGGATGTTTAATTTCAAAAAGAAGGTAAGGAATGCGTTTGGGGGAGGGGTAATCAAAGCCCACACTTGCTTGACGGCAAGGCTGATAGTTGATGGCAAATATACGGATATTAGGAGGGTAGTTAAGGATAAGGTTGTAACCACGGCTTTTGTTGACTTCATTGTTGACCAGCTTATAGCTGAGACCTCAACCTTCGGCGACTTCAAGTTCCACGAAGTGGGATTGGGGGTTGTTGCTGAAAACATTACTGATACCGCCCTTGGTACTACATCTGGTATCGCCCGTGCAACTGGAACACAAGTCGAAACTGACCACGATACCTATAAGTCCGTAGCCACAATAACCGCTGACGCTACAGAGGCTTGGACTGAACACGGTCTATTTAACATTGCTACTGCTGGAACGTTAATGGATAGGACAGTGTTCTCAGCTATAAACGTTGTAAGTGGAAATCAGGTTGAATTTACCTTCGAAATATCTTTTACTGCTGGAGGATAAGATACCTAGATTAGGAGGAATTAAATGGCTGACACAAAATTAAGTGCTTTAACCGAATTAGCAGCTGCGCCTGCTGTTGATGACGAAGTATATATTCGTGATGTATCTGAGGTTCCGACAGCAGAGTCAAAGCGAATTACGATAGCTAACGTATTTACCTCACCTACACTTGTTACCCCTGCGCTCGGAACACCCGCATCTGGTGTGATGACGAATGTGACGGGGACCGCGGCGGGAATGACGGCAGGAAATGTCACTACTAACGCTAACCTCACAGGTGTCGTAACATCAACAGGAAACGCTACGGCTATTGCTAACAAGGCACTAGTAATAGCGAAGCTGGCTGACGGGACAGACGGGGAACTGATTACTTGGGATGCTACTGGTGTCATTGCGACTGTTGCCGTAGGGACAGCGACACACGTATTAACAAGTAATGGCGTAGGTGTTGCGCCTACCTTCCAGGCTGCTGCTGCTGGTGCTAGCCTAACTGTAGGTGAGACAGTTGTCTTTAATACTACTCTTACTGCGAGTGCAACTTGGCAGGATTTAGACTTGTCTGGCACAGTAGGAGCTAAAACAACTTTCTGTTTATTCAAAGTAATAAGTGATGATGCCACGGCTAGGCGTTACGCAGTTCGCAAGAATGGAGACACTGCCGATTACTACGGCGGGGCTTTTACAAGTCTATCTTCTACCTCGGCAAGAAATCTATATCATACTGTGGTCGGCTGCTTTACAGATTCTAGTGGTGTTATTGAACATATAACACTTACTAACGCAACTACAATTACGTTGACCCTTATGGGGTATATAAATTAGGAGAATGTGATGCCAACTATAAAAGAAATAAGAGACACGGCGAAGTTAGACCACGATAGTCTATCTGAAGTATTCTATGCCCAAAAAGGAACTGTTGGAGTTACTAGCCAAGAGCAAGCTGACTTTGATCTGCGTCACGCCAATATCTGGGCAGATATGGAAACTGCAATCAAACTCGCAAGCGACTATGTTGAACCTATACTTCCTAGGGACTTGGTAAAGGAAATAACGGAACTCCAAGAAAAGGTATTTAAGTTGGAGGAGAAATTACTTGTATAACAAGGGTC
>Ga0307380_10004757_pt1 | contig 18194 bp, 20 predicted proteins | sample UN3MG_FD_202239 | JGI IMG/M metagenome (GOLD analysis project Ga0307380, IMG submission 202239) | Soil microbial communities from Risofladan, Vaasa, Finland - UN-3 | ecosystem: Environmental > Terrestrial > Soil > Coastal area > Acid sulfate soil | place: Finland: Risofladan, Vaasa | collected...
TGTGGTGCAGCTAAACCAACTCCATCATACTTTAGCAACATCTTCTCCATAATCTCTATATTATCTCTAACCATTTGAAGTTGATCTTTTGTTACCTTTTCATTCCCACTTGTTAGGGTCTTGTTAGGATATAATACCAAATCTAATCCAATCTTTTCTTCAACGGGCTGTTCTTTCGGCAGATCATTCATATCGCTCTCCATATATATAATATGTACAGAATCTCTCCACTGTTCAGAGTATAACCCAAAAAATAATTAAATCAACAAAAAAATACTTTTATTATAACATCCTATATATAAATAGGTTATGACACATGATGAAAAATAGATAAAAAAAAATTTTAAAAAACCTTGACAAACCTTTTGGGTACGAGTATATACATATTATAAATGCGTTGTGAGCAACGCGAACGACGCTAAAGGCTTCTAATCTAGTTTTTATGAGTTCATGCGTTAAACTTATAATTAATAACCTTCTCCTTAAAAGAAGTATATATGGGTTTATGTTACTTTACAAGTCTTTAAGCATGAACGAAAATAGAATCTTATAGTAAGCCTTATCCATTAGTTAGTAAGAGGCATAAGTATCTCCCTAAGGAGTAAAGGGATATAGAATTTTTTACTTGTCTTTTATACAATATAGGGTATAATATAGTCGGAGTGACACCCGTGGCTTGAATGTGAGTGTACATTCTCGTTGGCGAGTAGCCAATTGCAGCGAAAGCTGAATAATATTATAGGGCCTTGAACAGGTTATCACAAGGTTTAAGCGAGCCTGAAATCGCAGCAGGTTTAATTCCTGTCCATGGGTCAGTCACTACTTTAAGGAGAAAATAATGACGGAGGAAAAGAAGCTTAATATCGGAACGGTTCCAGAGGGTCAGGCAACCCAAATTTCAGATGGACAATTCGAACCTGAAAAAGGTGAATTTTTACTTTATTTTAAGTTCGTGGCAATGACAAAAAATGCAATTCGAAATAATAATCATAAAATTGAAAATATTTTTGGTCCAGAGAAGGGCGGATTAGTCTTCGGAGATCCAGAAGATATGCGTATTTATCTACACAAAATGGTTGACATTGTAGTAAATGCAGGAAAAGAAGCGGCCAAGAATAGTCCCTAATCACTATTAAGGAGGAGAAGAATATGGGTTCGTCAAAAAATGCCAATTTTGTAACTGGTGCTTTCGGTGGAGAACACTTTAAGTCTCAAGAATTATATAGAGACGCTAATAGCGGAAAGCCTGATCGTAGTATTGCACAACCTTCCCCTGAAGTCAAGAAGGTAGAACCAAAGACCGATTCAGCTACCGCTTCAGAAAAAGCCGAGGCTATTAAGGACAGCGAAGTTCCGATTAAAGATGCGGATAAGAATCCTATAGTTTCTAAATCTCGTAAAAAGCGAGACAAGATACAGAAGGCCGGAAAAAACAAGGATATTGAACCTGACGAAGTACCTGACGAGGAAGAGATAGAGGACGAGAGTCAGGAGAATTAATTTGTTAGATAGTAGCTATCCTTCAATTAGTGGAGTTATAGAGCGTATTGTATATTTTTTCATAAATGTTAAACAGGTACGTATTCCTGACATGGATGATGATGATATACGACAAGAAATTCGTATCAAATGTATTTCCGCTTTGCAGCCGAATGTATTTGACCCCACCAAGAGTAGCAAAACTCCATATGCATATCTTCGTTGTGTAGTTCATAACTTTTTATATAATTTAAAACGAGGTACATGGACTCCCAACAATCCTCCTTGTGTTAGGTGTGAATGTTGGGATCGTGATTTGCGTAAATGCAACATCAATGAAGAGGGATGTAAAAAGATGGCTAAATATAGGTCTACAATGAAGGCTAAAGCTGATCTTCGTACACCGATTGGTTTTGATGAATATTATCTCAATGGTCAACATACATTTGGTTCTATAGAAGAATATGAGCTTGATGAATTTATTACTACACAATTACCTAAAGAATATTGTACGTATTATAATATGTTAAAGCGTGGAGATCCAGTGCCGGAAGAAATTGTGGATGAATTAAAAGAGAGAGTATTAAAAATTATAGAGGATGATAATGATTAATATGGAAGAGGAGAAGAGAGAGATTTTTTACGATGCTGGTCAAGGAATTCATTATTATATGGATACGTTTGAGATAATGGAAGTGGAGTTTGTTTATGAGCCGGACAGATCATAAATATGATAGGGATGAGATCAAGCGTCTATTTGATCTTGGTCTTTCTGATAAAGATATAGCACAGCGACTTGGACATGGTACACCTGGAGCGTGTCGTACTGTTCAGAGAATACGTATTGAGAATGGATGGAAGCGGTCAAGGGGTCGTAAGAATAAAGCTACTTTTGTTGAAGCCGCCAAGATGGTAGAGAAAATAAAGAATAGTGGAGGCGGTGCTATTGATTTTAGCGATATGACTCCTGAACAGAAAATCAAATTTTTAAAAGATAGGTTTGATAAAAGCACAAGATGTAAATATGTTTTTAAGAGTATGGGTGTTGAAGAAATTTTATTATTCCAGGAGGAATATTTTAATATTGTATGTGAAGTTGATGATTTAAGTGCAGCGGAAGAGCAATCTTTGTTTATAGCGGTATATGGTTTTATTCTTGCTTTTCGGGCACAAAGATTAGCCAAAGATGAAGCAGAAATATTAGAAAAATGTCGATCTGGAGAAATTGCGAGGGAATCAGCTGGATATATTATGGCAGTTAATGAGGCACATGAAAGAAACTACGATAAACATATGAAGCTATATCAGAATTTCGTTGATCAGTTGAAGTTGTCTCGTAGGCAGCGTCTAGATAAGGAAGTAAAAAGTAAGAAAAGTTTTATAGATTTTATATATGAATTATCAGATAAAGATGCACAAAAAGGCGTAGCAGAAGAAATAACAAAATTAGAAAAGAAGTCGGATGAGGAATTAAAGAGATTGTTGGATGGGGGATTTTTACTGGGATATTTTTCAGGAGCGGATTAATGGTTAAGAAGTCAAATTATAGTGTGCTTGATACAGAAACAACTGGCCTTATGAACGAACCACTTGCAGAGGTAGTTGAGATAGCCTTTCAGATTCTTAGCCATAAAGATTTATCGGTTGTCGCTGAATTTGAATCATTGGTAAAACCAAAGAATATTGACTTAAATAAACCACTTCCAAAGTGGGCAGAGGGAGCATTTCGTGTTAATAATATTTCTCTTGAAGATTTGAAAACAGCACCGGCTTCTGAAGAAATATGTGAAAAGATTATTGGTATTTTTAATGCCGCCAAGAAACCTATTATAGTTGCTCAAAATTCTGCTTTTGATATGGAAATGATGGATCGTCTTTTTAAGTCGGCTGGATATGATTTCGGAAAATATATTTTTCGACCCGTTATTGATCTTTACGCTATCTCTCATATGCTGTGGGTATATGATGCTGATATGCCTAATTTAAAATTACAAACTGTTGCAGAAAAAATGGGTACGAAAATTAAACCTACCCACCGTGCTATGGGTGATGTACGAACAACTGCTGATGTATTTCGAAAATTTATATTATTTTTTAAGAATAAGGGTGTAGAGATATCTGATATTAAGGTTGCTCCACAAAAAATGGGCAAGCCATTAAAGATGGAGGTAGAAAAATATATATGTCCCCAGTGTGGAAATGGTTTGCGATCTAGAACAGCTAAAAATGGTAGATTTGCTGGACGAAATTTTTTTGGTTGTAGTAATTATCCTGTTTGTAAATTTTTATGTCAACCAGAACAGGTTGTACAATATGAGAGGAAAAAGTAATGAGAATTGCTTTACTAGCAGCATTTCATATTCATGATCACGGATGGTCTATTCCTATTTCGATACAGAATGTTATGGAAGAGATGGGACATCAGGTTGATCGTTTTAATTTATATCAATTAAATGAAGGTGGGGCTGGCGTTGGATATACTGATGCTGGCTTGCGTAGTTTTCTAGATCAGCAACATAATTATGATTTATTATTACATTGTGATTATGGTCAATTTCATACCACATTGTTTTCACTTATTCAAATCCCTAGTGTTATGGAATCTGGTGACGATCCTCAAGCGTTTCAACGTAATATTGCCAAAGCCCAATATTTTGATTATATTTTAAGTCCTGATAAAAGATGTGTAGAAGCTTATAAAGATGAGGGGCTGAAATGTCTTTGGTGGACACATTTTGCAGATCCACAGATTCATCAGCCATTTGATATTAATAAAGATAAATTAGTAGTTACTTCTTGTGAAGAGGGTCGTCAAGGTGGTATTATTAAATATGTGAGAGATAAACTTGATATAGTAGATAAAAATATATGGCTAAATGATCGGTTTTTTTATGGAGTTGATCATTCTAAATTTATGTGTCGTGGCAGTATAGTATTTCAAGCCAGTCAGTATAAAGAGATTACTAGACGCATGTTTGAAACTGCTGCCTGTAAGAGAATGGTCTTAACAGACCGTATTGATCCTTCCACTGGTATTTATGATATTTTTCCAGAAGATGTTGCGGCAGTTTATTATAATAGTTGGGCTGATGCTGTAGATAAAATTTTGTATTATAGAGATCATATGGAAGAGGTTGAAAAAATAGCTGCCGAAGGATATAGGATAGTTATGGAAAAGCACACGGTATTTTATCGAGTCAAAACACTATTAGATATCATAGATAATAATTAGGAGAATATTATGACAGTTCCATCTATCCCAGAAGGGCAAGAAGTAAATCGAGAAGTACAAATCTATCGTGATATAGATAATGTTTATTGTGAACCAGGTCTTATATCTATATTGATATTAAGTCGTGGCAATCATTTTGTTTTCAAAAAATGTTTTGAAACTACACTTAGTTCTCTAAAAGGTTACAGGGGTGATTTAGAATATATATTTTTGGAACAGGGATGGGATACTGATCCAGAAGGTGCTTATAATAATGTACAATTTTTTAATGAAGTCACAGAACATATTGATAGATCTCTTGTAGTGTTGCCAAAACATAATGGTGGAATTAACTATGGCATTAATCAACTTTGGCAATTAGCCAGGGGTGAATATGTACTTTTCTTAGAAAGCGATTGGATTTGTGGTCATCCTGGTGAAAAATGGTTAGAGTATGGTAAGATGATTTTAGATCACAATGAAGATATTGGTATATTACAGGTACGATCCATAGGTGATCCTAATGAAAATTGGGGTGTTGGTAAACCAGAGTTTTCTCCATGGTCATGTCCCGGTAGGGATGGAGTTGAAGACAGGCCAATTGTCTTTGAGGAAAAAGGGCTTTATTTTTATGTAGCTAAAGAAAAGATGTACGGTGTTAATAATAATCCCGCCCTATGGCGTAAAAAGATGCGGGATGAACTTGGCCCTATGCAAGAACCTGAACCGTGGAGCGATTTGAGACATGGAGAGACTACATATCAGGAAGCTTTTATGCAAACTAATTGGAGGGCGGCACATATTCGTTTACCCGTATATTTTCATTGTCCAATACGCATGAGAAAATAGGAAGGGGGTGGGAGAGAGAATGACAAAGAAAAAAAGGGAGGAAGAACGCATACCTGTCGTGGTTGATACAAGAGAAAAACAACCATTGTTTACTCACGATACTACAGATTTTACCATTACTTTTACAGCATTGAAAACTGGCGACTATGTAATCAATGGATTAGAACGACTATTGGTAATAGAGCGTAAAAAATCTGCTAATGAATTATATGGTAATTTTACAAAATATCGTAAACGATTCTATGAAGAAATAGCGAGGATGCAAGAATATCGCTTACGTTTTATTGTTGTAGAGGCTACATGGGCAGAATTACTAGATCCATTTTCTTATAAATGCCCGATGTCTAAACGTAAAGCCGCTGTGGGTATTGTTGTTTCATCTCTTATAAATTTAATGACACTTCATGGAATTATTATTGTCATGGCAGGTACGAAGGGTAAAACAATGGCCACAAGAATTATTAAAAAAGTATATGAGTACCATAAGAAGAATAAACTTACGGAGGATTGACATGACATCTGAGAGAATACTTAAAGTTAATCTAGGAAAAATAAAAAAGGCAATTGCTGATGTGATTAAAAATATAAAAGAATCCGAAAGGGTTCGTGACGACCTGTTCGGTGAAGTTTTATCTCAACTTAATCAGGAATACGACAAAATGATTGGTCTTGTACAGCTATGTAAATATGAATTAATTTTTGATGATTTGATTGCTGCTACTGTAAATAATGAAGTTGATGAATTGGAAGACGAGGAAGATGGGGATGATGAGCTAATATGAGAAAACTGCTTCAAGAAATTCATGATACAGATATATTAAAGGTATTCCACTCTGAAAAAACACCATTACATGCAATAGTGCGTCTGAGTGAATATTCTTTAACGTGGCTCATAACTCAACTTTTTAATAACCAACAAGGAAAACCACTTAGACTTTTGCCATTTCAGTCTGTTATGCTTTGGATGCTCTGGAATAAAAAATTTCCTATGATTTTAGCAGCCCGTGGTGGTAGTAAAACATTTATGCTTGGATTATATGCTCTTGTTAGGGCGATTTTGTGTCCTGGAAGTGAGATTATTATCGTAGGGTCTGGTTTGCGTCAATCTATGAAAGTGTTTGGATATATTGTAAAACTATATAATCAAAGCCCCCTAATACAAGAGGCAATTAAAAAATATGATAGAAAAGTTGGCATAGTACATTCTGGTCCACGTATTGTGATGACTGGTCCTTATATGAAAGTTGGTTTATCAACCATCACAGCATTACCTATAGGTGATGGTGAAAAAATTCGGGGACAGAGGGCGACGCAAATTCTGGTCGATGAATTTGCTTGTTTGGCTGCAAATACTTTGGTAGAAACTAATTATGGTCTTTTAAGAATCAAAGATTGTAAAAAATATTTAAATGATATAGCCCTATTCACTGGCGAAGATAATATTATGGAATGTCCGTCAAAATTTATCGAAACACCTAAGACGGATGTGTATAAAGTAATCACAAAATATGGATATGAATTTCAATGTTCTTCAATCCATAAGGTAATGACTAATAATGGGTGGAAATTGGCTAAAGATCTGACTATCGAGGATCATTTATTATTTGAAAATAATTATGAATTTCCGAACGAGTATATATATTATGATGATACTATAGTGGATGAAAAACTTGCTTATTTAATGGGGATATTAGTTTCTGAAGGTAATATTAATAATCAATATACAATAGGTGTTACTAATACTGATAAAAAATTAATTGATGAAATTTATGATATTTTTGATAGTTATGGGTTGAAGCCTAATATATATTGTAGAAATTCTTATCAGGATAGACGTGGGTGGAAATGTAAAAAAAACTATTATTTATATGTTACTAATAAACAATTCCGTTCTTTTTTAGAAAGTATTGGATTAGAGAAAGCGGTTGCTATAGATAAAAAAATACCATGGTCTATTTTGCAATCTTCTAAATCTGTAGTTATATCGTTTTTAAAAGGCTTATTTGTTGGTGATGGTTCTGTATTTCATTGGAAAGATAGAGATAAAAGTAACTTATTGGGCGTAGCCTATTATAGTGTTTCAGAGCAGCTAGTTTCCGAAGTACATGTACTTTTAAGTAAATTAAATTTTTTGTCTTACAAAAATTATCGAGAATCTTCTCTTAGTGATAATAAGCAATGGTTTGTCAGGTTAAATGGTTTATATGCTCATGATTTAGCAAATTTGTTGAATATTACAAAATGGACCTCTATAATAGAAGCTGCCCGATTACCACATAATCCTAAAAATAAAGGAATTATTTATATTAAAAGATTTGATAAATGGCAAGCCAAGTATTATACCTGTGGTAAAACTCAATATATAGGTCAATATAATACAAAAGAGCAGGCTATAGCTGCATTATCTGATTTTGATAAAAAGATGTATTTAATGGTCAGAAGTGTAGAAAAGATGCCAGAACAACAAGTATTGTATGATTTTTATTTACCCGATACTCATAGTTTTTATGGAAATGGATTTAAGCAGCATAATAGTATTAATGAATCAATCTTTGAAACCGTTATTCGACCTTTCGCTGCCGTACATGTGAATCCTGAAGAACGTGTACATGTTCAAAACTTTTGTAATAAATTAAAGAAAATGGGTGCTCATGATGATGTGGTAGATAAAATTCTTGCTATGCAGGGGTATGGTAATCAGATTGTTATTACTGGTACGGCTAGTTATGAATTTAATCATTTCTTTAAACATTATCAGTCATACAGGATGATTGTAGAATCTTGTGGTAATCCTGATATGATAAAAAAAGCCATGGAAATTAGATCTCGTATTAGTGGAGATCATTTTTCTCGCATGTCAAAAGACGAAATATCTACTTTGGCCAAGGGATGGAGAAATTATGCTGTATTAAAAATGCCCTACACCGAGATTCCAGTTGGGTTTCTTGATGCTGAAGTTGTAGCAAATGACAAGGCAACATTTACTGCGGTTCGATTTGGACTTGAATATGGCTGTGAATTTGCTAAAGATTCAGATGGTTATATTAAAAGATCTGTCATCGAAGATGCTACACCCAAAGAGGAAGGTGCTTTTTCTATAGAGCTTTATGGAGAACCTGGAAGAGAATACGTCCTGGGTCTTGACCCTGCTAAGTTTAATGATAACTTTGGTCTGGTAGTTTTAAAATTAACACCCACTGGAATGCAGCCCGTATATGCAGATGCATGGATGGGAAAAGATACGCCTGAGTCAGTGCGAAAAATAAGAGATATATTACGTAGATTTAATATAGTTCGCATTGCTATTGATCAAGGTGGTGGTGGTGAAGCGGTCGCTGAGACACTTAGAGATCCCAAGCACTGTGAACCAGGTGAATTACCTATATATCCTCTTAGGGAGCAAATACAAGATAAAAAAATGCTGGGGGCTGAAGCCCTGTTTATGCTAGATGTTGTCAAATGGTCTTCTTCATGGATAGCATTAAATGCTCCGGCCCTTCAGGGAGATATCCATCATCACAGATTATTATTTCCAATCCATCCAGTTGTTGAGGATCTATATCGTCAGTATGAGCGTCGGGCATTATGTGAAAAAAGAAAAATTAATGATGACGAAAAAAGGGTTATTAATCAAATGACGTTTGGAAAAGAGACAGATGATTTTGAAATTATAGAGGCTGGTGCATGGGACAATCTTCAAGCAATGATAGATGAGACGTGTGCTATCGAACGTGTTGTAACTCAGGGTGGTGTAGAAAAGTTTGAGTTACCATCGGTAGGTGATCAGCCAGATGGCATGGATATACGTAGGCGTGACCGTTTCTCGGCACTTGTATTGGCTGCTTATGCTGGTAGAATTTATAGAGATATAAATAGGAACAAGAGACCCGTAATTCCTGGCGGATCTCCCGAGGCACTTTTGAGGTTAGGGAGAGGTAGAAGATCAGGGATTCATAAAAAGGGGAATGTAATGTATTAATTTAGTGTATATTTTATCACAGTATATGCACCTTAAGGAGGATAATATATGGTTGTTAGAAAAACCACCGGCAATAAACCATCCCGTAAACCAAAATCCAAAAACAAAATGCCAACTGAGGCTATGGAGGGTATTATCTCTGCTAATAGTCGGCTGGCCAGTACTGGTAAAACAACTGGTTCTATGGACATGGCCTATTTGGGTGATTCTATAGAGAGGCGTTATACAAGCTATGACTCTATTTTGGGCAATAGTGATGTTTTACTTGACGAATATAGCTGTATGGGTCTTGGTAGTCAAAATGGATCTTATACGGCTTTTTTGAAACGTCTTGCAAGTAGCGACAATATTCATCATAACATAATTGCCCAATGTATTCTGGCATATATACATTATGGCATTATTAAGATCATTATTGATTTATATGCTGATTTTGCTACCGCTGGCCTAAAGATCATTCATGATAATAATGATACACAGAATTTTTATCGCGTTTGGGGTAAAAAGGTTAATCTTGCCGATAGGGCTAACCGTATTTTTTGTGATCTTTTTCTAACTGCGAATGTTTTTGTCTATCGTATGAATGCTAAACTGAAAAGTAGTGAAGAAAAAGAAATGAAGCGTGGTAAGGCCGAAGACGTTAAATGTTTAGACAATAATAGTATTTTTATTGATGATGGCAAAAAGGGAACGGTTATTTCCCCTAGTATTATAATGGATAACGATATTCTTGCGTTTGCTAATCTTGCTGAAGAAGCCAGAAAGCAGGCGGCTAATGGAAAAATAACCAAGGTTGACGGACAGGCCAAAGCAGAGAAGAATGATAGGGTTATTCCATGGGAATATCTTTCGCTGCCTCCTACCCAAATGGAATCTAGGCGAGTTGGTTTACAGCCCACTGGTGAATGGATATTTGCGTTGAATAGTGCTGATACATCTATGTTAAGGAATTTTCTTCACTATATTTATAATCCTAATACGAAACAGACTAAAGTAGAGCTACCTCCATTTCTTCAAAATAAACTTCGTCCTTATAAAGATGGCGTTAATGTTAATAAAAAGAAGAAAGATGATAATGAAGATCTCTATGAATCAGAGATAGTCATGGACCCCGAAAACCTTACTGTGATTCAAGATAAAAAGTTTGATTATTGGGCATGGGCAGTTCCTTTTGTATATTCATCTCTAAGACATCTTCGCTTTAAAGACTGTTTAAGGAGTATGGAGACAAGAGTTTGCAAGAGTGTTATCAATACTATTACCCTGTGGAAATTGGGCGATGCAGATAGTGGCTTATATCCTGGACCCGAAGAATTCGAGCGTTTAGCTGATATGCTTCAGATGCCTGGACAGGCCATGAATCTCGTATGGGGACCAAATATTGAAGCTCAAGTGGTCGAACCAAAACTAAATAACATTCTTGATCCCAAAAAACATGATGCTGTGAATCGTGATATCCTTATTGCTCTTGGTATTCCCGAAGTTCTCTTGGGGGGAAAGGGGGGCAATTTCAGCAACTCGTTCATTTCAGTAGCTACTACCTTACAGAAATTACAGATGGCCCGAGATAAGGTCGAGCAATGGCTTTTGGGTGAGCTAAGACTTATAGCTGATGCCATGGGGTTTAGGACACTTCCACGCATCAAATGGGAAAGAAGTGATCTACGGAACAAAGAGGCTGAGAAAACTTTCAAGTTGGCACTTTTTGATCGTGGCGTTCTTTCTGCTGAAGCCCTACTTCTTGAGGCTGACGAAGATTTTAATACAGAGGTAAACAGGCAGGAAAAGGAAAAGAAGGTTGCTGATGGTACTGGCGTTGGTGTTATGGATAAGCGTGGACCTTATTATCGACCTGAAGAGTTGGTTAAAATGGGCATTTTTCCTTATGGATGGGAAGCAGACCGTAACATGGAGACCATTAAGAAGGAAGATATGAATTTAGAAGTTGAGAAACAGCAGAAGCTTCAGTCTGTTACGGAGCAGGGTAAAGAGAAAAAGGCTGGTGATGATGGTCCCAATGGTCGTCCACCTGGTGAAAAAGATAAGACTAAGAGAGAAACCCGTAAGCCTAAGCCAAAGGGTATTGAAACCGCCGCCAAATCTCTGAAATTGGAAGAATTTCAGCAAAAGGGCAATACTCTCCTTAAGGAGATAGCAGAAACGATTAAGGATAAAAAGAGTAAGGTAAAGGTGAGTGGGGCAAAACTTGATGAATTGATTTTTAATACCGCGAGTAATATTGGACTAAAATACGATAAGTCTATGATTACTAACGAGTTAAAGAAAAAGGACGACATGAATCCTTCTGTAGGTGCCATATTTACATTTCTACAAGATCAGTTTAAATTGACTCAGGTCAGCAACACTATCACAAAGAAAGATAAATACAAGCTATTTTTATATGCTTGGGCAGGTTACTACATTGATAAATAATTAGTGTATTAGATATTATGGAGGTATTAAAAATGACAGATAAGGGTAAAGCCTTTTTTATGATGGAAGACGACTATAGTAAATATGAAGAAAAGCTGAAGAAAACTATTAGTCGTATGGTGACAGCCCCCGATCCCAAAGATGGACATACTCATATTGCCTATATAGACACAGATGGCAATGGTATGACTACTCACTATCCCGAAAATCAAGAAGAGTGGTTCGCACATCAGCATTTTATTGTTGACAATAAGGTGGTTCCTTATACTGACGGATATAGTATTTCTTTTCATACTTCTTTACAGACCATGGCTCAGATGGAAGAGTACCTTAAGGAGCAAAAAGAGAAGGCCGAAAAGGTAAAGAAAACCGAAGAAACAGAAGCTACATCTTTGGGTGATGTATTTACCAAGGAAATTGTTGGTGGAAAAGTAGGAAATAACATCCAGGACGAGAGAGAAAAAGAGACTGATAAGAGAATTGATAAGGCCCGTCGTGATCTTGACGAAGAGATTAAAAACAAAATTAAGAAATAGAGTGGGTGATCCAATTGGCAAATAACGATTTTAATGTTCCTCGGGAACGTAGGGATACCTTTCAGGGGATGTTTGATACATTTATGGAGGGGTTTTCTAAGATTATAGATACAGAGATTGACACTATTAATAAGGTGAGCGAAGCTGAGGTCGAGAAGTCAGTAGTCAAAAATCCTAGTAAGCAAGAAATCCATGTTCACGTTCATACTGAGGCTGATGTTAAGGAGACAAAAAAGAAATAGTTGAAGGGAGAAAAAATGGCAAGCCCTATAAATTCTAATTTTAAAAATCAAATAAATGTGGTATCACTAGGTGAATCTTTCAATGCTGCCCTATATACAGACAGGAAGATTGCCGGTAGTGCTGCATCCCCAAGTGGTGCATCTTCACGCGATAAGATTAATAGAACAGTTACTACACCTGAGTTGTCTGACAGAGACGTAGTTTACAGTATTCCTGGCAGCGGAAGTTTTAATCCTGAAATTGGTTCATAGTAAGGAGTAGATTATGGCATGTATTAAATGTGGTGTACCACTTGTTAAAGAAGATCGTGGCAATATCCAACTAGGAAATCCTGATGGTTTTGAGCATATAGATTGTAGCAAAACTAAATATATTAGCAAAGAGACGGCTAAAAAAGAATTCCCAATACTTCCGACTGAACCCGTTAAGGAGAAAAAAGTCGAGGCCGTTCCAGAATATAAACCTATCAAGCCCAAAGTTCCGCCTAATAGATTAATCAAGGAAGACGGTACTGAAAGAGAGGCAGAGTCCATCGAAGATAAGAAGCCTAAATGGGCACATAGATTCTTGGCTAAGGAGGAAAAGATTGAAAAGGGTAGCGAAGAAACTTCTGAAGAATCGGAAGAATAAATATCAACGTGAGGCAGATAGATTGGATGAGGCTTTACAAAAAGCTAACGATCAGATGCAAAAAACGGACGAAAAAGACGCTAAATAGTTTTTTATTAATAAAACAAATAAAATTAGTGTATTAGGGCTTTGAAAGAGAGGCTATTATATGACACAAAAGAAGCCATACAGGACATTTGCGGTTGCCAAGGCATCTGTTTTTGTTCCGACCCACAAAGCCGTTGCTCAATCCAATGATGTTATGGAGCAATTAGGAAGAGACACATTAGCACAAAAAGATCTCATGTATGTCAAGTCAGTTCTGGTAACCGCAGGGGTTAATGGAAATGATGATGTGTTCTTTGTAGATGAGCTATGGAAAGCTAGAAAAACACCCATTCTCAAACCGCTTGATTGGAAACATAGGGATAGCGAAATTGTTGGTGTGATGTATAGCGTTGAAAGTTATGATGTGGCCTCTGGCAATTTAATTAATGCCAGTGCTGAAGATTATAGTGAGGCATTTGAAATCGTAACAGAAGGTGTTGTATATAAACTCATGTTTCCAGATCGTGCTGCTATTATTGATAAGTCTGCCAAAGCTGGCGAATTATTTGTTAGTATGGAGTGCTGGTTTGATGATTATAATTATGTCCTTTTTAAAGAAAATGGAGAAGTAAAACGTGTTATCGCAAGAAATAGTGACACAGCTTTTCTCGATGCTTCTTTAAGGGCTTATGGAGGAGAGGGAACATTCAGTGATTCTGAGTCTGGTGAGATTTATCGTTTAGGTAGAGGATTACTGGGGTTGACTTTTGGTGGTTGCGGTTTTGTGCCCATTCCTGCCAATACACGTTCGGTCATTATATCGGTTAATGACGAGCGGGGTAACAATTCCGCCACAGAGAAAGAGAAAGAAGATTATGCCAATGTTTTGAGTGACGAAGAAATTGCTCAAGTTATGAGTATAATCGAAAAACAGGAGAGCATTGTTTTCGCATGTGATCAGAATAAGGAGGTATGTGAAATGACTGATGTAAAAGCGGAAGTGAAAAAAGCTCTCGACGAGACGAAGGCACAGGAAAAAGCAGAGGCCGAACGGAAAGCGTTGGAGCAAGAAGCTGCAAGGGCCGGGACTCTTGATGGTCAGAAGAGTGAACTTGAGGGTAAAATTGCGATCTTGAATGGTCAGCATGATGCTCTAATTACCTCTATTACTGATACTTTTCAAGAAGTTATTAAGGTTGTTGCTGAAGCTGGTCTGCCCGAACCTGGAGAGGCCAAAAGTGCTGAAGATGCCATGGCGATTAAACTCGCATGGTTCCAGAAGACCGTAGCCACTCTTGTCGAAGAAGCAAAGAAGGCTAAGTCACTTCAGGAAAAATTTGACAATATCGAGAAAGAAACAAGGGTTGAGTCCATCAAGGCTCTCCTTAATGATATTCTTGATGAAGAAAAGGTCGAAAGTTTCATTGAAGTTGCTATAGCTATGGACAAGGAAGTTTATGATAAGTGGTTTGAAGAGAAGAAGCTACTTGTTGATAGCGTAAGGGCAAAGCTTGAAGTTAAGGATGAAAATGTGGAAGGCGAAGCCGAGGGTGAAACTGAAGCTAGTGCTGAAACTGAGGAAAAGTCTGAAGAGACTGAGGGTACATCCGAAACCGAAGCTGCCGTTACGGAGATAAAAGAAGTTAAAGACAAAAACTCTGAGGAAGCAGAAGCGGCCAAGAGTGATGTTGATCTATTGGAAGATGTTGAAGTTGAGAATCAGCCTAATCTAGCTAAAACATCTGGTGGAGAAGAAGATGAAGATCCTACTGGTTTCAAGGCCGTGGCTGAAGCTGTTCATCCCTCCGAAGAGGAAAAGATGAGCAAGGATAATAAACCTGGATTTGATCCTGTAAAATAATTAATGAGGAGGTGTAAAAAATGGCTTTAGGTGGAGATAGGCAAGTATTTCAGACTGACGTTCGATTTGCCAGCTCTGGTACAATGGAACGTGGAGGCATCGCCAGTTTTGTACCCTGGGTGAACGGCATTGTGTATTATGCCGCTGGTTCAGGGGAGGTTCCCGCTGGTCTAGTGCTGGATGATATTGAGAGCATGAATTATTTCACGCATCCTGAATATCTTCAGAGGAATGTTTCCCCTCTCGGTTCGGCTGTGGGCCTTGCAACTGAGGGCGAATTTATGACAGATATGTTGGACAGTTCTAACAGTACTTATAAAGCTGGCAACACGCTTTATCTGTTCAGTGCTGGTAAAATTACCAACATTTATAGTACTGATCTTCCGACTGATAGTGCAAAGATAGGCGTATGTCTTTCCGCTAAGAATACAAATGGGTATATTCGTATGAGATTAAAACTTGAGAGAGCCGAGTAAGAAGGGGGTGAATGAATAATGTATAAGAAGTATAGTGAAAAAGCTAAAGCCGCTCTTCGTAGGGCTGCTTCGTCCGATACTGCTGAAAGGAATGCCGCACAGCGGTTATTCGCTCAGGAACTAACATCCCCCCTCCGTCAAGGTATCTTTGACAGGGATAATCTCGGGGAAATCTATGAGAAGCAAGTATTAGAGCCAGGAGCACAGGCGAATTATCCTCTCGACTTCGTTAAGCCGGGTTTTGAGGATGACTTTGTGGCTTTTACCATGCCAAAACAGGGACGTATTCCTGAACGTCATGTCGAAGGCGATGAGCTTTGGGTTCCTACGTTTAGGATCGCCAACGCAATCGACTGGGATATCGAGTATGCAAGAAATGCTCGTTTTGACGTAATCATGAGGGCTATCCGTGTTTATGAAGCAGGGTATGTTCGGAAGATTAATTCCGATGGATGGCGTACCATTCTTGCTGCGGCTGATGGTCGTAGTCTTGAAGTAACCGCAGGTGGGGCCGCACCTTTTACTGGTGCCACAGTTGTTCCTACTGCTGCCGCTGGTCAGTTTACCAAAGAGTTGGTTTCGCGTATGCGTACCGCTATGACTCGTGGTGCTGGTGGAAACGGTAACGGCGGTCGCCTAACTGATCTTTATATCTCTATGGAGGCCATGGAAGACATCCGGGCATGGGACATAGATGATATCGACGAGTTTACTCGTCGGGAGATCTTTGTGAACCGTGAATACGGTCTCGCTTCTGTTTACGGAGTCGTTTTGCATGAAATGACCGAGTTTGGAGAAGGCCAGGAGTACCAGACATTCCTAAGCACAACCCTAGACCGTGATCTTCCCTCAGTGGATAATACGGCTCGTAAGGAATGGTGCGTAGGTCTTGATCTGTCTACCATGGACAGCTTCGTTATGCCAATCAGGCAGGAGCTTGAGACCTATGACGATCCTGGATTGTATCGTCAGGCCAGAATGGGCATATACGGTTGGCAGATTCATGGCTTCGCGGTGTTAGATCCCAGGAGAGTGATTTTGGGTGTCTTCTAAGCAGTTACCATATAACGACTTATGGTAATTCCTGGAAAACCTTGATTGTCGTAAGTTTTTTTGGTAAAAGCATTTGACCATCGTATTTTATAGTGTATAATAGGGGTGAAGACTATTCTTCACCCCTATTTTTTTTATTTAAGGATTATACGATGGCTATAGCTAATAATGGACCAAGACGACGGGCACTCGAAAGATATTATGAAGATCCTAATTATTGTTTACAGTGTGGTGGAATGATTGTTGTCCGTGATAACGAACGACCAGTCGAAGTAAGAAAGAAGCAGTTCTGCGATAGAAAATGCAGGGCTTTATTTGATAGTAAAAAAGGCAATATTAAACTTAATAACAAAGTGCGAGAGGAAGCCCTAAAGGAATACTATAAGAATCCTAATCGCTGTATTAATTGTGGCAAGGTTATGGAAATTAAGCCACACCAAAATATACATGATGTCACAAGAAAAAAATTCTGTGGTTCCTCATGTTCCGCTACTTTCAACGGACTTCAGAGAGGTTCGGTACTTGTTAGGTGTTTGAATTGTGGTAATGAATTCGAACGCAATGTAAGGGATACTGGCAGTAGAATTAAAAGATCGGAATCAAAATATTGTGAAAAATGTCAAGGAAGCCGGAAAAATAGTATTGCCAAGAGAACGAAAGCGGAGTTAGCGAGAGACAGGGCTTCCAAATATTCTACCCGCAATGCCATAGCAGAAGATGCCAGAAATGTCTATAAAAATAGTGGTAAGCCATATAAGTGTCTTTTATGTGATTTCCACATTATAGAGATTTGTCATGTTAAACCCGTCTCAGATTTTCCAGAAGATACTGCAATTAAAGTAATTAATGATATTGGTAATCTGATACCACTCTGCCCGAAACATCATGCTGAATGGGATAGAGATATTATGGATAAAGAAGATGTGGCTAAAATTAAGGAGATCTTAAATGGCTGATTATCATAAAGCAATGCGTCAAGCGAAGTTAGAAGAATATTATACTAATCCGAGACTTTGTAAGAATTGTGATAAGATTATTGATCCAAATCCAGGAGAGAAAATAGCTAACCTTAAGAATAGGAATTTCTGTTGTAGGAATTGTGCTATGCTATGGAGAAATAAGAATTTACCTAATAGTAAGATGGACGAATTTTTAAATAAAACTAAAAAAGAGGTTTTCGATCAGTATGTTAATAGAGGCTTGGCTAAACCAGTTATTTGCAAGAATGCTAATAGAATGGCTAAGAAATACGGTCTAAAAAAAGAATGTTTCTTGTGTGGATATGATAAATTAGTGGAGCTATGTCATATTAGGCCCGTATCTGATTTTCCTGACGATGCTTTGATATCAGAAATCAACGCGAAGAATAATCTCATCTATCTAGATCGTAGTTGCCACAAGGCTCTAGATACTAAAA
>Ga0307380_10004758_pt1 | contig 18193 bp, 28 predicted proteins | sample UN3MG_FD_202239 | JGI IMG/M metagenome (GOLD analysis project Ga0307380, IMG submission 202239) | Soil microbial communities from Risofladan, Vaasa, Finland - UN-3 | ecosystem: Environmental > Terrestrial > Soil > Coastal area > Acid sulfate soil | place: Finland: Risofladan, Vaasa | collected...
AAGGTAGACAGATGATAACTGGTATAGTAATGCTATTCTTATTCATCCTGACACTCGGAATCATAGTAGGTTGTGTTGAGTCAGGTAAGGAGGTATAGTTATGTATGTATACTGGCAGTCCGAGCCAAACCTATGGACAGTAGGTTACTACTCACCAGATGGAGAACGCCATCCTGAATCAGACCACGATACACCTGAGAAGGCAGCTGAACGAGTCCACTGGCTAAACGGTGGAGAGATAGAACAGCCTATCCTTAGACCGTCTATCCTAAGTAGCGGAGGCGAAGATGAATAGTTTATGGCAGGAGCAGTCCAGAATCATATCCTTAGTATGTGCTAGGAATATGATAGAAGCTGGAGAGGTTCATCAATCAGAACTTGAGAGCCTTGTCCAGAAGTACAGCCGCCTTGACCCGAAGGACTTATCGGCAGTGCTGACAGAAACCTACAACATCAAGGCAAAGAGATTATTTAGGCAGGTGAACTAATGGAAGCATTCTTTGTTCTGTTAGGAATCGTAGTCTTAGTAGTCCTAGCGTGGTGGGACAGTAAGGACAGTTATCCAGATGACAGTTAAACGTAGACGGTCAGGTTTGTCCAACGAGAAGGGCAGGCTCAAGTACCTCCTCTGGTCAATGATTCAGAAGTACCAGCCAAACTGCTATATGTGCCACCAGCCTTTCGTATACTTGGACGTCCTGCCTCCTCGTGGTGTAGATAACTTAACAGAACATCACATAGATGGAGACCACTTGAATATGCGACTGGAGAATAGGACACTAGTCCATCGTACTTGCCATAAGTCACATCATACTAAGGATAACATACTGAAGGAGGAATAGCACAATGGAGAATGAACTAAGGCAAGCGTTAGAGGCAGTGCTGAAAGAAGCACCAACAGGAGGCTTCAACCAGTATGCCAAGTCCTATGTAGAGGCGGCACTCCATCATCCTTATGACGGAAGTGAGATGGAGGGTGAAGAGCTACGAGTCCAGCTTCTCTACATCTACTCCAACCTTACACACTGGAGGGGAGCTAGGGCAAGGGAAGTCAAGGCAATCCTAAAGAAGTATTCCAAGTAAGGAGGTGGCTATGAGAGTACACGAGCTAATAGGTAAGCTAAAGGATGAGAAGCCAGACAGTGTGGTCGGTATAACTGAGGGCACTTTAATAGATGAAACAGTACTGGTGGTACTTAGAGGCGGTAGTATTAGGACAGGGATAACGATTGAGGAGCCTTGCCTGGATTGCGCTGACCACTCTAACTGTGAACATTGTATTGACTATGATGAGTTCATCCTACAGAAAGAAAATGGTTAATATAGACCTAAGTAAAATAGACAGCAACGGTTGTGTACTTGATACATACACCTTTGACTCCTACGTTAGTGGTAGGACACACTACTGGGAGAAGGTTCAGCTAAAGGTCGAGGCTATCCCAGATAGCAAGTTGCACTTCTTACCGAGAGAACAGTGTCCTAGTTGTGGTGATATAGGACAGCATACTTACTCAGACCCAGACGGCAAGCACAAGTATATATTCTACTGTCCTTTCTGCCACGTCCACTACTTTGTCCGTTATTATTCTGAAGGAGAGGAGGTATCATAATGGCAGAACCTGCAACAAAGCATCCTGCTATAGAAGGAATACTGGAGGACGTTGGCAAGATAGCCTATGGTAGAAGCCGTGTTAAGTCAATCAAGACTAACATCTGTGTAGTATGTGGTAAACCTGCATCAAGATTCCGAGACGAACTAAGCCGTAAGGAGTTCACCATATCTGGACTCTGCCAAGGCTGTCAAGACAAGGTATTTACCGAACCTGCCGAGGACGTAGACGACATTGAGTGATACAGGTACGCATCCAGAACCATTGGGTAAGATAGTACCTAGCCTAACAGGTAGCTATAACTACAACACTGAGACTACTTCAGATTGGCTAATGATATACTGCCCTTCCTGTGGTTCGGATAATGTCTGTTGCCTAAGTCCTATATTCTCAGGCTATAGTGGACGATGGTTCTGTATATCCTGTTATAGCAGTTGGGTCTATGTCACAGATGACTGTGACTGGTGTTAGTAAATAAAATTATAAAGGAGAATCACAATGTCGGAAGAAACGAGAGAAGAGACAATGGCAAGGAAGGTAGCAGGGGGAATACCTAGGGTTTGTAAAACTTCAGATATTATTGAAGTCGTTGGTTACTTATTCGACCTCTGTGCTAAGGACCTTGATAATGACGAAGTTGAGGCAAGAGCTAATGAGCATCTCACTTCCTATCTAATATCAGCAATCTGCTGTCTCTTTGACAAGATTCAAAGAGTGAGACACTTAGACAATGAGGAGGTTCACAAAATAGTGATGGCAGCCTACGGACTAGGTCGTCTCCGTGAAGGTCATCTTGATACACTTAAGAGTCTGAAGGAAAAGTGTGTTGCAAGATGTGGCTTAATAACTAAGGAGGAAGCAGAACAGGCTTTTGCGACTAGCGACAAAGAAGCTGAGGGACTGATAAAGGAGCTTACTGACCTGGCTAAGTCTTTAGGACTTGACATTAAGGTAGTAAATATACCATGTGACAACCCTCTAGCCAATCCTCCCAAAGACCCGACTACTAACTAAGAAGGTGTATTATGACAACTGATAATATCAAAACTAAACCAGCGGGAGACTTACCTGTCCGATGTAACAAGTGTGACTGGGAAGGTAAGTTCAAAAACCTAAAGACTATTGTTGGAGCTTTGAAAGGTTATCCAGTAGTCTGCTGTCCTGCCTGCTACTTCGTATCATACCTAGAGTTCTCAGAGGAGGTGTAATATGCCTAACTTAAGGATAAGACTTAAATGTATCCATACCTGGCAGGATATACTTGGCAACCAACAACTTATGCTAAGTGATGGTTACAAGGAACTAATCAAAGACACAATAGATTGTCTGAAGGAGACGAACAGAAATGATAACCAAAGTACTAAGCCAGAAATCCCTCCCGAAGCAGGCAGCTGACCTACTCACTGCAATCTCAGGACACGGCTTTATAGCAGGCGGGTATGCTAGAGATATCATACTTGGTACTCATACTTCTACTGACATAGATATCTTCTGCTACAAGGATGATGCCATCTATCCAGAGCCTATAGATACAGATGTATTCGAGTGGCAAGGCGACATCATTAACTCTATCAAAGGACTGGGCTATGAGTACAAGCGACAGTTACCCAATGCTCTGGAATTCCTATTGCCTTGTAAAGATGGGAAGCATAATAGGAACTTCCGTAAAGTCCAACTAATCATTCCCTTCAAGAATGAGTGGATGCAGACTTATGGTAGAGTTGATGAAGTAATCGGGCAGTTTGATTTCACTGTAGTTATGGTTGCCTTAGATGCTTTCACTTCGAGTCGGGTTACTGCAGATGGTGTAGAATATACTTCCTGCTTCTATACCTTCGAGGATGAAGACTTCCGCAAAGACTCCAAGAAGAAACGCCTGTATATCCGCCACATCAACTGTCCTATTGCAGTAGCTATGAGAGTCAATAAGTACTCAGCCAAAGGATTCTTCATAGGACCTAAGGAAATCATCAAACTCTTCAAGGAGTGGAACAACCGACCTGAGTCCTATCGTAAAAGGCTGGAGAGATTTGCTGACTCCAATGATAGCCTTGACCCTAAGGAGTGGTGGGAGATAGAGAAGCTACTAAGGATAGACTAAGTAAACAAGTGGGTAGACTACTATAGAGGAGACAATGAAAGCTGAAGATACAGTAAAGGCTGGCGATGAATTATGCCGAATAGTTTGCCAGGAATATCGGACTCTTAACCTTGAGGCAAAGCCTTGCGATGGGGAGGACTGTGAAAGGTGTATGCTTATTAAGCAGGCTGAAATCACATTCAAGGCAACTAAGGAGGATGAGAGACTCAAGTTCACCGTCTGGCTAGAAGCACACGGCAATCGGGGGCAGGTGGATTTGTTTAAGGCAGGTAAGTAAATGAAAGATATACGAGAGTTAGAGAATAAAACATTTTGGGAGATTGCCGTGAATGAAGGAAGCCTAACCCAATTTGTTCTAGGTTCATCTATGCTGATACTTTCCCTTATGTATCTAGTAATGGAAATCCACTATTGGTTCAAATTCAAAGTATTAAGAAGGTGAGGGAAGGAGATAGCTAATGACTGATACTATGCCATCGGCTAAACTCCGCCGTCAGATACTCAACCGCAAGGGAGTCAAGTCTCTGAAGAAAACAAAGCATCTTGTTCCAGTCCACGAGTATCCTGATGCTTATCCTAAGACTTCAAAGATGAAGATGCTAGAGTACAAGTACCACGTCAAACTGGAGGTCCTGTTGTTTGAAGGAAGTCTATCAGATGTAGTACAGTTCTTCAATGGTGAGATTGATAAGTCCACAGTATCGAAGTGGCGGAAGAGGGTTACAAAACTAATAGAGGAGGATAACAATGGCTAAGACTAAGAAGCAGGTAATATCAGGATACCATCGTCCAGTATGTGTCAAGTGCAAATGCGAACTACACCCTGAGAAGAATGGTGTCGGAGTTCTCGATATGGCAGATGAAAAGCCCTATGAACTCTATGATGCAGACCTATGGAAGTGCCCGAAGTGCGGAATGGAAGTAGTCGGAGGCTTCGGCTATAACCCTATATCTGCACATTATGAAGAGGACTTCCATGCAGTAATGAACGGTTATCTGTCAAGAGATAAACTTATCCGTAATACTGGCTAATGCACCTGTGCTCCTATTTTACAAAGTGAAATTTTGCAAGGAGGAAAAGTTCTATGACAGCCAAGTTTCCAGACTCATCACTACTCCTACACCCTCAAATCCCTAAGCCTCTCCACCTGCACAATCCTCGTACTATACTCGGTGAGGACTGGTGGATTGAGCAGAGACAACTAGCCTATGAGAAACATAACTACCAATGCTATGCCTGTGGTGTCCATAAGTTGCAAGCCGAATACTACCAACGTCTTGACGCTCACGAGACTTACAGTATAGACTATACAACTGGCAAGCTAGAGTTCATTGGTGTAGTAGCATTATGCTATGCCTGCCACAACTTCATCCATTATGGTAGGATGCAGATGTTAGTAGCTAAAGGTGAGTTTGAGGAATCAGAATATAAGGCTATTATGGCAAGAGGTAGAGCAATCCTTAAGTTATCAGGCGTCAGAGACAACAGGAAACGTAAGCTAGACAAACTTGCTGTACTAGGTAAGGTATGTGGTTGGAGAGACTGGCACCTAGTTATAGATGGTGTCAACTATGGTCAAAGATTCCATAGCCACTCCGAGTGGCAACAGTACTGGATAATGAATAGTAAAATGGTTAAAGGAGGAGAAGATGGGTTTTGACTATAAGGACTGGATAAGCAACAAGGCAGATGAAATAGCTGAAGAACGCTTCGGGGATGAGTACTACAAGCTCACTGAAGAACAACAGATGGAGGTATGGCAGAGTGCCGAAGAAGCATACAAAGACCATTATGCTGACTTAATAGATGCAGCCTACGAAAGGGGACGTGAGGCTAACCTTCCGCTTAAGTCCGATGGGGTTGACAACTGACACCTCATTGTGTTATAATATAGACACAGAATACGCTATGAAGGAGGAAAGCTATGCCAGACCCTAAAGACTTAATAAGTCCACAAGGGAAACCACTGCTCAACAAAGAACGTAAGATAATAGTAATTAAAACTCCAAGAGATGTCAAGCTCCATCCACAGATGTTCAGTGACATAAGTAAACTATCAGGCTGTGCAGTTATATCAATACCTATGGACTCAGAGATTATAATGGGTGAACTTGCAGTCAAGGAGCTATTATCTATCCACTCTGCCATCCACGCCATTCTGGAGATACCAAAGACAGATTTCTCAGAGGAGGAAATAAAGGTTATCTTCTCATCCTTGAAATTCCTGTGCGAAAAGACTCAGCCAGGAGATGATAGTAATGAAGTAGCCCTTCTTAATAAGGTCAAAGAATTAGTTAAATAAGGAGGGCTAACTTGCCTAGTGAAATACACAAGGTAGATAAATCTCTATACACTATACAAGATTTCCGAGAGTGGAATCCTCCTCCAATCAGGCATATAATCTGGGAGGGAGTTCTTGACATTGGGCAGAAGCTCCAGATATTCGGGAATGAAGGAAGCTGGAAGTCTATCCTAGCCCTTCACTTAGCCTACTGCTTATCGTCTGGACACAAGTGGCTAGGCTTTAGAACTTCACCAGCTAATGTAATCTATATAGTTGGTGAGGGTGGAAAGTTATCTATCCGCAACAGAGCTATAAAGTACTGCAACGGCACTAGAACTATATACTTAGCAAAACCAGGTGATGTTCCTCAAGAGTTAGAGCGAGCAGAAGCACTAGCCAGTCCAGACAACGTAGCTATGCAGTATATAGATACTCTTCACCTTGACGGTAGGACAGGTGGAATCAACATTCTCCGTGATAAGGTAGATAAACTAATAGCCTGTTCTCCAGCACTTCCTGTAGTTGTCATAGTAGACCCTCTATACAAAGTTGTTATGCGAGACCTTACAGTAGCAAGAGAAGTAAGCTTCCTGCTTGAGAATCTCGACTGTATGTTAGCTGACTATAACAGTATAAGAAATGGTTATCAACTCCAGCTGGCAGTTGTTATAGTCCACCATCCTCGTAAGGCTTCTATTGACAAAGAAGGCAACAAGATATTCCAAGGCTCGGACGATTCCTTTGGAGCTAAGGAACTATCCTGGTGGTTTGATACAGTTATGAATGCTAACTTAAATGAAGAGGATGCTACAAAGACTATTGTAGATGTCCGCTTTACTAAACACGGCAGAGATGCTGAGGGTTACCTTCCAGAACTTATCAAGGTAAGATGGGATAAGTCAACCTTACATCCTCGTATACTCAAGAGGCTTATACCAAAACTTCCCGATGATGAGTTGGAGCTTAGAGGAGACACACTATTACAGAGTCTTGAATAGACAGTACAGAAACATATATAATATAAAGACACTACATAATGTATTAACGATTATTTATTATACATAGGTGGGAAGTCAGGAATGGTTATAAGTATTCATATCCGTAGCCCGCCTGGGGGGTTGACAACTGGATTGACTGTGTGGTACAATATATATAGTGCTGAGGATAACCTAAATTAGAAACGATATAGGAGGTCAATATAGATGAAGTAGGTATTATAACATTAGCACTTCTGGTAGCTCTATTACTACCAATAACTCTAACAAAAGTCTTAAATGATGGAGGAAGGAAATCAAATGGCAGAAGAAAAATTCCCAAGCGTAAGAAGCCTAGTTGACTCAGATATGGGACCTTTGAGAAGGTTCACTGGAGTCCTAGACTCTATACCGAGAGAAGGTCAGGTATGGGAAGAGGGAACTCCAGATGAAAGGAAATCCACCAGAGCCAGCCTTAACTTCAAAGACATTGAAGTCATTGAGGCGATAGAACCCTACAACTTCCCTATCTACATTATCCAGCTTACCGAGTCCAACAGGAAGAAGTCCAGGTATGGAGTATTCGGCGTGTCCTTAGCTGATGTACTTGACCTACAGTACAACGAAGACCAGAAGGACCCAAGTAGCCCTAACTATGTTCATCCTTCCAAGCGGATGGACTTGAAGGACTGTATCGGTAAGAGGATAGGAGTAGTTCTGGCAGACGGAGAAGATGGCAGACCTTCAATGCACGACCTGTATGATGGTAGAGCCAAGGATGAGGAGCATCCCAAAGGACAAGATGTTCCGACAGCAGCCTGGGAAGTCTATATGGTAGAAGGTGTCGGAGTTAAGGGCGGAGGAGGAGCAAGTCCATTAGACAAAGCTATGGAACTGCTTGACGGCAAGACCATAGCTGAGTTCAACCAGGCGGCTCTTGCCAACGACCTGATTCGGAGTGATGTGAGTCTTCTCCAGTCTATTGGGATGCCTGCAAGTGCTCCCAACTCCTTTGCCAATACTATGATAGCTACTGGTAGATTCACCAAAGATGACCAGGAAGCTTTCCACAAAGTCGGAAGTGAGGTTAAAGCCTGAGTGAGGCACCAGCGCAATAGGTAGGCTGTCAGTAGGGGACGGCAACAGCTAGTTGCTGACTGGCAGTCTACCTGGCTGAAAGGAAAGTAAATATGAAAAGAGTAGAGAATCCAGAACTCAAGCGCAAGATTCTTAATCATCTTGCAGACCTGTACAAGATTAAAGAAATCCGAGAACCGAACCATCTGTCCAGTTATGTCTACTGCCGAACCAAAGGATTCTTTGACCAGAAGCAGGCTATTGAGCCTACAGATGAGGAAGTGATGCTGTTCGCTTTAGGCTACGGACTGCAAGATGTACTGACTCCTAAGGATGCCATAGCAGATACATATGAGTATGAAGGAATCATCTACCGACCTGATATGACTATGACCAAGGGAGAATTGCAAAGCCTTCAGGAGCTTAAGACTACTCGGAAGTCAGCCAGACAGCACTACATAGATGAGTATATCCCAGTTACTTGGTTAGCATATATGAAGGGAGGATGCAGGATAAGAAACACAGATAAATATGACCTGATTGTCCTTTATATGATGGGCAACTATGCTCCACCATTTCCTCAAGTCTATGCAGATACCTTCTACTTCTCTGAAACTGAAATAGCTGAAAACTGGAAGATGATACTCAGTAATAAGAAGGTGCTGGATGATTCACTAGCCGAAGGTAAACCACCAACTCCATTTGCTAACTGCTACGACTGGGAGTGTAATTACTGTAGATACAAGATGGTATGTGAAGTGCTGGTAAGAACTCAAGGACTCCCAAATAAGCAGTTAGAGGAGGATAAAAAGTCTTGGGATTAGAATTTGAGTACATTGGAGTTATAGCTGTCGTAGGGGATGAGGGCAGTGGCAAGACAACAATGGCACTTTCTTTCCCAAAGCCACTGTTTCACTTTGATATAGATGTCGGAGGATTTGACCGAGCCGCCTGGAGACTCAAGAAGATAAATCCAGAACTCAAGATTAAAAGATGTAAGGCTGAGGAAGACATTACTCAGATAGATTTCTCTCAGTTTGACATCATAACTAAGCCATATCCTAGACCTCTACAAGTGAATAAACTTCTCGGTCAGCTTACAGGACAGGCACCTTCAATCCGCCAGTTGAAGCAACCCAAGAGGATTGAGGGAGTAAAGGAACTTTGGCAGATGTTCATCAATGACTTTGTGTATGTCTGCGGAAGTCTTGTTGCTACCCTCAACTTCGACTCGTCAACACTACTCTGGAGCATAGCCCATAACACAAGGCTACAGGAGCTACAGGAAATCCAAGAGTATAAATGGAAAAGTGACTCCAAAACCAAGACTATTCCATTTCCTGAAGATGAGTATAGGGAAAGGCTTCAACCTATCGAGTATGGACAGCCTAATGATAGAATGACCACACTGCTACAGACCAGTAGGTCATTTCGGAAGAATCTAGTCCTGACCCACTATCCCACCGATGAGTATGGACAAGTCCCAGACGGCAAAGGTGGATTAACTGACGGAAAAACTGGCAAACAGGTTATAGATGGATTCAAGCACACTGGTAAGCTAAGCGACCTTATTGTATGGACTGAGATTAAGGAGTCGGTATCAGAAGGTGTTAAGAAAAAACGACCTATCGCCAGAATAACAAAGTGTGGTATTGAGAGGATGGGACTAGATGCAGTCGGGTTAGATATTCCTGCCGCCTTTGAAGGAATCATTAACCTAAGAAACTTAATGGGAGGTTAATATGCCACGCCTTTTTGTAGACGCTAACCCAAGAACAGTTGCTTATGTTATGGACGGAGGAGGCAGTGGTTATCAGAGCCTACCGATTGGTAATACTTCTATGGAGGCTGAGTATATGGCTGTCATCTACGGTCTGAACGAATACTTCCTGAAATGGAACAAAGAACTAGATGCTAGATACAGTGACCTAGACCCAGAAACAGGAGAGTTCGTTGATGGGGTCGGAACTCCAGCTGACCGAACTGTAAGACCATTACCGCCCCCAGTCTTAGTATGTTCTGACAATGAAGTTGTAGTTAAGCAACTAAGTCGCCAGTATCATATCGGGAACAGTAGGCTTAGAAAACTGGCACAACAGATATGGCAGATGACTGAGAATGTTGAAGTCAAGTACGAGTGGATTCCAAGGAAAAGCAACTTGGCAGGGAAGATGCTGAAATGAGAAGACGCTTGTCTGATACGCCTAAGCACCAACCTTGTCCATTATGTAGGAAGAAGTGTAAGAGAACCGATAAGCTCTTCGGAGGAGCCAATTACAGTTGCCCGAACCACAGAATGTTCTTTGTAAGTAGGTATTAAAATGAGTGAACCTAAAGTAAGGAAAAGATGGTGGTATCATAGACTATTCTTTGCGTTAGGGTACGCAACCTGGTCATTCAAGTATATGATGAGGAAAAACTAAAATGGCAGAACATCATAAGAAGAGTATAGAAGATGAGATAAAGGAACTGCGTGGCATAATATGCTATCACAAGAGTGGACTTCTACGCTACAGTCACGCATATTCTGTCTCTTCTGAATACTTGGAAGGGCAGACGGTAAAATACCTTACAGAACTTCTAGAAATAAAACAAAAGGAGAACTCAAATGAGAGTCAACCAAGAGAATAAGTCAGTAGACATAGAAAGGCGAGATGTGAATTATATTCTCCCTGCCTATGTCCGCCTGTACCTCTTCCAAAGCCAGAACCAAGACCCCGAGAAGATAGTCTTTCCTATGTATAGGTCAGTACCGCACCCTACCAAGCCTGGAGTTGAAATTCCTATCGAGTATATACCTGACGATTCTCCTGTAGCTGTTGAGATTAAAGAGGATGGGCAGAACATTCCAGAACCATCGGTAGAGTCAGAGGCTAAGGCAGATGAAAAAGAGAAAGACTACAATGCTACGAAAGAGAAGATAGCTGAAATGGAGGCTGAGATTGCTAAGGCTCGGAAGGATGAAGTAGCTGAATTAGAGCCACCAGACCAAGGTCTTTCCGATAAGGACCTAGAAGCCCAGAATCTGAGTCCTGCCAGAGCCGCCTTAGCTGAACAAAGAAAGGCAGCTGAATCAAAGCCTGAAAAGCCTGAGTCTGCGATTGCGGGTGAAAGTCCAGACCAGCCTACAGCAGAACGGTTAGCTACCCTTAAGACTCCAAGCATTGTCCTGCCCCCAGGAACACCAACAGACTACGGAGGTAGCCGAGATAAGAAGGATGAAAGGAGAATTGCTAAGGACCTAGCTCCTAGTGTAGACATTAATGAAGATGAGGAGATAGAAGATAAAAGCGGAGTGGTAGAAAGAGCGAAGCAGGGTGATAAGGAGCCATAATGATACTGGTAGATGAGAATGAGCCAGAGAACATAATCAAACTCATCCGTCAGTCAGTTACCGTAGCTGTGTCTCCACTAAACCGAGTTCATAGGTCTGACTACCTCTTCGGTAACTATGAGGGTAAGACTCTCCAGTTTAGTCGCAAGCAGGCTGGAGAGTTGGTCGGGAATATAGACGAAGCTGAAAGTCAGATAGCAGACTACTATTCTAATGCTGATTACAACTTCCAAATAGTAGAAGGCTGGATTTCGCCTCTACCTATCCAAGGTATAGAAATAAACGACCACTCAGTTACTCGAGGTTCTATCCGAGACCTCGGCAACAAGCTGTTCTGCTACCAAGTACAACCGAATGGTAAGATAGAGAGAGGACATAGCTTCTCTACTATCAACGACTCAGTCTTATACGCCTGGATACATAGGCTCGCTATGGCAGGAGTAGTTACATATACCACCACAAACTGGGTAGGTACAGCTAGGTTGCTGACAGTGTTATTTCGGAACGAGCAGAAGCCACCAGAGGAACATCAGACACTCAACAGAATAATCAAGCCTAAGTTCCACGTTAGAGAAGAGAGTGATATGACTGAGGATGAGAGGAATAGTTTTAGGCTTATGAAGTCATTGATGTTCCTCTCCGATGCCTACAAGCTAGGGATAGGAGAAAAGAAAGCTAAAGCTATAAGTGACAGATTTGTAAACCTTATAGACTTAGCTATGGCAGATGTGAGTGATATAGCCCAGTGTGAAGGTATCGGGAATACTATAGCTAAGAGGATACTTATTGCCTTAGGGAGGAGTATTTAGATGACTAAACTATTAAAGTGCCAAGAGGAAGCCTTATTTAACAAGGTTGAGTCAGAATGGCTGTACGCATTCTCAATAGCCTTGCTATGCTCCCTACTAGAGATATTTGAGCAGGACCTTACAACAGAAGAGAGCAGTGATATAAGAAGATTTGTGAAGGATTGGCTAAGATAATATGAAAAAAGAGTTTGCACCAGAATATTCAAGAACTGATGAAGGCTGGATAAGATTCCCTTCCGATGCAGACTACCGTAAGGTAATGTTCCCAGATGAAGTTAATAAACACGCTGCCAAGGCAAATGTATATCTAATCCAAGCCTGTATAGAGTATGTTAGTCAACTTGGGCAGATGTTATTAGACCCAATGTCAGGCACAGGAACGCTAATGGTAGGAGCATTGATTGGCAGGACAGTTTTTAATATTGAGATAAGTGACAAGTTCATAGCCCTTCAACAGGAAGCTATTAAGAAGCTCGAAGAGATAGCTCCTGGAATATCTAATAACATCTCCCTTATCTGTGCGCCCTGTCAGACTATCCTCCCAATCCCAGACTTTGCAGACCACATCATATTCTCACCACCTTATGCAGGTATTATGAAGTCTAAGGGCAAGGATAAGCTAACTCTAGAGAAGACCGACTATGATATGGCAGAGTATACTTACACTCACCCTCTCAATATCGGACTGATGAATGACTTCCTTTGGTCGCAACAGATGGAAGGTGTTTATAGGAAATGCTTTGCTACCTTAAAGCCAGGTGGCACTATGACCATTGTAGTCAAAGACCATTACGAGAAGCAAAAAGATGGAGTACGCAAGAGAATTCAACTCAGCCAGGCGGCAGTTGATGCTTCGGTCAGAGTTGGATTTGTACAGAATCCCGATGAGTGGTTCAAATGGTTGGCACCTGGGTCAGTTTACACCCACATATATAGAGCAAGAGGATGGGAGGTCGTAGACGATGAAGATATTGTAGTACTGAGGAAGCCAGAAGCTACAGCGGAGGTTCCTGCATACCAGTATGCGGGAGAACCAGTGCTGGCTACAGCCTAGAGAATATAAAACATAGGAGGAACTACAGTGGAAAGACCAAATTGGGATGAATACTTTATGAAGATAGCTGAAGATGTAGCAACCAGAGCTACCTGCTCAAGAGCCGCAGTTGGCGCAGTTCTTGTAAAGGATTATCGTATAATCTCTACAGGTTATAACGGTGCGCCTGCTGGAGAACCACATTGTATGGAAGAAGGATGTGTTATGGAGAACGGACACTGCACCAGAGCAGTCCACGCCGAGGTAAACGCAGTATGTCAGGCGGCAAGGTTCGGTGTATCAACCGAAGGAGCCAAGATGTATGTATATGGGCTAGAAAGACCATTCGCCTGCCACAACTGCAAACAGGTTATGAAGTCAGCTGGAGTAGCTTTCTTAATCGAGAACCTTGCTGGTTTATTAGGGTCTACCAAGTTATGAGCCAAGTTACTTACTATGGCTATCCCGATGCAGACCCAGATGAAAGGTGGAGGTTTTGGGAACAGAACAGACCAGCTGCAGTAGCGTTAGATATAGAAACCATCAGCCTAGATGAAAGGCATCCATTAGGAATAGGAATAGCTTTCTCCCCATACGAGGCTTTCTATATCAACCTCTACCCAGAACCTCCACTAAGAGCATTAGAGTCGCTTAAGCAGTTCGTGTCAGATATAAGGATAACTAAGATAGCCCACAACTGGGTATTCGATATGGGAGTATTCCCACTGATTCCAGTTGTAGGTAAGTCACTAGACAGAGCCAACATCTTCGACACTAACGTGGCGGCAAGGTTACTCGGGTATCAGGAGACTTCACTCCCATTACTAAGCTCAGAATTTGGAGTATACACTAGAGGTATGGGAGATATCCTAAGAGAGAATGGCTGTAAGGATAATATCCAGTTAATGCAGAAGATTCCAGAAGCGTTACCACATCACTGTCAGGCTGATGTCAAGGCAACATACAGGCTATATATGGAGTGGGAGACAAAGATTCGCCAACGCTTCGGAGAGTATTTCAAGATTGAGATGGAGGTTCTACCCATACTCCTTGACATCTCAATGCACGGAATTGCACTAGACCAAGAGGCTAGACAGGAACTCGAAACTAGATACGCAAAGGAAGTAGGTTTCTATAAAAGCCAAGTTCAACAGTATGGAATTGAGAACCCAGGAAGTGCCCAACAAGTAGGATATATACTGGCTAAAAGAGGTAGCTTCCTAAAGCCCACTAAGAGTAAGAGGCAGTTACAAACTAGAGTAACCGACCTAGAGTTCCTCAATGACCCTCTAGCTGCTTCAGTTATGGGATTCAGAAAGAAGTCTAAATTCCTATCCACTTACCTATTACCATTGGCAGGTGAGGATAGATTCTATACCGAGTACTACTTAGACACATTAGTCGGTAGGCTTAATAGCCGTAATAGGAATATACAGAACATACCAGGCGAGGATAGAGAAACAGGAGACCCAGGAGCTAGGTTTATGTTAGTGCCAGACCACGGAGTATTCACCACAGGTGATTACTGCCTAGCTCCAGATACAAAAATACTAACAGCAGATATGAGATGGATTCCTATTAGTAGTGCGTATGCTGGACTTGAGTTAGTAGGTATAGATGAATATCCTGAAGGAGGCAAAGGTAAACGTAGAAGAATGAGAATATCAAAAGTCCGATATATTACTACAAGAGAATTACCTTCATATAAGATAACACTAAGTAATGGTTCAGAGATAGTGGCATCTGGAGAACATCCTTGGTACAGACAAGAACCTGGATACAAGACATATAATCCTTGGGTAAGGACAGACCAACTTAGAAAGGGTATGCACCTAAGAGTATGTGCAACTCCATGGGATACTGCAACATCGTGGGATGCAGGCTACACAGCTGGAGCACTGGATAGCGAGGGATGGGTTGACCAACACAACGGAACTAATGTTATAGGATTTGCACAGAACGAGAACGAAGAATTCTATAAAGTACTTAGAAGTATTAATCAAGCTGTCGGGTCAGATAAAGTTACAGTAGATGATAGTCATAAGACTATTAGGATACTTATAAGAGATATGCAATCTTGTATGAGACTACTAGGGATATTTAGACCCCCAAGACTCCTTGCCAAATTCTCATTTGATAACAGAGAACCTCCATATAAAGGAACAAAAACTACAGTAGTATCCGTTGAGCAGTTGGGGATAAAAGAGCTGGTAAGTATCCAAACATCAACTGGAACATACGTAGCAGAAGGAGTCTTTACTCATAATAGCCGTGAACACCTTTATATACTAGCCCATATGAGTCAAGATAGTGAAATGCTAAGTGTACTACATAATCCAGACCCTGAGTTAGCAGACATACACCAACATACTGCTAGTCTTATGAGAGTTCCTCGAAAGTTGGCTAAGGTATGTAACTTCGCAGTCATATATGGGGCTACTGCTCAGACACTTATGGAACAATTAAAGACAAGAGACAAGACTAGATGTGAAGCTCTACTTGACGACTGGTTCAGAGCATATCCAGAAGCGGCTGACTGGATTCTGTATGCACAGAAGGAAGGGTACAGAGATGGCTGGAGCTTACCAACTCTATTCGGTAGGAGAATTCGGCTACCTGAGGAAAGACCAGATGCTATGAAAAGGAAAGCCGTTAACTACCCTATACTTGGGTCGGATGGTGAAGTAATCAAAAGGGCTATTATACTATGCCATCATAGGAGGCTAGGACCTCCATCTATGGTAATAACTGTCCACGACTCAATTACTTGGGATGGAGATGTGAAGGATAAGATTCCCCTACAGGAGCTAGAGCATATTCCTGGATTCAGAATTCCCTTTGAAATAAAGACTACATTTCGGTGGGAATAAAACAAGGCAGGGAGGGTAGAAGCCAGCGATAACAACTACCTTCCCTGCACTAAAAGGAGGCCCTGCCACTAGGGCAGGCTAATCAGAACCCCAATGAAGATGACCATTAAGGTAGCCAAATAGATATACTCCCCAGGCTACAGCAAGTATCCAAATAGGCAGATTAAACTTGAATACTATACAAGCAGAACCAATCCCGAACCAACACCAGACAAGCTGAGGAACTATCTCATACTTATGATAGATGTCTCTCAGTATGAGTGTCCAAGGTCTACCACCTATAGCAGACCACAACTTTTTATAGAAAGATTCAATACTCAACTTAATCTCCTGTAGGTATCTGTCTCACGCTGCCCATTGTGAAGTCACCGATGTACTGTTTTCTGTCTCCCCAGATTGACAACACCTCGTTCCTTCGGTCAATAGCCTCAATGCGGAACTTCTCTGACAGTAGAATCTCACCACTGGCGGATTCACCAAGAGTTGAGGCTTGCCTTATATGCTCCTCCACCTGAGCAATCCGAGCTTCGACTTCTCTGGCGAAGGTATTAGCTACTGTAGTGTACCTCTCACTCTGGTCAATGTATGACCTTAGATTAGCTAGTCTCTGTGCAGCCTCTTGGACATAACCTATACCTGCATTAGTTCTGGCTCTAGCATCATCTACATAGGCAGCTCGGTGAATCTCATAGGCGGATACAATACTCTCCCTTACAGTTCTTGCAAACAAGGCATAAATCTCAGGAGTCCGCTCATTCTCACCGCCAAGAGCTATCTTGTTCAGTAGTGCATCACCATCATCCAGATACTTCTTGCAGTCAGGAGCAGTCCCACCAGTTACATAGTTGGTAGCACCTATATATTCAGCAGCTACTCCATCTGCAGCTGTCAGGTCTCCCGCTACTGCATCTAGGTAAGTGTTAGCCGCATCTAAGGCAGCAACAATGGCAGTTCTTAGACTAGCTATTTCAGTAGTAATATCCGCAAGTAAACCTACTGCATCTGCATCAGAGTTGTTGTCCAGATACTTCTTGATGTTCGCTAGGGCAGTGTCAAGTGCAGTATGGGCAGTACCAGCAGCAGTCAGAGCAGTCTTCATACTGGTCAAGTCTGTCCCTGCCTGATGCTCGTGCTTCAAGGCATAGATAAGTAACGCATATGCCGAGGATGCCATAATGACTGTGTTCTCAAGGAAGTATGGAATAGTCCCAGATGCCCAGTCATTCGGAGATATATGGGAGGCATCGTAGTACAGGCGTATATGAGAGTCCTCCTTTAGTATAGGCTGCTCCTCATACTCCCCTATGCCACTGACAAACAGCTTACTACCGTGAACGTCAAAGGGGCAGAAGCTCTGAGGAGTCTCACCGACTGGGTACTCGCATCGTTGGACTCGGATTAGCCTGGGAATAGACTCAAGGTCAATGCCAACCTGAATCTTAGTGTAATTAAACTTACAGGCTTCCTCGGCTGCTATTTTTCCTCCGCTAATAGCCTTCAAGGCTCCTCTGATATAGTCTATGTCGTAGTCAGTGTCCCTGGCTAAGGCAGCACTAGCACCATCAGTACCACTTTCACTACCCTTCTTGACAGGATTGTTAGCCAAGAATACCCAGACATCAGTATAAGCCCCAGTTCCCAAGTCCAGAACATCACTAGTACCATTACCTTTCATCTGGTCGACCTCAACTTCATTAACAGTCTTGAAGTATTCCTTACCAGTGATAGTGCTTAATCCTTTCAGCCACCTAAAGGTCTCTTCCAGTGCCTGACCAAATCGGTCAGTACCTCGGACTATCAGAGTGCAGTATTCCATACTCTCATTAGGGTCAGTTATAGTCAGCACCAGGGGTCTCGGAACATCAGGTTGAGCAGATATGGTTAAAGTAGCTGAAGGAAGAGTCGCACTTATATCTGCCCCATCTACTATCAAATCATCATCAGTATCCTTAGGAAAGGTAACCGTCTCATCACTTACTGCAAACTGCAGACTAAGCTCATAATACCTTTCCTCTGGCAGATAACGACTCAGGTCAGATACTGCTCGTTCAATACACCTGTTGAGTTCGGCATCAGACCACAGACTACCAGAATCCTTCA
>Ga0307380_10004759_pt1 | contig 18193 bp, 10 predicted proteins | sample UN3MG_FD_202239 | JGI IMG/M metagenome (GOLD analysis project Ga0307380, IMG submission 202239) | Soil microbial communities from Risofladan, Vaasa, Finland - UN-3 | ecosystem: Environmental > Terrestrial > Soil > Coastal area > Acid sulfate soil | place: Finland: Risofladan, Vaasa | collected...
GATTCCCTGTCGCATAAGTTCCCAGCGCATACTGTCCAGCGGACCGTTTTTGCCAGGATACAGGAAATAATTGTCCCCGGAGTGCCAATTGTAGAGGGGCTGATTCCAGACATCCTCCGGGTAGGCGTTCACAGCCCAGCGGGAATAGCCGTCGAAACCGTACTTCCAGGTAAGCCAGGCCAGCAGTCTGCTTTCACGGAGCGGAGAATAGAGAAAGGTATTGGGAAAGTAAGGCATGCAGGCGGTGTACCAACTGACATATCTCTTCTTGTCAGCGTGCATCTGCCTGACCACCGGCTCGATTTCCGCCCAGCGGTCCGGGTCGGTCATCTCATCAAAATGGAACACTATCTCATCTCCCCATTTCCGTTCATCACCCGGATAGCCGCCTGAAGCGGCCAGTTTGAAATCCGGAGCGGTCTGGATCATGAAATCGAAAATAATCTTCATCTCCTTCTCGGGCTTTTCATCGAACCCGAGCAGCGCAAGATCGAACCATCCTTTTTCCTTAAGGTGCTGGCGAAAAACGGGTAGAAAAGCTGTCCACGCTTCACGCCAGCGAGGCTCTCCAAGAGTCAACTTCAAGGAGCGGTGCTCCCCGGCTGTAGTATCCAGGTAGCGGATATTCGCATCAAGTGTGCTACCGGGCCCCATTACCAGGGCGTAGCAGTCGATTTTATCCCTGACCCCGGCTTTTATCATCAGCTCCACATAACGGTCGAACACCGTAAAATCCCACTCGAAGCTGCCGGCCCTACCCGCCTTGAACTCCCCGGGATACTTCCATTCGACCATGGTATCGAAAGGATAGCCGCTCTGGCTTTTCCATGGATCGTAGACTATACTGGTCATGATCGATTTCATTCCGTGAGCGGCGAAATTCTCGGCATACCGCTCCAGTAACCGCCAGTGCTCCTCGCTCCATACCGCCACCTTGTGAGCCCGGGCCACTCCGCTCGGGTCCTGCCAGATATTCAGGTAATAGCTCCAGTCCACCGGCTCGGGGAGCACAGCCGGGAGGACTTCCACTGTCATGTCGAATTCGGCTCCGCCGCCTGAGGCTGCCGCGATCTCGAATTTCCCCGCGTAGATTCCCGGTGCAAGGTCGCGCGACAGCTTCAGGGTAAGCCAGACCGGTTGGACAAGATTAGCCTTGACATCCACCGAACTCTCTTCCAGCAGGGGGTCGGCGGTGAGCATCATCGTTTCGTCGACCGGCAGGAAAGCGCCAAAGCGAACCTGGGCAGAAATTCCTTGAATCAACGCTCCGCCAGGACCGGTAAGATCAGACAGCGTACCTTTAAGCCCGTCAATATTCAGGTTACTTTTTACTGCCACTTGAGCGCTGAGCACCTCGCCAGCCAGCCCCTCAAGCCTGATATCATGCTTTTCCGGGGACCTGGTGAAAGCCCCTTGGGCGATACGGACCTCTATCGGAACAGGCCAGGCCTCGAAGATTTTCGGCCCGCCATCGATTCCAGATCCCGAACTGGAACAGCCAGCCAACGCAGTCGCCAGACAAATGGTCAAAAATAATAGCCTTGCCATATTCTCCTCCCGTGAAATTCAGGCGTATATGGTTGTGGAAATCATCTAAAAGGATAGAAGCTCGGAAACCGGCTGCATACCGAGACACTTGCGGGTCCAGAAATTAGCGATACTCCATGTGCCGGGTATTTCTGTCCTGCCGCTTCTGCTCTCGATCAGAACTGCTTTACCGTCGTGGCATCAGACCGGCTTATTATAAAGCGTTGCTAACGGCCACTATAATTACAGCTACAAGAAGTAGAATAAGCCCCCGGTTCAACAAGGAGCGTGCAAATCGAGGTGCGCCTTTCCACTCGCCCCTCCAGAGGCCCCAAAGGTTGCCGACCAGAATGGAGAGAGTAATAAACAAAGGCCATCCGACCACTACACCCCATTGGCCCAGTTTGACAGCGCTCATGCCGTAGAGATAGAAGCTGCCGATCCACATCACGGCCATCAGGGCGCTGAGACCGAGATTTCCGGTTTTTTCAGGGACAAAATAATCTTTGAAACTGCGGCGGCTGACTATCAGGAACAGGCAGTAGCAGAAATTGACGATAAAACCCGTGGTAAAAAAGAGGGCCCAGACTGCATTGCCGGCAAAAGTGTCCGGGACACCAGCGGCCTTGGCTTGCTCGATGACATTTGCGCCGAAAGCCATGCCTACATTGGGAAAGCATGAGAGAACCCCGGCCAGGATCGCCACAGTCAGTCCGGCGGCGAAAGAACCAGAGCTCGCGGCACCGGATTCTGCTGCGGGTTCTTTACGCGATCCGGCGACCGAGCAGAGGACAATCCCCAGGATGACAAGAGCCGTACCTGCTATCAAGACCAGACCTCTGGCGGCCAGCAGGGATTCCGGGAAAAAGACTATCAGGGGAATCAGGGCACCGAGGCTGGCAATCAGGCCCATGATGATCGGATAGCCCAGGGCCATGCCGAGTCTGTCCATGGCCAGGCCGAACAGCACTGCGCCGACACCCCAGCCGGCGCCGAAAAGAATCAGGATCACGATATCCCTGGCTGGGACAGAGCTGTAAATAGAGAAAATATTGGGGATAAACAGAAAGGTGAGAATCCAGTTGAAAACGAGCATTCCGAACAGCGAGAATGCAGCCCAGGTGTGTTCCCACTTCCATCTTTTTGTCAGGGTCATCGGCAGCACGAACGAGCCCTGGAAAAATCCGGCGATCAGGACGAGCAGGAATCCCAGCAGGATAGGCATAGATAATCCTCATTGAATTCATCGTTGCGGTTATTGGATGCGCGTTAGAACTTCATTTATTCTTTTGTCCACCTCCCCACGGCAGGGGTAAGATTCGATAGTTTCTCTTTTCTGGGTGGAGAGAGAGGCAGCGGCGACCCCCAGCGCTATCGCCTCCGCAGTCGGGCGCTTTTCACTCAGGCCCACAGCCAGCCCGGCATTAAAAGCATCCCCTGCTCCGACACTGTCCACTACGCTGACCTCGAGTGCCGGAATTTTCCGGACACCATCTTTTGAAGCCCAGAGTACACCTTTGGCACCGAGAGTCAGGATTACATTCTCCGGTCCCAGATCCAGGAGCGCTAAAGCCAGGTCCTTGTCGGCAACGGTGTCGTTGGGGTCCAGGCCCAGGCATATCCGGCCCTCGGTCTCATTGGGAGTCAGGGCGAAAACATCGCCCAGGTCGTGCTCACGCAGATCCAAGGCCGGGGCCGGATTAAGGATGGATTTGACTCCTGCGGCACGGGCGATCCGGGCTCCGACCAGCGCTGTGTCCAGCGGAATTTCCAGCGGCGAGACAATCACATCTGCCGATTCGATAATCTCGCGGTGGACCTCCACGTCTTCCGAAGAAAAATCCCCATTGGCGGCGATATCGATAACTATCGAATTGGTTCCTCTGGAGGAGAAAATGATAATTCCAACAGCCGTGGGCAGGTTGTCAGAATACAGCACGCCTTTTTGATTTACGCCTTCCTTTTTGAGCAGGGATAGAAAGCTCTCTCCAAAAGCATCCCTGCCGATTTTACCCATGAATGTCGACTCGGCTCCGAGCCTGGCGGCGCAGCAGGCCATATTCGATCCTTTCCCGCCGTGGGTGGTATGGTAGTTCCACCCCATCACTGTCTCGCCCTCGGTGGGTATGCGGTCCGTGTCCATCACCAGCGCCACGATATAGCTGCCGACAACCGTGATCTTTCCCATTTACCAGTCCCTTGTTGAAAAAACGGATAAGCTGTCGAGTTAGAAAAATTTATTCTCCACCTGAAACCTGGTACATTGCCAGGATGTTTTCCACTGGAGTGTCCGCCTGAATGTGGTGGGACCCGGCCATGATATATCCGCCGCAGGCGCCCAGCAATTCCGCAGTATAATCCACTTTTTCCCTGACCTGTCCGGGACTGGCATAGGGCAGAAAAGTCTGGATATCGATGCCGCCGTGAAAGGCGATCCGGCCGCCGAATTGATCCGCGAGTCTCTCGAGGTCCATATCCCGTGCCCCTGGTTGTACCGGATTGAGAATCCTCACTCCCATGTCGATAAACCTGTCTATCATGGGATAGACTGAACCGCAAGAATGCATCATTACGGGCTTTCCGGCACTGGCAGCGGTATCGATTATTTTTTGATGGAATGGTTGAATAAGTTTCCCGTACATCTCAGGACCGATCAGCAAGCCGTCCTGCGAGGCGACATCATCGTAAAAATAAACAATGTCGATCAAATCGCCGGCCGCCTCCAGCACGGCACGTAAATTTTCCAGATGCACCTCCGCGATGCATTCCATGACATAGAGCGGCATTTCGGGGTTCAAAGCCAGGTCCAGCAAGAATTTTTCGAAATTATACAGAGACCAGGCTGTTTCAAAAACTGATCCCAGACGGTACCGGATGTTGTAAATCGCAGTATCGTTCAGCTCTTCGATAAATGACCGCAAATCGTCGAAATTCCACCAGTCGGGTTGCGGCCAGGGATATTTTTTCAGGTCATCCACGGACTGTGCCGATTCCAGGGGGAAAGACGCGAATTGATCCAGGGCGCCGGATCGGGCCGGAACTTTCTTGCGGTGGGCTCCCCAGATATCCCGGTTGCTACCGTCCGGCTCGACCTTTCTCCACATGCCGCCCACTGACGAACGCTCCTGGGAAGCGTTCAGATCGACTCCTTCGGGATCAATTCCCGGAGGCCGGCAAAAGCTGTCATAGGAAACAATCCTGCAGTCGACACCCAGTCTTTTTAATACTTCCTTTCTGTCCTTTGTCCCGAACCGTTCTATCAGCTTTTCCCAGACCTCCGGTACAGCCGCAAAATCCCGAGGAGTCCTGTCCGCCTTCTGAAAGGCGATGGCTTTGTCAACCCTGTCCTTTGGAGAACTATCTTTTGCAGGCACTCAGTTCATACCTACCGAAAGAATGTTTCAGTCAGTCGCCAGGCTCAGAATTTCTTCCAGCCAAGGTTCAGAACCACCTCGTCCTTTAAAACATCCCCCTGCATCAGCTTGATCAAGACCTTGTAGGGATAATCCAGGTCAAGCCGGGAAATATCTACAGTCCCTCCATTCCCGGGCAGTTTTAATACTTCTTCTTCAATCATTGTCAGGTTGTCAACCGTATTTATCTGAATTGAGGTATTTGCTGAAGGAAGGCGTGTCTCCACCCTCAATGTCCCTTCATCCCTGACAACTCTCAGGTTTTCAGGCATGGCAGCGATACAGAACATGGGTTCTGTGGGCTGGATCGGAAAAATAAGGCGCGTTTTGCCGTTTATTCTTTCAGCAGGGAGGTCTCTGTGGCTCCAGAGATCCACATAATGCCAGTTTTCGGGATGCTCGACTTCGATATACGGCCCTTTCATTTGATTGTAATAGGCGTAAAGCACTTCCTCGCGGCCGGTCTGATAGCCCGCATACACGCATTTTTCAGCGATCGGAAAGGCATTCACATAGAAGTCCTTGCGTAATGTGGGAACCAGTGGAACCGGCTCAAGGGTCAGGTAGGCGTCCCGGTTTTCATGAATGATCCTGTTGTAGCGTTTGACAATGACCCGGTCGTTCCAGGAGAATTCATTAATATTGCCGAACATGTCCTCCCAGATCGTCAATCCGGTGCCGTTGAACAGGGCGTTGTAAATGAGTTCTGCTTTTTCTACCGCAACCCGGTTGGTATTGTGTACCATATGTTCGGGAAGAACGAAGCGCAGAAGATCCACGTTGGGCATGATCGCGGGACCGTCATCGGCCTGCTCCCAGCTGCCGGTGAGCAGCCGGGCCGAGGAGATACTGGCCCGTCCCTCACTTGAAAAAATTATATCCGGACTGACTTCATCCAGCGCGTCCCGCATCCTTTGGTCCAAACCGTGCATCGTATCGAGATAAATGCCATCCATACGGGTAGTTTTGCACACACGGACCAGCTCTTTGACATGATCCTTGTCGCGATTCATGGTATCCCAGGGATTGTAGGAGATGAAAACCAGCATCCCGCGGGCATGGGCGCTGTCCACGAGTGCTGTGAGACCATCCAATCCTCCAGGCATGTCCTCCAGCAGATCGAACTGGTCGCGGTAGTCGACTCCAAGCCGGGGATAATTATGCCAGAGGATCATATTATCAAACCCGCCGAAATTCATTTCCGCTTCTTCAAAAAACTCATGGATTCTGAATCTATTGTTTTCGGGATCGTAAATATCGTGGCCGAGCAGGAAAGTAAAATGACTCACGAAGCTTTGCCGATATTTCAGATGTCCCGGGCGATTGTAGTAGGTAAAATCAAAACTGGAGCGGATGTATTTTTTGAAAGCCTGCAGAGCCTGGTGCCAATCGCCCTGGTGTGCGCAAATACGGCAGGCAATTATTTGTTTTTCTTCACCTGGGTCGAACCGGAGATTGAAGACTTTAGAAATAAAATCGTTCTTGTCTGAGAAGTTTAATGCGCAGGAGGATTTAAGCACATGAAAGTAAATTCCCCTGTTCTCCTGCAGGTTGTAAATATCGATAGGCATCCCCGAGGGTGAGCCTGTAAAGTAAAAAATAAACTCATTAGGTGAATCTATGCAGTAACGAGCTCCGTTCCCGGGAATAAAATAATGCATCCGGGAAATGTCGCCGACCTTGATTTTCTGCATCAGCGGAAAACTCACACTGCTCGTGATTGCCCGCGCTTCCGGATGATCCCGGCCGGCAGCCGAAGTGTTTAAAACCTTGGCCTCCCAGATCAATTCCGGCCCGGCCTCCAAAGAAAAAATCTGGCTCACCACCAGCGGGTTTTGCACATAGCTGCCCGCCTGCTGGCTGATACTGACAGAAACGCCATTTTCAGTGACCCGGTCGCTGAAAGCAAACAGGTGATATTCTGATTCGTTATCCCAACGGCCTTGCCCGCTTACATCGCAAAATGTCAAAGGCGGATTACATTTCATAAAGTCCTGCCCGGTAGTTTTATCGATCAGGCTTTTAAGTTTTACCTGCCTTTTGATTTCAAATGTATATCGCACAAAATCGTTTTCCAGGACAACCTGCTCCACCTGTTCTTTGCTTGGGAGGTATTTCAGTTCAGCATTTGCCTGGACTGTCCGCGGGCAGAGACTTGAGACGGCTGCAAAGGTTATCAAAAGAAGATATGCATGAGAAAGCAATCTTATTTTATACATTATTTTCTCCAGGGGAACTAGGTCCGCTTCGCAAGTAATTTCCGAAATTTGAGGTATTATCGTTCGGCGTCCTTCACACAACGGAATCCTACGCTTGCAAACCGGTTGTAGGCGGGTGTGAAGTGCAGAATGTGTATTCTTTGATAAGCGGTGATCGGGCCTGACTGCTTGTACCAGAAACTCCCTTTTGCAAGGAAAAAGCTCCCCCCGCGGAGCCAGGAGAAATAGTGAAACCCGTCGGTATGAACCGGGGCGGTCCATTCCCAGACATTGCCGGTCATGTCCAGGCAGCCGTAAGGACTGGCGCCTTGCGGGAAGCTGCCGACCGGCATCGTCCCCTCCGAGTCTATGTTGGCTTTATGGGGGTCGTATTGATTGCCCCAGGGCCATCTCCTGCCCTCGGGACCCTGTGCGGCCATTTGCCACTCCTCCTCGGTGGGGAGCCGCTTTCCGGCCCATTCTGCATAAGCCTGAGCATCCTCGAAAGATACCCAAACCACAGGATGTTTACTCATATCTTGTGGATAAGTGCCATTTTTCCAGTGTCTTAGAAAATTCTCCGGCCATTTCGGCTTGTATCCGCTGTCTGCTAAAAATTTTTTATACTGTTCGTTGGTCACCTCAGTCCTGTCTATATAAAATGAGTGAGGACAGATTTTTATGGTTTCTCTAAAAGCGTTGATCGGGCCGACACCGACAAACTCAAGTTCACCGGAATTCCTGAAATCTTTTGCCGGCACTAAAACCATCCCCGGAGCCTGGGCTGAAAGCCGTGCATAGGATGCGATCCCCGTCATGCCGTACAGAATAAACATACAGAGTACCGGACGAAATGAATGCATAGTTATCTCCTGGAAAATTATCAGATTTTCTTTTAGAGAAAAATCATGGGGAGACCGGTAAAAGTATCCGTTGTTTCAACCATATTTCAATCTTTGCTCCGGTGCATATCAGATCAAGATAAATCCCCTGCACTTTTACTTTATACCACAATTTTCGATTTGGGAAATTTTTTTTTGATAAAATCAGGTAAAGTGCGAATCCAATTCCCGGTCAGAACTCTTGGGATTTCACAGATAATACATAGCTCTCCCGGCTCCTTGAAGGAGCCGGGAGAGCTTAACACAACCTACCGTCTTCGATTCGTTTCAGAAACCGAAAGTAACGGTGAAAAAGTTGTCCGCGGCAAGCCTTCCTTTGTTCCTGTAGGCATAGTTGAACTGGATGAATTTGCCGCCTCCGAACACTCTTTGGAGGCCCCCGCCGAGGCTGAGTCCACGCAGAACCGGGTCATCCATCAGATAGGCATACCCGAAATCATCGGAACTCCCGGTGAACTCGTCTGTCTGAATCATCCAGCCCGTACGCAGCGCTCCGGAGAGGAAAGGAGTGAAATTGTAGTTCAGCTCGGTGCCTGCCGCATAGCTGATAGGAATATTGCTGTTACGCCATATTTCAGCCGAGCTCAGCCAATTGGCATTCTTACTGGTGTAAAGATTGTAAGAGACTGCCATTTTCACCACCGTAGGCAAGCGGTAGGTGTGTGTCAAAAGCATGGTCTGGCGGTTGGCTCTCCGCGACATAGCCATCGCGTCACCCGAAAAGTCTCCATATCCTGTTGGAAACAAGCCATTCTTGCTCTCAGGACCCACTTCGTAAATCAGGTTTGGGCCTCGCATAGTGATATTCGTGCCGAGATTCTGAATGGCGAAAGCGAACTTAATTTCCCGATCCATGAAGGTGGTATGATATATGGCTCCCGCGTCAATGGCAAAGGCGCTGCCACCCAGGTTGCTGAACATGTCCTGATGCACATATTTCAGGTTGATACCACCGATGAAACGATCGGAAAAGTTGTAGGCCAGCGATCCGCCCATTTGGAAATCATAGGCCTCGAAGTAGCGCCCTGTCCCGTTGGGATTGTCCACCGTAGTGATCTCCGTTTCCGGAATATCCAGGTAGCCGAAAAAGCCGCCAACCGTAACCTGACCGTCTGCAATGGGTAAGGCGAAGGCTCCATAGCTGTAGGTCAGGTCCATGGTATAGTCCACAACAGTAACCATCGCCTCGCGCCCTTCCAGGAAACCCAGGCCCGCAGGGTTCCACCAGATTGAAGTGATGTCATCACAGACTGCCGAATAGGCGCTTCCCATGGCTATGCCCCGTGCTCCTATCGGGATGGTGAGAAACTCTGCGGCTCTCACCCCGACAAATGACGAATTGTCGGGGCGCCCTTGGACAGGATATTTGTCCAGGCCGCTGTATTCCTGACGTCCGATCCCCTGTGCCAGCAAAGGCAGTGTGACGAACGTCAGGAGTACAAAGGCAAACAATACAGTTCTTTTTGCCGTCTTACTTAACATATTTAACCTCCATCTTTCCAAGAGAATACTTTGCAATATCGGTAAACTATCAACATGTGTTCAACAGCGCTCAGTTGATAATATAAAACCTGCCGATATGAGTTTTTCCTCTTGAGTCCGTCACATGGTAAAAATAAAGGCCGCTGGCCACTGTCTGGCCGAAACGATTTCTAAGGTTCCAGGCTTCTGTTCCGCCATGGTTATCGTAGCCTGTTAGCTGCCTGGGCTGGCTGTTCTGATCCAGCCGGTCCCAGTCTGTGTAATTACCCCAGCCAAAGCGGTTATTGCCAACGTGATTGAGCACGTTGACCAAGTTCCCGGCAAGCGAATAGATGCAAATAGAGCAGCGGTCCGGCAGGTTGACGAACTCGATCCTCCTGGAATTCGGAGAGAGGTCCAGGAACGAGGTTGCCAGATAAGGATTCGGCACTGCCCGGATTTTCGACAGATCCGCATCCTCGGGATCCATGGTCATGGCCTTGATTTTCAGTTCCCACTTTTCTCCCGGATAAGGCGCGTCAGCATACTGGGTGAACACGGTCTTGTCGCCGTTCCATGTGCCGAAAGCGTTGGTGACTGTCATCACAGTCCCGGACGCCGGCATGGCGGTTAGATCCGTAAATGCCCACACAATACCGTTGAGACTGAGCGCAAACTCGTCCGTATTGCCGGCGGGAATCTTCTCCAGCATCAGGTTGGCACGCTCTGCCTTGGACACTCCGGCTTTTACCTCATTAAAGAAATCCATATAGGTGCCGCCGGGCATAAATCCCCAAGCCTTGTCCTCACGATACGGGCTGAAGGGGACCGCACTCCCGCGGAGCTTATCAGTGACTTCAACGGTCAGGTCGCCGCCCGCAGATTTCCAGGTCAACTCGAACACCCCTGTCTGGATATAAGAACCGATCGAAGGGCCGGTACCGACACGGCTCGATACACAACTGCCGTATTGATTGGCCACCGTTGCTCCGGTATAGCCGCCAGTATTGAAGTCTATGTACACAGGGGCATAGTCTCTGCTGCCCGCCGAGCCGGGGTGGTCCCATAATGCATGGACAGCATAGTTGACCCCGTCACCGTCCGGCTTATCCATCAAGATGATTTCTGCTGTTGCATTACGTGTCAGGAAAGGAGTGGCCGTAGAGAGCACATTGCTACTGCCGTCCAACAGCGAGATCACCCTCTCAGGACGGGCCCAGTAAGAGCATCCCCAGTCAACCTCAAGCCCGGTGCAAGCCACATAAATCGTCAAATCCTGGGCGATTCTTTCGTTATTTACAGCCTCGAACGAGAAATCGAACGGCGGCACAAGTAACTTAGGCGCTTCGGTCAGCTTGCCGGTACCGTCACCGGCGAGCTCAATTGTAGTTTCCGCTACTGTTGCCGGCCCGATATAAGTAGCCCCTCCGAAGGTGGCTGGACTGAAGTTGCTGGCATCGCTCCGGGGTATCACGGTATAGAGTCCGGCGCCCGGCCTGTTCCAGACTTTTCCGCTGGCTGGGTCCGGCAGGCTGAAAACATCGCCTGTGCCGACATCGTAATTCAGGTCGTAGGGTACCAGGGCGTACCAGACTTTCATCCCGTTACTCATCCGATACAATGGTTCATCCTTGTCCCAACTGTCCAAATAATAGAAATGGAGGTTGCCCTCTGTGAGACTGCATTCGTCAATCAAAGCCGCATGGGAATCGCTCGGGCCGACGAAGCTCCGGTAGAGGCGGAAGCCTTCAAAGTCGTATTCCCTGTACACGCTGTTGGGGTCTATCTCCGGGTGCTGCTGCAGGAAGTTGTAATAAGGGTCCGGAGTATTAAGATTGACATCACCCCAGGTAATGGTTACCTGCCTGTTGCCGGGGATGATGGCCAGCTGGGGAGGCTCCGGCGTGGCAGGAAGCACATAGCCGCCTTCATAAACCACCTTGGCTACCACGGCGTAATCTTCCACGGGAGATAATTGCTCCTGCATCACAGGGTTGTCGATATTGGAAATATCGAGCGGCGGCATGATCATAGGCGGGTTTTTCGGGTAAACGAACATCAGCACGTAATCGAGGCTGGTGCTGTCCCGCGGCGCCAGATTATGTAGTTCCGAATAACATGAATGACAGTACCTGCCGCCGTAACCCCAAAGCCACTGGTCGTATCTGGGATCATCAGGCGGAAGGAGGCTGGGGTAGCCGATCGCGGGTTTACCGGTAAAAGGATTTATCTGGCCGCCATAAAGGTCCTGTGCCAGATCTTCCGGATCCTGGCACTTATAACCCAGGATCGAGCGGTAGGCCACACCGGATTCTAAGACAAGTACCTCTTTTGGCCCCTCAAAGCCGAACTCAGAAGCCCAATGGGTGTTATGCTGGTTGGTAAACTCCATGGTCTCGCCGTTCCATGATGGATGGCGAATCATTTTATGGCCAATCATGAAGGCATTGCCGCCTGCGGTATAAGTTGGCTCTATGCCGTCACGGTCAAACAAGACAATCAGCTCCTTGGCGGATTGTAGTGCCCAGCCTGTATCCATGTAGAGAGCATCCGGCCCGAGTCCAATATAGTTGGTACTATAAACTGCGCTTAGACCATTCCAGATTTGTCCATCCGGAGTTCTGGCGCCGAGTTTCACGAAGGCCGGATTGGGATTCCATTTAACGTACTCAGACATGTTTCGGATAAACAGGTGCCCGTAAACTATGTTGTTGCTTTCGGCGTAGTTCAGAAAATAAAATGAGTATTCCAGGGAGGCGCCCATGGGCATTTTTGCATCGTGGGTCCTGTCCCGGAAGGAATCCTGGTTTCGGGTGACAATGGTTTCCGCACCATAGAGAATCGGCGCACCGGTCGAGGTTCTGCCTGCACGGAATTCGATCGGCCAAGTCGCCATGTCGTCCGCGTCGAGCGAACTCCAGACCCGGTTAATCTCGAGCCTGTTGCAGGCCTGGTACATATTCTCGCCGGCATTGTGAAGGCTCTCGAGCAAATCATAACTTTCCAGGCTTCCGAGCCCTCCGGTTATTTCCCTGCCTGCACCACTGCTCTTAGTGGTATCGTCAGCTACACCATCCCCGTCCAGGTCTCTGACAATAGCCACTGTGTACCCCCAGCCGCCTTCAAAGGTGGGGATCAGGTTCCCCGAGCCTCTGGGAAACTGATGAGTACCGCACAAGGGTGTCGAACCCGTTGTAACCTCCAACCCGACATTGTTACCCTGAGACATCCTGTCATTGCTCATCTCGGCAGGGAGATAACAAGGTGGGCCTGAGATCAGGGCGACCAGGATTAGCTTGATTAGCAAGCTCCTTTGTTTAAACATAAACAGTCTCCTTGAATCTTTTTAATAACTGACTGATCAAGAATAAAGATAAAAAGATCGATTTATCTTTGCGGGCCGCTCCTGGCTCAGAAATTGAAGTCCAGCCCGAGGCGTATCTGCCGGGCAAGCCCCCAGGACTGCCAGCGCGGTGATGAGGACATTACGCCGGCGCTGGTCTCGAAACTGGTGCCCATGAAACTGGCGGCGATATCACCTTTAGCGGCTTCCTCCACGGTCAGTATACCGTCGCCGTTAAAATCTGCATTGAACCTGACTCTCTGGATCGCTGTCAGTGCAGGATCGTCCCAGTTCCAGTCCACTCCGCCGGTGACATGGCTGTGATCCTGGAAAGTCATCTGCGCCGGGTATGATGCGGGATCCTTGCGGTTGAGCAGGTTAAATATCTCCCCGAACACCATCAGTCGCTTGTTACTAAAGAGCAAGAAACTCTTGCTCAATCTGAGGTCGACATTCATTTTCCACCGTTCGCGGAAATAGTTCAGGCCCCCGATCGGGATTCCGTTCCGGCGTGTCAGCCAGGTGACATCCGCATTCTCGTAGTTGTTCTGAATCCGGTCGAATACCGGTTGTCCGCTCTGGAGAGTAAAAATCGTGTTGATCCTGAAATCCCTGAGAATAGTGTTGGCCAGATTTCCGGTTTTGAAGTCCTGCGGGAACAGATAAGTGAAATTGGCCGAGATTTTGTGAGCCCGGTCACCATTGATCGGGCGCAGCTCATCAGGCGGGGTGAAATGCTCACCGGTGGTCGGGTCCATAAAGATCCAGTAGTCCGCGTAACTGTTGTACTGGCTGCCCGTGGTTCTCGAGAACTGGAGCGTGTACATCAGGTTCAAGGAGAAATTGTTGGAGAATCTCTTTCTCACGGTCATGTCCATACCTTTTATGTTCCCGTTGTCCTTGTTTGTGTAGCCGGTCTCGAATGTACGGACCCGGCGTTCGGTATGCGCCATCCAATAGTCCCTGAAATACTCTTTGGTGGCCAGGTTCCCGTCTATGTCCCGATAATAGGCCACCAGGTCCAGGATCAGGTCATTGGAAATCAGGTAAGTCAGCCCTGCTTCGTATGCATCTGTCCGGGAGTAATCGAGGCCGCCTGGATTGGAGCCGCTGAAAAGGAAAATCATGCTGGGAAGCTGAGTAAAAACCCCGTAGGCGAACCTGAGCTGTGATTTGTCGGTCACCGGGAAAGCCACATCAAAGCGGGGAGACAACTCGCTCAAGTTTTCAGGAAAGAATGTTTCCCCCCACTGGTCCCCATAGCGAAAGCCCCAGTTGGTTCTGGGCTTGAAAGAATCGTAGCGCAGACCGTAATCGAAAACAAAATCCCCGAGATCGGTCCGGTTCTGAACGTAAAAGGCATACAGCCTGGGTTTATAGTTGAACTCGTTGTCGAGTTCTCTTCTGGTCCGGAAGCCGAGATGGGTAATGTCGAACTGATGATTTCCGAACAATGTGGTTTGAAAACCCAGTTTGGCGCGGTTTTTACGGTTGAGCTGAAAATCGAAGTCAACTTTGTAGTTGTCCTGTTTTTCGTACATGTAGCGGTAAGTCATCCAGTAGAGCTCGGCGCCGCTGACATAGTTGAACGGTGTCTCGTATCCGTATCCACTGGCGTGGTTCCAGCCGGTTACCCCGTCCGGGAAGTAGATTTTTATATCTTGCGGATCGATGGGCCATTCCCGGTTCGGGAAGGTTTCCACCTCGAACGGGATGTCATGGGGCGTCCAGCTCATGAAAGTCTTATCGCGCGTGTAGTTGTCTTTCAGGTTCGAGCTGTTGATATCCTGGATTCGGAAGTTGGAGAATCTGAACTGGATGGCCCCGCTGCGCTCGGCGGATTGATACATGTCCCAGTCAAAGCCGAGCAGCAAGTTTGCAGTACGGGTCCTCCTGCCGTAACTCTGGGGAATGATAACCACCGTATCGGGGTCCGCAGCCCAGTTGCGGGTGGGTATCATCGAGGGCGTAATTCTGCCGGTCTCGAAGTAGTTGTTGGGATAGGATCGCTGAATCCGGGAAAAATTTATGCCGCCGATAATTTTCAGACTCTTGATCGGAGAATAAGTGAGTTTTCCCGAGGCCAGGGTCCTGTCCCCCCAGTTGTTGGGCTGGCGCACCGGATTGGGGGGCGAGTACAGTGAGGCGTTCTTTCCGGTCTTACCGGCATAGAATTCGCGGCCAGTCTTGAACATCTCCAGAGTGAAAGAGGGCATTTCAGCGCCAAAAACCGGGTCGCTACGAACCGCATCGTTAAGATGGTCCACAAAGGCCTGGTTGACTCCCCTGAATCCCTCATCGGCATGGGTGGGAAACATGTCAGCCATGCCTTGGATTTCGCCGGAGCTGTAGAAAAAGAGATTGGGGATACCAAAAACCGGCCCGCTCAGACTGGCCTGGAGCTGGTTGTAGCCGTAATCTGCGGTTCGCGGATTAGCCTCATCCGTAGTAAACCTGACATTGCCCTTCAGGCTTGGGCCCCCTTCCTTGGTAACAATGTTAATGATTCCTGACTGTGCGTTTCCGTACTCAGCTTGAAATCCGCCGGTGATAATATCCACTTCCTCAACAGAGCCGGTGGATAATTCCAGTGGAGTAGTATCCTCGCCGAGTGAGCCGAGTTCCTGTTCCCAGGTCCATCCACGGCCGCTCCGGAAGGGATTGGCGGTGTAGTTGCGAACCATTACGCCGTCAACTATCATGCCTTCTTCGCCCAGACGGCCGCCGCGGAGCCGCAGTCCTCTTGAGAGTCCGCCTTCGCCTCCGATCTGGACTCCTGCCTCAAGGATCATCAGGTCTTCCAGCTTGGTAGCGGGTTGGGAGGCAATGTTCTCAGCGGTCATGCGCTGCTTGGTTACCGTGTAGTCTCTGGGCAGGAGTACCTCGCTTTCGCCCTCGATAGTGATCCCCTCGAGCTGCACCACCGTGGAACTTAAATTAACGTCGATAGTCGTTGTCTGGCCGGCAAGGATGAGTTGATCGGTGATAGTGGTTTTCTGGTAACCCGTGAATGTGAAGGTAATGGACCTGCGGCCTGGAGAAACATTAAGGATGAAGTAATAACCGTCTTCATTGGTCACCCTGCCCAACCGGGTCCCTTCCACCACCACCTGTGCTCCGACCAGTGGCTGGCCACTATCCTTGTCCCTTACCGTGCCTTCGATCTTCCCGGTGCTAAGCTGGGCAAACAATTCTGCCACACTCATAAACACGAGTAGCATAATTGTTATTAAGGACCGATGCGCGGTTTGCGTAAACCATTTTTGATTCATAAAATTTCCCCCTTGAAATGGGAATTCAGATAACTATAAAATCGTCATCTTTTTATTTCATAAGCATTTCCCCCATAAGATGTCTTTGATAACGCGATATCCAAAGAAGATAGGCTGAGATATTAACAGAGTTATTTCATAAGCACTCTCTCCTGAACTTTTATTATGAGCAGAATACATGTTTCCTGTAGAACAGGAGCTTTTAGATTTAAGATGAATTAAGCTAGTCCGACACAATATTCTCTCTCTATTCACAACCGATCCGGCAATCCAGAAAATATTCAGCAGATATCCTTTTTTGCCTGTATCGAAGATTTGGGAGCAGAAAACATATTGACCAACCGCTCGATGGTTTCGATCATCCTGCCGGTTTCGGACACTTTATCGAAAAAGAATTCGGCGCCTTCCTCCATGCACTTGTTTCGATATTGAGGATAAGGATAGTTGGTAAAAACTACTACTACAGGAGAGACTTTATTTTTCTTAATGGCTTTAAGCACATGAATTCCACCACCTCCCGGCATTCGGATGTCTAAGATCACGACATCGGGTTTGAGTTTTTTGATGGATTTGACAGCCTCAATTGCGTCTGCGGCTTCCCCTATAATTTCAATTTTTTTAAAGCCAGAAAGTGTGGCGTTTAAGTGCTCACGCATAACAGGCGAATCGTCCGCAATAAACACTTTCATGGTTTTTTCTCGATTTGAGGCAAGAATAAAGAGCGATGGAACTGCAAATATTATTTGCCAAGCAGTGGCGTACTAACTATTACTGAAAAAATTAACACTGGACGTACACTATTAGGCTCTTGGGAAATATGGTGGCAACTTTAACAATGGCAATGTGTCGTAAATATTGGATCTCTGGTTAGGACTGCAAATTTTTGTCTTTAATTTTCTAACACAAAAATCAAAAAAAAAATATCGGAGAAACCACTATTTTTTTGTAGTTATCGAGTTTCATATTATGTAATGGCTTACCCTACATCGTTTCATTAAGCCGGATGTTATCAGCTCTTTGACATGCACCGGGTATTCTAAACTCCCAGTCCAGTTATATCTCCCATTTTAGTCCTGCAGCCTGAGGATGCTGTTTTGAAGATTTTTATAGAGAGAGCGTACAGGCCAAAAAACGATAAGGATACTTTAACCGCCATTATTCATAAAAAAATTTTCCGTTCCCGTTTTTGTAGTGGCGGCCCCCTGTGGCCGCCCGATTTACATCAAGGAAATCCCAAATAATGGGCAGGCACAGAGGCCTGCCCCTACAGGTTTTGGTTCGTTTTGTGAATAATCCCGGTTAAAAGACTGGTTGACCTTCTCTTCAGAAGGCAGAGGCTACGCAGTTTGGAGGGAAATGGAGATGTAAAAAGACAATCGTGGAGTTTCTTTATATTTAGTCAGCGACTATTCAATCTATCAGTTTTTCGTTTAAAGCGTAATACATGATCTGTGAGTTGTTATTCATATTCATTTTTTCTAAAATACGCGTCCGATAGGTGCTGATTGTATTTGTACTCAGCAGCATCTCTTCAGCGATCTCTCCCACTGTTTTCCCCGAGGCCAGCATCACCATCACCTGAAATTCACGATCGGAAAGTCTTTCGTGTGGTTTTTTTTCGGGATCACTTTTCAAATAGACAGCCAGTTTCTCAGCAAGAGAAGCACTGATATATTTCCCGCCCCTGGCGACTTTTTTAATAGCTTGTACCAATTCTTCCGGAGCGCTTTCTTTTGTCAAAAAGCCATCAGCCCCTGCTTTGAGAACACGCACTGCATACTGGTCTTCCGGGTAACGGCTTAATATCAAAACAGGACTGGCATATTTTTCTCTTCTTAATTGTTTCAAAACATCCAGTCCTCCGATACCGGGCATGGCAATATCTAATACTACAACATCGTATTCATTTTTCCATACCCGGTCTAAAACTTCCTGCCCGTTGCTCGCTTCATCGACTGATATAGCCTCTCCAGATTCCACCAGAATCTCTTTCAATCCTTTCCTGACTATCGGATGATCATCTGCGATAAGTACCTTTAACACCGAGCTTTACCTTCTTTTAAGTGGTATAATTACA
>Ga0307380_10004762_pt1 | contig 18189 bp, 18 predicted proteins | sample UN3MG_FD_202239 | JGI IMG/M metagenome (GOLD analysis project Ga0307380, IMG submission 202239) | Soil microbial communities from Risofladan, Vaasa, Finland - UN-3 | ecosystem: Environmental > Terrestrial > Soil > Coastal area > Acid sulfate soil | place: Finland: Risofladan, Vaasa | collected...
GGCTCACCGTCAGCGTGTTCGAGCTGACCGAGGAGACCCGCAGGTACTCGCTGTCCACGACGATCACGTCGCCCTCGGCGAAGAGCGACCCGTCACTGACGGTCATGCTCGTGGCCGCCGAGGTGACCGTGCCGCCGTTGTTCGCCGTGGTCGAGCGCGTGTTCGCCTTGTCCTCGATCCACTTGTGGTCCTTGTCGGTCGCCGGCTTGCGGTCCAGAAACGCATAGAGCGGCGCGTCGTAAGCCGCCCCGAACCGCACCGCACTCGAGAGGTCCTCGAGGATCGGCGTCGACTGATCGTACGTCGAAATGTTGCCTCGGATGTTCGCCATCACTTCTCCTTTGCTGAATGCCGTTGTCTTGTAGTGCGGCCCCCTTGTGGGCCGCTCGGCTCGGGGCACAAGGCCCCGAGACTACAGCACATCGTCGTCCTACCGGGTGATGCGGAGGTCGCCGAGGGTTGCACCCGGCACCGCCAGTCCCGAAGGCAGACGTTTCTGGAACTGCTTCCGGATTCGGCCGCCGAGCGAATCGTCGTCCTGCTTGCCGGTCGAGCGCGGGGTTCCGCCGCCCGGGCTTCCCGCTCTCGCGGCACGACCGCACAGATACGGCTTCTCCCGGAGGAGGGTCTCCAGGACCTCTCGCAGTCCTTCCACCTTGCGCGATTCGAGATCCACCCGAACCGTGCTCATATCGGCCAGCCGTCTCGCCGCGTCCACGTCCACGAGTGCCAGCTCACCCGACAGTCTCGTGAACTCGGCGTCGATGACCGCCTCTCTCGCGGCGTCGCGGTCGGCCTCGCTTCGGGCCCGCAGCTTCCCGGCCGCTTCGGCCAGGTCCACGGACCCGTCACCCTCAATGCCCAGCGCCTCTCTGGCCCGAGCCAGTTCTTCCTTCACGCTTTTCTCGGCGAGTCGCCGCCGGGCGTTCTCTTCACGCAGTGTCTTCACGTACTCCTCGCTGAACGTCTTCTCCTCTCGAACGTCATCTGCTTCCGTCACGTCTTTCTCCCTGTCGTGGTAAAGTCGAAACTCGAAACTCAAAACTCGAAAGTCCTGCCCAACGGCCGCGCCTACAGTCTTCAGCCTTCGGTCTGTTGTCCTCTGCGACCTCTGCGTTCTCTGTGGTTAAAGAGTTCTTTTCCGGATCTCGTCGAGCTTCCGCTCGGCGTCGGCACGGCTGAGGCCGTGGTAACGGGCGACGAGGTCGACCGGGTCGGCCAGTCCCGCCGCCAGGAGCTTCAGGTCACGCTCCAGCTCGTCCGATGCATCCTCCGGCAGGAAGCTCCCCCTGAACTGCACGTCGCATTCGACGCCGCTCAGAAACTCCCGCGCCTCCTCGGGCGTGAAGCTCCGTCCCTCGCGGTGCGCCGTATCCACCAGGAGCGTGAGCTTCATCAGCTCGATCTCGTTCCGTCGGTATCGCACTTCGCGCTCACGGACCAGGTCGAGAAGGGGTTTGAGTTCGATCTCGAGTGCGATGCCGCTCTTGGCCTGGCTGCTCGTGCGGATCGCCGCCAGCGGCACCATCGCACCCTCGTACGCCCACGCGTAGAGCCGGTCGATGAGGTCGAGGAAATCCGCGATCTTCAGGTCCGGCACGATGTACTTCGCGTCGCCGCCTTCCCCGGTGCGGATCGCCTTCGACGTCCCGACGCTCACTTTCTCCACGTCGTCCGGGAAGTTGATGAGGACGAGCTGGCTCCATCCCTGGTCGTGGGCGTTCTTGTCGGCGATCGACAGCAACTCGTTGATGAACTTGTTGACCTCGACCACGTCGCGGATGTCCGAGAGCCCGAACCAGTCGCCCGACTGCGCGGGCGTCCTGCCGCGGAAGTGCACCCACGGGATCACGCCGTAGGGGTTGGTGAGGTCGCCGTCCGGGTGGAAGCTGCGGTCGAGTTCCCAGTAGCTGGTCCGCGAGTCCGCCGCGATGAAGATGCCCGTCTCGTGCGGGGTGTAGATCTCCGCCCGCAGGAAACTCTCACCGGTGAAGAGGTCGTCGATGACCACCTCGACGAGCATCGCTTCGAGGACGTCGGCGTTCTGCTCGGAGACCCACGGGTAGACGTCGCCGAGGTATCGCGTGCGGAAGGCGACGCGTCCGAGCCGCTCGTCCCAGTAGGGCCCCACGACGTGGCTGCCCAGGATCGACGCTTCGAGTGCGATCTGGTTCGCGATGCCGTCGAACCGGTTCTCCTCGTAGACCGTTTTCAGCCGGGCGTCCTGTTGGGGATCCTGGCAAGTCCGTTCGATCTTGCGTCCGTAGAGTGCGTCGCGGATGCGCTCGGGGACGGCGCGGGTGATGTTGAGGCCGCGCAGGTTGAGTCTGCGCGCCAGCCACGCGTCCTCCTCCTCGCGGTAGTGACGTCGGACGTACTCGTCGGAGAGCGGCGCGCCCCCGCCCTCGTAGAAATCGAGGAGCGTCCGGTATTCCTCCTTGCGAAGCGCGTCGGCCTGCGTCTTGAGCTGCTCCCGCACCTCACGCACCATCTCAACGGTCAGGTCATGGTCTGCAAAACCGATCATCGTTGTTATCTCCCGAATAACTCGGCGCCCGGCTCTGCGGGTCGGCCCACGGTTTCAAGCGTGCGACGCACGCCGTGCTTTGCGAGTTCCGAGGCCCGTGCGCCGTGTGCCTCCGGCCCGCCCTCCGCCTTTGGGCGAGGGCAAACAGATTTGGGGGCCACTTAGTAAAATTTCTAAAAGAAGGCCTCTGGTGGCTCAGAAACGGGCAAAAAAGTGGGCCAAGTTTTTATTTTGCCGTTTGGGGAGGCAAATAATGGAGTGAAGTTGTCCGATTTCTGTGGGCGCCTGGAAAGGCTCTGAAGCGAGGGTCTGAGAGGCCGGAGGCCCGGGATTTCACGGCAATACGACGGAAAGGCGAAGGGCTCAGCTGCCTTCGGCCGTCGGCGGGGGTTGGGCGGCGGCAAGACGCGTGTCGGCTTCCCGCCGTTCCCCTCTCAGCAACCAAAGGACAGCAGCGTTTGAGCCGAGCAGCAGCAGGAGCGCGCCGAAGGGGCTTCTGTATAAAGTGATCCCGTCCGATCCGATGTACGGAATAAACCTGTAAAAGCCGAAATAGGCATCCTGCCTGGGCTGTCCGGATGTTCCCCGGTCAAAGCCGACCATGAAAACCGCATGACAGGCGAGCAACTGGAAGGAGAAGAGCCACCCGACAACGAGGACCACCCGGAAGTACCGGAGTACCTTTCGGTCACGCTTCCGGAACAACACCCAGCCTGTGCCATAGCCAAGCGCCGCCAGAAGGAAAGGCGTCAGTCCGATCAGCACTGTGAGCGTCTCCCTATCCATCGCATCCCCTCCCCAGGCAAGGAGCTAGGGCGCTTTGCCCAGTGTCACCTCGCACCCGAGTTCTCTGTACTCACGACGATATTGTCGAATTCTTCGTTCCGCAGCAAGAAACTCGCGCTCCGCCTCGTCAATCATCCTTTGCACCTCCGGCACTTCGCCCTCATTCAGGTATTTCTTCAAGCGCGCTTCGCCTGCAATGGCACCCAAGCCGGTCAGGACTCCCAGGCGCATGATGATCTTGCCTAATACCGTCTTCGCAGCTCCCCCCAGACCGGTGGCCGCTAATACTGTGTAACTGGTGTACCTCACGAACTCCGCAACATTCAGTACAGTCCTGCCTCCCGACACAAGGTCAGACAAGGCCCCGATTACATCCCGCAGCCCCGTCATGTACTGCTTCTCATTCTCAATCTGCTGCACCAACACCTTACACGTGTCCTTTGACATTTTCAACCTCCTTATGAAGAAAGTGACGCTGCGAATGTGACTCACTCGATAGGCGATCTGCGCCCCTACCCGTGGGCCGATGCAAACAGATTTGGGGGTCACTTCGTAGAATATTGAAAGGAGGCCCCCTCACGGCTCAGGAACGGGCAAAAAAGTGGGGCAACTTTTTGATTTTCCCGTCTGGGGGGGCAAATAAAGGAGTGAGATTGTCCGATTTGAGGCGGGCCCGCGCGGCCCGTTGGCCCCTGCCGCGGCCGGAGCGCACCTGGAGCGGGGCAAGAGCGGGGCGGTGGGTCAAGTATAGTGAATTGAACTAGCGACCCCGAAGCTGCGCAGTTAATCTAATTTCCGGCTTGAAATTAGACTTGGACGGCAGCTTCGTGGGCGCTGTCTCTTCAGTCGGCGCTCACGCAAACTGCCAGTCGGTCTGCGGGAAGCGGGAGACGAAGAAGTAGCGGAGTGCGTCCATCGCGTGGTCGTCCACCTTGGCGGGGTCCTCGGCGGGGTTGACGCCGAAGCGCGTCTGCGGGTAGTGATAGGTGCGGAACTCCCGGCGGACGTTCACGCAGCGCGGACTCACCAGCATCCTCGGACTTCCGTGCTCGTCGAGCTTGAGGAACCTGCGGACCGTCTCGAACCCCTCGAACCGGACGTTCGATCGGCCGCCGTCCTCGCGACGACCCTGGCACGGGATCCCCTCCTTCTGGAACTCCATGATGTAGGAGAGTCCCGTCGGGTCGCAGTAGCTGCGGAGGACGTTCCGGTAGCCGCGCATCTCCTCGTAGGTCCTGACGCCCCGGGCCATGTCCGAGACCGCGATGCTCGACTGATACAGCTCGTCGATGACGTACGTCCGGCCGTCGCCGTCCACCTGCACCCACAGACACACCGTCGGTCCGTTGACGCCCCAGTCGAACGTGCGGTAGAGTTCCTTCGACGGGTCGTACGGAATCGGCTCCGTCGCCACGTGCACGTCCTCGCTGTAAGTCTTGTAGAAGAGTCCCTCGCGGCTGGGCCGCAGGCAGAGCATTTCGGAGGTCCACGCCTCGTCGGAGACGAGCCGCTTCTTGGCGATGGCGTCGTCGATGGCGTAGTATCCGCGGGCGTGCCTCGCCTTCTCTCGGCAGTCGTCGGAGAGCGCACACCGGCTGCACGATCGGTCGCGGCAACGCTCGACGACCTCCCACAGGCACCACTTGAAGAGGGTGAGTCCCTTGTCGCCGGCCTGGTCGACGAGATCGCTCATGATGCCGTAGGGTCGGTGGAGTGTGGAGAGCATCTCGACGCGCGCGGGCAGGTCTCCGACCGACTGCGGCAGAAGCAGCGCCGCCTGGAACACGTCCCCCCGGAACTCCTCCACCTCGTCCAGCCGGAGCCTGGGGACGTGCACCCCGCGGACCGCCTGGTCGCTCGCGGGAAGGACCTCGATGCGCGAGCCGTTCCTCAGCGCCGCGCGCGACCCCGTCATCTTCTCGACGTCCCCCCGCCACTCGTCACGGCGAAGGAACCGACGGACGTAACCGTACATGTACCCCGACTGCGCGAGACTGCCGCCGAGGATCCGCGTCTCGAGCCCACCAGCGAACCAGCTCTCGAGCACCGTGAGCACCGCCGCAAGCATCGTCTTCGACCCGCCGCGACACGCCCACACCAGTGCGTTCCCGCCGCGGTCGAGCAACGCGTGCTCCAGGTAGTCAAGGGGCGCATCGTGACCGTCGCACACGCGCGCGTCCGGGACGTCGATGCCGAGGAACTGCCGGACGTAGCGCTTAAGACTGTGTCTGTTGTGCGGGCGTGTCCTCTTCAGGGCGTCGAGTTTCTCGGTCGATGTCGGCCCAGAGACGCTCGGCCTCTTGGGGGGTGAGTGTTGCTCCCCCGGTGGATCCAGTGTCGTCGTCATCTCTCTCCTCCTTGTGTCTCGTGTCTTCCCTGTCGAGCCGGTCGTGGATGGTGAGAAGCTCACGGATGGTGAGCTTCGACCGCTCGTGAAGGACCCGGCGGGCCAACTCGTCGATGATGATCCGTCGCGACTGTGCGAGGGTCAGTGCATCGGGCGGCGGTCCGGTCCGCCATTCTTCGAGCTGTCGCCTGAACTCCGGGTCCTCGCGCTTCCACTCGCTGATGGTTTCAGCGCGGACCCCGACGGTCTTGCCGGCCTTCTTCTGGGTAAGCCCGCCGAGCGTCAACAGTTCCAGCACCCGGCGCTTGCGTTCGTCCAGTCTTGCCATGTCTTCCTCCGTGTCTTGTGCGGTCCTTCCCGCTTGCACGGTGCGACCTGGAACGTGGGTCTCCACCAGGGGGCGAGGGCAAACAGAATCGGGGGTCAGTTACGAAAATCTGTGAAGGAAGCCGGCTGACGTCTCAGGAACGCAGAAGAAAGTGTCGCAACTTTTTCATTTTCCCGTTTGGGGAGGCAAATAAAGGAGTGAGATTGTCCGCTTTCGTGCAAGCCCATTTCGCCGCAGAGCACCCCTCGCTCCGCCCGGGGCAGGCACGGGTGAACGCGCGTGGAAAACGGAAGGCGGGCAGGGGAGAGGCGAAGAAGAAGAGGCGCCAACGCCCCCTCGGTCGCGGGGTACCTTTGCTTGACAGGCTTTGGACGAGCAGATAGCATTGTCTCGGTGCATGAACATTTCTCCCGCAGGAGGGGTGACGGAAGTGACGGAGAACACGGAGAGGAAAGACGCGACCCTTTCGCTTCGGGAAGAAGTGCGGGGGCCGGTGGCGTTTCTGCTCTCGCGGCTGAAAGAGGACCTGGGCGAGAACCTGTCCTCGCTCAGCGTCGTGGGGAGCGCCCTGACCCGCGATTTCCACCCGAAGCACAGCGACATCAACACGGTGCTGGTCGTCGGTCGGCGCAGCCATGAGCTCCTGAAGCGGCTGGCCTCCCGCGGCAGGGAGATGGGCAGGCGGAGACTGCGTGCGCCGCTCGTGATGACGGCCGAATACATCGAGCGGTCCGCGGACGTCTTCGGCGTCGAGTTCCTCGACTTCCAGCTGAACCACCTCGTGGTGCACGGGAGCGATCCTTTCGCCGACCTGCGCTTCGAGAAAGAGGACGTGCGTCTCCAGTGCGAGCGAGAGTTGAAGGCCGCGCTCATCACGCTGCGCCAGGGGTACATCCGGGCGCTCGGGAAACCGAGGATCGTTGCCGGTCTTCTCACCGCTTGCGCTGTGGAACTGGCCGTGCTGCTGCGGGCCATGCTGTGGCTCAACGACGTCGATCGGCCGCGCGAAGCCCTGCCCACACTTGAGGCGGCCGCCGGGAAGCTCGGCTTCGACGCCGAGGCGGTCCGCCGCATGATGACACTCAAACTGGAGCACGCACAGCCGCAGGCCGACGAGATCGAGACACTGTTCGAAGGGATCTACCAGGTCGTCGATCACCTCTCGCGCACGGTGGATGCCTTCGGAAAGGTGGGCGATGCTTAGCGTGCCGCGTGTACAGCCACTCATGCTGGTCTTCCTGCTCGTCTCCGCGGCGTGGTCGGCCGAGGTCGAGCCGGCGCCGACGACGTTCGTCACCGACCGTGCGGGCGTCATCGACGACGGCACCGAGCACCGACTGACGGGACTCCTTCAGGAACTCGAGCAGAAGACTGCTGCCCGCATCCTCGTGCTCACGGTCGACACCACCGGCGGACAGGACATCGCGCAGTATGCGTTCGAGCGCGCCGACCGGTGGAAACTCGGCGCGAACCGGAAGAGCGCGAGCGTGCTCCTGGTGGTCGCCCACAAGGACCGGAAGTACCGCTTCGAAGTGGGCTATGACTGGGAGCCCGTGCTGACCGACGGCTACGTCGGCCAGGTCGGTCGAGAGGCGCTGGTGCCGCACTTCAGGGCGGGACGGTTCTCACAGGGGATCTTCGAGGCGACGGCACTGCTGGCCCGGAGAATCGCCGAGGACCGTCACGTGACCCTGACGGGCATGCCCGACCTTCGACGGCCGACGTCGCCCGGCGGTACCTCGCCGCTGGGAGTGCTGCTGCTGCTCGGGTTTCTGATCCTGTTCATCGTCGTGGTCGTGTCACGAAGACGCTCCGGCCGTCGCGGGTCCTTCTGGGGATACACGACGACGGGGGGACGCAGCTACGGCGGGTATTCGGGCGGCGGCTTCGGCGGCGGTTTCGGGAGTTTCGGGGGCGGAGGCGGCGGCGGCTTCGGTGGCGGCGGCGCCGGCGGAAGCTGGTAACATAACGTGAAAGGACGACGAACCATGCGGAAAGGGACCAACAGCGGCAAGATGGGTGTCGGCGCGGTCGCGCTGATCGTGTTCGGACTGCTCGTGCTCATCGGGGTCCTCATCGTTGCGAGCGGATACAACAAGGCCGTTCGGCTCGATGAAGCGGTCCAGGCGAGCTGGGCCCAGGTGGACACGGTGCTCGTGCGACGCTTCGACCTCATCCCCAATCTCGTCGAGACGGTGAAAGGCTACGCCGCGCACGAGAAGGAACTCTTCGAGCACATCGCGGACACGCGCACGAAGTATTTCCAGGCCGGGTCGGTCGCGGGGAAGGCACAGGCGGCGTCGGAACTTCAGGGCGCGCTGTCGCGACTGCTGCTGTTGCGCGAAGCGTATCCCGAACTCAAGGCCAACCAGAACTTCCTGAAACTCCAGGACCAGCTGGAAGGGACCGAGAATCGCATCGCCGTCGAACGCAAACGCTACAACGACGCGGTGCGCACCCTCAACAGCTACGCACGCTCCCTCTTCGGCCGGTTCTTCTGCGACCTGGCCGGCGTGGGGAAGGCCGAATACTTCGAAGCCGCCGAGGAGCAGAAAGCGGTGCCCAAGGTGCAGTTCTGACAGTGGCGGACAGATGACCGGCCGCGGCTGGGTCGGGCACTAACCTTCGTACCCCTCAGAGATGCTTCCTGAAGAAATCCACGCTCTTGTTGGCGCCCCAGGAATGGGGACCTTCGAAGAAGTCGAGTTCAAGATCCTCGCTTGCGTCGGCGGCGGCGTAGATCTTCTCGACCTCGCGGTAGCAGCTCAAGGCGGCGTCGGCGTGGAAGCAGGTGTCGTGGGTGCCGATCTCGACGAGGAGCGGTCGCGGCGCGATGAGCCCGTGAAGGTCCGGGAGGTCGCAGAGCGCGCGGAGTCCCGGGGTTATCTGGCTGCCGCAGAAGTTGGCGTCGCGGATGGCGAACTCGTCGAAGCGGTCGCTGTAGCAGATGATGTCGGCGGCTTTCACGCGTTCGTCGCAGATGGACATCCACGTCGTCATCGTCCCCCCGAAGCTCAGTCCCATCACCCCGATGCGGTCCGGGTCGACGAAGTCCTGCGCGCAGAGATAGTCGAGCGCGCGCATGCCGTCGTGAACGTCGAGTCCGAGGAGCGTCTGCCCGAGCATCGCGGCCATCAGGAAATAGACGTTGCAGATGTCGCGCGAGCCGACGACGTCGCGGTGATGGATGCGACCGCGCTCGTTGCGTTCGCCGAACCCGCGCCAGTCGATGGCGATGACGGCGAAGCCGGCTTTGGCCATTTGGTAGCCATAGTCATAGTTGTGGGCCTCGACGTTGGCGACAATCGCCGCGTCGGTGCGGTTGCCCATCACCGCTTCCTTGCCGAACGGGCCGTGGCCGTGACAGGCGAGGATGCCCGGGAGTCTTCCCCTCGCGTTCTCCGGGCGATAGACGTAGGCGACGGCCGACAGTCCGTCCTCGACATCGAAGACGATGCGCTGCTTGACGAGTCCGTCCTCGGTCCACTCGGCGAGGGTCTCGGGGTTCAGCGGCACCTTCCCGGGCATCTTCCCGAGCGATGCCCTGACCTTCGGCAAAAGCGCCTTGCGCCATGCTTTCCAGTCGTCGCGGGTACTCCCCGCAAACCGGTACTCCGGCGGGTTCTCCGCCGCAATCTTCACAAAGTGCAGCCCGACCGAGAGATTCCTGTTCATGACGTCTGTTCCTTTGATATCCGGTGCTTATCGATCCGGCGAGTCCTTCCCGAGGTGCTCGCTCAGTGACGGAGACTCCTCTCAACTGTTCCGTTGTCGGTGACCGTCAGGACGACCGTCTCACCCCAGCAGGCGAGCCCGCCTGCATCATGGAGGAACGACTTGCCGGCCAGGCGGAAGGTCACCTCGTCCAGGCGGAGGTCCGGCACCATGCGTCTGACGATGCACGTGTCGCCGGGGTCCAGCCTTCCGAATTCATCTACCCACTGGCGCTTGGCGCCATCGTGGGTCGCGACGGTGAGTTCGGTGAGCGGCACGCGAGCGTTGTTGACCAGCTCGATCCGCGCGGTCCGCATCTCGATGATCAACATCGCCGCCACGACGACCGCCGCCACAAGGAGCAGCGCCACGAGGAGCTTCAGGACCCGATTCACCTGGGAGGTGAAGAAGGCGACAAGCGCCCACACCAGCCCGGCACCGACCAGCAGCACGATGGGAAATCCAATGACCATCTACCTGTTCTCCTATCTGTCCGGCGAGTCCTTGCCGAGGTGTTCCTTGAACCAGGCGAGGGTGCGTCCGATGACGTCGGTCTTGTGACGCGGCTCGCCGATGCCGTGGGGTTCGCGGGGATAGCGGACGAGTTTCGCCGGTGCCCCTTCGGCCTGGACGGTGCGATAGAGTTCCTGTGCCTGGCCCACGGGCACGCGCAGGTCCACGTCGCCCACGAGCACCAGCGTCGGGGTCTTCACGCCCTTCAAGGCGCTGATGGGCGACTGCTGCCAGTAGAGCCTGAAGTTCGCGAGCGGTCGGCCGCCGTAGCTCCATTCCTTGAACGAGGGGATGTCGGTGGTGCCCCACATGCTGATATTGTTGACGACGGGGGCGTGCGCGACCGCCGCACGGAACATCGGATAGTGCCCGATGAGCCACGCGGTCATGTAGCCGCCGTAGGAGCCGCCCGAGACGACGATGCGCTTCGGATCGACGAGCTGCCGCCGGATGAGATACCGGATGCCGCGGACGATGTCGTCGGCGGGGGCGCCTCCCCAGTTCTTCCGGATCGACAGCAGGAACTTCGTCCCGTAGCCCGTCGAGCCGCGGAAATTGGGCAGAAAGACCGCGTACCCCCGCGCACAGAAGACCTGTGCGTTCAGCCGGGCGTACTCGTCGCTGATGGCGCCGTGGGGCCCGCCGTGCGGAATCACCACCGTCGCCCAGGGCGCGCGGACGTTCTTCGTCGGGCGCATGAAAAGCCCCTCGACAGTCCAGCCTTCGCGCGATTTCCACCGGACGGTTTCGCCCTTCGCGTGGCGGATCGCGTGGAGCTTTCGGTTGAGCGAGGTGAGGCGCTCGGGTTCGCCGCCCGCGGCGACGTCGAGGGAATAGAGTTCACCGGGCCTGTCGGTCTCACTGTAGACGAAGAACACGCGAGCGGCCTCATCGGCCCGGGCGTGGTCGAGGATGGGCCCGTGCCAGACGTGGTCGAGGATGCTCCCGGGCCAATCGACGAGGTCGCGTCCGGCACCGCCCGAGGCGGGTGCGACACGGAGCTTCCGGCTCACCCCGTCCTGCATGAGGTAAGACACGTTCCCCTCGTCGAGCCACTTGGGCGCCGACTGGAAACGATCGACCCGTCGGTCGACGGTGACGGCCCTTTTGCCGTCGAGCGCGAGGACGTAGATGCGGTGCGGATAGATCATGCCCTTGCGGATGCCGTCGATGACGGCGAGGCGCGTGCCGTCGGGCGAGAACTGCGGGCGGTACATCGCCGAGACCGGGGTGCTCATCTTTCTGAGAAGCCGTGAGCGTCCGGTGCGCACGTTCAGGACGTAGAGTTCCGACCCTTTCCACATCTCGCTCAAGGTGGAGTGCCGGCACGCGACGTAGGCGATGGATTTCCCGTCCGGCGACGCCGAAGCGACCGCGACGTGACCGCCCTTCGTGCTCACGGGCTTGGCCTTGCCTCCCGCAGCGGACACGATGAACAGGCTCGTCCTCGGCTCGTCGGCGTCCACTTCGTAGGCGTCGCGCTTTTCCTCGTCGGCCTTCTTCCTTTTCTTCGCGGCGGCGTCGGATTCGGCGAGGACCATGAAGCGCGAGTCCGTGAGCCACTCGAAGTACCGGACGCCGGCGTCGAGTCTGGTGACGGTGCGCGGCTCGGAGAAAGGCGCGGTGAGCACCACGAGCTGCCGCCTGCCTTTCTCGTCGTCCTTCGAGGTCCCGGCGGCGAGGTAGGCGAGCTTCGTGCCGTCCGGCGAGAACCGTGGGAGCCCGGCCCGGCTCTCCTCGGCGGTGATGGGTCGTGCGCCCTCGGGGGTCTCGGCGTCCAACAGCCAGACCTGCCCGATCATCTTCTCGCCGTCGGACGACGTCTCCGAAGCCGCGAACGCGACGAGTTTCCCGTCGGCCGTCGCGTCCATCGCCCCAATCTCCCTCACCGCGTTCACGTCCTGAATTCGAAACGGTCGCTTCTTTGCCATGAGTCTCCTCCGTTGGATTGAACCGGGTCCACGCCCGGATACTATGCGCGACGCACGTGTTTTTCAAGTGCGGAAGGTGCGCCACACGCGAAGCCCGTGACCGGGGACGGGCGCTATTGCAGCGACCGGACGAGCTTGCCGGTCCTCACGTTCCACAGCTTGACCGTCCCGTCGAACGCGCCCGAGACGAGGAGCTTTCCGTCGCCGGAGAAGTCGAGCGAGGAGACGATGAACTGGTGGGCCTTGATGCGTCCCCGGCGCTCGCCCGTTCGCAGGCTGTGAAACGTGATCGTCCCGTCCAGCACGCCCACCGCGAAGACCTTCCCGTCCGGAGAGACCGCGAGCGAGCGGATCTCCCGGGTCCCCTGCGGGAGGGGCTTGACCACGCGTCCGTCCTTGACGCGTGTGACGCGCACGCGCTCGTCGGTGCCGCCGGTGACCACGGTCTCTCCGTCGGGGGAGAGTGCGATCACCCACGTGAAGGGACGATGACCGGGGAAGGTCTTGACGACGTCACCGGTCTCCATGTCCCAGATGACGGTGTCGGGTCCGGCGACGGCGAGGAGCTTTCCGTCCGCGGAGAGGGAGCCGTCGTTGACGCCCCCGGCGGTCCCGTCGGCAGCCGCAGGCAGCGTGAGCTTGCGCAGCTCGCGACCGGTCTCGAGGTCCCACACCCGCACCGCTGCCTCGCCTTTGTCCCGCTCGCCGCCCCCGAGCGAGATGCCTCGCTTCCCGTCCGGAAGAAACAGCACCGTCGTCACCCATCCGCCGTGGTTGAACTCGCGCAGCATCCGTCCGGTCGCGAGGTCCCACAGACGCATCGTGCGGTTGCGGGTCCCCGAAAGGGCCTGCTTGCCGTCGGGCGAGAACGCCACCGTGTGCAGCCACCCGGGATGGTCGAACGCGATGACCTCGCGGCCGGTCTTCACGTCCCAGAGCTGGATCTTCCGCGACGCGCCCCCCGAGAGGATCTGCGTGCCGTCCGGCGAGAACCGTGCACAGTAGAACCACTGCGACTGCGGCACCCGCTGCGCGAAGACCGACGCGCCGAGCCCTACCAGCAGACAACACGCCACAACCGAGCGCACCCGCTTCCCAGCCATCCGAAGCCCCCCAGAACCGTGTGACTTCACACCCGCATTCTACGTGCACGGGCCCACCCCATCAAGTGAGTAGACCAAAATGCGTGCTTGCAGAGGTCGCCGGTTCCCGCGATACTTGAAGTCGCTCAGACAGGGCGTTTCAGCGGAGCAGACAGGCATGAAGCTGTGGGCCAGAATCGCCAAGCCGCCGTGGCGTACCTTTGTGTTGGGAGGATTCTTCCTCGTCATCGTGTTCGGCGCTTATGCCCTCTGGAGCCCGGGCGAGGACGTCACGGACGGACGACACGACCTCGGGCAAAACGGCATTTATCTTCAGCACGGCTGGCTGGGCGACGACACCTGGTTCGAGGCCCACGGCCGGACGGACCGAATGGCCGACTTCCGGAAGGTCGAGAGCATTCGGGAACTCGCGTCGCTTCTGCGAAGGCATCACATCACCGATGTGTATCCGCACGTGTGTCCGACCGAGCGAAGCGGCAAGCTGCCGGAGATGGATTCAGCACAGGTGCGCCGATTCCTCGACGAGTTCAGGGAGTTCCGCGTCATGCCATGGGTCGGAGGGGTTCGCGGTGTCCAGGCCCTGCCACATGACAGCACGTGGCGAAGCCGCTTCGCCGAGGCCATTCGCGCCCTCTTGGAGGCCCACCCGAGGTTCGCCGGGATCCACGTCAACATCGAGCCATGTCCTTCCGGGACACCAGATTTCCTGCAAACACTGGAGGCCGTTCGCGAGGCGATTCCCCGAGACAAGGTGCTCTCCGTGGCGGCTTATCCGCCACCGACCTTCTGGCAGCGGACGTCGGACGTGCACTGGGACGAAGCCTACTTCCGGGAAGTCGCGCGACGCGTTGACCAGATAGTCGTCATGATGTACGACACGTCACTTGAAAAAGAGAAGCTCTACCGCAACCTCATGGTCTCGTGGACAAGGGAGGTCCTAGACTGGTCGAACGGCACCAAAGTTCTTCTCGGACTGCCAGCCTACGATGACCAAGGGGTCCGCTACCACAACCCACAGGTGGAGAACCTGTCGAACGGACTGCTGGGAATCCACGGCGGACTTCTGGGCTGCCGCCCGCTACCGACGAACTACCAGGGCGTCGCCATCTACTCTGAGTGGGAAATGGACCCGCAGGAGTGGCGGCACTTGAGGAAGCACTTTCTGAAGAGCGAAAGCAATTAGCAGTGTGGGCTTCTGTCGGCCGGTGCGTCGCGGAAGGCTACTGCAGTATGGTTTTGACGAAGTCGGTTCCGAAGGGAGGTCCGAATGGCAAAACACATCACGATCAACCGGGCGCCGGTGCTCACCCTGTGGGGTGCGGTGGTGGCGGAGCGGCTGGGATACGACCGCGACGCGGCGCTCACGCTGGGCAAGTGCGTGGCCGGTCTCACCGCGCAGACGAAGGGTCGAATGCTCGGCATCTACGGCCCGCCCAAGGGTCCGCACGGAAAGCCGGCGAAGAAGTCCGGGCTCGGCGAGGAGTTCTGGGTCGAGCTGTGCGGACGCGCCATCCCCGCAAAGCACACCACCGACGGCGTCCGTGCGGTCGTCAAGGACAAGCCCATCGACCCGGCCGCGGTCACGCGCTATCTCGAAGGGAAGTTCGGCGACGGGCTCAAGCCGGCACGCGACGCGATGCGGAAACTCGCACGCGCCTTCAAGCCGATAGACCTCGTCGCGAAATCCCGCGGACTCTACGAGCGGTTCCGTCCCGAGATCCCCCACGGCAGGCGCGGCTGGGGCGCCAAAGGCGAGCTGAACCTCGACCTCATCCGCTCCCTGAGCGACGACGCATAGACGGGCACGCGTCGGAAAAAAAGCGCGGCCCCGGCGAACGTGCCGGGGCCACGGTCACTCATCGTGCGAACGAGCGCCTCTCTCACGGCTCTATTGACTGCCGGATGGCCTCTTCGAGCTCACGGGCTGCTTTCTGACGCTCCAGTTCGAGCTTCTCCTCTTCCGTCAGTTCCCTCGGCGGCTCGACTTCGGGGACCACTTCGGGCACGACTTCCCCGGGTTCCATCTCTTCCGCCGGCGGCTCGACGATGATCGGCTTCGCCTTCATGATCTCGCGAACCGCGTCCGGCTCGAGGTCGAGCGTCTTGAGGAAGTAGGCCTCGTCGAAGGTCCGGGTGAAGAGTTCCTGAACGGTGCGGTCCACGAAAGCGGCGATCTCGGCCGGGTCACTCGCCTTCTCCCCGAGGAATTCCGACTCACTGATGCGCGCGGGGTAGTACGTCCGCAGACGACCCTTGTCGCTGTAGACGTCCAGACGGAACTTCACCAGCACCATCACCGGCTGTCCCGTGTACGGCCGGGCACGCACGTAGTACTCCTCCAGAAGACCCGTGATCAGGTAGTCCGCCCTGTGCCCGCTCAGAACGCTCCGCACCGTCTCACTTCTCACGTCCGGCAGACGTCCCGTCATGGAAACGTTGAACCCGACGTGCTTCAGGTAGCTCCCCAGCACCCGCGGCAGAACCAGCGTCGGGTCCTCACTCGCCACGAACTTGCGAGGGACCGAAGACGACCCCACCGCAAATCCCTCACCGATGAACGTCGTCTGCTCGCGTTGGTCCTCGAGCTGGCACACCACCACGCGCTTCGCTCCCTCGGTGTCTGGGAAGGTCTCCTGGAACGGCAGTCTCAGCGTCACCAGTTCCGTCGGCACGGCGACCACCGGCGTGGGCGCCTCGGTACACCCGCTCAGCACCAGCAGTACCAGCAGCAGCGTTCCCGAAAGGGGCATTCGTCGTCGCACGTGTCCATCCTCCCTAAAGGCCTTCGTCACAGGTTCGGCTATTTTAACAGTCCGGGCCGGACGGTGTCAATGTCCTATTCCGATGCCGCTGCTTTCGCCCCCGTCGGCGCTTCTGGAGGTGCTCTGAAACCAAGCCGAAGGCGCGTCTGAGTTCGTAAGCGACCATCTGACGGTTCAACCCGAAGACGCCGGCGATCTCCCGCTGCGTGAGCCCCGCACGGAAGTAAAGATGGACCATCCCCCAGCGGCGATGCCCGATGACCCGTCGGTGGCTCAGAACGCAGTCCACCAGCTCGCGTCTGGGTCGAAAATCCGCCTTGGTTCCATCCGAGTAGACAATCGACACGAAATAACCCTCAAGAGCAGCCCAATCCCGCAAAGAGGGGTGCTGCATGCCCCGGAAGCCCGGCCGGAGACCGGAATTCGTTGCAGCCGGTGCCCCTTTTTGGAGCAGATGGAGGCCCCAATCCGAACATTTTCACAGGGGTGTTCGTTTTGCTGAACACCCGCGTCCGAACGGCGTACCGGGCGTCGTCAACGGAAGCCCTTGAAATGTAAGGACTTGGGGAACGGCTGTGCCCCGGAGCATCGACCATGCGGTTTCTTTTCGACACACCATGGGGCCTCGGCAAAAACTCCCTGTTGAATATTTTCAAGCACGTCTCCCTAAGCCCGGACCCGACAATGACTTGTGGAGCGTTTAGTACTTTCAACAGAATGGTGCCACCGTTCGGCACGGCGTTTGCAGTACGCTTAAGCAAGAAGGACCGTTCGCGGCTCGGGGAGGAGGGTGCCGTCTGTAAAGGGCCTGGTTGCGGATGTAAGCGTCCTGTGACTCCGTAACTTGTGTTTGGCCGCGGACTTGGGTCATGCCGGGGGAGACCTTCCGGGGCGGGGAGGTCGACCTCAGCACCGGCGGGTTGCTCGGAAAGGGAGATAATGAGCACGTCTGAGAGTATCCAGCGCAGCATTGACCACTGGGTCCACGCCCTCAGTCTGTTCGGCACCACCGTCAACGAGCTGACCGTGCCGTCGGGCGCCGTCTTCGAACTGACCGACGATTTCTTCGACGGCACGGACGTGCAGCCCGATGAGACCGAGTGGTTCCAGGTGGCCGGACAGCGCCACGAGATATACCTCGACGATGACATCAGCACGATCCGCCTCGCCAACCGACACGTCCTCCAGAACCTTTACGGCCACCAGGACCATCCGCTGGTCAGCTGGTTCGGCTACAGGGCCGAGGCCTACGACCTGGTGATGCACGCACAGGATGATGCAGCGAAGACACACCCCCCCGACACCAGCGGTCTGGCCTGGGTTGCCTGGGACTACCGTGTCTGGCGGACGTACCTGTTCGACGGCAGCCGGCTGATCCCCACAACCCAGACGGGCGCGGCCACCGCCGGCCTCGAAGTGGACGTCAACCGCATCACCTGGATGGGCTGGGACGGAGAGAACCTCGACGTTTTCACGTCCGAGTTCCCACAGATGCCCGACACCATGGCTGCGGTGTTCGTGGGGAAAGACGACTCCGTCCTCGCCGTGCACAAGCCCATCCGCTGAGCTTCCCGCGGTCCGTAGACCCCCACGGAGATGTTCTGTACGCTGTCCTGTGAATCCCCCTGACGGCCTGCGTCCGGCTCACGGACGGCCGGCCTGTCCCGGGCCGCGTTCGGCACAGAAGTCCTCCCTGGCGACGCCGAAGCATCGATACGGGTCCCGGGCGTCGGCCGCCATCTCCCGACACCACCGGACGAACGCATCCCGTGCCGTCGGCTCCTCGTTCAAGGCGAGGCACCCGGCAAGCACGACGCACGACCGATCATCGAGGAACCGTTCGAGGTCCAGACGCATGCGCCGGGGCAGGGCGGGGCCCTGCCTGCGGAACAGGTGCTCCACCTCCTGGACGAGCTGCCGGTGCGTCAACTCCCGGCCAAGCCACCCGGCCAGGACGTCCGCGCACAGGAAACCCGAGATGTCATCCGTCGGACCGGCATGCATCATTCACATCCCCACTCTTGAGCCAACAGTAGTTGCGGCGGTCACAGTGACGGTAGTCCTCACAGAAACGCTTCGAGACAGGACAGGTTCCCCCTCCCGGGGGGCGTGTCCGACCCGGACGCACGCGCTTCCTTCCGCCTGAGGCACGCCCCGGCGCTTTCTCCACGTGCTCAC
>Ga0307380_10004763_pt1 | contig 18188 bp, 20 predicted proteins | sample UN3MG_FD_202239 | JGI IMG/M metagenome (GOLD analysis project Ga0307380, IMG submission 202239) | Soil microbial communities from Risofladan, Vaasa, Finland - UN-3 | ecosystem: Environmental > Terrestrial > Soil > Coastal area > Acid sulfate soil | place: Finland: Risofladan, Vaasa | collected...
TAGTATGGAATTAGAACCTAAATCAAAAAAGGTTAACATACCAGATGCTTATAATATAACTATTACTGTACAAGAATTATTACTTGAGTCTAGACAAATACTTGCTGGTGTACTAACAGATAAAGAAAGCGGTAAAGTGTTTGCTGATATTGCAGATATAAAAACACTGGTTGATAAAGCAACCGATAAACTTAATACAATAGGAAAAAAATAACCGTAACATGAAACCTAAAAAACAAAACGAAATTAAAGATGTAATAATTAAAAAATTAAGTGCACAAAATATAGAAAATTTGTTTTATGTATTTAAACGAGATAATGGACAATATTTTTATAATATATTAAAGACTGTTAATTTTCCTGAAGATATTAATCCTATATTATATACACAATACGAAACTAAACCAAAAGATACATGGCCATTAATTTCATATAATTTTTATAAAGATGTTAGATTATGGTGGTTAATATGCTCATTAAACAACATAATAAATCCTGTTAAACAACCAGTTCCAGGAACAATTATAAAAATACTTACTGTTGATAGTGTTCGTAATATTTTAAATACAATTAAGGATATTTAATATGCCTGATGCTCCTAATGAAAATACTAAACAAAATATTGGTAGTGATCCTAACGGAGAAAAAATATCCAATAGCCAGTTATTTAATGTTATTGTTACGTTAGATAATCATACTAAAGAAAAATATCAATTACCAACCAAAACAATTCTAGAATTGGTTATAGAAGAAGATTTGTTTAATTGGCCATATAAAGGATATATTATATATAATAATAGATATGAAGCTATCGAAAGAAATATGAATCCTAATGCATGGTTTTTTCGTATGGATGCTCGTGATGAAATATCAATACAAATAAAAACAATTTCTGACGAACCAATGAATATAACATACCCACCAGAAGTTTGGGAAATGGATTTAAATTTTGTTATATATGATACTGAAGATATTCCAAGTGCAAACATTGCAACAAAAATGAAAAAAATATATTTTTGGGATAAGAGATATCAAATGATGATGGATAAAAAAATATTTTGGAGTACTGTTACCGCACAAAAAACACCTAATGCTGCACACGCAACCGATGATGAAAGATCAATGCTTACTGGTAATGCTATTAAAAATTTATTAACTAGTCCTACTGCTGCTAATTATCCTGATTCTATAGATGAAGAAAATTGGGACGTTGGGGCAACAAAAATATTATATACATCTCCATCACAAAATAGTATTGCAGATGATTTACAAAAACTTATTAGTTCACATTTAAGTGAAAGTAATAATGATATGGTTATTTTTAAATATAATAATAGAATAGATAGTAAATGGCAATTGATTCCCTTATATAAGTTTTTTGTTAATGCAGGAAAAAATCAACCACAAAAAAATGAACAAGGACAAATTATTGAAGGTACTGGAGCCGGAAAATGGCAATTAGAACATTTTTTCTTTGACGATATTGAATCTGATGAAGGTAATACCTCTCCATTTAGAGCACCATATAATGATGGATTAAATTTTGAGGTAGATATTAAAATGATTGAATGGAATAGAATAGCCACCTATGAATTTACCGATATGTCAGGTATTGATAATACAAAAGCACTTGTTAGTAAACCAGTATATTCGTATGGGTTTGTTAGTGGACAATTTAGAATGGATTACGAACAAAACGAAATAGAAGCTATAAAAGCAGATTTTAAAGAATTATATACGGACAATCTTTTGCCAGAAAAAAAGGCAACACCAATTTTTACGTTAAATAAAACAAAAAAGAATCAAATAAATGTAGAACCAGAATTTTGTTTTGCTAGAAAAGTAGATTCTGATACCAAACAAAATAGATTAATCAAAGGACGGGGAAAGATTCTTTATGGTGGATTGTTTCTTAATGAATTTATTAGGTTTAGAGTTATAGGATCACCACATAGAACTATAGGAAAATTTATCGGTATTGATAGAATGACAACAGATGAAAGATATAATTTTGATAATAAGATTTGTGGTCAATGGTTTGTAACGAATGTGAAACATGTTTGGAATCATAATAGATATGTAAATGATATTTGTGCGGTTAAAGTACATATGTATGATGATAATGGTGTTTCTGAAGATGTAGATTAAGGAAATATTATGAGTATATTAGATAGTATTAATATTATTAACAAATTAATAAATAAACAAAAACAAGATATTATTGATACATATAATACTACTGTAAATTCTCTTAATAAATCGTTTAATAATATTGTAACAACTAAAATATCAGAATATAAAACATTTCTAAAAACCAATAAACCTTTATCAATATCATCTGTTTTATCAAAATTAAAAACATTAACTATTGAGTTAAATACTGCTGCTAAAACATATACCTCTTTATTGTATACAGCTAAAATTGTAAAGTTAAAAGGAATTGCTGGTGTTGTACGAACAAATATATCAAGTAAAGAAAAAATAAAATTAGCAGAAACCGATAATAAAATTGAAGTATATAAAAATGCTCAGTTAAAAAGTAATACATTAAATGTAGATGTGGGAATAAACGAAAAAAATGATGTATTTAGTAATATTAATTATAGTGTACCATTAGATGCTAATAGAGAATTATATTTAAAATTTGATAATGCTAAAGTAAAACTTAATTCAATTAATGAATTAATTAACGTTATTAATATTATTAATAAAGCATTAGATTTTGAAGATGCAACAACAATAAGAGCGTGGGTACATAAAATTGTTAAAACTCATCCATTAGTTGATGATGCAATAAAAGAGTTAACATATTTTAAACCCATATCTGAAGAAGTTGGTTCAACATATCTTCTTCATACTCCAGATACACAAACATTATCATTAAATGATTGGTCAACAGATTTTCCTATTCCAATAAGAAATCTATTAAAATATAAAATGAATTATACTTGTTATGATAAAATACATACCGCATATTATGAATTAAATAGTGCTATGGCAAGAAATATTTCTACAGAGTTTTTTGATAATAGAAAAAATGTTAATAACAATTTTCTTGGTAAAAATATATATTCTAATGATTATCACATTGCTGGTGATTATACTTTTAACTTAGATCATATTGGAACAGAAGCATTAAAACAAAGTTTAATGGCTGGTCTTATTAATTATATTGGATCTGCTGGCAAGTTGATAAATTGGTTAGTACCAGTAAATAATTATAACATAGCAGTTAATAGTGGTGTTAATATTACTGTTGAAGGAAATAATGTTGTTGTTGATCTTAACGGTGATAAAGTGGGTGTTATTGCTACTATAATAGATAATAAACCAATTACTAATGTAGAAAACGAGTAACGTATGATTAAAAAATATGTAGGCAATTATTTAGGAATAGTTTTACAAAATTCCGACCCCGAAAAAAGGGGACGTGTAAAGGTTTATGTTCCACATATTTCTGTAACGGTTTATGATAATTGGCATAAAGATAAACTTGATAAAAGTTTTAAATTTCCTGATGATGCTACAAACCCTGATTTAATAAAAATTATAGATCCTCTTAAAGATGTACTTCCTTGGGCTGAATGTGCATCACCATTATTTGGTGGTAATGCATCTGCTCGATATAATGCATACACTAAAAAAGGAACAACATCAGATTCTAATTGTTGGGAGAATAACACCCTTAAAGATGGTAATAGAGCATTACAAAATTTTGTAGGAGATAATGTATATGAAGATGCATTTAGTGAAACAAATAAAAACAGCAATAGATTTACTAATGAATATGCATATGAATATACACCATCAAATTATTCAAATTTAGCTAGAGGATTGTTTACTATTCCTAATGTTGGTTCACATGTATGGGTATTTTTTGCAGAAGGAAATCCAAACCTTCCTATATATTTTGCTGCGTCTTATGGACAAGAAGATTGGCAAAGAATTTATAGTTTAAATCAAAAATCAGAAACAGAATTTACTTCAATTGATTATCCTGGTTCATATGAAAATAAAAATAAATCTGCTAGTAATGAAAATTTAACTAATGATAATACAACCTTTAGAGCTAAAACAGTATTTAATAGTAATAAACATAGTATTGAATTTATAGATACTGATAATAGAGAAATTTTAAAATTAACACATTTTTCTGGATCATTTAAAGAATTTACTAATTATACTAATATTGAATTGGCTTCTAATAATGATCAAAAAATGGTTATCGGAGATCAATTTTATACTGTACAAAAAAACCAAAGTATATACGTTGGCAATACACAAGATTTGATTATAGTTGGTGATAAATATAAAACTATTGGACTTAAAAAATACGAGGTTGCTGAAAAGATTTTAAATATACTAACAAATATTCATGAATATAAACGTTTATTTGAAGCACAACGATCAAACCAAGATGCGCCTGGTGAAGTATCAAAATATCAAAAACGAAGTGGAGAGGCTGCTCCATGTCCAGTGTGTGGTGGTGAACCATATGCAATACCAACAGAATTTGATTGGATTATACAACCAATAAATTTTGGTAGAAATAAACCAAGGATATCAGAACTAGAGTTGGGTACTAATTTTCTTGGTTTTGATGAAAAGGTTGGATATTATCTTGGTTCTCCCTGTGCGGTTTGTAATCCACAGGGTGTAGCAAATGGCATAGGTGGGGTTGGAAATAGTCCCTCAACACAAGATGGTACATGGAAACCCGAACCATTTAAAACTACAGGTGGTGTGTTAGATAAATTAATAACAGATTCATCAAAAGAACTTATGGAATTACAAAGAGAACTTGGAGAAGGTGATGAAATTATTACAATCGCAAAAAATAAAGTAGAAAATATAGGATTAGTAATAAATAACCTAAAATCATTTAGAGTTGATCCAGTAGGAAAACTTAGAATTGATGGTGTTAATGTTGCTCTTGGTGGTGTATATGCAACATTTAAAACATCACCCCATGTAGAATATGTAGACGTTGATGATATTCCTGGTGGTGATTATAATTTAACATGTGGAAATAAATATAAACTTCTTGTTGGTGCAAAGGGAATAAACATTAAAACGTTTGGTCCAATAGACATATATGGAACAATAATAAATATGGTTGGGGAACAAGTTAATATTTCATCCCAAAATGAAGTATTAATTGATGGTGGAGAAAGATTTTCTATTCGTGCAAGAAAAATTTCGTTAATTCCTATTGAACATCAACCCGTAGTTATTGATGGACAATTACATGTTACAAGAAACGCAATTATAGGTGGTGGTATGTTTGTAGAAGGTGAATTAGGAATTCTTCACACAACAACACCATATGAGTTTCATACTACTGAACCTGATACTGGAATGACATTTTCATATGCTGCTTTTGGTCCACTTCCACATACACATCAAATTCCTAATCATACACATCTTTATAAACATAGTGCTGTTACATTTTTACCTGCTAAAGAAGCTGTAAGAGATAAAATGAGAACACAAGGCGGATCAAAATGAAGAATGTCAGTTTTATAACTAGAGAAACCGAAAGTATAAAAAAGGATTATATTAGTATTGTAAATGATGTAATAAAAGAACATGGAACAATTGATCCAAATGGGCTTATATATCAAAATGCGTTAACACAGTACAATGAAGGGCTTATTAAAGGCTCTGTAGATCGTCTAGAAGTCCCTGATGGGTTTTGTGGTTATATAGACCCTGCTTCAGGGGAATTTAGGGTAGAGCCTATCGTAGGGGCTGATTTACGCATTAGTACTACACCATACCCAAATAATGCGGTACGTGCTGAGGATGTTCCTAATATTGTTGTAGAGCCGTATCCTATTGATAAATGTCTTGCTGTAGGATTGCCTGGGTCGTATGAATATACCACTGGATTGTGTGGAGAAGATGATGGTGATAATGAATGTAGTGGAATAAAATGGTTTTCTGGTGGGGGAGAAGATTCAGAGTTTGGAACTGAAGCAGCAGAAGCAGTGGTATGTAATAAAGACGGTGATGGTATTAATTCTAATACAGGAATAGCAGCATCTGACCCAATTGTTGCAATAGATGATGATATTCCCGCATTAGTTAGAATAGCGGGTGATGAATATGCGGTAGAACTTTTTGGTGGGGGATTTAATTTAGGAGTTATTGGTAATATTTTACAAGATATTGTAACCTATCATTTATTTTATAATATAATGTTTGCTGGAGCGTTTTTACTTGGTGGATTAAAGGTTATGGTTGGATGGGATACTAAAAACGAAAAACCCGTTGGAAATATAAGATCAATTCTATTAACTGTAAGCGGTGGTAATCAAACATTTTTATGGAAAGAAAAAAACGAGGCTGGAAACGCACTTGTAATTCTTCTTCCATCAAGTTATCTTGGAACTCCTACTTGTAGTATTTATAATAACAATGGTACTAACTTATTAGAAACTGCACCGATGGAAGCACTTCCATTTCATGATGGTAGACCAGCGTATAGATTTGAAAAACTTGGTTATGAGTACGGTACCAATTTAACAGTTATAGCAGGAAATGGAAAATGGGCAATACCAGACGGGGGAACTAGAACAGAATATTAATTATTGTATATCTTGAATCATACGCATAAACACATGTCTTAACATTTCTAATAGTGAATCCTCATCTCTATCTGTTTTTGTATATTTAATAATTATTCTATTTCCATTAATTCCATAACCTAAAACCATAAACGAATCAAAATATTCTGCTAATATTTGTTTAAGTGTTTGTATATCTTGTTCAGTACTTAATGATTTTGTAGCATCCATTGTATACGTGTCTTGTGATATTTCTTCATTAAGCATAGATTTAAGTAATTTATTAATATCTATTTCAACTATATTTTTGGGATCGATTGGTACTTTATTATTAAGTATGGGGGTATTAGTACTAGATGTTTTTTCATTAGTTATTCGTTTTATTGCTTTTTCAGTTGGTTTATTAGTTGGTGATCTCATAACATAAGTATTTATCATAAACAAGTCATGAACACATGTTAAATGATGTTTATTTCTTGTAATTATTTTTGTTTTTTAAATTGTCTGGATATCCTTTAAATTTATTATTAATACCGAACTGTACTAAATAACTAACAAAACTTTCAATAGAATTTGTTTCTAATTTAAGTCTTCCTGGAATAAACTTTCCACCATCATATAATTCAAAATATGACTTTCCTAATTCAGGATCATTCTGATAACATGTTACAAAAATAGAAGCACAACCAGGATCAATAATAACACTCCAGTCTCTTGAATCAACTACTGAATATCCAGTAAATAGTTTATCAACAACGTAACCACTATTTCTAAGTCTTTTCATGAAATATCCTATAGTTGTTAATTTGTTTGCCATTACTTCTCCTTATTTTATTAATGTTGAAACAATATATTGTAAAACATAATCAGAATTTTCAACATTAAATGATATTATTCTTTTCTTTGTATTTATTTTTACAGTAATATCGTCTTTTATTCCATAAAATAATTTAAAGATTTCTAAATCAATAAGCATGGGTTTTTTTATTTCTGTTCCATTAAATTGATCTGTTATAAAATATGATACACTGTCAGTATTAGCAATTTCTTTATCTGTTATTTCGGCATATACTTTATTGTCTTTCATATAAAAATATAATTTATTAGATTCACTTGTAAACGTTGTAGATTTTATAATATCTTCTGTCTTTTTGTGGTCTATTATAAAATTTGAATCATATTCAAGAGATTTAATTTTTTCTGGGTTAACACCAGAATTTTCAATAACACCATCTTCAAGCAGATGATATCTAAATTTCATATTTAAACTATTATATTCTATGTTATTTGAATTTATATCTAATTCAATTGCATCTGAATTAATACAATTTAATATTCTAGAAAATTTATTAACGCTTGGAATATTAAGTATAATAGGGGTTTCATTTTCAATATCACAAGGAATATTTACACTAGCATATAACACAGGATTACCCTCATTTGTTGTAACCACAGTATGAATATGATTGGGTGAAAGTGTTATAATACATTTATCTGATATTTTAGATACTGGTATTATAAACTTATTTAGTAGTGTGCTTTTGTGTATTGTTAGTTTCATTATATTTACCTTTTCGTTCATTTGTTTTAATAACAGACTGTAATCGTTTTATTTCGTTAATTATTTTTTCTATTTTTGTTTCTATTTTTTCTAGTCTTTTTTCTAGTTTTTTATCTTTTATTGGAATACTATTTTCTTTTTTATATAATGGTTTTATTTTTTTATTTCCAGACGTAGTTTTAAATTTATCAATAGCCTCTTTATTAATAAATTTTTCTTCCCAGATTTTAGTATCATTTGATTTAATCATTTACTATCCTTTTTTATATTTAGCTTTTATTTTAGCATGTTTTAAAATTAAATCAAGCTTTTGGTTTATTTCTTTAAGTAATGTAATTATTAAATTTGTATTAACATCACTAGTTATTATTTTATTTTCGTTGATGGGGGTTTGTATACTTGGTACATTTGGTACACTTGATGTGGTTGGGGGATTTACTAACGGGGGTGTTTTGGTGTCTTTTGATGTATAATTTTTAATGGCGTTACATAACTCTCTATCGCTAGTATCTATTGGTATCAATAAATCTTTAATATTTACATCTTCTACTCCAACAACTATAGGATCTTGTACTGTAGATTTTGGTTGTGTAATCATTGAGTTTTTAAATTGTGTAATCATTGAGTTTTTAAACATATTAGGTAACGGTTTTTTATTTTGTTGTTTTGGTTTAAGTGTATCCAAAAATTTTTGTGGCGTTATTCTAGCACTAGCATTTGTACTTGTACTTGATTTTGCTATCATTTTAGTATCTATAAGATTTAACTCTCCACCAACAAGTGCGGCTAATTTGGCAACTTCTATAACATCATCTTTTTCCATAATACCACCTTTATAGTTAATTAAGTGGCTAGAGAATTACCTCTAGCCACCTAACTTTTTTGTTAAAGATTCTTCATAAGATCGTCAAGCTTATTTTGAATATCATCATCCTCTATATTACTATCATCCACGTCACTACTATCAATAATAGGTTCATCGTCAGCAACTTCTGTATTATCTATTATTGCACCAGTATTAGTAAGTTCTGTTCCTATTTGTTCATTACGTGTTTCATCTACTGATCTAATAGGTGTTAATTGACAAAATAAATGTGTATTAAGAATATCAACAATTTCATCTGTCGATTTTATTTCAAACATTTTATCTAATTGTAAAAGATTTTTATATGTCTCTTCAATTTTTTCTTCATTCATTCCATCAATTTTACTTTCACGTAAAAACTTAGATGATGTATAACTAGGATATCCACCATCATTCTTTTCTACAACAATACGAAGATTACATCCATCTTCGGTAAGATCAAATACTTTTGAACCAAACTCATTCTTGTCTATACCTTCTGTAGCATCTCGAATTACCTTATCAAGTTGCTTACCATAACGAACAATTTTAATTGTATTATTATTTTCTGTATTAACAGGATCATCTATTATATACGCATTAATAAGCCATTGTTCTTTACGACTAAGTTTTTTTGCGATTTCCTTATCTTTTTGATCTCCAGTACCATATAAACGCATGCGTTCTTCGCAAACTGGGCAACGATTTCCTATAGTTGTTGGACATATACAACTAATAAATTGTCCAGTAGACAAACTTTTCCAACCATGACTAAAATAATGATACATTGTATCGGAAATATTAGATGTGTTAGGAATTAATCGAACAATATAATTTTTTCCTATAACGGTTTTTAAAATATCTTTAAAATTACCGCCAGAACGTTGTTCTGCCATTACATTTTTTAATTCATCGAACATTGAAGCTGAAAACTTTTTACTCATAATTTCTCCTATATTTTTGTTTTTGTTTTTGTTTTTGTTTTTTGTATTACTTTTTGTCTTTGTCTTTTGTTTTACTTTTATTATTGTTTACATATTTATTTTCCTTTCTCCTTTTGTCTTATCATTTAACTATATGTATATTATCATAATACATCATCGATTTCAACCTTTATTTTTATTATATCCCACCAATTTTTCCATATTTATGTGCCTCACACCAATCCCTTATATCTATTTCATTTGCATGTTTTTGTGCGGCAATTATTGGAAGTCTCATAAAATCTTCTTTACTTAAATCTTTTTTTGTATCTTTACCAAAATTGCTTTCTCGTTTTTTAATAGATTGTATTTCTGGATATGGATTATACCATGAATTACCAAACAATTCAAAGGCTTCTGTTTCACAATTTATTTGATCATATGGAGATAACGATGGACGTATACCAAAACTAGTATATAATCGTACTGCATCTGGTTTCATTGCCATCATACTTACTTCAACAGAATCATGTATATTTTTTGTTTTTGATACATATCTAGGTGCCATAATTTGTTTTGAACTATCCATAAATCTATGAAGAGTTGAAATCAAATCTACTCCAAGGAATGTTCTACACTGTACATGAATCAAAACATCAAATTCCATATTAAGAAGTGAATACCAACAACCTGTTATAAATCCATTTCTAAAGTAATTCCAATTTTTTGAATATGGTCTAGTTTTAGTTATTCCATTTTGAATTATTGGTATATTAAGTGGATTATATTTTGGGTTGCTATATGTTCCACTTGCCATAAATATTTCCGGCTCATCACAAAAGTATCGTACACGATTTCTCCACTCTTCAAGAGAAGGTTTAAGATACTCTGCCTGAACTTTGCTGTCCCAATTTATAACACCAAACACTATAATTTTCATACTAATATTATACCATAATTTAACAGTAAAACAAAAGGGTTATCGGTTGATTGTTTCTCTATATTTATCAATATAAACTGCATATTTTTCTAATGAGTTTTTTATTATAAGTTGTATTGTGGATTTTAATGATAATTTTGGTTTCCACCTTGTTAACTTAACCATTTTATTATCAGAAAACATACGTCTAATAGAATCTTCATATCCCTTACCGTAATATTCTTCTCCGTTTATATATACAATATCAACTTTATCTTCTTTTGTTAAGTTAGTATATATATCAATATACAATCTAGCTATATCTATTATAGACGTTTCATTGTTTTTATTTCCAATGTTTAAAATTTCTCCTGAACATTTATTCCAATTATTTATTATTGAAATAATTCCATTAATTGCATCAGATATATGACAATAACATCGTTGTTGTGATCCTGGTAATACTACATATAATGGTTTATGTGTAATTAAATTGTTAATATAACATGCTGGTAATCTGGGCAACCATTTATTATTTAAGTTATTTTTTATATCAGGAAGCCAATCTAAATCATAACCACAAAAATTTTGTGGTCTTAAAATACAACAATTCATATTACTTGCTTGTATATATTGATCCAATAATAGTTTAGATGTCGCATATATCCAACGGGGTTTATTTGCTGGACCCAATACACAATCAGAATCTTCTTTATATGGAGCAGACCAAGTTTTTCCATATACTTCTGAACTAGAAAAATGAATGAATGGTACTTTTGTATTATGTAATATATCTATTAATATTTTATTAACTTCAAAATCTAACTTAAATGTTTCTATAGGAAATTTAACATAATATGATGGTGTGGCAACTGCAACACAATTATATACAAAATCAGGATTAAATGTTTTTATAATATTGTTTAATACTATGTTTATATTTAAATCAGATAAATCTTTTTGTATAAATATATAGTTATTAGATTGTGGAATAGACCGTATTGTGTTTATATCTACTACACAAACTTTATCATTTAAAGATAAATGTTTATTCCTTAAATTACTACCTATAAAACCGTCACCACCTAAAATCAATATATTCATTATTTTTTAATACTTTTGTTAACCACTCGTTTTACTCGTTCAAATCCTTCTTTAACAATATGTTTAGCGGTTTTAGATGTATCATATCGGTTATTATATGTTTGTATATTTGTTGCAATAGAACCCAATAACAAGTCTAATTCATCTTTAGGTGTTGATTGAATAACCTCGATGATATTAGGAAATATAAACATTACATAAATACTAATATTATGCTCTTTGATGTGTTTCATCCAAGAATATGTAATTCCTGTTGCGTATGTTAGATAGTCATCTATAGATATTTTATTTTTGATACAAAACATACCTATAAACTTTAAACTGTTTTTTATAAATTCAATATTATTATTTGAATCAGGAGATTCTTCTTGGATTTGTTTCATATATAATGTATATGCAGTAATTGCTTTTTGTGTTATATAAAAATTAAGTCCAATATGTTCAACATCGGTATATATCATATATGGTGCTTTAAAAAAGTTTGTAGGATTTATTTGGGGGAATTGTAATAAAAAATTACAAATCTTTTTAACATATAAATGGTTGGGGGTATTATCAAAATCATCAAAATTTTGTTTTAATGTAAAAGGTAGATTTCGACTTGATCTTGATACGATCAAGTATAAATTATAAAGATCTTTTTCCTTTTTGTTTATCATGTAGTTCTGCTATCTTTGTTTTAATTATTTTACTTTTATATAACACTGGAAATCTAACAATCAAATTATAAAACAATACACTACTTTCATCAATTCCCGAAAGTGATTTAAAACATGTTACGTATTTTTCATTTTCTAATAGTTCAATTAAAAACATCGTTTGGTTAATTCTTTTATTTTTCAACATTGAAATTAACGATCCAAATTTCAATAGTATATCATCAAATTCTATCCTTTTTATCTGATATAAGGGGTTGGTATTATTAATAGTTTGTATAATTGAATTGTTTAAACATATATTATCTTTCATGTAAATATTTATAACGAATCTTTAAATGTCAAGTTTTTTAAGGGGTTTTATAAATTCCATGAAATCTTCTGTTATTTCACTTCCACTTGAAAATTCATGTCCACCACCACCAACAGCTAAATTGGCTGCTAATGTTGAAAGATTTACATTGCATTTATCATTGTTTTTTCTGTAACTAACGTGATTTGTATTAGTGTTTATTACAAGGGCAATGTCTGCATTATAAGTATTAATTAAAATATCTGCAACTTCGTTTATATAATGTTTAGCAAAGGTTGAACATACATATCTATTACCGTCTTGTATATGTATAGTTCCTGCATATACAATCATTTCATCTTTAAATTTTTGTACATTACGATCATGAATTCTAATTATTGCTTGTTGTTGTTTACTAAACCCGTTAAACCCCTTACTAAATGATTCTACAAACGATTCAAACTTATTAGTAGTATCCCAAAATACTATATTAAGGTTATACGAATCTTTATATTTTAATGTATATGAATCAAAATCATCTGCTAAAACCAATAAATGTAATTGTGGTTTAGTAAGTTTTATTTTATAAAAATCTTTAAATATTTTATATGCTAACATACTAGCGGAACCTTCTGGTTTTATTGCAACCCTTGCGTGTTTATATACATATGTATCATCACTAGCATGATGGTCAATAATAAAAACTTTTTTATTATCAATAATATCTTTGTCATTAAAAACACTTAAATCCATAATAAACACAACATCATAATCATCAATATTATGATTAGAAAGCCATTTCATATAATTAAGTCTAAATCCCGTAACGGTAGTTGGTATATATTCTATGTTAGCATTTGGGAATGTCCAACGTAGCATAAAATAACAAACAACTCCGTCTAAGTCCCAATGTAAAAACGCCATTATTTTTTCTGGTTTATTCATGGTTTTTTTAAGTTATTTAAAAGTGTTTCAATAGAATGTCCAGCTTTTCCAATATTATCACTACTTGTAAAATCTTCATTCATGGTTTCTATACGTAATGTATCGTAATCAATTCTAAATGCTTCTCGACCAAAATTTGGACCAAATCTATTTTTTTGACAACCCATATGAATAATTCCCAATTCTCTATCATTATCATCAGACCAAATAGTAAATTGTGCATCAGCCGTTGCTGGAAGACCTATAGATTCACTTGTATGTTCTAATCCTGGATCAATCTTGTCAAAAGCCGCCCTTCCTAATTGTGTAGCAGTAACAATAGGACAACTAAAAAAATATGATAACGCACGAAGTTGTTCAGTAACTAATTTGATATCAGTATATGAATTTCCAGTTTCAATAGTAGGTCGTATTAAATTAATATAATCAACAATAATAACAGAAGGTTTAATACTCTTTTTTCTCATTAATTTTTCTATATACGCCCGTATATGTCCAACCGTAATGGATTTTGGAGCATATTCCTTTATAAACATATTACCTGTTGGATTGCTTTTTTTATGATCATTAACGAATGTTTTAAGCATATCAGTTTCATCACCAAGTTTTCTAAATGGTATCCTAGAAAGTTGACTACTTAATCGTTTTGAATATATATCTTCTGACATTTCAAGTGTTATAACAACTACATCTTTATTTTGTATACAAATATTTGCGGCTAAATTTCCTAATATAATTGATTTTCCAGAATTTACTACACCACCAAAAACATATAATGCCCTACCATCAGCAAGTAATCCACCAGCTAATAGTTTATCTAGAAATGCATATCCTGTTGATATGTGTTGATGTTTTTCTGTCAAATAATTAATATGACTATCAATATCATTAAAATAATCATGACCAAGATCATCTACAAGACTAATATTACATGCTTTAGTAAACAAATCTAACGTTTGAGTTATACCAACGTCTTTATCTTTATCAGAATAATCTTTTAATGTGGTTTGTATAGCTTCATATAACGCCCGTTCTCTAAAAAATTGTTCTGTATTAACAAGAAGTTCGTCTTTATTATATTTAGTATCTAATGTTTTAAACAAAACTACTACTTTTTTTAATGCTTCTTTTTGTATATCAGATGATAAATGTGCTTTTATTTCAGTAGCTGATGGAATGGTATTATGATTAGTATAAAAATCCATAATAATTTTAAAAATAATTCTTATATCGTTATTTTTAAAAAAAATGGGATTTGATATATCGATAATAGATGTCAAATATGAAGCATCAAACATTGCATTAAACAAAATGATAACTTCCATAAAATCCAAATCGAGTTCATTTTTTTTAATCTTTTTTGATTGTGTTTTTTCCGTCTGATAGTTCATCGGATAATTCGTCTACTTCTTTTGTTAATTCATTAGCTTCACTGCTATACATTAAGTTTTTTTGAATTACTTTTTCTAATTCTGGAAGAATATGTGTTTCCCATATTTCATCATCATTTCTAAATGCCTTTTTAAATCCAAGACGTTCATTAGTCAAAGTGGAAACATACGAATTACCTTCTTTATGTATTATGTTATAGGCTTCTGCCATTTCAAGTAATCCAGAGTATTTATATAATCCAGTTCTAAAATTAAGATACATACTAGTTTGTAGCATTTGTGGAATAAATCTATTTTTAACAGTAAGCGCACGAAGATTTACCCCTTTAATTTTGTTTGTCATAGGAATAAACTCATCACTATCATTAAGTTCAATTTTTTCTTGTGTTACGGCAAGTTGAATTAATACTGATGCAAGATATAATAATCCTTTACCACCTGATTGATTTTTAATTAGTGATGGAAACATACATGCAGGATCATCATAAAGATGATTTAAAAATAGTAACGTGGTATTTGTTTTAGCACATTTATATGTAAGTACTCGCATCATACTTTTAAGTGCTTTTGCTCTTGTTCCCATATCAACTGCATCTTTACCTTGTACTGCATCCGCAATTTCTTTAGTAGATGCTAAATTTCCAAGAGAATCTATACCAATTATAATTTTCCCATAAAGAGATGGATCAGTTACAATTTTATCCAAAAATGTAACTATTTGATTTCTACATTCTTCTACTGTAGCAACAGGATTAACTTTTATTTTATTGGGATTTGCACCAACATTTATAGCCATATGTGAATTATATGCGTTTTCTGAATCCCATACAACACCCCACACATTTGGATCTTTTTTTTGTGCATTAGCAATAATTTTATTAAGTATAAGTGTTTTACCAGAACCTGTTGGTCCAGCTAATCCAATTATTCTTCCTTTAGGTACACCCTTATAAAGAGACCCTGATATAATAGCATTAAGTGCCATTGAACCCGTATCAATATATTCATTAACAACAGATAATGAATTTTCTGACAACAGCGCACTATCTTCATTTAATTTATCTAATGCTTTAAAGGCATCTTTTAATCCGTCTGGAATATCATTTTTCTTTGTCATTATTTTCCTTAATCATCAAACAACTTTATAACATTATTGTTTTGTGTTATATCATTTTGTTGTGTGGGTTGTTGTATAGGTTGTATTGGTTGTGTGACTGGTTTTGCTATAGTTTCACTAACTGTAGCAAATAATTGGTCGTATTGAACTCCTACTTTAAAATCCAATTCAACCACACCTTCTGACATAGTAATATTATGTTTTTTGAAGTTAAATTTTATTGATTCATTTTTTGCAGCTAAAAATTCCCTAAAAAATAATGGAAATAATTGTAATGCCATTCTTTGTACTTTTTGTCCTGTGGTTTGATCTATTACTTCTTGAGGTGAAATGTTTACCACCGCAGGATTTTCTACTGTAATAGTACTATCATCCTCTTTAAGTTGTTTTGCAATAATTGTTCTTCCTATTGCATCCAAAAATACTATTAGCGGTTTAGTTGTGTTTGTATCATTCATGTATTTGTCCCTTTCTTTAGTTACTTTATATAATATCATATATGCAAAGCAAAATCAACTTAATAATTCTAATAAATCACATTCAGTTTCCCTTGTTGGATTTGTTAGTTTCCACCCAACAGCTTCATATAATCGCTCTACAGCAGGTGTTATATTCTTATTAAACATTATTGTTTTATCAACATTAATATTAAATTCTTTGGGATATATATCTTTAAACGCTATACCTTTAATGTTATATTTATTATTTTCTACATAAAAGGTTTTAATATTATCACCAGATGCTATTTTTTCGTATTTATTTTCTATTCCAAGTGTTATTAATAACGTATTATATATGATTGCACATTTAACATGAAACGGTGTGTGTTTAGCAATTTCAAATCCGTTTGATAACATATTATATTTTTCATAATTGTTAATTCCTGTTGGTGTTGCAATATCTTCAACATCTAACTTATTATAATCTTCATATGCTTTTTTATATGCAAGATCAGTTTCTTTTTTGTTTCTAGTTTTAAGCATTACGTTTGATATATGTTTAATTAATGGCTTAACTTTTTTTGGAATTTTAATGCTTACAACTTCAACACCAGTATAACTAATCTCTTTTTCTTGTGATGGTGGTAATCCTTCATCATCTAAAACATGAAGAATATATCGTTTCTTTTCTAGAAACAATCCAGAGTTACAAATCTTTTCTCTCTTAAATACAAATCGTGAATCTTTTATGTTACAAGTATTAATAGCCCATTCTGTAATTTTTTTATTTAATTCAGATTCTATATTTTCAGCTATTTTATATGTTTCCTTTGTAATTTCTCCCTTATCATTAACGATACCTATTCCTAATGATTTTAATATAGAATCAATTGTTAAATATATACTATCAGTATCTGAATATATTACGTGTGTTCCTGTAATATTATATGTTTTGTTTATATAGTCATTAGTAATGTCTGCGGCGGTTTTAATACATTCTTGTCCTGTTAATGTAACACTAGCCGCAGCATCAATATCATAAAACGGACTGTATTTGTTTGCAAACGTACCATATATGCTATTCATAAAAATTTTTTTTGCGTATTGTTGTATATCAACACTAATTATTTGTTTATCCACGTTATTTATTTTTTCTTCGTATTCTTTAATTTTGTTAATTAACTCTATTTTATTCATAATAATTAAATCCGCTTTTTTTAAATTGAATTTATGGTTCGTTTTTTAGTTTTTCTTGTAGTTTTTGTAATTTTGTTTTTAATGTTTTTCTATATATTTTTAGCTTTTTAAGTTGTTTTTGGTTTTCTACACGTTCTGTATATATTGAATCAAGAAGTTCTGGACAAAATCCTTTAGTTTTTTGGGAATAAAGAATATTCGCTTTTGTTATTGCAATATTTTCATTTTGT
>Ga0307380_10004766_pt1 | contig 18179 bp, 15 predicted proteins | sample UN3MG_FD_202239 | JGI IMG/M metagenome (GOLD analysis project Ga0307380, IMG submission 202239) | Soil microbial communities from Risofladan, Vaasa, Finland - UN-3 | ecosystem: Environmental > Terrestrial > Soil > Coastal area > Acid sulfate soil | place: Finland: Risofladan, Vaasa | collected...
GATACGCACGACTGCACCGTCCTTCACGTACACGGACACGGGGCCGCAGTTCGTGCAGTTCGTGTACACCGCTTCAGTCATGCCTCTACCTCCGACGAGTCCTCAGCCGGCCCTGTGAGACAGCCGGTTTCTCCGCACCTGCACACCACCTGGCCGCGACGGCGGTCACTCCTCTGCCGGTTCGCATCTTGCAAACGCGCAAAACGTTGATATCGTCTGGTAGTAACGCAGATATCGTATAACGTCATGCCGACGCTGAGCAAGGTCATGCTGCGTTGCACGCAGGACTCGCGGACGGGAAGGGTCTCATGGGAGCTTCAGGCACGACACGGGGGAAGCGCGCCAAACCCCCGCTCAGGACGCCCGGTCCGGCCGCCGGATCCGATGCGCTCGCCGTGCGTGCGCTCGCGCGCGGCCTCTCGGTGCTCGCCCTGTTCGACGTCGACCACCGCGAGTGGACCATCGACGAGATCGCCGAGAAGACGGGCCTGCTGCGCATGACCGCCTACCGGATGGTGCGCACGCTCGAAGGCTCCAGCTTCCTCATCCGCGACCGCGTCACCAACAAGTACCACGTCGGCCCGGCCGCGCTCGCGCTGGCGTACGTCTCGGACGGGTTCTCTGACTTCGTCGAGACCGCCAGGCCCTTCCTCGAGGCCTTGGCCGAAGAGACCGGCGAGTCCGTCACCCTGGCGCTCGAGGTCGACGACCGGCCGGTCTGCGTGGATTGCATCGACACCACCAGACCTTTCCAGCGCCGTACGGCGCCGGGGCGGATCATCGGCAACCTGGCCTCCGTCCACGGCAAGATCTTCGCCGCCTTCAAGCCCGGGGAGGAACGCGCCGAGCTGCTGGCGCGACCTCTGCCAAAGCTCACGCCGAACACGGTGACCGATCCGCAGGCGCTCGCGGAAGAGCTCGACAGGGTCGCCCGCGACGACATCGCCTACGACGACGAGGGGCTGTACGCGAGTCTCTGCGCCGTCGGGGCGCCGGTCCGCGACCAGCTCGGCGACGTCGTCGCGGCGATCTCCGTGGTCACGCCCGTCGGCCGCTACGGCCCTGAGGAGCGCAAACGCTGCGGGGAGGCCGTGAAGCACACCGCGACCTTGCTCTCGACCTACCTCGGCTGGAACGCCGGGTAGCCCATCCAGTCCAGCAGGTTCGACCGTAACTCCATCCCGGGCCCCAGCGATGGCGAAAGGACAGCGATCGAGATGACCGACAAAGAGCGCAAGAGGGTCGATGTGACCCCGGACAAGACCGTCATCAGGGCCTTGTCGCAGGGCGGCCTCCTCGGCGGCACCGGCGAGGTCATGGTCGACGTCAAGGACGGCAAGATCGTGCGCATCCGGCCGTTCCAGTTCGACTGGAAGTACGACGGTGAGAGCTTTCGCCCCTGGAAGCTCGAACGTAACGGCGAGACCCTGGAGCCCGGCATGCGCTCGCGCCCGGCGCCCTACATGACCGCCTACAAGAAGCGCACGTACTCCCCCAACCGCATCAAGTACCCTCTCAAGCGCATCGATTGGGATCCCGACGGCGAGAGGAACACGCAGAACCGCGGCAAGAGCAAGTACGTGCGCATCTCCTGGGACGAGGCGACCGACATCATCGCCAAAGAGATCGCGCGGATCCACAAGCAGTACGGCCCGGCGGCGATCCTCGTCCAGGGCGACGGCCACGGCGAGAGCAAGACCATCCATACGCCGCACGGGCACAGCGCCCGCCTGCTCGACGAGATGGGCGGCTTCACCCTGCAGGTCCGCCAGCCTGACAGCTGGGAGGGCTGGTACTGGGGCTCCAAGCACGTGTGGGGGCAGGGGTTCCAAGGCATGATGGCGCCGCAGCTGAACGTCCTGAAGGACGTCGTCGAGCACTGCGACATGGTGCTCAAGTGGGGCTGCGACGACGAGACCAACCCGTGGGGCTTCACCGGGCAGAACGCCACCAACATCAGCTACTTCTTCACCAAGGTCGGCATCAAGCAGGTCTACATCTGCCCCGAGCTCAACTTCGGTGCGGCCGTCCACGCCGACAAGTGGATCCCGATCCTCCCCAACACCGACGCCGCGCTGCAACTCGCCATCATCTACGTGTGGCTCAAGGAAGACACGTGGGACAAGGAGTACGTCGAGACCCACGCCGTCGGCATGGACAAGGTCGCCGCCTACGTCCTCGGTGAGGAGGACGGGGTTCCCAAGACTCCGGAGTGGGCCTCGAAGAAGACCACGATCCCGGAGTGGACGATCAAGGCGCTGGCGCGCGAGTTCGCCAAGCAGTGCACCTCCATCCTGCACTACTTCGGCGGCTCGATGATCCGCGGCCCCTTCTCGCACGAGCCCGGCCGGCTCGAGTGCATCCTGCTCGGCATGCAGGGCCTCGGCGGTCCCGGCGTGCACCAGTGGCAGATGTCGTACTTCGGCATGCCTCGCGCTGAGGCCCTGGAGAACTTCCGCTACTTCAACCCATCCCTCAGCGACGGCCTGCGCCTCCCCGTGCGTAGCAGCGTCGACGCCTGGGGCACGCAGAACATCCCCAAGACGCTGATCCAGGAGGCGATCCTCAACAGCGAGACCATCCACTTCGCCGGCACGGGCGCGCAGAACGCCGAGACGGAGGACCAGTTCATCGACTACCAGTTCCCGAACCCGCCGGAAGAGGGTGGCACGCGGCTCCACATGATCTGGACCGACACGCCCTGCCGCATCACCTGCTGGAACCACGGCAACTGGACCATCGAGGCTCATCGCGACGAGAGCATCGAGTTCTGCGTCGCGCAGCACCCGTGGCTCGAGAACGACTGCCTGTACGCCGACATCATCCTGCCGGCGAACACCACGATGGAGGTCGAGGACGTCCTCACCAACGTGCGGCAGGGGCCGCCCTACCAGACCTGCATGTTGCAGGAGAAGGCGATCGAGCCGGTCGGCGAATCCAAGAGCGACTACGAGATCGTCCTTGCCGTCGCCGAGAAGCTGGGCATGACGGAGCAGGTCACCAAAGGCAAGACGGTGGAGGATCTCGAGAAGGAGATCTACGAGTGCATGCACGTCGACCGATACATGACCTGGGACGAGTTCAAGGAGAAGAAGTACTGCGTCTTCCCGACCGCGGAGGATTGGGAGCAGGATCCTCCGGGCCTGCGTGAATTCTACGAGGATCCCCAGAACCATCCGCTCAAGACTCCGTCGGGCCTGCTCGAGTTCTATTCCGAGCGCCTGGCGACACACTTCCCCGACGACAAGGAGCGCCCGGGCATCCCGAAGTGGATCGAGAAGGGCATCACGCACGACGAGCGCCTCTCGAGCGAGCGGGCGGACATGCTCCCCCTGATCCTCATGAGCAACCACCCGCGTTGGCGGACCCATGCCCAGGGCGACGACTGCACGTGGGCGCGCGAGACGCCGACCGGCAAGGTGCTCGGCCCCGACAACTACAACTACGAGCCCCTCTGGCTGCACCCGAAGGACGCGGCCGATCGCGGCATCGAGCACGGCGAGATCGTCAAGATCTTCAACGAGCGCGGCATCGTGCTCGCCGGCGCCTGCGTGTGGGAGCGCATGATGCCGGGGGTCGCCTACATCGACCACGGCGCCCGTCATGACCCGATCATCCCCGGTAAGGTCGACCGCGGCGGCGCCATCAACACCATCGCCCCCCACGGCCTCACGTCCAAGAACGCTTGCGGCCAGGCCACGAGCGGCTACCTCGTAGACGTGCAGAAGATCAAGCCGGAGGAGTGGGAGACCTGGCGCAGGGACTACCCCGACGCCTTCGAGAGAGAATACGACCCTGGTGCCGGCCTGCGTTTCAACGGCTGGGTCGAGGGAGGGAACGACTGATGAAAGCATTCGTCATCGACGTCGGCATCTGCAACGGATGCTTCGGCTGCCAGTTCGTCTGCAAGGACGAGCACGTCGGCAACGACTGGGCCCCGATCGCCAAGCCCCAGCCCGACAGCGGCCAGTTCTGGATGCGCCTCGACGAGCACATCTGCGGCTCCGTGCCGCACGTGCGCATGCACTACGTCGCTCACCCGTGCAACCACTGCGACGAGGCCCCGTGCATCGCGTCGTGCCCCATCGAGGGCGCGCTGTACAAACGGGACGACGGCCTCGTGATCATCGACACCGACAAGTGCACCGGCTGCAAGGAATGCGTGGACACCTGTCCCTACGGCTCCATCTACTTCAACGACGATCTGAACCTGGCGCAGAAGTGCACCGGCTGCGCGCACCTCATCGACAGCGATGACTGGAACGTCCCGCGCTGCGCCGACTCGTGCCCGACCGGGGCGATCAAGTTCGGCGAGGAGAGCGAGTTCGCCGACCTCATCGCCCAGGCCGAGGTCATGAAGCCGGAGCTCGGCACCAAGCCTCGCGTGTACTACCTCAACATCCCGAAGAAGTTCATCGCCGGTACGGTCTACGACCCGATCGAGAAGGAGGTCGTGATCGGCGCCGCCTGCACGGCGACTCCGGCCGGCGGCGGCGAGGCCGTCACCGCGACCACCGATGCCTTCGGCGACTTCTGGCTGCACGGGCTGGAAGAGGGCGAGTACGCCCTGGCGATCGACGCCGACGGGTTCGCCGGCAAGACCTACGACTCCATCGATACGACGAAGGACGTGAACCTGGGCGACATCGCCCTGGCGAAGTAGCAGACAGCTCGCGGAGCGGATCCGGTGGGCCGGTCTTGTGCCGCCGGCCCGCCGGGGCTCTCCGGAACCGGCTCCGGCCCGGCACTCCACGGACCGGAAGGTCTGTCTTTGACTCTGACACGCGTCAGTGTTGGAGAGTCATGAGACGAGGCCCAGTCCCTACGACAGGAGTCCGCTCATGAGATGGGGAATGGTCATCAATCTCGCGAAGTGCATGCGCTGTCATGCCTGCGTCGCCGCGTGCAGGGTCGAGCACTTCCTGCCCCTGCACATCACCTGGGTCAAGCTCATCGCCTATGAGGTGGACGAAGGCGGAGCGGTGGACGTCTCCACCTACCCGGTGCGCTGCAACCAGTGCGCCGACGCGCCGTGCACGCACGTCTGCCCGACCGAGGCTTCGCACCAGCGTGAGGACGGCGTCGTCGTCATCGACTCCGACAAATGCATCGGCTGCCGCTACTGTGTCATCGCCTGCCCCTACCAGAACCGCACCTTCCTCTCGAAGGACAAGAACCCCGGCTACTTCCCCGGCTACGAGAAGACCGGGTTCGAGAACAAGGGCCAGAAGATCTTCCCGCACCAGGTGGGCACGACCGAGAAGTGCAACTTCTGCGTCGAGCGCATCGACGCCGGGATGAGCAGAGGGCTGCAGCCCGGCGTCGACCGTGACGCCTCCCCGGCCTGCGTCAACGTCTGCCAGGCCCGCGCCCTCACCTTCGGCGATCTCGACGATCCGGACAGCAACGTCTCGATGCTGATCCGCAAGCACGGCGGCTTTCAGCTGCGTACCGAGTACGGCACCGATCCTTCGGTCTACTACGTCGACTATCGGCTGGGCGGCGTGCCGTCCAACGTCGCGCCGAGGGAGGCGCAGACCGGGAGCCACATCCAGCATCTGAGCTCCATCGACCGCGACGCGGCGAAGCGCCTGCACATCGAGCCCAAGTGCGCTCAGCCCGCGCCGGACGGGGAGGTCGAGCCATGAAGGCGCAGACCCGCCGTCAGTGGCTCGTCACGCACGAGTGGATGGTCAAGCCCATGCGCCAGAAGGAGTGGATCTCCGGCAAGGGCATCCTCGTGTGGCTCGCCGAGGTCTTCTCCGCGCTCGGCATGGGCCTCTACCTCGTCGGGCTGCTCGCGGGGCTGGGCGGGCTTACCGAGGGCGCGTGGTGGGCCACCGTCGGCGGCTGGGCGCTCATCGTGCTGTTCAAGCTGCCGCTGCACCTGGTGTACCTCGGCAGACCGCTGCGCTTCTGGCGCGCCATCCCGCCGTTCACCAAGGCGTGGAAGACCTCGTGGCTGGCGCGCGGCATGTTCTTCTCCATCGTGTTCGTGACGGCCGGCCTCGTGCAGATGGTCGCGTGGTACCTGCTCTTCAACGACGTCGTGACCGGCTCCGCCACCGACGTCGTCACCGTGATCAGCTGGGCCGCCAGCATCGTCGCCGGCGTCTTCATCCTGCTCACCGGCGTGTACTGCGGCTTCGCGATGAGCTACTGCAAGAGCGTGCCGTTCTGGAACACGGGCCTGCTGCCCATCGTGTTCGTGCTCATGGGGGTCGCCGACGGCCTGGCCCTCACGATGGGCATCAGCCTGGCGACCGACGACCTCGCCATCTCCACGCTGGAGTCATGGAGCCGCGTCCTGCTCGTCGTCAACGCCCTGCTCATCCTCGGCTACCTCGTGCAGGCGTACCGCAAGCACTCGGCCGCCGAGCTGGCCGCCCGCGACCTGATCAGCGGCAGTACGGCTTGGGTGTTCTGGGTCGGCATCGTGATCCTCGGCATCATCACCCCCCTGACGATCTCGTTCGTGACCATGTTCCTGGAGGAGGCGCAGGCCGGGCCGTTGCTCATCGCGGCCATCGTCTGCCACACCATCGGCGCGTTCTCGCTGAAGTACTCGGTCCTCAAGGTCGGCATCTACCGATCGGTCCTGCCCAACGTGAACTGAGGGCGGCCACCGGGCCCGTCAGGAAAGGGAAGCAATGGCTGACCGCAAGCAGATCCTCACGACGTGCAAGAGCTGTCACGGCGGCTGCGGTGTGATCGTGACGGTCGAGGACGGGGTGATCGTCCACATCCAGGGAAACCCCGATTCGCTGACCAACGGCACGATGTGCTCCAAGGGCCTCTCGAGCATCCAGCACATCGACAACCCGTACCGGGTCAAGTACCCGATGAAGCGCATCGGCGCCAAGGGCGAGGGTAACTGGAAGCGCATCTCCTGGGACGAGGCGCTCGACACCATCGAAGCCAAGATGAAGGACGCGATCCGGGACTGCGGACCGGAGACCATCGCCATCTCACAGGGCACCGGCCGCGGCTACAACCGCTACACCCACCGCCTGTCCCGCTCGATCGGCACCGGCAACGTGATCACCCCCGGCTACGTGTGCCACAGCCCGCGCCTGGGCCTCTACGGGCTGGTCACGGGCTACGGCCGCCTCTACTGCGACTACCACGGCTGGGGCGGCGAGTTCCCCAAGACGCAGATCATGTGGGCCAAGCAGCTGGAGATCAGCAGCGCCGACTCGGAGATGGCCGTCTGGTTCCTCAACTCGCTGGAGTACTGCAAGAACCTCATCATCATCGACCCGCGCGCCAGCGCCTTCGCCTCGCGCGCGTCGCTCTGGATCCAGCCTCGTCCCGGCACCGACTGCGCCCTCGCGATGGGCATGATGAACGTCATCATCGAGGAGGAGCTCTGGGACAAGGAGTTCGTGAGCGACTGGACCTTCGGGTTCGACGAGCTCCGTGAGCGCGTCCGCGACTTCACGCCGGAGAAGGTCTCCGACATCTGCTGGATCCCCCGGGAGCACGTGACCGAGGCGGCGCGTATGTGGGCCGTCGACACGCCGGGGTGCATCCAGGTCGGGAGCTCCCTGGAGCGCCAGGCCAACTGCGGTCACACGCTGCGCGCCATCACCTGCCTCATGGGCCTGGCCGGCAACATCGAGGCCCCGGGCAGCATGGTCAGCTGGGTGCTGCCCGAGACCGGCCTCATCGAAGACGTCTTTCTCGAGCTGCCGCTCACCGACGAGATGAAGAGCAAGATCATCGGCATCGACCGCTTCAAGATGGGCGCTGCGCGGACGTGCAATCCGGACACCATGGTCAAGGCCATCAACTCCGGCGACGCGCCGATCAAGGTGTGGTTCAGCGTCGGTGGACAGCAGATCGTGCACATGGCCAACACGAAGGAGGTCGTCGAAGCCATCGAGAAGGTCGAGTTCATGGTCCACGTCGATCTCTTCCAGGGTCCCATGGCGGAGGCGGCCGACATCGTCCTTCCCGCCGCTCACTGGCTCGAGCTCGACGACGTGTACGACATGCACCCGCGGTTCATGATCGAGGCGCACAACAAAGTCGTCGAGCCGCCCGGCGAGGCGAAGGCCGACGCGTGGATCTTCAACGAGGTCGGGCGCCGCGTCGCGCCGGAGCACTGGTTCGATACGCTCGACGAGCTCCTCGACTACGAGGTGCGGCGGGGCAAGGACGGCACGATGACGTGGGACGACTTCAGCAAGCAGCTGATCAGCGGCTGCTACGGCCCGGACCAGGTCTACTACAAGTACAAGACCGACTACTGGAAGGAAGGCGGCGGCTTCCCCACCGAGACGGGCAAGTTCGAGTTCGTCTCCAAGCACCTCGAGTCGCTCGGCTACGACCCCTTGCCGGTCTTCCGCGAGCCGGGCGAGAGCCCCATCTCCACGCCGGAGCTGTTCGAGGAGTACCCACTCGTCATGAGCAGCGGGTTCCGACAGCCCTTCTACTTCCTCGGCCAGTACCGCAACATCCCCTGGCTGCGCAGCTACATGGAGTTCCCACAGTGCCAGCTGCACCCGGAGACGGCGGCCCAGTACGGCGTCGAAGACGGGGACATCGTCTGGATCGAGTCGCCGCGCGGCCGCGTCCGCCAGAAGCTCAGGGCCTTCCCGGGCATCAAGAAAGGCTTGCTCATGGCCACCGGCAACTGCTTCTACCCGGAGGAGCCGGCCAAGGGCTATCACGGCGTGTTCATCTCCAACCCGAACGTGCTGACGAGCAACGACCACCTCGACCCGATGTACGGCTCACCGGACCTCACCTGCCTGCTCTGCAAGGTCTACAAGGCGACCGACGAGGAACTGCAGGAGGCGGTGTTCCACACCGAGGCATACGGCACCGTACCCGCCCCCGAGTGACGAGTCAGAGCGTGCAGACGAGACCAATCCGCAGTTGAGGAGAGACCGATGCCGAAATACCTGATCGTGGCAACGTACACCGCCGAGGGCGTCAAGGGCGTCCTGAGAGAAGGCGGGAGCGAACGTCGCAAGCTGGTCACCGACATCGCCAAGAATTTGGGCGGCGAGCTGGAGTCGTTCTACTTCGCCTTCGGGAAGACCGACGTCTACAGCATCGTCGACCTCCCCGACAACAAGACCGCCGCCGCGATGGCGATGAACATCTCCGCGGCGGGCACCCAGCAGGCCGAGGTCACGGTGCTGCTGACGCCGGAGGAGATCGACAAGGCCGCCAGGACCGACATGTGGTACAGGCCGCCGGGGGCGTGAGCGGCACGCGGCGGATCGCCTGACCGGCAGCCGGTGGCGGCCCCGGACGGCGCGTCATCGTCCGCGCGGAGGCCGCACGGCAGCCCGCGGGCGACCCGCCTTGAGAACCCGGCGACATCGTTCGACGGGGCGGAACGTTGCGTTCCACGAAACGCCGATGCGACTCGGCGGGTCAGCACTTCGATACGCGATGGAGGGCATGATGGCAGGGCAGGAGGCGGCGGGGAGCGGCGTGAAGCGGCTCACCAATCTCACCACCGGAGGGCCCGTCCACGCCGACGTGGAGGACGGGCGCATCCGCCGCATCCTGCCGCTGCAACTCGAAGAGAGCGACGGGCCCTCGTGGACGATCGAGGCACGGGGCAAGCAGTACTCCCCGCCGCGCAAGACGACGCTCTCTCCCTGGGCCGTCGCCCACCGCTCCACCATCTACTCACCCAAGCGCATCCTCACGCCGCTCAAGCGGATCGGCTTCGACCCCGACGGCGAGCGCAACATCGACAAGCGCGGCGAGTCCGGCTACGAGCCTATCGGCTGGGACGAGGCGCTGGACATGGTCGCCGCGGAGATGGTCCGCATCAAGCGCGAGCACGGGCCGGCGGCGATGCTGTCGACCGCCGGCTCCCACCACTTGTGGGGCAACGTCGGCTACCGCTTCAGCGCCTACAACCGCTTCATGAACCTCGTCGGGTTCACCTACGCCGAGCACAACCCGGACAGCTGGGAAGGCTGGCAGTGGGGCGGCGCCCACATGTGGGGGTTCGCCCACCGCCTCGGCATCCCCGAGCAGTACGACCTCCTCGAGGACGCGCTCAGGCACACCGAGCTGATGGTGTTCTGGTCCTCGGACCCCGAGACCACCGGAGGCGTGTACGGCGCGTTCGAGAGCACCCCACGCCGCTTCTGGCTGAAGGAACTTGGGGTCAAGATGGTCTTCATCGACCCGTTTCACAACCATACCGCCGGCCTCTTCGGAGACACGTGGCTGTCGCCGCGCCCGGGCACCGACGTGGCGCTGGCGCTGGGCGTCGCCCACACCTGGCTCGCCGAGAGCACCTACGACAAGGAGTACGTCGCTGAGCGCACCACGGGCTTCGACGAGTGGAAAGCCTACGTCCTCGGCACCAGCGACAACGTCCCCAAGACGCCGCAGTGGGCGGAGGCCGAGTGCGGCGTCCCCGCCCGGCAGATCCGCGCCCTGGCCCGCGAGTGGGGCGCGAAGAAGACCATGCTCGCCGCCGGCGGCATGGGCGGCTGGGGCGGCGCCTGCCGCGCCTCCAGCGGCAACGAGTGGGCACGGGCCATGATCGCCCTCGCGGCCATGCAGGGGCTGGGGAAGCCGGGCAGCAACATCTGGTCGACGACGAGCGGGGTGCCGTTCGACACCGGGTTCTTCTTCCCCGGCTACGCCGAGGGCGGCATCTCCGGGGACACCGCCAACACGGCCGCCGGGCGCAAGCTGGCCAACCGCATGTGGCCCGACGGTGGCACCTTCTCCAACCCGCAGCACTCGCCGGAGGGCCAGACGGTCCCCCGCCTGCGCATCCCCGAGGCGATGCTGCACGAACGCCTCGAGTGGCGCGGCAAGGGCTTCTGCGGCTCGTCGATCGAGTCCCAGTTCCGCGAGTACCACTACCCCGCGGCCGGCTACCCGCACGTGCAGATGTACTACCGCTACGGCGGTTCGTTCATCGGCACCATGACGGAGACCAACCGCTACGTGAGAGCGTATCGGGAGGGCCAGATCCCCTTCGTCGTCAGCCAGGCCGTCTGGATGGAGGGCGAGACGCGGTTCGCCGACGTCATCCTCCCGGCCTGCACCAACTTCGAACGCTGGGATATCGGGGACTGGGCGCACGCCTCGGGCTACGGCATGCACAAGTTCGAGCAGTGCAACCACCGCCTCGTCGTCCTTCAACAGAAGTGCATCGAGCCGCTCGGCGAGAGCAAGTCGGACTACGAGATCTTCTCGCTGCTCGCCGGCAAGCTGGGCGTCGGCGATCTCTACACCGAGGGCGGCCACACCGAGCTCGACTGGGTGAGGCGCATCTTCGCCGCGAGCGACCTGCCGAAGCGCGTCTCGTGGGAGGACTTCGCGGAGAAGGGCTACTACCTGGTGCCCGTGCCGGAGGACCACGCGCCAACGCCCGCGTTACGGTGGTTCGCGGAAGGTCGCAAGCGCGACACGCCCGATTGGGGTCCGCCGCCCTGGGATACCACGGCGGGCCGCGGCCTCGCGACACAGTCCGGCAAGATCGAGTTCGTGAGCTCGAGCCTCACGCGCTTCTACGCCTCCGGCGACGTCGTCGACGAAGAACGCCCCGTGCTCGGGCCGCAGTACCTCGAGAGCTGGGAGGGCCACCGCACCGAAGAGCTCACGGCCCGCTATCCGCTGCAGCTCATCTCGCCGCACCCGCGCTTCAGCTTCCACACCATGGGCGACGGCAAGGACGGCTGGGCCGCCGACATCGAGGACCACCGCGAGCTCAAGCGCGACGGCTGGTACTACTGGCTCATCCGCCTCAACAGCGAGGACGCGGCGGCGCGCGGTATCGCCGACGGGGACCTCGTGCGCGCCTACAACGATCGCGGCTCGGTCATCCTGTGCGCGCGGGTGACGGAACGCATCCGGCCGGGAACGGTGCACTCGGCGGAGTCGTGCTCGGACTACGCGCCGACCGGCGCCCCCGGGCACTCGCCCGACCGCGCTGGGTGCGTCAACATCCTCACGTCCAAGCGGTTCATCACGCCTACCTCGCCCGGCCAGGCGTGCAACACCTGCCTGGTCGAGGTGGAGCGCTGGGAGGCGGGGGGCTGAGACGGCCTGCCGCCCGCGACGACGGCGCTGATGGCCGGCGCCGAGGTGAGGGCGCCATCCCGCCTCAGTGGGCCCCTGTGGGCGAGGCCCCTTCGGCACGCGCAACGATGGCGGACAGCTCCGCGGCGACGTCGGCAGGTAGCGGCTCCGGCTTGTGCTCGGCCAGGATCTCCCGGGCCTTGGCGGTGGCCCGCGCCCGCATGTCGAGGGCCCCGTCCGCCTCCCACTCGGAGCGCACGCGACGGTCGAGCAGGTCTGAGACGCTCGAGTCGCGCATGTGAGCGTAGGTGTGGTCGGTCGAGAGGTAGTCGCCGAAGGGGCCGATCGCGTGGATCTCGTCGAGCGCCAGAGTCTCGTCGTCCACGACCACGCCGGCGACGTAGCCGCGGATCATGCGCGCGATCTCATCGTCGATGACCATCATCGCGCAGTCGAGGGTGTTGCCCGAGTCGAGCATCCCCGGACCGTAGATCAGGTTGGTCCCTGCCAACGCTGCTGCGAGTCCGGTGAGGGTCTTCTCGTGTCCGGCCTGGGCGTCCACCGTCTTGGCGTCCGTCTACAAGCCCGCCATCCACGAGGGCAGGTCGTAGCGGTGCGCGAGCTGCGGCAGGCAGCTGCTCATGAGGCTCATCTCCGGCGTGCCCACGCAGTCCTGGCCGTAGCGCATGTCCAGCGCCGCCGAGAACGAGCCGTACACGACCTTGGTGCCGCGCTCCACCAACTCGGCGTAGGTGATGGCGGCCAGCATCTCGGCGTTGTGCTGCACCAGCGAACCGGCGAGCGTCACCGGCGAGGTGGCCCCGGCCATCACGCCGCTGATGAGGAGCGTCGGCAGCCCCGCCCGCGCCCAGACGCCGGTCACGTCGCTGAACTGCTTGGTCAGGCGCAGCGGGCTGACGATGGCGCAGCCGCCGCTCACGATGGGCCGCTCGCGCAGCGCGTCCTCGCCGCCGGCCACCAGGGCCGCCATCTCCACAGCGGCCTCAGCTTCATGCTGCGTCATCATCGGCAGGTGGACGTGCTTGGTCGTGTTGTTCAGCATCGCCTCGAGGCCGTGCGCGGTCGGCGCCGCCACGCCGGTGTCGCGGGCGCCGACCGGCGAGGCGACCGCATCGATGTCGCCGAGGGCGTCGACGAGACGCGAGATGTCGGCGACATCGCGCTTCACCGAGGGCCGGTTCACGCCGGTCTCGAGGTCGTTCATGAGGATGCCCTCGCAGAAGGTGACGAAGCCCACCCGGTTGGACCCGATCATGAAGTCGTGCTTCGGGTCCCGGCCGCAGAGGGCATAGGTGGGCGGGCAGGCCGCGAGCGCGTCCATGACGACGTAGGCCGGGAGCTTCGCCACGCTACGGTCGCGGTCGACGCGGCAGCCGGCGTCCGCGAACACGGCGAGCGCCTGGTCGTCCTCGACGAACACCCCGGTGCGCTCGAGGACCTCGAGCGAGCCTTGGTGGATGGCGTCGAGGTCGGCGCCGGAGAGGGCGTTGATGCCGACGCCGTCTGACTGGAGGCGGCCGGCGTGCTGGTTCCTCTTCATGCTCCTCCTCCCTCCCGCCACAGCGGTCGCGCGCCTGCGGCGGCCCCCGACCGCATCAGGCGTAGTCGCCCGTGTCCAGGCCGATGGCGATGTTCAGGATCGGCCTGTCGACACGCTCGTAGACCAGCGGACCGTGCGGCAAGTCCTTGGGCACGTAGATCACGGTGGTGCTGGTCAGCGCGAACCGCTCGGCGTCCTCTCCGTCGCCCATGCCCCACGAGACCTCGCCACCCAGGTCGCGCAGGTCCTTCGGGTCCGATCCGACCAGCAAGACGATCTCGGCGAACGGGTGGGAGTGGAGCCCCGGGAGCTCCGGGGGGTCGGTCTTGTCCCAGATCCACACGATGTCCAGCCAGGAGTTCGCCTCTGGACAGAGGTCCTCATCGAGGTAGACCTCGTCCGGGAACGTGAAGCCGCTGACTCTACCGAAGTCGTGGAAGGCGAGATCCCTGACCAACTTCGGATCGTCGATGACGTACTTGCCGTACTTGCCTGGCACCATGTGCTGCCGTCCTCTCATGCCGGCCGACGCGGCAGGGCCGGCTCTTTGGCGCGGGGGCCTCGCGACCACCGGTCGTGAGGCCCCCAGCAGTCGCTTCGTTCCCTCGCGAGACGGGAGCTCGCGGCGCATCGGGTTTTGCGTCGGGTCAAGCCTCGTCGTCCCCGACGCCGAGGTGCTTGCTCTTCACGGCTTCGTTGTCGATCAGGTCCTTGGGCTCCGAGCCGTAGACGATGGAACCCTTGCTCATGATGTAGGCGTAGTCGGCGACGCTCATGGCCATGCCGAAGTCCTGCTCGACGAGCAGGATGGACTGCCCCGCCGCCTTGAGCCGCTCGATGATGCGGTACACCTCCTGGACCACGATCGGAGCCAGTCCCTCCGACGGCTCGTCGAGCATGATGAGGTCGGGGTTGGTCATGAGCGCGCGGGCGATGGTGAGCATCTGCTGCTCGCCGCCGCTCAGGAGGTTGCCCTTGTTCCTGGTGCGCTCCTTCAGCCGGGGGAACGTCTCGTACACCTTCTCCAGGGTCCAGGGGTCGTCTTTGCCCCCGGTGCGCGCTGCCATCGTCAGGTTCTCAGTGACGGACAGCGACGGGAAGATCATCCTGCCCTGCGGCACGAGGCCGATTCCGGTGCGCGCTATCCGGTTCGGGGAGAGCCCGACGAGCTCCGTCCCGTTGAACTTGATGCTTCCCTTGCGGGGCGGCGTGAGGCCCATGATGGAGCGGACCGTGGTGGTCTTGCCCATGCCGTTCCGGCCCAGGAGCGCGATCACGGTCCCGTCCCTGACCTCCATGTCGACGCCTTGCAGCACGTAGCTGTCGCCATACCAGGTGTGGATGTCGTTGATCTCCAGCATCCTCGTTCACCCGCCCGCGGTGCTCGCCTTGTGCGAGCCCATGTAGATGTCCTTGACTGTCTGGTTGGCGCGGATCTCGTCGCAGGTGCCCTCGCAGGAGATCTCGCCGAAGTGCAGCAGGATGATGCGCTCCGCCACGCCGAACACGAGGTCCATGTCGTGAGCGATCATGAGCACGGTGATCTTCTTGCCGAGCGCGCGGATGCGCTCGGTGATGTCCGCGCTCTCCGAGGGAGTGAGGCCGCAGCTCGGCTCGTCGAGCAGGAGCAGTTCCGGCCCGCTCGCGAGGCCGAAACCCATCTCGAGCTTGCGCTGCTCGCCGTAGGCCAGCGAGCTGACGACCTCGTGGCGCTTGTGCCACAGGTCGATCGACTCAAGGAGCTCCTGCGCCGCGGCGCGCAGCCCCTTGTCACGCGTGAAGACGCCCCAGACGCGATAGCGGCCACCGCGTGTGCCTTGCAGCGCGATGAGCGCGCTGGTGAGCACCGTCTCGTTGGGGAACAGGCTGGTGATCTGGAACGACCGCGCGATCCCGAGCTGAGTGCGGACGTAGACCGGCTTGTGGGTGATGTCCTGGCCCTTGAAGACGACGTGACCTCCCGAAGGCTTGAGCTGCCCCGTGAGCAGGTTGAACAGCGTCGTCTTGCCGGCGCCGTTGGGGCCGATCATGCCGAGCCGCTCGCCCTCTTCGATGGTGAAGCTGACGTCCTTGACTGCGGCGAGGCCGCCGAAATGTACGGAAAGGCCAGAGACCTCAAGCAGCGCTGCCACGGAACACCCTCCTCCACAGGTCGAGGAGCAGCACGCCGACGCCCTTCGGGATCACCATGATCGCGATGACGATGATGGTGCCCATGATCAGTGGCCAGCGGTCGGGCACGTAGACGCTGGCCAGATACTCGATGCCGACGACCGCGACCGCCCCGATGACCGGGCCGAAGTACACGGAGGCGCTGCCCAGGATGACGATGAGGAAGACGATGTCGGTCATCGCCATGCCCATGTTGCCCGGCACCATGACGCCGCCGAAGTAGGCGAAGAGGCAGCCGGCCACTCCGCCGAACGCGCCGGCGATGATGTACGACGTGTACTTGTACAGCCACGTGTTGTAGCCCAGCGCCTGCATGCGGCGTTCGTTGTCGTGAATGCCGCGGAGCGCGTAGCCGTAGTGGGAGTTCACGAGCCGGTAAACGAGGATCAGGCAGACGGTCAAGATGCCGAGCACCAGGAAGTAGAAGCTGTGGGAGTTGATGGTGATCCCCGGGATGCCGAGGTCCGGGTACGGGATTCCGGCCAGACCCGTCGACCCGCCGGTGAGCGCGCGCGCGGAGATGGCGACCCGCACCAACAGTTCTCCGAAGGCGAGCGTCACCAGCAGGAAGTAGATGGGGTTGTCCGACGCCCCCACGCCGTAGACACGGAAGGCCGGGATGCCGAGCCCGGCGCCGAGCAACGCGGTGAACACGATCACCAGCAGCAGGTTGACCCAGAAGTTGGAGATGCCCGCCTGGATGATGAGGATGCCGCAGACGTAGCCGCCGAAGCCGAAGTAGGCGGCGTGACCGAACGTCGGGATGCCCCCGTAGCCCCAGAGGATGTTCATGCTCACGCCGAAGAGGGCGAAGATCATCATCTTGGTGACGAGGCTCTGGATGTACGACGGGACGATTCCGGGAAGCGCGAGGAGCAGCGCAAGGATGACGATCGCGGGCAGCCAAGCCTTGAGCAGCGCCGTTGCGCCGCCGCGCTCGGCGGGCACCGGCGCCGCCACGGCCTTTCGCGTCAGACGGCCCACCAGGAAGCCGGCGGGCCGCATCGGCGTTGCCATCAGAAGACCTTTCTTCCGATGAGGCCGCTCGGCCGCACCAGCAGGACGGCGACAAAGATCGCGTAGGACGTGAAGAGGGCCACCGACGGCACGTAGGTCTTCCCGAACGTGTCGAGCAGTCCGATGACGAGGGCGCCGAGCATGGTGCCCTGGATGAAGCCGGTGCCGCCGACCACCACGACCATCAGGGTGAGCAACAGCAACCCGTCACCCATGGAAGGGTAGGCGCCGAGGATGGGAGTGCCCATGATGCCGGCGAACCCGGCGAGCGCCGCGCCGAAGAGGAACACGAGGGTGCTGACGACCCCGTAGTTGATGCCCAGACTGCGGGTCATCTCCTTGTTGTCCATGCCGGCACGGATGATGGCGCCCACTCTGGTCCTGTCCTGCATCCACCAGAGAACCACCAGGACGAGCAGGCCGATGCCGATGATGACGAGCCGGTAGATGGGAAAGGCGAGGGTGCCGACGCGAACGACGCCGGTGAAGGCGGACGGCGTCATGCCCATCTTCGCAAACGGTCCCCAGACCCAGAGGATGATGTTCGCGAAGGCATAGCCCAGGCCGATCGTCAGGACCGCCTGCTCCGGGATCTTGCCGTAGAGGTGACGAAGGAAGAAGTAGTAGATGCCGAGGCCGACGAGGCCGGTGCCTGCGGCAGCGACCACGATGCCCAACCAGAGCGTATCCAGCTGACTGACGACTGCGAGGCCGAAATAGGCGCCCAGCACGAAGAGAGCGCCATGGGCCAGGTTGAGGACCCCCATGACACCGAAGGTCAGGGAGAAGCCGGCCGCGAGAAGAAAGAGGATGAAGGCGTATGAGACGCCGTTCAATGTCGTGATGATGAAAGTGCTCATGCGCCCCCTAGCGTCGACACGTGCACTACGTCAGCGGTCCGGCGAGCGCCGGCTGGACGAGTCGATCTCGTTGAGTCTGCGCGCACCTCCCGCACGCTGCCGTATCGCCGGCGCCCCACGCCTGGTGCGCGGAACGACCGACCGAGCTCTTCGCGGCGCCTCGAGCACTGCATCCGGCGAGGTGGCCGAACCGTACAGCGACCGGCAGGCTCCAGTGACGCATGATCGCGAATGATATACCGATATCACGCTACTGCAAGTGAGCGGGTCTTGAATCGCTTGGTGCCTCCCGCAACTTCGCCTGTCTCCGCCTGTCACGCCTCCCGTCCTCACGGCTTGAGGCGATGCCGTGTGGTATGCGTGTTTCACAGGAGGCTGCCGCAACTGCCGTTCAGTATGCCTCATTGAGGATGGTCTCGACGTCCTCCCGGCCGAACGGGCGTGCGTTGGATTCGAGGAAGTCGTCTATCTGACCCCACGAGAGGTCCGCGACGGCGCCGATCTGGTCGCGCCTGAGGCCGTAGTCGCGCAGCCTGTGAGCCACGGCCACGCGA